>Ga0308310_1000927_pt1 | contig 13207 bp, 17 predicted proteins | sample HotsprSampleMS65_FD_203672 | JGI IMG/M metagenome (GOLD analysis project Ga0308310, IMG submission 203672) | Hot spring phototrophic mat microbial communities from Mushroom Spring, Yellowstone National Park, Wyoming, United States - 20090730_MS65 ...
TGAACAAAACCGACCTGGCCAGCCCTGAACAAGTGGCCGAGGCTGAGGGCTTGATCCGCCAGATTAATCCGCTGGCCCAGATTTACCGTGCCTCGCGGGCAAGAGTGGAGCCAGAAAACTTGTTACATCTGCGCGCGTTCAACCCAGACTGGCGACCCCAGCATTACCAGCACCTGCACACCCCCAAAGTTCAGAGTTTCACCCTTACCGCCGAAGGGCTGCTCGAGCGCCAGAAAGTAAATGCGTTTATTGACCAGTACCTGATTTCCCGACCCGATGCAGTTTTTCGTGCCAAGGGCTTCCTTAGCGTAAAAGGCTTCGACAAGCAGGTGCTGTTTCAGTCGGTGCGTGAGATATTTAGCCTCGAGCTAGCCCAGCAGCCGGTGCAGGCCCTGTCGCGCCTGGTGGTGATTGGCCGAGACCTCAACCAGCCTGAGTATGAAGAAGCTTTCCAGGCCCTAAGAGCGGGTTGACCTGGCAGCTTATGTGTAGCTTCCTTCCTATGCAAACAGCAGGCTGGGAGTATGCTTTAGGGGTATGAGCGCCGCCTTCGAGGTGGAAAAGCTTGGAACAGTGCCCTATGCACAGGCCTGGGAATACCAGAAGCAGGTTCACGCCGAGGTAGTGGCGGGGCGGCGCAAGCCCACTTTGCTGCTTTTGGAGCATCCCCGCACCATCACGCTGGGCCGTGCAGCCAGGGCCGAAAACCTGCTGTTGAGCGAGGCCCAGTACCGCGCGATGGGCATCGAACTGTTTAGCATCGAGCGGGGAGGCGATGTCACCTACCACGGCCCCGGCCAACTGGTGGGGTATCCCATCTTTCCGGTGGGGCGGCAGGCGCGGGGGTTCTTGCGGCAGCTCGAGCAGGTGGTCATGCAGGTGGCCCGCAGCTATGGCATCGAGACCTATGCCACCCCAGGCTACGCGGGGGTCTGGGTGCGCCAGGCCGCACCGGTGGCAGGCTGGCCCGACCGCGAGGAAAAGCTCTGTGCCTTTGGGGTAGCGGTCAAGCAAGAGGTGGCCCTGCACGGCTTTGCCCTCAACGTAAACACCCAGCTCGAGGACTTCAACCTGATTGTGCCCTGCGGCATTAAAGACAAGGGTGTAACCTCGCTCCAGAAAATCCTGGGCTACCCTGTTAGCATGGACGAGGTAATGGAACGGGTGGTACAGGCTTTCGAGCAGCAGTTTCCCAGCTTCGACTTCAAGCCCGCTGCTTCTTTATAAGGAACTGGCATGAGCAAACTTAAGACCGTCCAGCTCGAGGACTTCCAGCACGGCGGCCTGATCGAACTCAAAGTGATCCCGGGTGGCATCGCCCAGGAACGCCCCGAACCCATCGACCGCAACAAGCCCGCCTGGCTGCGGGCCACCGTGCCCACCGGCCCCAACTACCAGCGCCTTAAAGAGATGACCAGACGCCTGCGCCTGAACACGGTCTGCCAGGAGGCCATGTGCCCCAACATCGGCGAGTGCTGGGGGCATGGCACCATGACCATCATGGTGCTGGGCAGCGTCTGTACCCGGGCCTGCAAGTTCTGCGCGGTGGATACCGGCAACCCTAGGGGCTGGGTGGACCCCCTGGAACCCCTGCATGTGGCCCAGGCGGTGGCGGAGATGGGCCTAAAATATGTGGTGATCACCTCGGTGGACCGCGACGACCTGCCCGATGGCGGAGCCGCCCACTTTGCCGAGGTGGTGCGGCAGATCAAGCGGCTCAACCCCTCGGTTAAGGTCGAAACCCTCACCCCCGACTTTCAGGGCCGCCTGGCCGACGTCGAGACCGTTCTGCAGGGCGGCCAGGAGGTTTTTGCCAACAACCTCGAGACCGTCCGCCGCCTAACCCCCCGCGTGCGTGACCCTCGCGCCGGCTACGACCAAACCCTGCGGGTGCTCGAGCACGCCAAAAAGGTGCGCCCCGAGGTGCTCACCAAGTCTAGCCTGATGCTGGGGCTGGGCGAGAGCGACGAGGAAATCCGCCAGGCCCTGCGTGACCTGCGGGCGGTGGGCGTGGATATCGTAACCCTCGGGCAGTACCTGCGCCCCAGCCAACACCACCTGCCGGTCGAGCGCTATGTGACCCCCGAGGAGTTCGCCCAATACCGCGACTGGGGCTATGAGGAAGGCTTTATGGAGGTGTTTAGCGGACCCCTGGTGCGCAGTTCCTACCGGGCCGAAAAGGTCTTCTTCGAGGCCACCAAGGGCCAGTGAAGCTTATGGTTCAGCGCAGCGACTCCCGACGTATGCGCCGTCTGCTGATCTGGGGTGATGCCCTCTGCATCGTGTTATTTGCCGCTATGGGTCTACAAGCCCATGGCGAGCCAATTGGCTTGGCCGGGATTGTGCGCAACGCCCTGCCCATTCTGCTGGTTTGGTGGCTGGTGGCACCGTTTTTGCGCACCTATTCCCGACCCTCCTGGCAAAACCTGCTTTACACCTGGGCCATCGCGATGAGCGCTGGGGTCTGGCTGCGCTTCATGGTGCTGCAAAAACCCTTTGACCTGGGCTACCTGATCTTCTGGGCGGTGGCGCTAGGCACCACCCTGGTCTTGCTACTGGCCTGGCGGGGGCTCGCCATGCTGCTGGCAGCCCGCCTGCGCGCCAAAACCTAAGAAAAAGGCTATTGGCATTTGAACGAAGCCTGTAAAGTACAGGAGATGCATCTAGTTTCCATCAATTTGGGTCACCCCCAACCCCTAAGCAACGGATCCATCACTGGCATCTACAAAAGCCCAGTTCTGACAGCTCAAATTTCCCCAGCAGGACTAGTAGGCGATTACATAGCCGACCAGGAGCATCACGGCGGCCCGGATCAGGCGGTATACGCTTATAGCGCCGAGGACTACGACTGGTGGATGGAGCATCTGGGCGAGGCCCTGCAACCGGGCACCTTTGGCGAGAACCTGACCTTCTCGAGCTTCGGCCCAACACCTTTGCGCATTGGCGACCGTTTTCGCATCGGTCAGGTTCTGCTGGAAGTCTCCGCCCCCCGCATTCCCTGCGCGACTCTGGCCGCCCGCATGAATGACCCACAGTTCGTCAAAAAGTTTCGCCAGGCCCAGCGTCCGGGGTTTTATGCTCGGGTACTGGAGGCGGGCTTGGTTCGAAAGCAGGACTCCATCGAAAAAATTGCCGCCCCCGCTCACTACGCTACACTGGTTGAAGTCTTCAATCTGTGGTACGAGAAAGCCCCCGATGCGGCCAGGCTTCGCTGGGTTCTTACGGCTCCACTAGCCCGCCGGGCCAGAAAAACCTTTGCGGAACGACTGCAATCAATGTAGTTTTAGGGTCTCTCTTGAGGCCGCTACCACATCGCCCCCCCAGGGGCAAAAAATACGCTTACAACGGTCTTCGTAATGAATGCCAGCATGGAGCATCGGGGTGCTGGCTTCGACAAGCGCAACCAACCTCTTTGCACCCTTCGCCGGTGTGGCTACCCATCCGGGAGGTTCTTGCCCCCCGCCAAACAAAAAAATGCCGCCAAAACCGGCGGCATTGCCACAGGAGCTGGCCTCAGGCCTTTTCGGCCACCACCGAGACCTTGAGGGTTATGGGCACCTCAGGGTGGGGTTTGTAGGCTAGGGCGTAGTCGCCTAGGTCTTTGATGGGTTTTTCCAGAACCAGCTTCTTGGGGTCAATGGTGATCTGGTGCTGGGCCTCGAGGGCGGCTGCAATCTCACGGCTTGTTACCGAGCCATAGATCTTCTGGTCGCCGGCTTTCACCCGAAGAACCAGGGTAATTGGTTCCAGTAGCTCTTTTAGCCGCTCGGCCTCGGCCTTGCGTTCGGCAGCCTTCCTGGCCTGAGCCCGGATTTTAGCCTCCAGGGTCTTGAGGTTGCTCTCCGTAGCCAGCACAGCTATTCCTCGCGGCAGCAGATAGTTGCGGGCATAGCCTGGCTTTACGTTGACCACCGCTCCCACATCACCAAGGTTCTCCATAGGTTCAAGCAGAATTACTTTCATCTTCCACTCTCCCTATTTCCGTACCAGCTTTTCGGTGAAGGGCAGCAGACCCATTGTGCGGGCACGCTTGATGATGCGGGCCAGCTTGCGCTGCTCCCGGGCACTAAGTCCGGTGCGGCGCCGGGGCAAAATCTTTCCAGTCTCAGACAGAAAGCGTCTAAGGATGTCTACATTCTTGAAGTCGGTGAGGTCGAAAGTCCCTACCGCCGCAGCCACTTTGGGTTTACGACCGCGGCGCACAACGCGCTCTGCACGCTCTTGGCGGTCGCCTTTGGAACCGCCACGGTTAGACATTTTCTTGGTGCTCAAAACGGTAAATCCTCCTCAGGTGGAAAATCGTCTTCCAAGCCCTCTTCGATGTCTACCTTGCCCGCACGGCCTTTGGCTTTAAGAGCCATCTGGGAGCTGTCTCCACCTGCATGCCCAGCTCCACGGGCAAGTCGCTCCAGACGGGAGAGCTCCACGCGGGTGGTGAAGCGCCTTGTCCCGTCCTGAGCGGTCCAGGAGTCATTCACCAAACGTCCGATCAGGAACGCCCCATCTCCTTTTTTGAGTTCTGCCGCGTACTCAGCCAACTCACGCCAAGCCTGAGCTTCCACGTAGTGCACCTTTTCTTGTTCCCCTTGGCGGGTGTTGTACCTTTCATTCACCGCCAGCGAGAGTCGGGTCACGGCGGTTCCCTGGGGTGTGTAACGCAGCTCCGGGTCACGGGTCAGGTTGCCCACCAGCATCACGTGGTTGAAGCCATCCCTAAGACGCTCCTGGCCACGGGCATCGGTGACGGTCACCTGTCCTCTTTTGCTCTCCAGACTCACAATCTCCATGCGTTCGGCGCGAATCTCCAGGGTGCTTTTCTTCTGCCCGTCCTGCTCCCAGGAACGGTACTCCAATCTGCCGTCCACAAAAAGTGCCATGCCGGCCTTCAGGGTGTCTCCCCAAAACTCCGCGCTTTTTCCTAACAGCTTAATGCGGTGATACCAGGCCGGCTCGCGGGTCTGTCCATGCTCGTCGGTGACGATCTCGTTGCCGGCTAAGTTTAGTTCCATCACAGCCAGCCCGCCAGGGGTGTAGCGCAATTCGGGGTCTTGGGTAAGGGTGCCTACGAGGGTCACACGGTTGAGGCCTCGAGCCATAGAAGTCCTTTTCGTTTAGATTAGTCTATCACTTTGGGTTCGCCGGGCTTCAAGCCTGGAGTTTTGGGTGCGCTCTTGGCCTCAGAACTCAGATGGGACGGCCCGCCGCCTATTTCTTCTTTTGGCTGGCCCGCCATTCGGGACGGTCGCGAATGATGGTTACGCGACGCACGTGCTCGCGTAAGCGGAGTTCGCGCTCCAGCGCAGCGTTGTTGTTGCCGTCCATCTCCACAGTGTAGAAGATTACGTGGCCGTCAGGATCCTTCTGAATAGGATAGGCTAGGCGACGGTTACCCCAGTCGTCCACATTCTTGATGCTGGCCCCGTGGCGCTCGAGGACCGATCTGATGGCATCTTTTTCCAAAGCAGACTGGGTCCCGTCGAGGTTGGGGTTAAGAATAAGGCTAATCTCGTACTGCGGCATGCTCACCTCCTTTCCAGTTGGCTTTCCCTACAGCAAGGGTAGGAGCACTTCGGTGATCCTTTTTGGACCACGCAAGGCAGGAGTATACCAGATTAAAACGGGGTAGGCCAACTGCCCTCGCAAGGGCTTCGTGGAATTGAGGCCACCCGGCAGGAGCATAACCCTCCCCTCCCGATAAGGGCGGTTGGGCTCTGCGGCCCTCACAGCCGGCATACCCGCTCCACGCGCGTCCGAGCTAAGAAAAACCTTGACTCCGTGTGAGCAGGCGAGCGCATTGCTTCCTGCTGCGCCAAGGCAGAGCCCCTTACCCCAAGTTTCAAGGTGTGCGGAGAACGCTTTCCCCAAGGGAACCCTATCCCACATCCCCTGCCCTGCTGTGTGCACCGCACGTGGGAGTCCGGGTATCCTCGGTCGCCTTGCCGTGGCGAGAAGATAGCCTCACATCAGCAAACAGTAGCCTCAAGGGCAAAAGGCCCCTTAGTGGCACTGTAACTTGCCACGCGCAAGCATCCACACGGCATCAGCTCCGGGTGGAGGGGCTCCCTTGAGGATCAGAGCTTCCGCTGCGTTGGTCCGGTACTGTAAGGAGCTGTCGTTTTTCGCTTTCGGCCACCAGGGCGCTCGACTTTTGACAGCCGCCGAGGTTGCCTGCCCTAGCGCCGTACCTTGGTGGAGGCGGGGGGATTTGAACCCCCGACCTTGTCCTTGCAAAGGACCTGCTCTCCCGCTGAGCTACGCCCCCAAGTCCAAAGGGCACCAAGAGAGTATAGCAACGCACAGGACTTCCGTAAAGTATCTTCCTCCGCTATACTCCTTTGGGTGTGCCATGCGCATCCCGGGGTTAGGGAACGGTGCCCGGGAGAAAAGCGCGAGGTACAGACCAACGCCCGCTCCAACCGTCCCGTTAGGAGAAACTATGGCAAACGTTAGCATCAAGGAACTACTCGAAGCTGGCGTGCACTTCGGCCACGAGACCAAGCGCTGGAACCCCAAAATGAAGCGCTACATCTACGCCGAACGAAACGGTATCTACATTATCGACCTACAAAAAAGCATGCTCGAGCTCGAGCGCGCCTTTAAGTACGTGCAGGACCTGACCATGCGTGGGGCCACCATCCTCTACGTGGGCACCAAAAAACAAGCCCAGGAAATCATCCAACAAGAAGCCGACCGGGCCGGGATGCCTTATGTCAACCAGCGCTGGCTAGGCGGAATGCTGACCAACTTCCGCACCATCACCGCCCAGGTCAACCGCCTTTCGGAGCTCGAGGCCCTCTTTGCCTCAGAGGAGATCAAAGAGCGGGTTAAGACCGAGCAGGTGAAGCTTCAACACGAACTCGAGCGTCTGCGCAAAAATCTGGGCGGCTTCCGCAAGCTGCGCCGCCTGCCCGACGCCATCTTCGTGGTAGACCCCACCAAGGAGGCCATTGCGGTTAAGGAAGCCCGTAAGCTAGGTATTCCAGTGATCGCCCTGGCCGATACCGACTCCGATCCCGATCTTTGCGACTTTATCATCCCGGGCAACGACGATGCCATCCGCTCAATTCAGCTCATCGTAAGCCGCATGACCGACCTGATCGTGGAAGCTCGGGGCGGCGGGCGCGAGGCCCCCGTGGCTCCCAGCAGCCCGACCGCAGAAGTGGCGGAAGCATAAGGCCAGGGTGTTGGGAAGCAAAGCTGCATACAGCCGCACACGACCCTCTACCCAACACCCCCCACTTAAGAGGTGAGACCTATGACACAGCTCGAGCAAATCAAGAAACTCCGCGAACAAACCGGCGCTGGCATGAGCGATGTCAAAAAAGCCCTAGAAGATGCGGGTTGGGACATGGAAAAAGCCACCACCCTGCTGCGTGAACGGGGTGCCCTCAAAGCTGCCAAAAAAGCTGACCGTGAGGCGCGAGAGGGCATCATCGGTTCCTATATCCACCACAACCTGCGGGTAGGTGTACTGGTTGAGCTCAACTGCGAGACCGACTTCGTTGCCCGCAATGAGGAGTTTCAACAACTGGCCAAGGAAATCGCCATGCACATTGCCATGGCCAACCCCCGCTACATAAGCAGTGAGGAAATTCCTCAAGAAGACCTGGAGAAAGAAAAGGCCATCTATGTTCAGCAACTCCTCAACGAAGGCAAGCCGCAAAACATTGCCGAGAAAGCTGCCGAGGGCCGCCTTAAGAAATTCTACGAGGAGATGGTTCTCTTGGAGCAGCCCTTTGTAAAAGACGAAAAAATAAAGGTGGGTGACCTGATCAGGACCGCCATCGCCAGGATGGGTGAAAACGTACAGGTCAAGCGCTTCTGCCGCTTTGAAGTTGGAGGGTAGGAGATGAGCAGCCAGGGTCGAGGGTCGCAAGGCTTTCGACCCTTTGCCTTTGCGAGGAGCAGGCAGGGGGCTCATAGCAAACACAGCCATTGTCCAACCCGAAAACAAGCTGCGGCGAAGGGGGCCGGATGAAATACAAGCGGGTTCTGCTCAAACTCTCGGGCGAATTCATGAGTGGCAACGGGTTTGGCATCCAGCCCAAGGCTACCAAAGCGCTGGCACAAGAGGTGGCTAAGGCCCATCAGCTGGGTGTACAGGTCGCGATTGTGGTGGGTGGGGGCAACTTCTGGCGTGGAGCGCGCCAGGGGGTGGGCATGGACCGCGCCAGCGCTGATTATATCGGGATGCTGGCCACCATAATGAACGCCTTGGCGTTGCAGGATGCGCTCGAGTACATCGGCGTGCCCACCCGTGTTCAGACCTCGCTAACCATTCAGCAAGTGGCCGAGCCTTATATCAGGCGACGGGCCATTCGGCACCTGGAGAAAGGCCGGGTGGTTATCTTTGGCGGTGGAACCGGCAACCCTTTTGTCACCACCGATACAGCGGCGGCCCTACGTGGCCTGGAGATGAACGTAGATGCCGTGCTGATGGCTAAAAATAAAGTAGACGGAGTCTATAACGACGACCCCAGAAAGAATCCAGAAGCCAAAAGGTTCGAGGTTCTTACCTACCATCAAGCCCTGGTGGAGGGACTGCAGGTAATGGATGCAACCGCCATGGCCCTCTGTCAGGAGCAAAACATGCCTATAGTGGTATTTGATATGTTTACGGAGGGCAATTTAGAGAGGATCATCCGGGGTGAACGGGTAGGAACCCTGGTGCACAGCTAGAGCCCTGCCCCATACCCCCGCGCAGAGGGCAGCCCTCTGCGCGGGCAAACCACAGCAACACAAGCCTGGAGGGAATCATGCTCAAAGACCTGTATAACGAAACTAGACAGCACATGCAAAAATCGCTGGAAGCCCTCGAGCACCACCTTGCTACCATGCGCACCGGAAGGGCCAACCCTGCCATCCTCAACAACATCAAGGTGGAGTGCTATGGTACGACCATGCCCCTAAACCAAGTCGGCACGGTCTCTTCACCAGACCCCCGCACCTTGGTGGTCCAGTCATGGGATCCGGGCATGCTCAAGGAGATCGAAAAGGCCATTCGTGACTCCGACCTGGGCCTAAACCCTAGCAACAAAGGCGACGCCTTGTACATCAACATTCCCCCCCTGACCGAAGAACGCCGCCGTGATCTGGTCAAGTCGGTGAAACACTACGCAGAAGAAGCCCGTATCGCAGTGCGAAACATCCGACGTGAAGCCCTGGACAAGGCTAAAAAGCTGGAAAAAGAAATGCACCTCTCTGAAGATGAGATCAAACGGGCCGAGGCCGAGATCCAGAAGATCACCGATGAGTTCATTCATAAGATTGACGAGATCCTGCACAAAAAAGAGCAGGAGATTCTAAGAGGCTGAGCAGTCTATACAAGCTGAATTGCCGTCGCTTTGTCGTGATACGTGGTGCCCAAGGCCCGACCCGACCCTTCGCTACCCCGCCGCATGATTTCCTCGCTGGTCGGAATGGCGGCTTTGTTTGTGGTGCTTTGGGAAGGGCGCATTTTCATGTTTTTAGCGCTGGTATTCATCCTGGTGGTGGGATCGCTCGAGCTTCGCTACATGCTTCGCAACAGGGGGATAGAGCTGAACATGGCCTTCCTAATCGGTGGAGGCCTGGTCATGCTGTTTTTCAGCCTACCCCAGCTCCACGACATCTACCCCGGCGTACCCTGGCGAGAAATCGCTTTGGGGCTTGTGCTGATCGGGGCGTTTAGCTCTGAGTTGATCGTTGGAGCCAACATCCAGCGCTTTGCTTACAGCCTAATGGCTTTTTTGTACCTGCCCTGGACCCTGGGGTTTTTCCTACTTTTGCGCCACTCCCCCGATGACAACGTGGGCCTTTGGATTCTGGCCTTGCCTTTGATCACCAGCTTTGCTAACGACATCGGGGGCTATTTTGTAGGGCGTTACCTAGGTAAACGCAAACTAGCCCCCACCATAAGCCCTGGCAAAACCCTCGAGGGCTCCATTGGAGGCATTGTCACGAGTTTTGTTGTACTCTTCCTTTTCACCACCATCGTTCGCTCGGCTTATCCCGAAAGCCCCTTCGCTCTGTTCAGGCCGGTGGAGCTGTTTGTGGTCAACCTGGTGCTCTCCTTTGCTGCCCAACTGGGCGACCTGACCGAATCCATGCTCAAGCGCTACTGCGGCGTTAAGGACTCTGGTTACTTCCTGCCTGGACACGGAGGTTTGCTCGACCGCCTGGACTCACACCTGTTTACAGCGCCCCTCATGTACTACCTCCTGACCATCTTCATATAAAAAACCTAGCGTGCTCACAGACCGCAAGCAATCAGGCGATACACTAGCAAAAATGAGCGAGACCGCTAAACGTGTTGTCGTGCTGGGTTCTACCGGCTCCATTGGCAGCCAGGCCCTAGAGGTTTGCCGCTGGCGCGGCTACCGGGTGGTGGGGCTGGTGGCGGGGCGCAACCTCGAGCTGCTTTCGCAGCAGATCGCCGAATTCCAACCCGAGGCGGTAGCCGCTGACCCTTCGCTGCTGCCCAAGCTGCGAGAGCGCTTTCCCGACCTCCACTTGGCTGAGGCCCTCGAGGTAGCGGCCTGGCCTGCCGAGGTGGTGGTGGGGGCCATCCCGGGCCTGGCAGGCCTGCCGGGCGTCCGTGTAGCAGTCCAGCAAGGACGCCGCATGGCCCTGGCCAACAAAGAGAGCATGGTAGCCGCCGGGCCGCTGTTATGGCAGGAAGCCGAGCAAAGCGGGGCCGAGATTATCCCGGTGGATTCGGAGCACTCGGCCATCTTCCAGAGTCTGCTGGGCGAACCCCTCGAGGACGTCGCCGAGCTCATTCTTACCGCATCTGGAGGCCCTTTCCTGCACGAACCCGCCGACCTATCCAGCGTTACCCCCCAGATGGCCCTCAAACACCCCCGCTGGAAGATGGGCCCCAAGGTAACCATCGACTCATCCACCCTGTTCAACAAGGGCTTGGAAGTCCTGGAGGCTGTACAGCTATTTAGGGTGCCAATCGAAAAAGTAAAGGTGCAGATTCACCCGCAGTCGTATGTACACTCAATGGTCCGCTTTAAGGACGGCAACATCAAAGCCCAGCTCGGGCCTACCGACATGCGGCTGGCCATCCAGTATGCCCTGACCTACCCCCAAAGGCCTCCCACACCTCTGCGCGATGCACCTATCCCCGAGCGGCTGGATTTCTATCCGCCCGACACCCAGCGCTTCCCGGCCCTGGAGCTGGCCTACCAAGCTGGGCGCATGGGGGGGCTGGCCCCAGTGGTGCTCAACGCTGCCGACGAGGTGGCAGTGGGGGCTTTCTTGAAAGGCCAGATCGGTTACCTGGATATCCCCTGGGTGCTAGAGAAAGTGTTGCAGCAGACCCCCAGCGAACCGCTCACCTGGGACAATGTCTTTCAGGCCGACCTCGAGGCCCGTAAGCTGGCACAAGCGCTGTTGAGGGTTAGGGCCTGAAGGCGGTATACGGAGCAGAGCATGAGCATCCTCTGGTTTCTACTTATTATCTCCATCAGCATCTTTGTCCACGAGCTGGGCCACTACCTGGCCGCCCGGGTACAGGGGGTTGGGGTCAAAAACTTCGGGGTGGGCTTTGGCCCTACCCTACTTAAGTTTGAGCGCTGGGGCACCACCTTTCGGCTCAACGCCATCCCGCTGGGCGGCTATGCGGAAATCGAGGGCATGCTGCCCGGAGATACCCATGGCTACGCACGGCTTTCCGGCCTGGGTAAGTTTTTCATTCTGGTGGCCGGGGTTGTGATGAACCTGCTCCTGGCCTGGGGGGTGCTGGCGGCCCTCTCCGCGGTGCAGGGAATCCCCCAGACCCGGGCCGTCGTCACCGAGGTGCTTCCTGGTAGCCTGGCCGAGCAAGCCGGTTTTAAGGTGGGCGACCGCATCCTTAGTTTGGATGGTGTGAAGCTCGAGTCCTATGATCAGGTAACGCGCTTCCGCCAGAGCCCCGGCGAAAAGGTTTTTGTGGTGCTGCGCGACGGGGTAGAAACCACGGTGCGCTTCAACTGGGACAACACCCAGACCTGGCTGGGCATCACCTACCGTCCCGAGATCATCGGCTACACCCGGATCAACTTCTTCCAGGGCTTCGCTCGAGCCATCGGCGAAACAGCGGTGGCCGTACCCCGCTTTGTGCAGGAGTTGGTGGGGAGCATAGCCCGCATCCTCTCGGGCCAGCAAGCCCAAGGTGTAGCCGGACCGGTGGGAATAGTCAACATCACAGGGCAGGTGGCGCAGCAGGGGCTGGGCGCGCTGCTGGGCCTGCTTGCGGCCATCAACCTCTCGCTGGCCGTATTCAACCTGCTGCCCATCCCAGGGCTGGACGGCGGCCGTATCCTGGTACTGTTTGTCAACGGCCTCTTGGGTGGACGCATTAAACCAGAGCTCGAGGCCCGCTTGGCTTACGCGGGCTTCTTGTTCTTGATTCTGCTGATCGTTCTTGTGACCATTAATGACATCCGCAACCTGAGCAGCGGCTAGTCTGCTCCTGGTTCTTACCCCGCCAGGGGTTTTACCAAGGTAAAAGACCGCGATAGAATAGCGCCCAATGGACACCACGGTGCTCATTCCCGCCTACAACGAGGAAGCCCATATCCAGGCCGTGGTGGCCACAGCCCGGGATGCCGGATTTCCGGTCTTGGTGGTAGACGACGGCTCAACCGACCGGACCGCCCAGGCTGCCGAAGCCGCCGGGGCTACGGTGCTCCGCCTGCCCCAGAATCAAGGCAAAAGCAGCGCTCTAGCACACGGCCTGGCCCAGATCCAAACCCCTTACGTGCTGATGCTGGACGCAGACCTGGTCAATCTAAAGCCATGCCACCTGCTGCGCCTGCTCGAGCCTGTTCGCAGCGGCAAGCTGGACATGGCCATTGGGGTATTCAAGTCCGGTGGGTTCATGACCGACTTTGGCAATCGAGCCACACCCTTCCTGTCCGGTCAGCGTGCCTGCAAGACCAACTGGCTCAAAAGCGTACCCAACCTGACTCAAGAACCTTGGCCCGAACCCGCTATCACCGACCACCTAAGCCGCAGCAAGGCACGTTGGGCCTACGTAGAACTTACCGGGGCCGGGCAGGTTATGAAAGAACAAAAGCGGGGTCTTTGGAAAGGGTTGGGGCTTCGCTTAAAGATGTATATAGCAATTCTACGCTACCACTTTTCAGGAAAAAGCAGGGCTTGAGTTTTCCTGACATCGCACGCCTAGAGTTTCAGGACAGGAGGTCCACATGCGCATCGAAGTGGCAGTGATGATGCA
>Ga0308310_1000928_pt1 | contig 13198 bp, 8 predicted proteins | sample HotsprSampleMS65_FD_203672 | JGI IMG/M metagenome (GOLD analysis project Ga0308310, IMG submission 203672) | Hot spring phototrophic mat microbial communities from Mushroom Spring, Yellowstone National Park, Wyoming, United States - 20090730_MS65 ...
GCACTCCCAGGCTATCGGCAGCAAGTTGAACTTCGGGTAACTCGGGCATAGCCGCTATTATAGCAAGTGCGAACCCGCATGCTACAATACATTCCACTATGAACCATCTCATGTCGCTCAACCGGATCGCGATCCTTGCGCTTGTCGCATGCGTGGCGCTGTTCCTTTTCGCGCAACCCCAACCCCTGGTGCTGTCGCGCTGGTCGCCGGTCAGTCCATCAGTGCCGACGATCGGCGCTGTTGCCGTGCCGGTTGCGGACGTATCGCCGTTGAACATCGTGGTGAATGAGGGACTCTACGTCGACGAACGTGATCGACTCGATCAGGATGCACGCCGCGCCTATGCGTATGTCGCTGCGCGATTCGGCAGCGAACTGATGAGTCCGCTCACCGTCGCATTCATCCAGGATGCCGGATGCGCCCTGAGCGGCATTGCCTATACTGATATTCGTCGGGTTCAGGTATTCACCTGCAATGCTATCGGGCGCGAACGGGCGATTGCCATTCTGGCGCACGAATATGTGCATCAACTCCAGCAGGACCGGTATGGGTCGCGGCATCTGAGCGCCGATCTGATCCTGTCTGAGGGCATGGCAACCTGGGGAGCAGGGGTCTACTGGCTCGGTGAACACCCCGATTTTCGCAGATATGTGCGCGCTCAGCGGGCGAACGGCATCTCCTACCCCCTGGCAACCCACTACGCAGGGCGCGGCGTCGCGGTTATGAACGCACTCTACTACCAGTGGGCAAGTTTTGTTGAGTTCCTCATCGACCGGTATGGGCGTGAACGTCTGGACGCTGTGTACGTTACCGGCGCAGGAACGCCCGGATCGGCAGATTATCGCGCAGTGTACGGAAAAGACCTGGCAACGCTTGAACAGGAATGGATCGCCTGGCTGGAAGCCGCTCCTTGAACGTTGTCCGTTGCCCGGTTCTCAGTGTGGCGCAGGAAACAGGCGATGCGGGTAAAGCCGAACAGCGGTTCGATCTATCGGCGACGTTTCATCGCGCTGATACGCTTTCTCTGGCGTCTTTGCCTGGCATTCGTGAAGTTGACGATCGTGGCGACTATCCTGACGGCGCTGGCGGTCTTCGTCGTATACCGGCACTACAGCCGCGACCTGCCCGATCCGACGCAGATCGGGCGACACCGCCCGGCAGAAACGGGGTACATCTATGCGCGTGATGGAACACTGCTTTACGAACTGATCGATCCGCTGAGCGGCAGACGCACCGTTGTGCCGTTCGAGCGCATTCCGCGCATCCTGATCGATGCGACCGTCGCTGTTGAAGATGCCGGTTTCTGGACCAACCCCGGCGTCGATCTGCGCGGCATTCTGCGCGCGTTGATCCTCAACTACCAGGCGGGCGAAGTGGTCAGCGGCGGTTCAACGATCACTCAGCAACTGGTGCGGAACGTCCTGCTCTCGCCCGATGAGCGCGACGACCTCTCGCTCGACCGGAAACTGCGCGAAGCCATCCTGGCAATCGAAGTATCCCGTCGCTACAGTAAAGAACAGATCCTTGGCGTGTACCTGAACGAAGTCTACTATGGCAATCAGGCATACGGCATCGAAGCGGCGGCGCAGTCCTATTTCGGCAAACACGTCTGGGAACTCTCAGCAGGCGAAGCCACCCTGCTCGCCGGTCTTCCCCAATCACCAACAACCCTCAATCCGCTGCACAATTTCGCTGGCGCGAAGCAGCGTCAGCGCACCACCCTCGATCTGATGGTCAAATACGGCTATCTGACTGCAACAGAGGCGCAGGAGATCTTCGAAGAGCCGCTGCGTTTCGCCCCGATTGCCAGAGACATCACTGCACCGCACTTTGTGTTTTACGTCATCCGGTTGCTCGAAGAGCGCTACGGACCGGAGACGCTCTACCGCAGCGGATTGCGTGTCGTGACGACGCTCGACCCGCAGTGGCAGGCGGAAGCGGAACGCATCGCCCGGCAATGGATCCGCGAAGGTGGACCGGGATATACGCCCCTGCGTGATCGGAACGCAACCAACGCCGGTGTGGTGATGCTCACGCCCGACGCGCAGATCATTGCGATGGTCGGCAGTATCGATTACAACGATCCAACCATCGACGGGCAGGTGAATGTCACCCTCGCGCCGCGTCAACCGGGTTCTGCGCTCAAGCCGGTGGTGTATGCCGCTGCGCTCCAGCGGGGATGGACGCCAGCGACGATCATCTGGGATACGCCGGTGACATACCCTGCTGGCGATGGAACTGTCTACGCGCCACGCAACTACGACAACGCCTTCCACGGTCCGCAACGCCTGCGTATGGCGCTGGCAAACTCCCTCAACATTCCGGCAGTCCGAACCCTCGAATATGTCGGCATCGAGAACTTCGTATCGCTTGCCCACCGCATGGGAATCACCACCCTGAACGACCCGCAGCGTTACGGTTTGCCGCTGGCGCTCGGCGCTGGCGAGGTGCGCCTGCTCGACCTGACGGCGGTGTACAATACCTTTCGCAACGGCGGACGCTATCGCCCGCCAGCAGCGATCCTGAAGATTACGAATGCGCGCGGTGAAACGCTCGAAACCCTGAACGACACCCCCGGTCGTCAGACCCTCGGCGAGCGCGGCGAACAGATCGCCTATCTGATCACCGACATCCTCAGCGACAATGCTGCGCGCCGGTCCATGTTCGGTCGAAACAATGTGATGGAACTCCGCGACGGGCGACCGGCTGCGGTCAAGACCGGCACCAGCAATGAGTGGCGCGACTCCTGGACGGTCGGATACACGCCCGACATTACGATAGGCGTGTGGGTGGGCAACAACGACAACGCACCGATGCAGGAAGTTGCTGGCTCGAACGGTGCGGGGGTCATCTGGCGCGCTCTTATGGAACGCTACCACGAAGGGCGCCCCATCCTGACGTTCGAGCCGCCAGATGGGATCAGCGAAGTGGTGATCTGCGCCGACACCGGCGCACTCGCAGGTGAGCATTGCCCGCGACCGATCAGCGAGCGATTCATTGCTGGCACTGAGCCGCGCACCAGCGATGTGACCATCCTGACCGTCCGCGTCTCCGATGACGGCGCCTGTCTGGCGGCATCGTACACGCCACCGGAGCGTGTCCGCCAGGTCACATTTGTTGTTTATCCGCCAGCATTCCGGGACTGGGCGGAGTCACATGGCATTCCTCAACCGCCACAGCGCTACTGCCCGCCGCCGGAAGCCACAACCGGGCGCGAAGGAGGGATCATCGCACGGATCACCCAACCGATCACCAACACGACCGTGCACGGACCGCTGGTGTATGTGCGAGGCGCCGCTCTTGGCGTCTATGCACTTGAGATCGCACCCGGTCGCAGCCCCCAGGGAGGCTGGCGCACAATTGCCCGTGGCGAGGCGATCCAGGAAGGTATGCTGGGCATCTGGCAGACAGGCGACGACGCGCCAGGAGAATATACGCTGCGTCTGCGCGTGACAACCCGCGAAGGAATCCTGCTCGAACAACACGTGTGGGTGCGACTGGAAAGAGAAGCGGGAAGCGGGAACTGAGAAGGTAGATGTCCTGTCACTGCTCACCTTCCGCCTTCCACCGCAACTGCCAGATTTCCAGCCGATTCTTACCCGCCTGCTTTGCACGGAGCAGTGCCTCATCCGCCCGCGCAACCAGCATATCGATGCTCATCCCATCAAACGGCTCAGCATACACTGCCATGCCAAAACTGGCCGTCACCCTCGCCACCCCCTGACTGGTTGCAATCGTTGTCTGGCTCAACACCAGGCGCACACGCTCGACAACCTGCACGCCGCCGTTTTCATCTGTCTCCGGCAACAGCAGAATGAATTCCTCACCGCCATAGCGTGCCAGCAGATCGATAGAGCGCAATTCGCGGCGCAACAGACCGCTGAACTCCCGGAGCGCCCGGTCACCAACCGGATGACCGAAGGCATCATTGATCTGTTTGAAATCGTCAAGGTCGGTGATGATTACCACCAGCGGCGAGTGGTGACGACGCGCGCGTTCAAGTTCGCGCCGCGCCGCACTCAGGAAATATCGCCGGTTGTACAGCCCTGTGAGCGGATCGGTGATCGCCAGATACTGCACTTCTTCAAACAGGCGGGCATTTTTGATCGCAACTGTCGCCTGTTGCGCGAACATTCTGAGCAACTGGATATCATCCACAGTGAAGATGCGCTTGAGATCGCTATCTCCCGCGCTCATCGCGCCAATCAGTTCATCGCCCGCTAGCAGTGGAACCGCTAGGACATTCGCTGTTGACTCGGCTTCACACTGGAGTGAACGCTCACTCCACGCGCGATAATCGAACACAACGACCGGCTGGCGCGTAAGCGCGGCCTTGCCCATCGCACCCTCCCCCAACGCCAGGCGCACACCTGCATAGTCATAGTCCATGTTAACGCTCACATGGACGATGAGATGATTCTGCTGCGCGTCGTACAACGCCAGCGCACCGTGCGCAGCGCGTATCAGGGTCAGCATCCGCGTCACGATCGTCCGTAACACATTATCGAGATTCAGATTGCTGGTAATGTCGCCCATAATGCTGTACAGCGCATCGAGTTGCTGCACGCGCTGCCACAGCCGCTCATACAGCTGCGCACGCTCAATCGCAACATTGATATGTTCCGCCACTTCTGTCATCAAACGCAGGTCATCTTCAGTAAGCACAACGCCGTTAATGCTTTCAATGTTGAGCGCTCCGATAACCCTGTCATCTTCCCAGAGCGGCACACAAATTTCGGACACTACTCCTTCAATTGCGCCAAGAAAATCGCTATCGACGCTCACATCAGCAATCAGCGCCGGACGCCCGCTTAGGATGGTGCGACTGATAATGCCTTTTCCAAGCGGAATACGCTCCCAGATAAATGAATACCCGACCTGATGTTGCAGCACCAGCTCATCGTGTTCACGCAAATAAATGCAGACCTGCGTGTAGCCGAAGGTTCTGGCGATTGCTTCGACCACCGAACAAAAGATGACCGACAGATCGATCGCCTGCGCCAGCACCGAACGCACCTGTCCGAGCAGGCGCGACTCCTGCGCCTGCCGCTTCGTGACCGTGTACAGATCGTGCAGATGCTGCGCGCTCGCGCGCAGTTCCGCCTCGATGCGCTGTCGCTCAGCGATTTCTCGCTGCGCTGCGGTGTACAATTGCGCATTATCAATCGCAATCGCCGCGAGATCGGCGAAGCGGGCAAGGAGTGCTGCAATGGTGCGAAAATCGAAAAGGTTCGCCGCATCATACGCCACTCCCAGCACCCCGATCACTTCCCCGCGCGACTTCAGCGGCGCTGCAATCACCGCCCCGAAATCGATCATTTCCAACCGCTTGATGCGCCCTTCCCACGACCGGTAATCCTCCACCATCATCGGCTCGCCCGATTGCCAGACGCGCCCGGAAATCCCCTCGCCCGGAGCAATGACACTGCCACGATTCAACGCAAACCGGCCAATGCCGACTTTCATCTCCATCAGTTCAGCATCCGCCACGCGAAGATAGATATAGCCGTGTTCTGTTCCCGCCAGACGCGCGGCATGATCAGTGATCGCCTCCAGCACATCGTTGAGTTCCAGACGGTTCATGATCGCCAGCGTCGTTTCGTGGAACACGGTAAAATAATCGGAGACATCTGGAGAAACGTAAGGAGGAAAAGAAGCGGAAGATCGGACATGGTGCAGTTGCCGCTCGAGTTCCCGAATACGTGTTCGTAGTGCGTCGTTCTCAGATTGAAGGTGTTCAGCTTCGTTCATGCAGGCGAGCGCTATTCACAGGTTGTGTCCGTGCAGGTCATTGCCAACGAAATAAATCAACAAATCCCTGTTAAGACATTTTATCAGGCTGGCCTTGCTGCCGCATTACCATACGGCTGCAATAACATTGCCTGCACATCATACAACGACGCACTCCGACCGTCATTGACAACCGTGCGTTCCATTCGTACCATGCGACTACACATTGAATCGTTCAGAACCCTCCAGACGCTGGCGCCGATTAGAGACATACGATGAGCGATCCGATTATTCTCTATAACGGTCCTGTCTACACACTCAACCCGGCGCAACCGCGCGCACAGGCGGTCGCGGTGCGCGATGGGCGCATTATTGCAGTCGGCAGCGAGGGCAAGGTGCGTGCTGCCGTGACCGGACGCGCCGAGGGGATCAACCTCAATGGTCGTGCGCTTATTCCGGCGTTGACCGATGCCCACGTTCACCTGGTTGCTCACGCACTGGCGCGTCGCAATATTGCGCTCAGCGACGCAGCGACGCTCGATGAGGCGCTGCAACGGATCAGCGCTGCGGTGCAACACCTCCCCGAAGGCGCCTGGGTGCGCGGACGCGGGTGGGACCACTCGCGCTGGGGGCGCTGGCCCACCGCAGCGCACCTCGATATGGTCATTGGTGATCGGCCTGCGTATTTCTCGCGCAGGGATGGGCATTCCGCCTGGGTCAGCAGCGCGGCGCTTCGCCTGGCAGGCATCACCAGCGATACCCCCGATCCGCCTGGCGGCACCATCCAGCGCGAGCATGGCGAACCAACCGGCATCCTGCTGGAAACGGCAATGGATCTGGTGCGTCGTCATATTCCTGAGCCGGGACAGGACGAGCGCCTGGCGGCAATCCGCGAAGCAATCGCTGAAGCTCATTCCTACGGTATGGTCGGCATGCACCTGCCCGCCAGCATGATCCCCGGCGATGGCGCCCAGACCCTTAGCGACGTGCAGACCCTGCGCGAACAGGGTCACCTGCACCTGCGCTGCCTGGTGTATCTCGGTCTCGATGGACTCGATGCAGCGCTGGCACTCGGCGTGCGCAGTGGGCTGGGAGATCGCTGGATCCGGATCGGCGGCGTCAAGATGTTCGCCGATGGATCGCTTGGATCGCAGACGGCAGAGATGCTCGCGCCCTACGAAGGCAGCAGCAATTGTGGCATTGCCGTCCTGTCGTTTGATGAGCTGTGCAACGCCGTTCACCGCTCGATCCATGGCGGTCTGGCAGTAATGGTTCATGCCATTGGCGATGCCGCCAACCGCAAGGTGCTCGATGCCATCGAAGCGGCGCTGCCCGGAGCTCCGGCGCTTCGCATTCCTAACCGCATCGAGCATTGCCAGGTGGTGCACCCCAATGATCTACCGCGTTTCGCCCGTCTGGGCGTCATCGCTTCTATGCAACCGATCCATTGCATTGCCGATATGGAGATGGCAGAACGCCTCTGGGGTCAGCGCTGCGCATATGCATATGCCTGGCGCTCTCTCCTCAACGCTGGCGCAACGCTTGCATTTGGATCCGATGCGCCGGTCGAATCGCTCAATCCCTGGCTTAGCATCCACGCTGCGGTTACCCGGCAGCGACCGGACGGTGAACCTGCTGGCGGATGGTATCCAGAACAGCGGTTGACCGTCGAAGAAGCGCTGCGTGGCTTTTGCTCAGGAAGCGCAATCGCAGCCGGGACTGCCCATGAGCAGGGTATGATTGCGCCCGGTATGCTTGCCGATCTCACCGTCCTGTCCGCCGATCCGTTCAAGATCGACCCATCAGCGTTGCATACGGTGCGCGCCGATATGACCATGATCGAAGGGCGAGTCGTCTGGGAACGCTAACGTCCGGTTTATCGAAGGATACGTGTATGAATGCCGATACGTTGCACCAGGCAATCGCCGCCGCGCGCGATGGGCGTCGCGACGACGCCCGTGCGCTGCTGCTCCATCTTCTGGAAGCCGATCCGCGCAACGAGCGCGCCTGGCTCTGGCTGTCGGGGGTTGTCGATGATCCCGAGGACGTGAAGATCTGCCTGGAAAATGTGCTGGCGCTGAATCCGTCCAATCCACGCGCGCGCCAGGGGCTGGAATGGCTGCACGCGCGGATGGGTCTGCCACTGCCGCCTCTCCCCCCGCCGGATCAAACTGGCCGCTGCCTGGAGCGCGAGATCGATACGCACGCACTGTCGGTTGCGCGCCTGCGCGCATACCGTACAACACTGGCAGTCGTTGAGCCGGTTGCACCGCCAAGGCCCAAGCCCGACCCGATATCTGCGCCTGTACCGTCCACACTGCAGAATTGGCCAGTTGCAACGCGAGCCAATCCTGCACCAACACTACCGACATCTGCTCCCGCTCCGGCGACTGTCAGAACAGCAGTGGCTGTGCCATCAACCGATCCTGCGCGTCACCTGGCATCAGTCGCACCGGCAGATGATGCAACCATTCCCTGCCCCTACTGCGGCGCGCCAACGGTCGAAACGCAACGTCGCTGCGCTCAGTGCGGCGGAAGTCTACTGGTGCGGGTGGCACCCTCGGATGAACAGTCGCCGATTGTGCAGGCGCTGGTCTGGATGTGGCGCGGTGGCGCCGTTGCTGTGCTTCTGATCGCGCTCGTCTTTCCGGTGATGGGTGTCTTTCTTTATCAGGAAGCACCAGCAAACGGTTTTCCTATAGGTATCCTAATACCGTCAGTTATCCTCGCGCCGGTTACCATCACCGGTTTTTCGGTCGCGCAGCAACTGGCGCAACGCTCCACCTGGGCGCTCTATCTGGCTGTGGGCCTGACAACTGTTGGACTGATCGGCGCGCTGGCGCTTGCCGTGCGTCCCGATGCTCTCATAGGAATGCTGAACCGCCTGACCAGCGCAACATCGATCCCATCAACCTGGCTTCTACCGCTGATTGCTGGAGCCAGGCTGATCGCGATTGGCGCAGGTGTAGCGCATATCGCCACGATTGCGCTCACCATTGTCGGGTACGATGCTATTGTCGGCAGACTCGAGCGCTTTCGTTATATCCTGAAACCGTCCGACCATCTAACGCACTATAACAACGGTGTTGCGCTAAAGAACCGCGGCATGTGGTATGTCGCGGCGCTCGAATGGGAATGGGCGGTCAAAAAAGCACCATACGACGTAACGTATTTGCGCGCACTAGGATTGGCATATGCGCGCTTGAAACAGTTCGATAAAGCACAATCCATGATCGACCGGGCGTTGCAGGCAGCGCCTGACAACCCCAGATTACGCGAAGATCGGGCGCTGATCGAGCGTCTGGCGTCGCAGGAGCAACGTTGAACAGGAAACAGGATCAATGCCAGGAAACACGTTTGGAAAGGTTTTTCGATTAACAACCTGGGGCGAATCACACGGACCTGCGGTTGGGTGCGTGGTCGATGGATGCCCGGCAGGTATCGAGATTTCGGAAGCGTTCATCCAGCGTGAACTGGATCGTCGCCGGGTTGGGCAGAGCCGGGTAACATCAGCGCGTCAGGAACCCGATCAGGTGCAGATCCTGTCGGGGGTGTTTGAGGGACGTTCGACCGGCGCACCTATCAGCATGCTGGTCTTCAATGCCGATGCGAAGCCGGGGCACTACGACGCTATCAAGCACCTCTACCGCCCCGGTCACGCTGATTATACGTGGGACGCGAAGTATGGCTTTCGTGACTGGCGCGGCGGCGGACGGAGCAGTGCACGCGAGACGATCGGGCGTGTTGCCGGTGGCGCGATTGCGAAACTACTCCTCGCGCGCTACGGCATATCGGTCATTGCGTGGACATCGCAACTCGGTGATTTGAAAGCCGAGGTTATTGATGAGAGCGAAATCGAGCGCAACATCATGCGCTGCCCGGATGCGCGGGTTGCCGCCCTGATGGTCGAGCGCGTTGAACAGGCGCGGCGCAATCTCGACTCGCTCGGCGGCGTGGTCGAAGTGCGCGCCCGCGGCGTTCCCCCCGGTCTCGGCGAGCCGGTCTTCGACAAATTACAGGCGGATATTGGCAAGGCAATGTTCAGCATCCCGGCAGTCAAAGGGGTTGAGTTCGGTGAAGGGTTTGGTGTCGCATATATGACCGGATCGACACACAACGACCCATTCGTGCGCCGCGATGATGGCACAATCGGAACTGCGTCCAACCATCATGGCGGCATTCTTGGCGGCATCAGCACCGGCGAGGAGATCGTGCTGCGCATTGCTGCCAAACCGCCTGCGTCAATCGCCCGTCCGCAACATACGGTTGATCGCGACGGAAATCCTGCCACAATTGAAATTCACGGCCGTCACGACCCGACCGTTCTCCCACGGCTGGTTCCGATTGCCGAGGCGATGCTGGCGCTGGTGCTTGCCGATCATCTGCTGCGGCAACGCCTGGCGCGGGTGGACGCTTAATGAAAGAGTCCGCTGCAAAAAGGGTATGTCACCGCAGCGACGCGGTGTTCGCAGAGGAAGATTCTCTCGCGCATCACGTACACGTATGCTGCGCTATGCCTCCGTCGTGGTTCGTTTTCAGGGTTCTCTGTGCCCTCGGCGTCTCTGCGGTGCGTGTTTGCAGCGAAGTCATGAAAGCAAAAGAGACAGGCTGGAGTTGATTATGGCTGAACCGACTGTGCGTGAAGGCGATCTGCTTTGGTCGCCATCCCCCGACATGATGCGCACCAGTGTTACGCAGCGGTATATCGACTGGCTGGCGCAGACCCGCGGTTTGACATTTGCTGATTACCATGCGCTCTGGCGCTGGTCAGTCACCGAACTGTCCGATTTCTGGCAGTCGATCTGGGATTTTTTCGACATCCAGGCGACGACGCAGCCACATGCTGTTCTCGCCGACGCCCGCATGCCCGGCGCGGTCTGGTTCCCTGGCGCGACGCTCAACTATGCGGCACACGCTTTCCGTCACGCCAGCGCCGATCGTCCTGCCATCCTATTCCAGTCTGAAGGCGGAACGCTTCAGACGCTGACGTGGGCTGAATTGCAGCGCCAGGTCGCCTCGGTTGCCGCTCACCTGGAGATGCTCGGTGTTCGGCGGGGCGACCGGGTGGCAGCCGTGCTGCCAAATACGCCGCATGCCGTCATTGCATTCCTGGCCTGTGCGTCCCTCGGCGCAATCTGGTCAAGTTGCTCGCCTGAAATGGGAGTTGCCAGCGTTGCTGACCGTTTCCAGCAGATCGAACCGCGGGTGCTGATCGCCGTTGATGGGTATCGCTATGGCGGTCGAGCATTCGACCGCCGCGCCGCACTTGCAGAACTGCGCTCAACGCTCACGAGTGTCGAACATGTAGTCATCGTACCATATCTCGACCCGGACGCACAGGTCGCCGACACCATTCCCTGGAACGAGTGCATCCACCACGACGCATCGCTCCGGTTCGAACCCGTTCCGTTCGACCATCCGCTCTGGATCCTCTACTCATCGGGAACGACCGGCCTGCCCAAGCCGATTGTCCAGGGGCATGGCGGCATTCTACTCGAACATCTGAAATCGCTGGCGCTGCACCTCGACCTGGGACCACAGGACCGTTTCTTCTGGTTCACCACCACCGGATGGATGATGTGGAACTTCCTGATTAGCGGATTGCTGGTGGGAAGTACGCTGCTGCTCTACGACGGCAACCCTGCCTGGCCCAATATGCATGCCCTCTGGCGATTTGCCGCCGATACCCGCATGACCCTGTTTGGCACAAGCGCTGCCTACCTCACTGCCTGTCGTAAAGCCGATATTACACCAGGAACGATGTTCGACCTGTCAAACTTGCGGACAATCGGATCGACCGGATCACCGCTGCCGGTTGAAGGGTTCCAGTGGGTCTACGAGCGCGTCAAGCGCGACCTCTGGCTGGTGTCACTCAGCGGCGGCACCGACGTCTGCACTGCCTTTGTCGGCGGGTGTCCGCTGCTCCCGGTGACTGCAGGCGAAATCCAGTGCCGGTGCCTGGGTGCGCGTGTCGACGTCTTCGACGAACAAGGAAACTCGCTGGTCGGCGATGTCGGCGAACTGGTCGTCACTGCCCCGCTCCCCTCGATGCCGCTCTTCTTCTGGGGCGATGCCGACGGCTCGCGCTACCGCAGCAGTTACTTCGATGTATATCCCGGCGTCTGGCGTCATGGCGACTGGGTCAAACTGACTGAACGCGGAACGCTGGTTATCTACGGTCGTTCCGACTCGACGATCAACCGCCATGGCGTGCGGATGGGCACCAGCGAAATGTACCGTGCGGTCGAAGGCATCGCCGAAGTGCGTGACAGTCTGGTGATCGATCTGGAAAACCCCGACGGAACTGCCACTATGTACCTGTTTGTCGCGCTTGAAGCTGGCGTGACCCTTGACGACGCGTTGAAAGAGCGCATACGCGCAACAATCCGCGCGATGCTCTCGCCGCGCCACGTCCCCGACGCTATCATTGCCATTCCCGACGTACCACGCACGCTGAACGGCAAAAAACTGGAAGTGCCGATCAAAAAAATCTTGCGCGGCGTTCCTCCAGAAAAAGCCGCCAACCGCGATGCCATGGCCAATCCGGAGACGCTCGACGTATTTGTGGAACTTGCAGCTCAACTTCAGAGGTAAAGCGTGGTTATCGGCTTGATCGGCATGGCAGGCATCGGCAAGTCACACTGGGCAGCGCGACTCGCCGATGCTGGATTCACCGCGTTGCACTGCGATGACCTGATCGCGGAACGCCTCCGGAGCGAACACAACGCCGACACGGTCACGGTCTACGATATCGGACGCTGGATGGGATTTCCCTATGAAGCGCACTATGCCGCACGTGAACGCACCTATCTCACCTGCGAACAGGAGGTGATGGTCGAGATCGCGGAACGCATCGCCGAAGAGGACAATATCGTCATCGATATGACCGGCAGCGTCATCTATCTCGACCCTGCGTTAATCCAGCGCATCAGGCGACACGCAACAATGGTTTACCTGGCGGATGATCCGGAACTGCGGAAGCAGTTGCTGGAGGAATATCTTGTGCGCCCACGACCAATCGTCTGGAATGGCCTGTACCAGCCTCAACCTGATGAACCCCCCGCAGCAACACTGGCGCGCTGCTACCTGCATCTGGTACACGACCGTGCCACGCGCTACCGGCAGATCAGTGACGTCGTGCTCGAACCGGCGCTTCACCGCAACTCCGCATTTACCGTCGCCGATTTCCTGGCGGCGATCAGAGCGAAGGGATGAAAGGTGTGTTCAAGGGGGAGCGTCGTGAATACCATAACTGCAGGTGCGTGACTTTGCACATCCGCGAAGCACGACGTCTCCGTGAACTCAATGTATAACCGGCGATGCCTGAGCGTTATTAAGAGAAGCCAGCACGCTGCTGACCGTATTCTTTAGTTCCGCCAGTTCTACCGGCTTTGCCAGATAGTGACGAACGCCCAACCGCTTCATCTGCGATCGCAGACGCGGCGTGTCGTAGGCAGTCAATACCACA
>Ga0308310_1000938_pt1 | contig 13136 bp, 12 predicted proteins | sample HotsprSampleMS65_FD_203672 | JGI IMG/M metagenome (GOLD analysis project Ga0308310, IMG submission 203672) | Hot spring phototrophic mat microbial communities from Mushroom Spring, Yellowstone National Park, Wyoming, United States - 20090730_MS65 ...
CTCCCGAACTCGACCTTCGCGGCGCGGGTCATCGCCTCGACGCTGGCTGATCTCTATGGTGCCTTGACCGGCGCAGTCGCCTCGCTCAAGGGGCGCTTGCACGGTGGAGCCAACGAGGCGGTGATGGAGATGCTGCTGGAGGCCGGCGACGAGGACGGCTTGGAGCGACTGATCCGCGAGAAGCTGGCGCGCAAGGAGCGGATCATGGGCTTCGGCCACCGGGTCTACATGCGGCGCATGGACCCGCGGGCGCAGCTGCTCAAGGAGACGCTGGCGGCGCTGGTGGCGCAAAAGGGGGACCCCGAGGGGGAGAAGCTGGTCCGCATGTGCCAGCGCGGCGAGGACGTGATGCGCGCCGAGAAGGGACTCTTCCCGAACCTGGACTATTACGCGGCACCCGTCTATTGGGTCCTGGGGATCCCGATCGAGCTCTATACGCCGATCTTCTTCGCGGCCCGCACCGCTGGGCTGGTCGCGCACGTGGTCGAGCAGCATGCGCACAATCGACTTTTCCGGCCGCGTGTGCTCTATACCGGCCCGCGTGGACTCAAACCGTGACGCTGGTACGAGAGGGAGGGAGACCGTGGGCGAGACAGGCAGTGGGGCGCGGCCCGCACCGGACGCGGTGCTGGTGGAGATCGCGCGCTACGTGCTGGAGACGGAGATCGCGAGTCCGGTCGCGGCCGAGACGGCTCGGCTGGCTTTGGCCGATTCGCTGGCCTGCGCCTGCGAGGCGCTGGTCCATCCGGATTGCACTGAACTCATCGGACCAGTCGCCCCCGGTACGATCGTGCCAGGAGGTGTCAGGGTTCCGGGGACGAGCCTGGTGCTGGATCCGGTCGGTGGGGCGTTCGCCATCAGCGCGCTGATCCGCTGGCTGGATTACAACGATACCTGGCTGGCCAAGGAGTGGGGACATCCCTCGGACAATTTCGGCGCGATCCTGGCGGTCGCTGACTACGTCAGCCGGCAACGGCGGGCGCGCGGCGAGCAGCCGTATCGTGTCCGCGATGTCCTGACCGCGGCGATCAAGGCGTACGAGATCCAGGGTGTCCTGGCGCTCGAAAACAGTTTGAACCGGGTCGGGTTCGATCATGTCCAGTTCGTCAAGGTTGCCTCGGCGGCGGTGGCAGCAGCGCTCTGGGGTGGCGGGTTCGCGGAGGTCGTGAGCGCGGTTTCCAACGCCTGGGTCGACGGGCCGGCGTTGCGCACCTATCGGCACTTCCCCAATACGGGCCCGCGCAAGTCGTGGGCAGCGGCCGATGCGACGAGCCGAGCGGTCCGGCTGGCCTGGCTGGCGCTGCGGGGCGAGCCCGGGTACCCGACGGCACTGAGCGCACCGCAGTGGGGGTTCCAGGACGTGGTCCTGCGGGGGCAGCCGGTGGTCCTGGCGCGACCGCTCGGGAGCTACGTCATGGAGAACGTGCTCTTCAAGATCGCCTTCCCAGCCGAGTTTCATGGCCAGACCGCTGTGGAGGCGGCCCTGCGCTTGCATCCGCTGGTCCGCGACCGACTGGAGGAGATCGCTGAGATCGTCATCGAGACGCAAGAATCGGCGAAGCGGATCATCGACAAGCCGGGACCGTTCGCCAATCCGGCCGATCGTGACCACTCGCTGCAGTACATGACAGCTGTGGCGTTGCTCTACGGCGAGCTCCGCTACGAGCACTATCTGGAGCCGATCGCCTCCGATCCGCGCATTCCGGCCCTCATCGCCAAGATGCGCGTGATCGAGAACCCGGAGTTCAGCCGGGACTACCTCGATCCCGAGAAGCGGTCGATCGCCAACGCGGTGCAGGTCGTCTTCCGCGACGGAAGTCGGACCGAGCGGGTCCTGGTCGAGTATCCGATCGGACATCCGCGGCGGCGAGCCGAAGGGCTGCCGCTCTTGCGGCAGAAGCTGGCGCGGGCGCTCCGCCTGGTCTATCCCGAGCGGCGGGCAGCCGCGCTCGAGCACCTTTTGCTCGACGATCCGGGGTTGCCGGATCTGGCGGTCGACCAGCTGCTCGAAGCCCTGCACCGGGGGTGAAGGATGAGTTGGATCCGGCAGCAGCCGCGGGCGCAGCGGGAATTGGCGCAAGCGTTCCGTGATCGGGTCGCAGCCGGGCTCGTCGTCTTGCCGGGAGTCTACGATGGGCTCTCGGCGCTCTCGGCGCGGGCTGCCGGCTTTCCGGCGCTCTATCTCTCCGGTGCCGCGCTGACGGCGAGCCGGGGCCTTCCCGACCTGGGGATGATCGGGCTGGAGGAAGTGGTCGAGCGGGCCCGCGAGATCGTGCGGGCGACCGAACTGCCGCTGATCGTCGATATCGACACCGGGTACGGTGGGGTGCTCAATGCAGCGCGGGCCGCGCGGGAGCTGGTCGAGGCACGCGTGGCGGGGGTACAGATCGAGGATCAGCAGCAGCCGAAGAAGTGCGGGCATCTCTCGGCCAAGCTCCTGGCGCCAGCCGAGGAGCTGGAGCAAAAGGTGCGGGCGATCAAGGCGGTGGCAGCCGACCTCTACGTGATCGCCCGAACCGATGCCTACGAGCAGGAAGGGCTGGAGGGGGTGGTCGCGCGAGCGCGTCGGTATCTGGCGGCAGGGGCCGACGCGATCTTCCCCGAAGCGCTGCCGAGCGAGGAGGCGTTCCGGGCGGTGGCCGAGGCCCTTCCGGGCGTCACGCTGCTGGCCAACCTGACCGAGTTCGGGCGAACGCCTGCCTTCACGGCGGCCCAGGTGGCGGACTGGGGTTACCGGATCGCGTTGTTCCCGGTCTCGGCGCTGCGCGTGGCCGCCAAGGCGATGGAGCGGCTCTACCGCACGCTAGCTGCGGAGGGGACGACGCGCGGGCTGGTGGGGGAGATGCAGACGCGGGCGGAACTGTACGAGCTGCTCGGCTACTTCGCCTACGAGGAGTTCGACACGACGCTGGCGCGCTCGACCCTCCCGGAGTGGGGGCTCGGGCGCGAGGGGTGAGGAGCCTGGCAGCGCTCGGACGGCGCTCGGTCAGCGGTCTTCTCGCCGCATGGGGTGACGTGCCGATCGTGGTGGGCCGGATCCCTCAGCGTCGGCCGCGCCGAGCGGTGGCGGCGTCGACGGTGGGGTGGACTGCCTCCTCGGTGACCGAGTCGATCCACTCGGCCGGTATGTGGAGCGGTTCGCCGCCGAAGAGGCCGGGATCGACGGCCAGGCTCACGATCTCCCCGACCTGGTGGCGACGGATCCCGGTCGCTGCGGGAGGTCCAGCGTGGATCCTAGCGACGGACTCGGAGTGAAGAGGTTTCTCGCGAGTGGATGTACTCGGGAGCGTGACTGACCCGCGGGGATTGCCGGTGGAGCTTCCTGCCTCTGCCTGGGAGCATATTCGGCAGAGGCCAGGGCGAGGATTGGTGCGTCTCGAGCACGTCTTCGGGACGATCGAGGATCCACTCCTGATTGCACAGGATCGAAACTTTCCCACACGAGAGTGTTATTATCGAGCGGCGAGCGAACTCGGGTTGCCGATCGCTGCGTACCTGAAAGTCGTTGTGGATCGGGGATGGCATCCGGCGCGTGTGGTGACGGCCTACCCAGTCGATCGGCTGCATCGGTCCGAGGAGCCGGTCTGGAGGCGCGAACAGTGAGCGTGTACGAGTATCGTCCGAAAGTTCCGTCGCGCGATCAGCTGCGCGAGTCGATGCGTACGGGATCTCTCCGAGTCGTCTTCGATCCGACAGCTGATGAGCTTCTCGTGTTCTGGCGGGAATGCGAGCGTCCAGCGGTGAGCATCTTTCTCACCGAACCGGACTGGTTGGCGCTGCTCGTCGATCCCGATACGCACGAGGTCATCGGGTTCCACATCGAGGCATTCCGTCAGCGTGCGGTGCGAGAAGTGCCCGAACTGAGTGCTGTGCTGGCGCATGCTGCCCGCGATGGCGAGTCCGCCGCTCAGGGCACGGCGGAGACGCTGGCCGCTCTCCTCGGAAGGTCGGCGACCGCTGGGTGATCGGGAGCTGGTCGAGCGAATCGATCCGGTCGGACTGGACGCGCTCGCCAGTCGGGTCGTCTCGGACGGGATGGTTCTGCCTTTGCTGGACTCCAGGAGTCCTCAGCGTCGGCCGCGCCGAGCGGTGGCGGCGTCGACGGTGAGGTGGATTGCCTCCTCGGTGACCGAGTCGATCCACTCGGCTGGTATGTGGAGCGGTTCGCCGCCGAAGAGGCCGGGATCGACGGCCAGGCTCACGATCTCCCCGTCCTCGTTCAGGTGAACATGCTCGACCTTGCCCAGGCGCGTGCCGTCGCTGGCGATGACGGCTGTCCCGCGATCGATGCGCACGGTGTCCGGGGGGAGGTTCGTCGCGACCTCGACCGGGGCTGGGGTCGGGGCTGTGGAGCTGGGGGGCGTGCCTCCGCTGGGATCGTAGGGGGCGATACGCGGTTCCGGGATGACCAGCTCGCCGGCCGGTGCACCCTAGAGGAGCGGCACCGGGCCGAGTCCACCGCCACTAGGCCAGACATATGGCAACGTGGCCGCTTCCTCGTTCGTCAGACGGACGAACTCTTCCTCGACGAAGAGCGGGAGTTCGTGTGCCTACTCGGCATCGAGCGCGAGCCAGACGGTTCCGTCGGGGGCGACGGTGTCGATCGCGGCGCGGTCGACGAGGCGGTCTTCGGTGAGGAGTAGGCCACGGTGGACGATGATGGCGCGGACCTCGCGGGTGTCAGGGTCGAGGACCAGTTGGTCGACTGGTCCGATGCGCTTCCCGTCGCGGCTCATGACTGGACGGCCGCGTTCGATATGCATCGTTGCCTCCTCGGAGCGATCGGGTACTTTCGCCTTCTCAGCATAGCGAGTGCAGCGCTGGCTGGGAAGGGAGCAGCGACGATGGAGCAGGCGTGCTCGCGCTGCGCGACACCGCGGTGTCGGTATACTGGAGAACGGTGAGGGCGATCATGCGCACGGCGGAGACGATCCTGGAAACGATGCACCAGCGCGGTTGGCGGATCACCGGGCCGCGGCGCGCGATCGTCGAGTACGTCCTGGCGCAGGATGGGCCCTTCTCCGCAGAGGAGATCTTCCGCGCGCTGCGTCGCCGCCGGCCGACGATCGGCCGGGCGACGGTCTTCCGCACGCTCGATCTCCTGGCCGAACTGGGGGTGGTCGAGCGGATCCATCATCCCTCGGGTGTGCATCGCTACGTAGTCGGTGGCGATGGGCATCGGCATCATGTCGTCTGTATCCGCTGCGGGGCGGTCGCGGAATTTGCGGGTTGTAACCTGGAGGCTGTCCTCGCTCAGGTCGCCGACCAGACCCACTTCCGGATCCTCGGTCACTGGCTGGAGTTGAGCGGGCTCTGCCAGCTCTGCCAGCGCGAATCCGCGGTTCCCTCTTCCTGAGCGAACCATGTTCTCAGGATAACGCGGCGGTCGCGTCCCGGTACGGCGCGACGACTCGGTCGCTGAATCAGCAGCTGCGTCTCGGGAATTATTGAGACATGGTATCATCCACCAGCGCCGAGCACTGCTCGGCGCTGGTGGATGAGACGGCGTATCATGACCAGGGAGGGTGCGATGCACCGAATATGGACGGTACTCGGGCTGCTCGTCCTCGCGGGGCTGCTGGTGGCGGCCTGCGGGCAGAGTGCGACGCCGACCGTGCAACCTGCGGCGACACCGACTCCTCAGTCGGTCGTGACGCCGGCCGCTCAGCCTGCGGGGACGCCGAGTGCCCAGCCAGCCGCGACGCCGAGCGGGCAGCGCGTCGTGGTGGTGACGAGTCTGCCGCTCTTCGCCACGATGGTCGAGGCAGTCGGTGGGGATCTGGTCGCGGTCAGCGCGGTCCTGCCGCCGGGGACGGATCCGCACACGTACCAGCCGGCGCCGCGCGATGTGGCGAAGCTGGCCGAGGCAGCGGTAGTGGTTTACAACGGTGGCGACCTGGACTTTTGGATGGAGCGCCAGCTGGAGGCGGTGGGTAGCCGAGCGCGCATCGTCGTCCTCTCCGAGGGGCTGGAGCCGCCCCCCGGTGTCGAGGCGGAGCACGAACATGAGCATGAGCACGAGGGGACGCCGGAAGCGGAGAAGCATGGGCACGACCACGAGCACGGGGTGAACCCGCACTTCTGGTTGGATCCGGACTTCGGGATCGTCTACGTCGAGCGGATCGCCGAGGCGCTCGCCGAGGTCGATCCAGCACATGCCGAGACCTACCGGGCGAATGCCGAGCGGTATAGCCAGGAAATCCGCGCGTTCGACGAGTGGGCGAAGGGGCAGATCGCCACGATCCCGCCCGAACGGCGGAAGCTGGTCACGTTCCACGATGCGTTCCCCTATTTTGCGGCACACTATGGACTGGAGCTCGTGGGTGTCGTCATCCTGAGTCCAGGGCGGGAGCCCTCGCCGCAAGAGGTGGCGCAGCTGGTCGAGCGGATCCGCCAGGAGGGGGTACCAGCCATCTTCGTCGAGCCACAATTCAACCCGAAACTGGCGCAGACGATCGCCCAGGAGGCGGGTGTGCGGGTGCTCGAGCTTTACAGCGATGCGGCACCGGCCGGTCTGGATTATCTGGGGATGATGCGGCAGAACGTGACCAACGTGGTCGAAGGGTTGCGTGGGTAATGCAGCGAGGAACGGCAGCGCCGGAGCGAGCAGCACGCGCGGCGACGGCTCTCGCGATCACCGTCGAAGGGCTCACGACAGGCTACCGGCGTGGCGAGCCGATCCTGCGCGGGGTGAGTTTCGCGGTCGAGCGCGGCTCGCTGGTCGGCGTGCTGGGGCCGAACGGGAGCGGGAAGTCGACGCTGTTCCGATCGTTGCTCGGCCTCTTACCGCCCTGGCAGGGGCACGTGCTCGTGGAAGGGAAACCAGCGCGCCCCAATCCGGATATCGCCTACATTCCGCAGCGGGAGACGATCGACTGGGACTTCCCGGTCACTGTCCTGGACGTGACGCTGATGGGGCGCTACCCGCGGCTGGGGCTGTTCCGTCGCCCCGGAAAGGCTGACCGCGAGCTGGCGCTGTGGGTGCTCGAGCAGGTGGGGATGCTGGCGTTCCGCGACCGGTTGATCGCCGAGCTTTCCGGTGGGCAACGGCAGCGCGTCTTCCTCGCGCGGGCACTGGCGCAGGAGCCGGAGATCTTTCTCCTCGACGAGCCAGTGAGCGGTGTCGATGCACCGACCCAGCACTTCGTGTTCGAACTCCTGGAGCGGCTCTGTCGGCAGGGAAAGACGGCGCTGGTGGCGACCCACGATCTTTCCTGCGTGGCGCAACGGTTCGACCGCGTGCTGCTCCTCAACCATGAGGTGATCGCCTATGGGCCACCGCAAGAGGTCTTCACCGAGACGCTGCTCAACCGCACGTTCCAGTCGCATCTGCTGCTCCTGCGCTACGGTGACCGGGTGATCGTAGTGGAAAGCGAGGACGGGGATGAGCGGAGTTGTTGACCTCCTCCTCGAGCCACTGCGCTACGGATTTCTGCTGCGTGCGCTCGTTGCGGCCGTGCTGGTCGGTACGTTGTGCGCGCTGGTCGGCAGCTACGTCGTCCTCAAGGGGCTGGCTTTCATCGGCGATGCGCTGGCGCACGTCGCGTTCACCGGCATCGTGGTGGCCTTCCTGGCAGGCTTCAGCTTCTACGTAGGGGCGCTGGCCGCTGCGGTGGCGGCCGGGCTGGGCATCGGCTGGGTGACCCGGCGCGTCGGCTTGAGTACCGATACGGCGATCGGGATCGTGTTCAGTGGGCTCTTCGCGCTCGGCGTTGTCCTGATGGCGATCGGTATTCGGACGTACACGGTCGATCTTTTCAGCTACGTCTTCGGCGATATCCTGGCGGTGCGCTCGCGCGATCTCCTGGCGATCGGGCTGGCTGGGGCAGTCGTGCTGGTGACGATGCTGCTGCTGTACAAGGAACTCCTCTTCGCCCACTTCGATCCCGTGGTGGCCGAAGCGGCCGGTTTGCCCGTTGGGGCGTTGCAGCTGCTGCTCCTGCTGCTCCTCTCGGTGACGGTCGTGGTCTCGGTGCAAGCAGTCGGTGTGGTCCTGGTGCTGGCGATGCTGGTCACGCCGGCAGCGACTGCCGCGCTGGTCGCTCGCCGGATGCCGAGCATGATGGCGCTGGGGGTCGTCTTCGGTGCCGTCGCGGCAGCGGTCGGCTTCTACCTGAGCTACTACCTCAGTGTCCCCTCCGGTGGGGCGATCGTGCTGGTCGCGACACTGTTCTTTGCGCTGGTTGCCGGGGTCGTGCGCGGGCGCGGGGCGTGGCGGCGCCTCATGGCGGCACGCAGCTGAGCGCGCACGCCCCGGCCCGAGGCTCCGTGAGAAGGACCAGCGAGGTGCTCCCCGTTCCCGATCTCGGGAAGCCGATCGACGTGCACTGCAGGAGCTCACAAGCGGGTCGGCAGAGGTTGTCGATCTAATTGAGACCGAGTATCATTAAGTGCAGATGCGTCGGCGAGCGTCCGACGCACGGTGGTGCGAACGCTCCGGTGAGCGCGCACGGGAGCGCGGGAAGGGGGTAGTCGGAACGATGGCGCGCCACCGGTGCGGTTGGTTGGCGACTGGACAGGAGGGAAGCGGATGCGAGTGGCCTATGTGTTCGCGACGCCGCGAGCGGCGAGCTACAAGCTGGGGCAGATGGTCCTGCCCCAGCTCGAGGCGGGGACGCACGGGGTCGAGGTGGTCGGGATGTTCTTCTTCGACGACAACGTCTTCGCCCTGCGCGCTGGCGATCCGATCGGCGAGCGGCTGGCTCGGATCGCCCAGGAAAAGGGGATCCTGCTCATGATGTGCGACATGTGCGCGCTAGAGCGGCATCTGGCCGAGGGGCAGCCGCGCTGGTGCGATCCGGCTGGCTGCGGGCGGACCGAACCAGCGGAGATCCGTCCGGTCGGGACGGTCGCTGGCGTGCAGGTCGGCTGCTTCCCCGATCTCTACGCGGCGCTGGCGCAGAACCCACCCGATCAGGTGATCACGCTCTAGCGAGCATCTCGGCTGATCGACGAGCGGCACCCCCTCGCCTGCTGTGCCCGATCGGGGACTTCCCGACCGGGCACGCGCGTCAGAGCCGGGCGCGCCGGCGCTCGAACTGGTAGAGGCCGGCCAGGATGGCCAATGTCGCCACCACGTGCATCAGGATCAGCAGGAAGCGTGTACCCGGCCGTTCGGTGGCGGCGAACGGCGGCACCAGCAGGATCGCGAAGACGACGAGCGCGACGATGAAGAAGATCAGGAAGGGGCGGCGAGTCCAGCGCCGGAGCAGCGCGTAGAAGGCGGTTCCGGCGAGCAACGGCACGACGGTGAGGATCACCACTTGCGGCAGTCCGATCTCGCTTTCCGGCTGGCCAGGTGGCTGGACACGCAGCGAGACCCCGACGGCGCGCGCGATCGCCCAGAGGACCGCATTGACGATCGCTGCCAGCACTGCTGCGACGACCCCATACCGCAGGAGCAGCATGATACCCCTCCGTTTCCGATCTTCCGCTTTCCGAAAGGCAATGCCCAACCGGCATTCGCCGGAAGCGCAGGCAGGAGAACGAGAAAAAGATTATCATGTCCGGTCGATCGTGCAAGTTGGTGCCGACGAACGCGTAGCTTTCGGCAGGGTGCGCGATCAGCACTGTGCGACGATCGCCATTTGCCAGCCGGTGCTGTGCGCGCAGCATCCCCACGCCGGCGCGCGGGCCGATGGGGTTGCTGGAGCGCCGAGCAGCCCCATCGGCTCGCGCGTGCACGACCGGTACCGGGAATCGCCCGCACAGCGCACCCGCGCGGAGACCACACTGGCACACGCTGCCCGTGCCGGCCTGGCGCCATCGACTCCGCTCGGCGCACACTCGTGCGGGAGGGACTGATGGACCGCACGGTCGACCGACTGAGTGCACTCGCCCAGCGGATCGTCGCCTGCGCGGCCTGCCCGCGTTTGGTTGCCTATCGGGCGGCTGTCGCGCAGGCGAAGCGCCGGGCGTACCGCGACGAGGACTATTGGGGAAAGCCGGTTCCCGGCTTCGGCGATCCGCAAGCACGAGTGATCGTCGTCGGGCTGGCGCCCGCAGCGCACGGAGGGAACCGGACGGCACGGATGTTCACCGGCGATGCCTCGGGTGACTTTCTCTACCGTGCGCTGTACCGCGTGGGCTTGGCCAACCAGCCAGTGAGCCGACAGTGCGGGGATGGACTGGCGTTGCGCGAGGCGTACATCACGGCAGCCTGCCGCTGTGCTCCTCCCGACAATCGGCCGACCCGGGAGGAACTCGCGCGCTGCCGGCCCTATCTGGTCGAGGAACTGCGGCTGCTCGAGCAGGCTCAGGTGCTCGTCTGCCTGGGCCAGATCGCGTTCGAGGCGGCACTGGCTGCCCTGCGCGAGGTCGGAGCGGGTCAGCCCGAGCCGGTAGGGGAGGTGGCGACGCTGCGGCCGCGCTTCCGGCACGGCGCGCTCTACCGGTGGCCAGCGCTCCCCTGGCGCAAGAGCACGCTGTGGCTCATCGCCAGCTACCATCCCAGCCGGCGCAACACGCAGACGGGATTGCTCGACGAGGCGATGCTGGACTCGATCTTCCGGACCGCACGCCAGCTCGCCGACGAGACTCAGTCCAACGCGACCGGCTGAGGAGCGACCGCTTCGCCGAGTTCGTCGAGGATGCCGATCCCGAGGGTGCGGGCGGCCTGGTCGACTCGGCGATCAACCGAATAGCCGTAGAGGTATGCCATGGCGAGGCCGCTGACCCCCTGCTCGCGGAGGGCTCGGCGGATTTGCTGCCGCTGGAGCTTGCCAGCGAACTCCACGACATCGCGCGGATGGAGGCGGGCCTTCGCCTCGACGATGAACCAGTACTCTCCCCGCTCGGGGTGACGCATGAGGACGACGACGTCGAACTCACCGTTCACGGAGACTGCCCGCGGTCGGGTCACCGGTTCCCAGCCAGCTGCTCGGTAGAGGTCGAGGATCCGGCGCAAGGCGCGGAGTTCGACCTCAGCGCCGTAGAGGCGAGACAGGCGATCCAGTCGGTGGTCGTGCTCCTCCGTCTTGCGGGTCAGCGCGGTCACGGCTTCGGTCAATGTGGTGATGGCGGCACGCATCTCGCGCATCTCGACCTCGATGCGATCGAGCCGCTCCTCGTGCCGGTCGAGCCGCGCCTCCTGGCGTGCCATGCGCTCTTCCTGGCGAGCGGCGATCTCCTCCAGGCGAGCGAGGCGTTCTTCCTGGCGGGCGGCGATTTCTTCGAGGCGGGCGGAGCGCTCCTCCTGGCGTGCCATGCGCTCTTCCTGGCGAGCGGCGATCTCCTCCAGGCGAGCGAGGCGTTCTTCCTGGCGGGCGGCGATTTCTTCGAGGCGGGCGGAGCGCTCCTCCTGGCGGGCCATGCGCTCTTCCTGGCGGGCGGCGATCTCCTCCAGGCGAGCGAGGCGCTCCTCTTGACGCGCAGCGATCTCTTCGAGGCGAGCGATCCGCTCGTCCTGGCGAGCCAGGAGTGCACGGATCTCCTGGAGTTCGGTGTCGTGCCGCCGGGTGAGTTCGGCAAGTTCGCGGATCAGCTCGCGGAGGTCGGCGACTTGCTGCTCGACGCGGGAGAGCCGCTCGTCGTGGCTGCGGACGACCGTCACGAGCTCCCTGACGGCTTCGGTGAGCGACTCCACCGCTTGCTCGAGCCGGTCGACGCGGCGACTCAGGTCGCGCATCTCAGTCGGGAGCGTCAGCAATTCCTGGGTCAGCACATACCGCCGGAGTTCCTCTCGTAACTCCGGATGCTGCTCGATCAAATCCAGGAACTTTCGGAACTCCTCGACGGTGAACGCCATCGCCGGCCTCCGATCGCCTCCAGTCTATCACGTCACCGAGCCGAGCGAACGCTCGATCCGGTGCGCGAGCGGTGCGGTCGGGCGGAGCAGCACGAGCCGCGTCCCACTCGTAACCCAGGTGCCCTGGTCGATCGGGCACGGTGCTCGGCACAGCGACGACCGCGGAACCGCGAGACCGACCGAGCCAGTCAGTGACGCTGTCGTCAGGAGCGGTGTTGCCAGCGCGAGCAGGTATCCCCGAAAAACACCCCGCCGCCCCGATCGTGCAACAGGAGCAGCGGGGTGCGGTCGGAAGTCGCTCGTCGCGGTGGTCAGCCGCTGACCTTGGGCAGCTCGGCGAGCGCCTGCTGGACTACTTCCTCGGGATACTCGTAGTCTTCCAGCTTCCCGGCGAGGTAGGCCTCGTAGGCTGCCAGATCGAAGTGGCCGTGCCCGCTCAGCCCGATCAGGATCGCCTTCTCTTCGCCAGTCTCGGCGCAGCGGCGGGCCTCGTCGATCGCAGCGCGCACGGCATGTGCCGATTCGGGAGCGGGAATGATCCCCTCGGCGCGGGCGAACAGAACGGCTCCCTCGAACACCTTGGTCTGCGGGAGCGCGATCGCCTCGATCAGTCCGTGCTCGTAGAGGTGGCTGACCAGTGGTGCCATCCCATGGTAGCGCAAGCCACCGGCGTGGATCCGGGCAGGGATAAAGGTGTGGCCGAGCGTATGCATTTTGAGGAGCGGCGTCGTCCGTGCCGTATCGCCGAAGTCGTAGGTATAGACGCCGCGGGTGAGCGACGGGCAGGCGGCCGGTTCGACGGCGACGATGCGTACGTCCTTCCCGTGAAGCTTGTCCCGCACGAAGGGAAAAGTGAGACCAGCGAAGTTGGAACCGCCCCCGACACAGCCAAAGATGACGTCCGGGTAGTCACCGGCCAGCTCGAACTGCCGGAGCGCCTCCAGCCCGATGACTGTCTGGTGCAGGAGCACGTGGTTGAGCACGCTCCCGAGCGAGTACTTGGTGTCCGCGCGCGAGGCTGCGTCCTCGACCGCCTCGGAAATGGCGATTCCGAGGCTTCCCGGATGTTCGGGATCCTGCTCGTAGAAGCGCCGGCCGGACGCGGTGTCGGGACTGGGGCTAGGGACGCACTGGGCTCCCCAGGTCTCCATCAGGATACGCCGGTACGGCTTCTGGAGATAGCTGGCCCGCACCATATACACCTTGAGTTCGATATCGAAGAAGGCGCAGGCCATGGCGAGCGAGCTTCCCCACTGACCCGCTCCGGTCTCGGTGGTGAGCCGCTTCACGCCGGCCTGCTTGTTGTAGTAGGCCTGGGCGACCGCCGTGTTCGGCTTGTGACTCCCGGCCGGGCTGACCCCTTCGTACTTGTAGTAGATGCGCGCTGGTG
>Ga0308310_1000939_pt1 | contig 13128 bp, 8 predicted proteins | sample HotsprSampleMS65_FD_203672 | JGI IMG/M metagenome (GOLD analysis project Ga0308310, IMG submission 203672) | Hot spring phototrophic mat microbial communities from Mushroom Spring, Yellowstone National Park, Wyoming, United States - 20090730_MS65 ...
TCCCGGCGGGGAGAGTGTTTTTGTTTCCACCAACCGGACCCTTGTCATGCCGGCAGCCGAAAAGGCATGAAGTGCCATAACTCTGCTGCAAATGCCCAAATCATTTTGCCCGCTCTGGATCCTCCTCTGCTCCCGGGGGAAACGGAGATAAGAGTTCGCTCAGTTCGGCACTCTGGCGGGCAAGGGATCGGTGATGGAAGTTTCGCAAGAGAAATCCGGCCTCCGGGGCCTGCACCGCGGGACTACGGTCAGTGCTGTAGACCTTCTGGCACGTGTGTCCAAAGCTCACATGCGGTGTGACTGATGATTTTTCCTTGGTAGTTGCGAAAGGCTCCATCTTTTGTAATTGCAGAAGCCTCCATCCTTATGGATTTTCGAAAGTTGGATAAATACTAGAAAAATCCAAGTATCCGGCCAGGGTTGTGCCTATGAGTTTTACGGAGACGAGCAACCAGCCCGAGGGGGAAGGATTCTGAGGAGCCTCAACAACTGTGGGCATGAAGAACCTGAATCATTGCAGGGCTGGAAAGTCGAGCCTGCCGGAGCTAATTGCTTGGGCGTTCGTGTGCCTGATATTCTCGTGCTTGCCAGATTGTTCGGGACTTTGACGAAACCATCCGAAAGTTGGCTCTTTTTTGTTCGGGGGATTTCTAAGGAGGGAGGAGCTATGGGGTTTCAGCCTGGACACTTCAAAGACTTTGTGGGCCAATCCTACGTGGAGAGTTTCCCCACCACCAGTTGGAGTCTTATCAGCCGACTGAAGGCGTGCAAAGGTGGGCCAAAAAACGAGGTGCTGGAAATCCTTATCTGCCGGTATTGGAAGCCGGTCTACGTTTTCCTTCGTACCTTGGGGGTTGATGGTCATAGTGCCAAGGACCTCACCCAAGATTTTTTTGTGCGCGTTTTGGAGAAGGATACGTTTGCTCAGGCCGACCGGAGCCGTGGTCGGTTCCGGAATTTCATCAAGGTTTGTGTGGCAAATCATCTCAGAGATTGGCTTCGGAAGATGCATGCCAAGGAAAGAGGACACGAACATTTAAATCAAGTGATAGAGACGCTCGTGGGGGCCGAGGAGAGGGACCTTGATGTCTTCGATAACGTATGGGTCCGAGATCATATTACACGGGCATTGAATCGGATGAAACAAGAGTGGGCCCACAACCACCAGGTCCACTTCGAAATCTTCGAAAAGATGTTGATTAAGCCGTTTGAAGAGGGGGTTGCGAGGCCCAAGGCCAAGGAGGTGGCTGAGGGATTAAACATGTCCGTTCGCCAGGTTAACAATCTGCTTACGACGGCAAAGCGAGCCTTTAAACGGTGCTTAGCACGTGAGGTTTGGGAGAGCTCTTTTAATGGTGGGGACTTCCGGGAGGGGCTCAGAGAAGCCATTGAGTTCCTTAGGCAGGTTCTTGGGGGCGTGCAAAAGAAAAAGGAGAAATAAGTTACCGCCATCTCAGAAAAAGGAGGAATAAGCTATCGGCATCTCAGCGGATTACGTCGGAAAGATCACCGAAAAAGATTTTTGGGGACCTGAAAGAATTCCTTAGAACTTCCGAAAAACCGCTCAAACTACGGTGAGTAGTGCCGATTCCGTAGCATGCTGACCGTGTTGGGCTTTCCGCTTTCCGCGAGTGAAGTTGCTGAGAGGTTCTTTTATTTCAAATTCTCAGGAGCATCCTTCGCTTTTCAGGACCATTTTCCCGGCCTGAGCCGAGGTCATAATTTCAGCCGAGATGGAGGGGCAACGGCAAGCTCCGAGTTTTCCCAGGCATCCCACTAAAGGTAAGTTGGTGAGGGCCACCAGTCGGAGAGGGATCATGCCGGCTAGTTAAGCATTCTTGAGAGAGGTTCAGAGTAACCGAGCACCCGAAATTTTTGGGGGATTCGGATTTCTCCGCTAGGGTTGACCTCTAGGCGGGGAGGGAGCCTATGTCTCGAGTAGTAAAGTTTCTTGCGAGCCTTTTGCGGCCAAGTTCCTGGAACTCGCGGACCGGCCAGCCTGGGGAAGATTCCTCCAGCTCCCATCCGGCGAAAGCCGGGAGGAAACCTTCCGGTTGCATCGGTACCTCCGAGGTTTTCCCGAACTGGGATCGAGGAAGGTTGATCGGAGGGGTATACGAAATTCAGCGGCGGTTGGGGAGAGGAGGTTTTGCGGTGGTTTTTTTGGCCCGGGAACGGGTAACCGGACAACTTGTGGCGATTAAGGTTCCCTTCCCTCATGTGGAGGAGACCGGGGGCGGTAAACGAGTGCCAATCCATTTTGCAAGTAATCCGGGCCTGAAGAGAGTTTTCATCCAGGAGGTGCGGACTTGGATGTCCTTGGCCCATCCCCATGTGGTGGAAGCCTTCGACGTCCGCGATGATGACTCCACCGACTTTCTTCCCGCGATCTGCATGCAATACTGTGCTGGGGGAAGTCTTCAGGATTTGCTCAAGAAGCGAAGCCGGGAGATAACGCTGGCCTGTCGCCTGGATATCGCCATCCAAATTTGCTGGGCCCTCGAATACATTCACCGTGAAGGCTTTTTGCATCGGGACCTAAAGGCAGCCAATGTGCTTCTGGCAAATAGGGAGCCGGATAAGCCCCCTTATGCCCTTGTGAGCGATTTGGGTTTGGTAACGGCCTTGGATCGTTGTCTGGGTGCAGAGCTCCCGCAGCAAGCAGAAGGAGATCATCCCGGGGAAGTGACGGTTTCTCGGGTTTGCGGTACGATAACTCACCTGGCTCCCGAAGCCTGGGTTGCGGGGGCCAGGATAGGGCCTGCGGTGGATGTCTACGCCTTTGGGGTCCTGCTATACGAGATTTTCTGCAATAGACTGCCTTTCTGCCGTGGCAATTTTCTCCCGTGGGATTTCGATCCCCTCACATGGTGGAAACAGGTACACCATTCTGCTTCTCGGCCCGATCCTCGAACATGGAATCGGGATCTCCCTAGGGAGCTGGGACGACTAATGATGTCTTGTCTTGAAGTGGATCCCCAAGCTAGACCGAACATTTCCGAGGTGGAATCGGTCCTCCGCAAGGTTTATTCCGAGGTGACGGGCCAGGCCCACGAGGAGATCCGCCCAAAACCAGATTCGGCGAAAATTTCGGAGTTGGCAGCTCGGCAGCGGGCGTGGGCACGGATCCGTCTTGGGGTAGGTTCCGGTCGGCGGGGAGACTTTGCTGAGGCGGAAAGAGAGTTTGGCGAGGCCGAGCTCACCTTTCAACAGCTTTCGGACCTTCGCGGCCTAGCCGCTGTCCGGACGAACCGGGCTATCGCTTTGGCGAAGATAGGCCGCCTGACCGAGGCTTTGCAACTTCATCAGGAGGCAGGAGATTTCTACCGGATCCTCGGGGACCTTCGAACCCTGGGGTATTGCTACGGAAATCAAGCTGTTGTCCTCGAGCAGTTAGGCCGAAGTCATGAAGCTCTGGAATTGCTGAGGGACCAGCAGGAACTTTTTAAACAGGTAAAGGATTTTGCGAATTTGGCTCTTTCCTACGCAATTACGGCTTCGGTGAAATTAGGGTGTGGGGATCGGGAGGGGGCCCGCCATGCTTTGCGAAGGGCTTGGCGACTTACAAGCAAAGTCAAAGACCGGCTGCTTTTGAGCCAGCTGTATTTGCGTCTGGCCCTTGTGGTGGCGAAATTAGGGAAATACCGGAGAGCACTGAAATTGCTGCAACACCAAGAGGCACTTTCGGTAGCTGCTTGCGACCCTGCGGGCCTGATCGATTGCTACGGGATCCAAGCCTCGATCCATCGGCATATGAGAAATCTCGAACAGGCTCTACGGCTCCACCGCCTTGAGCAGACCTGGGCCGAAAGAATTCACGATTGGCCAGCCCTGGCCCGTTCCTTCCTAAATGAAAGCGAGCTTCTTAGCGAGATGGGAGACATCCGAGGAGCAAAGACTGCCTTGGCGAAGGCCAAGGACACCGCCGAAAGACACCGCTTGATTCAGGAATGGGTGGCCAGCCTTGTGAATGAAGGATTGATACTTGTTGTAGAAAGCGGAGGGAGGCCGTTCCCCGAAAGGCAATTTGAACAGGCGGAGGAGATTGCCCGCCAAGCGGGGCTATTAACCTTGGTGGATCACGTGCGGGAGCTGCGAAAGAAGGTATCCGAAGAGTACTTTGACTCCGACGCCTAGGTGGGAGGCAAGCCGATGGAGCTGTTCTCTTTAGGAGTCAAAGCGGTGTGGGTGGTGGCCAGCCAGGAAGCCAAGGCTGCTAACTCGGCCCAAATCGAGCCGGAACATTTTCTCGCAGCTCTTACGAAATTGCCAACAATCGTGGCTCGGCAGTTGGCCGGGGGTACTCCGCGGGAAGCGGAGGTTTTATCGGCCCTCCAGGCGGAAGTTTCTCCCATCCATCAGCTTCTTCAGGAAGCGAACGTTAATCCTAAGCGGCTTCGGCGTCGGTTGCGGGAATTGTTTCCGAGCTCCGATACCGATGTCCAGTCGGCCAGACAATTGCGGCGGTCGGAGCGAAGTCATGTTGCTTTCCGGCGAGCAGCGGAGATCGCCGTGGGACAGAGAGCCGCCCAGCTGAGTTGTGCCCATCTTTTCCTCGGAATCTTAGAGGAGTTATTGGCTGCCCGAGGTCCTGAGGATACCCTGCGAGGTGTGCTTGAGGCCGAGGTGGGAGATATCGAACAATTTGTACAGATCGCCCGGCAGCAGCTGTTGGGTCGGCAGTCGAACGCCGTTAGCAGGGTGCCTTTCTCGGTAACCCTCGTTGGGGAAAGGGACTTGACGGCCGAGGCCCACCAGGGCCATTGGGGGAAATTGGTTGGGCGACAAGAGCACTTGGCTCGGCTCATTGCCATACTTTCGGGCGGGAACCGTGCTCACGTGCTCCTTCTGGGGGAGTCCGGGGTGGGGAAGAGTGCTCTTGTCCACGAACTGGCATGCCGGATTAGTTTGCGACAGGTACCGGAATCGCTGGCGTTGGCCAGGGTAGTAATGTTGGATTTGGAAGAACTTGCCGCCGCTTTTTCTTCTTCCGAAGCCAGAGTCCAGGGCTTCCAGCAATGGATCACGCAAATTCAGGGGGATGGCCGAACTTTGGTAGTTCTGCAAGGCTTAGGTGCCCTCGTGGCTTGCGAGGAATGCTCCCGCGGTTTTCCTTTGGCATCCCTTTTGATAAGTTCCCTCAGGCGAAAAGATTTTCCGTGTTTGGCGATGGCAAGACCCGAGGAATTTTGTTCCCTGCGGGAGCAGCTCCCGGACCTGCTTTGGCAGTTTACCCTCATTGTGATCCCGGAGCTTTCTGTGCGGGAAACTTGCAAGGTGCTTGCCAGAGAACGTCGGAAATATCAGAGCGAGTATCGAGTGGAGATACCGCCGGGAATGCTCAGAAGGCTTGTCGACTTCTCTGTATGGTTCATGCCTGACCGGTATCTCCCTGGGAAAGCGTTATGGCTTCTAGAGGAGACATGCAAGTGGCTTTCGCAAACGAGGAAGAGGGAACTGGGGGAAGAACATGCCCTTGAGGCGGAAGGAAGCCCACCCACTGCGATCACGGAAGCGATTGTGGCGAAAGTACTTTCGAGAGAGCTCGGCGAGGATGCTTCCAGGATTCTCCGGCTGGCCAGAGGTCCTACTCATCGGCGGATTCGTGAACTGAACAAGGAGTGGGCCCGCCGTGCCGGAGTAACCCGGAAAGCTGTTCGGGCTCTGAGGCGGAGACTGCTATTGGCAGCAAGCGGGCTTGCCCCGAGCACCCGGCCGCTTGCTGTCTTCTTGCTTCGCGGAAGGGGGGGATTGTTTGCCCGGAAATTTGCCCGGTTGCTTGCAAAGGGGTTCCGGGGCCCGAAGGGTTCTTGGGTGCATTTGGATCTTTCTTCTCTGGCGACAACAGAAGATCGGCCTTCTTTTTTTGCTAATCGGATGCAGGGATTGACGTTGGATTCAGGAATCAAGCTGGTAGATCAACTGCGGCAGCACCCGTTTGCTGTTTTTCTTTTGGATAACGTGCATAACTCTAGCGACACAACACGGAGCTACTTACGTAATCTTTTCGAACGAGGATTTTTAATAGATTCACTTGGCCGACTGGGGGATGCTCGCCGAGCCATTTTTCTCCTCAATTGCGATATTTCCATAACGTCTTCTTCTGTCTCTCCACGATTTGGGGTACCTCTGGGGATTAGTGGGGAAGCATCCCTGCGGGATTTGGAAGTCCCTGCGTTGCCGATTGAATTCCTTTCCGCCATCGATGATGTGTTGGAGCTAAGGCCTATATCCTTACGGCGAGTTACGGAGATTGTCAGGCGGGAGGTGGACCGGCTGAAGCGGAAAATTCGCGCTCGATATGGACTTCCATTAAATGTTACCGAATCGGTTGTCCGCCTTCTGGCAAAGGTGACTTTCCGGAAAGCAGGTATTGCTGCCTTGCGGCGAGTTTTGGAGAGAGAACTTTTGGAGCCTTTGAGTAATTTCCTGATGAGGGGCGACAGTGCAGAGTGGGCTTCCCTGGAGGTGAGGGTTAAGGCGGGAAGAATCCGCGTTCGCCCTGGGCGGATCGTGGTGCCAAAGGCACCAGCTCTCCCAAGCTGCTGCGAATGCCATAGACCGGTTCCAGAAGATTGCAAAGAGGCCTGGGCTTGGATTGGAAATTTGTTTCTTTGCCCGGAGTGCAAAGGTCGGGTGGAAAACCTCGCCCAGGAGTTGTCTGGGATGTCTGGTGAAAACACGAGTAGAAATTCCTCGCAATGAGGGGCAAGAGCCGAACCAGCGGAGATTTCTGGAGTCACTTGCTGGCATAGTTTGCCGGCTTTTGTTGCTGGAGCTGCTTTTCGGTCACTCGGGGTTAGATTTTGTTGGCCGTTGCTTGAACAGGGGTGGTCCACAGTTTATGGAGAGCTCAACTCGCCAACTTTTCATCTTTGGCAGCTCCGGGAAACGGCGTGACGACGCAAAGAAGCTGGCATCCTCCACCCTCTTACACTGACATCTTTGAGATCGTGCGGGGTGAGAGCTTATTCAAATCCATGTTCACATCTATGGAGTTTTCCGAAAAGGTTCTTTCGAAGGCATGGTTTTCGGGAGGGGTTTCGGGGGTATTTGCCGAGGGGCGTGCCGGCGGCAGCTTGCATCCCCGCGGATGCACAAATGGGGGCTTTCTTTCGAAAGGAGGTTTGGGGTACCTCTTTTCCGAAGGGAATCCCGACGGGGTGAGGAAAATTTTTGTGCCTATTGAAAGGGGGATCTTTCGTGTTCTGGGTCGAAGCGTCGGCAAGAGTCGGTCGGAATTCCCGAGGAACGGGCCTACGGTGCGGGACGGATACCCAGCAATACCGGCACCGGGCGAACCCCTGCCAAATCCGGTGGACGGTTGACCACTTCCATTTCCCCAGACGGACCTCGCAGGAGCATAACGCTGGAGGACCCTCCATCCAGCTGGATGGCCCAGAAAGCTCCAGCTTCCAAGAGAAGATCGGCGACCTCTCCGTAGGTGACCCCTTCACTCCATCCCGGCTGTTTGCCGTCTACCACCATAAGGAGAAGCGAGGATCGATTTCGGTCGAAGCCCAGTGCGGTCCGTCGATCCAAAGGTCCCCCGGCAGAAGCGACAATCTTGCCCTCGAGAATCAGTGGTCCAAAGCCGGCAACCGCCACCAAAGCCTCCGGCGGCGAAGCGGGATTGCCAACCTCCGGTGTCCCCTCAGGAGTAATCCAAAAAGACCAAAACCGGGGGCTGGGCTGGCTAATCATCCCCCTTCGCATCTTTACCCACCCGCAGATCGTCACCGCGGAGCGATCCTTAAGCGGGATCCCCGTGCTGGTTGATTTTGCCTCAGTTTCAATAGGGGTAAGCCCGAAAGGATTGGCATTTACCGCGGCAAGCATTCCGAATTCCCGGGCAAGGCGAGTGGGATCCTCGAGAATGATTCGAGGGCCCTCCTTGCTTCGGCGATCTGTGGCCACAGCCACGTCACAAAGCAGACGGGGATTGGTGAGGTCCACTCTTAAAAGGAAAAAACGAATCAGCCGGGGTCGGTACCGGACCTCCTTGCGGAATTCGATGCCTGGGTAGGGAGTAGTGACTTGCGGCTCAGCCACGGCAAGATTTCCAACAGGGCTGCCCACGGTCGCCCAGATTAGCCAGGCAAGGCCAAAGAGGATTGCCCGTGGGATGGCTTGGGCAAGCCTCCGGGCCGACCGATCAAGGGGCTTCTGCTTAGCTTTCAGTGCCGCTGTGACCACCTGACCGCTCAAAGCCGTCTATGGGATAGCTTCGTCTTGTGTGCCTCCAGATGGACCCCTACAGGGCATTTGGGAACCCTTTGCCGGGGGCCTTCTCGCGGGGGAAGCACTTGGCCGAGGGCCTTTTCCTGGATCAAGGACTTGGCCCAGGGCCTTTTCCCGGAGGAAGGAAAAGCCGCCGAAGTTGGGGCCGTATATTTGTCCCCTCAGGAAAAACCCCGTTGTTCCTTTGGTTCCATGTGGGATTTACCTTCTCGATTCGACGACCACCGAAAGCCACCACTGGCGAAAGGATTGCAAGTCACCCTCTTGCTCGGGGCTAAAGTGACCGGCAAGTTGGGCATAGGTATCCATCCAGGTAAGCAGCCGTTCCCAACTTTCGGCATCCAACCCAAGGGCTCGGTGGGTTTCATCCTGGCGAAGGAACTGAACGAGTTTGCTTTGTCGGGCGGGGCAATCCCCAGGAGCCGAGAATTCCTTCTCAAAAGCCAACCGTTCCAAGTCACCGTCGGCAAACTTCAGTAATGAGTGGTAACTCTGGCCTGGGCGAAGGTCTAGATGGGCAGCTTTCGGATTTTCAGCTTCGGGGTGATGACAGCTGACGCAATGGCGGTCTAAGACCGGTTGGACCAATTGGTCGTAACGGAGGGGCCAGGAGCCGGGTGGACCGGGATCCGGCACAGACGGTCCCCGAGTGACAGCCGCAGCGATCTTTTGGGGAGCAGGAGTCTGCTCCCGGGATTCGTGACAACCCACACACCCCATGATTTGGCCGGCCTGAAGATAGGTTGCCGTCCGCATGGTTCGAAGGGCAAAACCCTCCTGATCTAACAGCTGGAAGAATACCGGCACCCCGGCGGGCACAGCAAAATATGCCGAGCCGTCTTCCTCCACCGGTACCGTTCCAATCACATATTTTCCGGGATCCTGCCGGGTTATCCCGATAGAGGGAACATTCATGTGTGGCTGGACTTTTGGCGGGACCGCCACAATCCGGATCCGTTTGACAGAACCTCGCGGCAACTCTTCGGAGCCTCGATAAACGTCTTGGACGTAGAAGTAGCCCGGCTCGGGCTCTTCCGCTAATGCCCGGTCTGGTAGTTGGCGGGGTTTCGGCCGGGGAACGATCGGGATTGGGTAAAAGCTGCCAATGAGGGGATCCCGGTGCAGCAATTCCAAATTGCCGAAACGGTCCAGGAGGTAAATCCCGGTGGGATTCACGGGGTTCCGTTCATCCACTAGGAAAGTGTGGGCCGGCAGAGGACGATCGCTCCAAGCCACGAGATAAAAATCCTCCGAGAGAGGATAGGGATTGACGAAATAGTGATCGGGCCAGCCCTCCGCCTCGGGAAAGCATACCTCGGGAGTGATCCGCTCGATAGGACGTTCGAACTCGGTACCGCGGGTTCGATCCAATAGCACCAAAGCTCCCCCAAGAATGCTGTGGTGAGCTGATGCTGTAAAGATCCATTTGCTGGATCCCGGGATGGGGCGGGCTTCGAAAATACAATGGGGTCGGTGGGTAAAATTACCATAGATAATCTGAGCGTTTGTACCATCTGGGTTTGTCGACCAAAGACTCATAAAGGGCATGTTGATTCGATCGATGTAGTCCCAGCGGGCATAGTAAATTCTCCCGTCGGGAGCAAGGGCCGGTGTCCACTCGAAGCTTTCGAAGGCCGAAATCGGCCAAATCTTTCTTCCCTCCGAATCCATTCGGTGCAGGGTGAACACCGGAACAGGTCGCCAGTTATCTCCACCACAACGGACATAGCTATCCGGTCGGCAATCACTTTCCCCAGTGGGTTCCGTTTCCGAAGCTCTTTTCTGCACATAGGTCCAAGGACCTACTGCGGGGGCCTTCCCTTTACGCGTGGAGAGGAAAATGATGTCTCCGTTGGGGAGATACCGCGGGCTAAAATGGTCGTATTTTCCCCAAGTTAATCGTCGCACACCGGTGCCGTCGAGGTTCATTTCGTAGATGTGGTAGAAGGCATCTTCGGGCAGGTTGTCCTTGTTTACTTTATCAGCGATCTGGAAAATTCCCGGGTAGAATCGGCAAAAGGAGAAGAGAATCTTTGTACCGTCGTAGGAGAGTTCCGGGTCGAGGAAACTTCCTTCCGGCCAGCCGGCGGTGAGGCATCGGACTCCAGGGCCCGCGGATTTCAAATCCTCCAGCAGATACAGGCCGCCCCCGGGGCGACTCCACCAACCGTAATATTGATCGCACATGTGCGGAAAGGCCCCAGGAGCTCGCTTCACGAAAAGGATCCGGTCAAAGCTCAGGAAAGGATTTTCAAAAGCCAACCTGCGGATGGTCCTTCTTAGCTCCACATAGTGCCGATGAATCCGTTCTCCTTGCTCGAAGGATGGATCGGAAGATTGTCCCTGGAGCTCTGCAAGTTGCATCCGAAATGCTTGGAATTTTTCTTGATAGGACCGGACGTCTACCCCCAGCTCGGCCAGCTTAGCTGCCAGTTTTTCTCCCCGTTCCAGAGTAAGCTGGAGAAGTGCCAGGTCCGCTTTGTCGTTCCTTCCGGGGAGAGGGTGTCGGACCGACCACTGGCTTACGCTGCTCTGGGTAGCCGGCCGATAGAGAGCTATATTTTCCTCACCTCCGCTGGGAAACACTTCCACCTCGTCCAAATGCAAAAAAGTGCTGCCCGGCAATTGCACACGAATCCACCGGGCTTGTCGACCACCCAACTTTACCACCAAAGGTGGTCCCACCTGCCCGCCATAAAACAGTGTCCCATCATGCTGATAAACCTTGTGCCATTGCGAGCCATCCTCCGAGAGGAGAACTTCAATCGATCGGTTCCGGTCGCCGCAAGCATCACAGCGATTATGGAGCACCACCCGATCTATTGGGAAGACTCCACCTAGATCCACTTGCCACCAGGGGTTAGCCTCAAGGGCCGTGTGAAATCCCCATCGCCCCGTGATTTTGCCATCGCAACCACCCCGGGCATCCTCATGGGGTTGGATCGTCCACCCGGAGTGTCCCGACCGGAGCCGCAGAAGATCGGAGCGAATCCACTCATTTTCGATTTGTTCAGGGGTCCAAGCAGGGACAACTTCCTGAGCACCTCCAAGAATTTGCCCAGACCACCAACACCCGAATAGTAAAGCGGCAAAAACGAGGGTGCTCATGGGTCGCCATCCACCTTCAGTAGGCATTGGTTAACTCCCTGTCGCTTAAGGGCACCCACTTGGGAAGGCCAGGTCCGGAAGTGACGTAAAATCTGGGGGATTTCCGAAAGAAATCCTCGTTCTTCTCCTTTTCTTTCAACAGGGAATTTGCCAAACAAATTTGTCGGCCTCGCTGGTGATTATTGCCGCCGGATTACGCTGATGCAATCCAAAAGAGCACGTCCGCCAGCCTTTTTCCCATGGTGATCTCCCTGGGGTGGGATGGGCTCCCGGTGGCTACCGTAAGCCCAGCAGTTGCCGGCTGCGGTGTCTGCCAATGCCCCCGGAGGGGATTTCAGCCGATCGGGGGCGAGACATCCTACCAGGGGTTAACTCGAGAAAAACCGCAGGCAGACCCTGTGGTTAACGAAGTGGAACTTTCGCCGAAATAGCTTGGCCCCGGGGGTCAGAGAGATAGGTTTGGAACGGTCCATGTTCTGGCCGAAGCTCTAAGGCGAATCCCTGAAGGGTTCCCTGCCGCTCCAGCTGAACGGGTTGACGGATGGGGGGAGCACCGGCAGACTCGATCACCCAAAAATAACGGACCCGGGGATCTGGCTCCCCTGAAACCCAACGATAGTCGACACTGAATCCCATCGCAGTGCCGGTGGGAAGGGTTTGTGGAAGAGCCACCCCGGCCGAAAGTTGCACCGGAAAGCCGCTCGGAGTCCCAGAAGGTCGCTCTAAGCGGGGAGGGACTTGTTGGCGAACTGGTGCTGCCGATTGCTCCCCGGAGAGCGACCTACTCGGAAGGGGGTAGGGCCGGGGAACCTCTCGAGAGTGCTCGCGGGAATCGGAACCAGAAGGTTTGGAAGGGTCGCTCTGGGGAATATCACGGCCAGAAAGCTGAGAAGTGGCCTCCTCCATATCCCAGTCTTTTCCCTCCGGAGTGGTGGCTGATCTTTCCAAGGAGGGTGTTCCCGGAGGCTGTTGATGTGGAACTTGCTCCTCGGAAGGGCTAGCTAACCGGATACCGTCAGGCGTGACCGCCTTGCCATCCGGAGGGGACTGAGCTGGGACGGCGGCACTTTCTTGCCCTCGTTGTGCCATCGGCCGGTCGTAACCCGTGGTACACCCGGATATCAGGCCAAAGTATGTTAGCCCCAAAACCCCTGCAAGCACTACAGAGGGAATAGCAAGAGGTAGCACCAAGGGCTGAGAACGTTTGGGTTGCATGGGAGGAGGTCTCCCTGGATAGCCAGTTGACCCTCTACGAATCCCCCAAAATGTGCCTGCCGTTTTACTGCCCGGGCCTACCATCGCAACCTTGGTTGCACCATATCGGCCCGCGAAAACACCTGTATAACAAGGATGTTTTGTATAACAAGGATGTTTCCGGTCCAGCCAGCCCATCGGGCACAGGACCAGTAAGGCAGCATCAAGCGTAGTTTCCGGATATTGGTTTCTTCCAGGGTAGTGTTGGGACTTCGCTGAGGCAACCGGACTGGCGTCAAACTCGGGAAATATCGGCGAGATATCCGAGGCGAAGGTTCGACTTCGGAAGAAGCCTCGGATAATCCGTTGCCAAATTTCGGACAATTTAGCGATGAACACAATATACGGGCACAAGGACGGAAAAATGGTCAACAATATGGGGGCAGAGAGCCAGCAAAATAGTCAACAATATCCAGCAAATAGTGAACACCATTGCGGGGAAAGAGAGACCAAAACACTTAATTCTTGGCATTTTGGCCTTTTGGGCTTCGAATCTGAATTTTTTAATTTGCCTTGTTGAGTTTT
>Ga0308310_1000946_pt1 | contig 13068 bp, 7 predicted proteins | sample HotsprSampleMS65_FD_203672 | JGI IMG/M metagenome (GOLD analysis project Ga0308310, IMG submission 203672) | Hot spring phototrophic mat microbial communities from Mushroom Spring, Yellowstone National Park, Wyoming, United States - 20090730_MS65 ...
CCCGCGGGGTGGGTGGGGGGGGGGGGGGGGGGGGGGGGGGGGGGGGGGCCCCAACCCCCCCCCCCCGGCCCGCATCTATCCGCACTTTTTCACCAAATCGTCTGGATGTGCCGCGAGGTTCAGAGTGTTCCATGCGGAAGCGACTTGCCTGTGCATGCGTTAATCTTCGGTAGCCATTTTGGCCACTGGCGGCGAGACATCCGGTTGTTCTGGATCCCCTGCCACTGTTCGCACCGGACGACTGTCCTGAGAGTGAACAGTTACAGGCGGTGCAGGAGGCAGGGGCAGGTTGCGCTGGAAAAAGCGCGTCAGACGCAGCCACTCTTTACGCTCTTCTTCCAGGGTGCTGGGAACAGGGCGGTTCAGCGCCTTGAGCAAATCGTGACGGTACAGGTCAAAAGTCGCCCGAAGTTGCTCGCTGTAGGCCAGGGCGCTCTGCAACGCGTTCTGGTAACACATCCAGGCCAAGGGCCAGCCCAATGCACACAGGAGAAAGAGGTCCCAGCGGTTGCTGAATGCCAGCACGGGGCACCAGATCAGGGAGAAGAGAGCAGAGAGCGGAGACATGGAGAGCATAAATGTCAGCGTGGTCTTACGGTCTTCCAACAGGGCCATCACTTCCGGCTTGAGCAATGGGCGCAGGCGCGGCCAGATGACCACCGCATCTATGCCATAGCGCTCATAAGGGTAGATTTCCGCTGCGCGCAGGATGTTGCCCAGGCGCGTGGGCATCATTTTATCCAGATGTGTCGGCGGTGGGTAGAAAGCCAGCAGTTCTGCCCAAATCTCATTGGCTTCCTGGGGTGTGCTTGCCGATTGTGCCTGGCTGTGCAAGCGCTGCCAAAGCCGCTGGTAGGACGCCGCCCGCCGGTTGCGCAGCCACAAGAAAAATCGGCGTCGTGGCCAGTAACCTTCAAACAGGCGGATGAGACTATATTGGAAGTTGTACAGCAGATAGGCAAATACAACCACGACAACGCTACCGCCGATCCCGATCAGGCTGCGGGAGATGACAGGAAGTTTTTCCCAGCCGGTCAGGGCGGCGTTCAGACCCTGGGTGATTTCCAGGAAGAGCATCAGGCTGAGTCCGGCAAAGAAGAGCACAGGGAAGAAAGCGCTCAGCAGAAAGTCGCGGCCAAAATACCCTTTGAGTTCCTGAAGGACGGTGGAAAACATTTTCTTTCCTCCCGTCAATCCTCAACCGGCCGCATCCGGTGGCCCTGGCTACAGGTGGGCAGGTTACCGGGATCGTAGTAGGCAACCAGTTGGCGCTCACCATCCATCGGGCACTCAAAGTAGAGTATATCCACCGGCGCGCCCTCCATGCGGTCAACGATACTGCGGGTCACCAGGCGGGAAGCGCGTTCTACCAGTTCCTGACGCGGCAGGACACCTTGCACCTGGCCCCGCTCCCGCACGATCACTCCTTGCAACCGTGGATGGAGCACCAGATCTTTGGCCAGCAGCCGTACGGCGTGGTCAATCCTTACGTTCGGCTCAATGAAAAGTGGAGAAGGCGCCGCAGCCAACAAGGAATTCAACTGCGCCTGTGGGTCAGCCTTGTGCAGTTCCTCCACAGTGACCAGCCCCGCCTGCCGCCCCTGCTCGCCCTGGATGACGCAAAAGGTCACGCCTGCCTGCTCCAGTTGGCGCAGCGCCTCGGCCACAGTCCTGGTGGGGTCCAGGATTATGGCTGGGGCAAGCAATTCTCGGACAGTAGATTCAGCCATCTGTTTCTCCTCACGATAGGGATGTTTTTGCTTTGATCAGATTGCTCATCAACTGAGCAGCGTATTGCTCCAAAAACTGATAACGAACGGGGTCTGGTGATGTTCTCTTCGCTACATAGTTTGCCCATGCCATATACTCCAGAGCCAATCGCGCCGCAGCGCGGATCAGTGGATCGGGATCGTGCTGACAGGCGTGCAAATGCGGCTCTACGCGAGGGTCTTTCCAGAACAGGTTGACAGCGCCCAGGCTGATCAGCGCCAGAGCACGCACCCGGCGATCTGCATCGTTGTCCATCTCGATCAGCGTCTCCACCAGTGGTTCATCCTCGTACCAGCTCCACAACAGTTGTTCAATGGGATGGAAGCCGGCATAGAATTGCAAAAACGGTGTCACATCGTCTTCCTTCGGAGAGCGTCTTCCGCTCATCAACTCGCCGATGTAGCAGATCATCTCGTTGAAGATGGGACGCAACAATTCTACCCCCCAAGCATAGTGACGCAACTCCAGGCCTGCCTCCATGCTTTCGGAGAGCGTTTCGGCAAAGATCAGGGTGTGGATCAGACGGGCAAGTTCAGCCTCTGCCATCTGCGCCTCCTCACACGCCGACCAGCACAAAACCAGACCAAAAATAAGGGTTGGCGAAGGGTAAGTTCTGATTCATATTTTCCAGTGCCAGCCTTTGTTCCCATATTGGATCCGTCAGGGGTGGGTTCAAGCGCGTGAGTTCTGCGATAGCCGGATGACTCAACGCTTCTTCGCGTCGTAATGTGCGGAGCCACTGTTGGGCGTCACGCAGGGCAACAGCGGGTGGGCGCTGCGCAAGGCCCTCCCGCGAGTCGCCCAGATGATACTGGTAAAAGCGGTAAATCAGCAACGCGGTAGAGATTCCCTCCACCGGCCAGAGGGAGGCCAGCACGGCCGGCGCGCCAGCCAGCAGAAAAGCAGAGAAAAGACCGGTAAACTCGGGCAGCGCTTTGCGCGTCGGGGTTATTGCCGTCTCGCAGGCGCTGAGGACAGCCAGCCGCGCGGCACGCATATCCAACCACATGGGAATCCAGTAGAAGGGCAGCGGCTCTTTCCCCGCCAGCCAGAGCGCTGAAACAGCCGGGTTCCACCATACATATTGGGCGTGACCAGCAAAGTGCCAGTAGTTGCCCACGCGGGAGGTGCGGATGACGTTCTGCATGGTTGCCTGTTTCCCGCTCAGCACGAAGGCCGCTTCGCCGTGGGTAGCGAAGAGGTCACGCAGGAGTGCGGCTTCCACCTGGGCCGCACTCAGATCTTCGGTGGGGTTAGCGATCAACATCAGGGTGTTCTCGCGTGGCTCGCGCTCGCGCAGCCAGCGGATACTCTGGGTATACAGCCGCAGGCTCGGTACTATCGCCACCGCCGGCGATTCCGGCTCGTCAGGCAGGCCCACGGCCAGGGGCAGCGCCTGGAGGTCGGCATCGGGGATGAGAACGACTTGCGAGACGCCGAGTTCACGGAGGAGGGGCAAGATGGGCTGCCACAAGCGCGTTTTGAGTTCGGCGACCATTTCGTCAAAGAGATGCTGCCACATAGTCAGACGCTGGGCATCGTCAAGGTCAAAGAGGGTTTTCTCCCGTTCCTCAAGGGGGATGCCACGCTGAAGCATCCGTTCCCGACCACGCGCCAGCACATCCGCCTGGGTCTTTTCCGAGATCAGGGTGCGTATGGCCACCTGCCAGCCCAACTGGAAAGAGGGGGCCTGCTCAATTATCCAGCGCAGGGTCAGGTAGTGTTTGACCATAACAGCGAGAGCGCCCTTCTCCGGTGATTGGGTGATTTGCTTTTCAACCTCCTGGTATGCTTGCTCCAACGGCTGCGGCAGGCCGTACAGCAGGCGCTCTACTTCGGCACGCTGCAGGCCCGGCAGGTCAATCACGCGCAGGCCGGAGGAGTGCAGCACGACAGCGCAGGCCGCTTGATCACCGGAAAACAATGCCACAATAGCTGTAGATGGATCCGCGGCGATCTCGCCCCAATCCAGCGGGGGGAGTTCAAGGGGAGCAGCGAAGTTGGGCGCATAGCGACGGATCTCCTGGGTGACTTGCTCCAGTTCAGCCTCTGCGTCAGCCAAGGCCTGCTGATAACCTTGCTGTTCCCGTTCCCTGGCTTCAGCCATCATCCGCTTGAATTCTTCTTCGGTCTGGGCTTTGTCCAATAACCGCATCCCGCGTTGGGCTTCTTCAATCATTCGCCTTCCCCAACCTGGCTCGCCATAGACGATGGAACGCAGGAAACGGACAGCCTGGAAGGTACGATCGTAGCGCGCCCGTAACTCTTCCGGCACGGTGGGAGGAATAGCCTCACGCTGGGCAATCTGGCGCGCCAGCCAGCGCGCCCGCCCCTGTTCCAGCATTTCCAGCGCTTCCAAAGGGCGATTCAAACGCAAGGCGATCTCGGCAGCCAGACGATAGACATCCTGCCGTTCGGCGGCATAACGCTGCTCGAAGGTTTCCACCTGGCTCAGAACGGCGCGCTCCCGTTCCAGCAAGTGGATGGCGGCACGATAGTGTTCCAGCGCCTGAAGCAGATTGGTCAAAGAAGCATAGAGGTGCCCCAGATTATAGTGGGCGTAGAATTGCAGATAAGTCAGCCCCAATTCACCGGCCATATCCAGCGCCTCCGTCAACGCAGCCTGGGCATCGGCAACCTGGTTCAGCCGGGCCTGGAGGATGCCCAGGTGGATCAGGAAACTGGCAACTTCCGGTGCACGGCGATACTGACGTGCCCTGTCCAGCGCCTGGACATACCAGTGCGCCGCTTCCTCCAGTCGCCCCTGGAAACTGACGGTTCGGCCCAGGAGTTCCAGCGCCCAGAGTTCCAGTTCAGGAGAGTGTAGTTGTTGTGCCAGCGCTAACGCCTGACGCGCGCCAGCCTCGCTCTCCGACCATTCTTTGCGTTCTGCCAGGTAACGTGCGCGATACAGGGCAATCTGAGCGTTCGTCAAGGGATTATCAATTGGCGCCGCGGTACTCATCGCCTGGTTCAGTGCCCTTTCGGCAAAGTCCAGTTGATTCAGGTTCATCTGAATATGGGCAAGATTCAGCAAGGCGGTGACCCTCTCCGACGGTTCCAGCCCGTTTTCAATGGCCAGTGCATCTTCCAGGGTATGGAGAGCCTGAACCAGGTCACCACGGCGCAAGTGTAGAGTGCCGATAACGCTCAGCGCTTTGGCTTGCAGGAGCAGATGGCCGATATTCCTGGCCGATTGGTGTGCTTCTTCAAACTCAGCCAGTGCTTCAGCCAGTTGGCCTGTCTCCGCCAGTGCCTGGCCCTGGTGCAGGCGAAGACGAACTTCGCTGATGACATCACCTAAACGATGCAACGCATCCAGGGCTTCTTTGTACAGGGGAAGCGCCTCATCGTAACGGGCAACGCGGTGCAGAACCAAAGCACGGGTGCTCAGGCTCTGGGCGATCTGGTAGCGGTCCCCGGCAGCCCGGGCTTTTGCCAGGGCCCCTTCCGAATCGCGCAGGGCAGAGGTCAGGTCGCCGGTGATGAGATGCAGGCCTGCCAGATTCCCCAGCGCGGCTGCCTCCAGGCCCTCCAGTCCAGCCTGGCGCGCCAGTGTGAGGGCGCGCTCATAATAGCGGCGGGCTTCGTCATAGCGGCCCAGTTTCTCGTAAACTGTCCCCAAGGGACCCACAGAGCGGATGAGACGGAACGGCTCGTTGAGCGTTTCAGCCAGTTTCACCGCTTCCTCAAAAAGAGGCAGCGCTTCGGCGTGTCTACCCAGTTCGCTCTTGATCTCGGCCAGCGAGATGGCGAGATCGGCGCGCAGTTTACGGTTATCCAGCAGGCGGGCAGCGGCATAGCTCAGGCTGGCCAGAAGTTCTGCCTGATAGAGGTCGCCGTTTTGGTAGAGGCGATTGATCTGCTCGTCCAGCGCTGCAACGTGAAGAACGCTGATTCCGCGTAGCGTTTCGGGCTGTTGCACCTGTGCCAGGGCTTCGGAGAGGCTCAGTTCGCCAGAGCGCACCTTTTCAGCAAGTCGGACGACGGCGTTGCGCTCCGAGCGGATCAGTTCGTTCAACCAGGCGTGGATGCGTTTCGCGGCTGCCGAGAGCCTGGATGCCAGGGTGACCTGTCCCTGCTCCTGAGCGCTGCGCGCCTGGAGCCGTGCCTGTTGTTCGCCTGCTGCCGAAAGGAGATGCGGCTCTCCGGCGATTGCCTGCTCCGCCTCGGCCTCATTTTCGGCCAGAGCCAGGCGATACAGTGCGAGCGTCTGTGCATCCTGAGCCTGCCCCAGTTGCAAGAGAAATGCTCTGGCTTTAGCGCCGTAACGGGCCAGCCAGTCCTCTCCGGGACGCATCGGAAAGGGCGCCTTCAGGAGCAAACGATAGCGGGCCAGGAATTGCCGTAAAGGAAGCCAGGTTTCCAGATCGGCAAGAACTGCCGCTTCGTCCTGCCCCTCCTCCAGTGCCAGCCAGGCTCTCTGCAGGGCACGGGCAATGGGGGCAGCGGGAAGTTCCTCTCTGGCGCGCCCGGGCATCTTCTCCAGGGCACTTCTCAGCCATCGCGGCGCCGTCCGGGCAGCCCGCAGGATGCGGCTGGCCGCCTCGCTATCGGTGCGGGTGCGGACCACATCCGACGCGAGTTCAGCAATGGTCCCCTGGATGGGTACAGAGGCGACGAGTTGTCGCAGGGCTTCCACCTGTTGGGCGAAAGACTCCAGTCCCAGCGAGCGCGCTTCTTCGGCCAGGGTGAAAAGCGACTCAAAGAAGGCGTCGTCCATATGGGACGCAAGCCGTGCGGCCTGCTGGCTAAAGGTGTCCGCATCGGGCGCGGCCAGCAGCAGGTTAACGGCGCCGCTGGGGCCAAGACGTTGAGGCGGGAGACGGGAAAGCGCCTCATAAACCCCGGCCGCCAGAAGCCCAACATCGGCAACGGTGATGGTTGCCCGGGTCGGTATGCCCGGCACCTGGGGTATCCACAACCCCTCTATGGTCGGATGGGAGAAAGAAGCAGCAGGCGGCGCCAGGAGTTTGAGCACGGTCGGCCACCAGCGCAGGTCGGTGAGCAGGTCGCGCTCCCGCTCCGGCAGGCGCTGGATGTCCCGCCAGGTGCACCCGGCCAGACGTTGCCAAAGGTCTGAGACCCGATGTTGATAGAGCAAGTCGTCCATATCTTTCGGCATAGTGCCGCTATGCCCCTACTTGCGCTTCCAGCCCATATTCGGCGGAATCGCCCGGCCCTCGGAGGCGACATCCAGGATGATGGCTCCCACCACGTACCGCTCCAGCAGGCGTTGCTCATCGGGGCGACGAGAGGTGGTCAAGTTCTCAATCGTTTTGCGCGGGACGCTGCCGGCCAGGTAAGGCGGGGCGAAGGAGCGGAACGGCTCCGTCTGCCCCAGGCGCAGCAGAGCGTAGGCCAGGGCGATCTTGCAGCCGGTGCCGTAGCGCCGGTCAAACTCCGGCTTCAACATTGCCGGCGCTCCCTGCAGCGCCAGCCGAAGCATCGGGTCCGACTCCGCCGTCAGCGAAGCCAAGGCATAGGCGATCAGCGCAACCATATCTTCATCGCTGACCAGACGCAGGGACGAGACCAGCGTCATCACCCCGCCGGCGCCGTAAGCCTTGATCAGGCTGCGGTAGCACCAGAGCAGGTGCACGCCCAGCAGTTCCAGTTCGCGGTCGGCGGTGGCATCATCGCGGAATGCCATAGTTTGCCTCAGCACCAGATTGCGCAGCGCCTCCACGATGACCGCCGGGGCCAGCAGGAGAAACTGCCCGCCGTAGCGCTCGCGGTCGGTGCGGCTGATGGCGGCGTTGTGCGCGTCGTCATCGGGACGGGCGCGCTCAAAGTAGCGGTGCAGGGCGTCTATCAGTTGACGGGATTCCGGGTCGTTCATTGGGTCTCCTCCTGGATTAGCTTTCTTCTTCTTTACAGCAGATCAGAAACCCACCCAATGCGCCTTTTACGATTAAAGGCGGGGCAGGAAACCTGACAAACACGCCCGTGCGGGGAAAACGAAGTTTATAAGGCCCCACATAGAAATATCGGTCTTTTTGCACAACACAATGACAAAGACCTTGGTAGTCATTTTGGTTTTTTTGTTCATTATCGTAATACTCAATTAGTCTCCACATATCAAACCGTATTTCCAAAAAGGGTATCCGATAGTCTTCCAACCACTGCCTAAGGTCTATGTGACGCGCATCCAAGGCTTTCACGATTTCTAACATCCCGTCCCAGGCTTCGTGTTCCACGGCGCGGCGGGCGACTTCTCCCACAAGTACATTGAAGCGCGGGTCATCTCCTCCTGTCTGCAGGTATGCGACGGCTTTCTCAATGGCCTGAGCCAGTTGCCCGGTGCGAAGGTAACTGGCAACTCCGCGGGCGAGTTCCAGGCCTGGCTTGAGCAGGGCGCAATCGCGGTAATCCGGATCCACTTTTTCCAGCGCACGCAGCGCCAGGTAGGCCTCTTCCCATTCCTGGTTGGCCAAACGTGCTTCCATCAGGCGGTAGAGCGCGTCCTTGAGTTGGGCGTAGGCTTTCTGCACCTCTATGTACTCCGCGATCATCGCCTCGCGAGCACTGCGACCGGTTTGACCGCGGCTGTCCACGATGGTCACTTCATCCCCTAGAAACGCCTGCGTCGTTTCTCGCAGCAGCGCATCAGCGGATGCGATCGCCTCTTGAGCTTCGCCTTCCAGTTGTTCTGAGCGCCGCACGGCCTCGTACACGCGCAGCGCGTCGGCGGTTACCTGTCGGAGCAGATCCAGGTCTATCGTTCTCATCTTGCACCTCACTTCTGGCTCAGGATCTCCATCAAGCGCCTCAGTTCCTCCTCCTCCGGCAGCGCATAGGGCTTGAACTTTTCCATCCGGCCGGACTCCCAGTCCTCGTGGCGAAAGAGGGCGCGGTTTTCGCCCAGGCGGGCGGCGCTCGGGCTGCCCAGCAGGTCGGTGCTCTCCTTGTCGTTCATCTGCAGCGCCACCCGCAGGTCAAAGTGGGCCAGGCCGCCCCGCTTGAAGACGCGCTCCGCCGTCGCCAGGCTGTCGGCCCAGGCCAGCAGGTGGATGCCCACCTCCGGCCCCTCCTCCGCCAGGCGGGTCAGCCCTTTGGCCGGTTCGCTCTGCTGGGTGCCGTAGGCATCGGTGCTGCGCAGTTCGCGCCAGCGCTGCAGGCCGGGGATGAGCAAGAAGACCTCGGTCGGGGCGGCTTCCCCGCTCAGGCGCTGGTCCAGCAGCGCCAGCAACTGGGTGAGCAGCGCGCCGGCCTGGCGCGGACCGGCCACCTCCAGCGGATGGGGCAGGCCCAGGCCACTCCACAGCCCGTAGCCGACTGTCTCGGGACGGGCGAAGTCGGTCACGGCCAGGCGCACCTCCTCCGGCGTGTACTGGGCGGCCAGGCTGAGCAACGCAGCCAGCAGCAGCCCGTAGGCCTGTTCGTCGTTGCCGCCCACAATGAGCAGGTTGGAGCGGGGGTAGCGCTCCACAACGGCCGCGGTGGGCGACTTGATCTCCACCGGTTCGCCCAGCCACAGGCGCACGGCCGGCGGACGGCGGCGCGGCGACGCCTTGGGCGTGCGGGCGTGCTCCAGCCACTCGGCGTTGGCCTCCAGGCGGGCCGGGGCGCGCCCCTCAAAGGTGACCGGCGGCTGATAGGGCCGGGCCGCTGCCAGCCGCCCGATCTCGTCCAGCATCTGACGGCGCTCCTCCGGCGGCAGGAAGGCGACGCGCACCAGGACGTTCTTCTCCTTGTGCCCCATCTCGTCGTTGTAAATCGCTTCGCCCACCCGTTCCAGCCGGTCGGCGGCGGTGTTGCCCTCGCCCAGGATGGCCTGCGCCTCGTTGGGCTGGGAACGGAAGGCGATGCGCAGCGCCATCTGGTTGAAGAGCCGACCGCTGTACATCCCCGCGCCGCTGGGGGTCTGGGAACTGAGCAGGACGTGGATGCCGAAACTGCGCCCGCGGCGCACCAGGTCCTCCAGGATGCGGCCGCACTCCCGGCCCAGGGGGTCGTCTTCGGCGAAGAGCACCTGGAACTCGTCCATCACCAGCAGGATGCGCGGCAGGCGCTCGCCGGTGCGCAGACGGTAGGCGACCAGGCTGTCGGCGCCGACCTGCTTGAAGCGGCGGCCGCGCTCTTCCATCTCCATCTGCAGGTAGCGCAGCACGCTGCGGCCGAACTCCCGTTCGCTCTCCAGGCCGACGGCGCGGGCGTGCGGCAGGCGCAGGTAATCCTGAAAGCCCACCCCCTCCTTGAAGTCCACCAGGTACATCTCCAGTTCCTCCGGCGCGTAGCGCAGGGCCAGTTGGGTGATGAGGACGTGGAGCAAGTTGGACTTGCCGGAGCCGGTGGCGCCGCCGATCAGCCCGTGGTGGACGACGCTCCCCTCCTGCCCGATGGCGAACGCGTGCACCTCGCCGGTGGCGGCGGTGCCGATGGGGACGCGCAGCCCGTCCAGGCTGCTGGCCTGCCAGCGTTCGGCCGGCGGGATGGCGACGCGGCGGAAGGGCAGCGCGGTGCTCTGGCGCTGCGTCGCCGCGCCGACCGTTTCCAGCAGGCGGTTGATCGTGCCGGGGTCGGGGGGCGCATCGGGGATGAACGGCGGGCGGGCCTCCGGGCTGAGGATGTCCGCCACGTCGGGCAGGGACGACGGATCCAGATGTCCCTCCTCATCCAGCGTGATGACCGTGCCCGCGCCGAGCAGCGCCTGCGGGTCAAAATCGCGGGGCATTTTTTGCGCATCGTTCCACGTCATCAGGAGATAGACGCCGGCGCGGGGGCCGTTGCGGGCCAGGCGCACCAGCCCGGCGGCGGTGCGCTCGTCGCAGCCGGCCGGAAAGTCGGTCAGGGCGAAGACGTGGTAGGGGACGGCCAGTTCGCCGGCCTGGGCGTTGTAGGCTTCCACGTCCGGGTAGAGGTTCTGCAGGCGGGTCTGCAGGACGGATTCCAGATGCGCCTCCAGCGCCTGCACCTGGCGGGCGATTTCTTCCGGGCGCGTGGCGATGGGGGCAGCAGGGGCGGAGCGCCGCTCCGCCCCTACGTTGCGCAGCGCATCGGGCAGGCGCAGGAAGGCGGAGAGGTGGACGCCCATCCCCAGCGGGTCGGCCAGGCTGAGGCGCAGGCGGCCCGGCGGCAGGGTCACGACCAGGCGCAGGAGCAGCGCCTGCAGCAGGCGGCGCAGGGCGTCGGGGTCGGGGCCGCGCAGGAAGAGCGACCCGCGGCGCAGGAAGGGGACGAGCAGGGGCAGACGCAGGGGCGGGGCCGTCTCTCCGGCCTCGGCGCGCAGTTCGCCGATGCGCAGGCCCTCCGGGATGGGGGCGTCCTCCGGCGGCGGGGCGTATTCGGCCCAGAGGGGCGCCTCCCAGGGGGCCAGCAGGGGCGCAAGCGCGCTGTGGGGCTGCCACAGCCCGTCCACGCTGGCGACCGCGGCTGCGGCGGCCTGCTCGTAAGCCTGACGGGCGGCGGCCAGCGCGCCGGCCTCCTCTTCAGCGGCGGCCGCGCGGGCGGCGGCAAAGCGCGCCTCCAGGTCGCGCAGGCGGGCGGCATGGCGCGCCCCCAGGTCGTCCAGGCAGGCCGTGCGCGCCCGGCGCAGGCGGGACGACGCGGCCACCAGGCGCTGCCAGGCCTGGCGGATTTCGGTTTCAGCTGATGAGATGGAAAGAGCGGTTGGGTCAGCCATTAGATGCACCTCCCGTGAGAACACCGGCCTACGCCGGGCCCCAGATCTTCACGTTGTCATAGCTCCTCGAGGCCAGCAGGCGGCCGTCGGGCGAGAAGAATACTCCCCATATGTCCTTCGAATGCCAGCCAAGAGTATAGAGCAGACGACCAGTGGCGACTTCCCAAATCTCTAAATCCGCGCCTCCATATCCTCGTTGTTTTTTCCCCAGGGCCAGCAAGCGGTTATCAGGAGAGAATGCTACTCCGTAAACTTGAGAGTCCCCCTCGTAGGAGAACCTAGATGACCTATCGATGGTATTGAGCAGACGGCCTGAGATCGTATCAGAAATAACAATTCTTCTTCCCTCATCTCGTATGTCGGCCTTTAGACGACCATATATAGTGGCATAAATTGCCAAAGCTTTGTCAGGGGGAAGATTGGCCCGTGAGCCAGATGCTACATCCCACACAATCATCCCATCTGGTGCCTTCGAAACCAGAAAACGACCATCAGGCGAAAATGCCACGTCTTCCACGCTCTTTTTGTGCCCAGTGAGAGTACGAACCTTACGGCGGGAGGCGATCTCCAAAATTGTTACAGTGCCGTCTTCGCTTCCCAAGGCTAAAAAGCGGCTATCGGGGGAGAAGACTACACTACGCACAGGAGTCTTGTAACCTCTGAGGTCGTAAAGCAGATGACCAGAGGCGACCTCCCAGATTTTTACTGTCAAGTCGTCGCTCGCTGAGACCAGCAGACGACCATCTGGAGAGAAGGCTATATCACTCACGTAAGACGTGTGTTCTAGAGCACGAAGCAGACGACCGGTGAAAGCCTCATATATTTTCACAGTTTCTCGACTAACTAAAGCTATCAGGCGGCCATCTGGCGAAAAGACCATAGAGCCGCCATTTTCGGGCTTGATGGAAGCTAACTCCTTGATATTACCTGAGAGCCAAGCCAATGAGGGATACCGCCACGACCATTCAGCGGTATCGCGGTACTGGGGGGAGATCTGATGCAGGTTTTGCAGAAATTCAGAGGCCTGCTCCCACTGCTGAGCCTGGATGGCCGCCAGTGCGGGGCGGTAGTAACTTTCGGCCAGCAGGTCGCGGGCTTCGGCGTCGTCTTTGTGGGGCTTGAGCCAGGCTTCCAGTGGGGAACGGGCTTCATCGTAGCGTCCGGCCTCCAGCGCGGCGCGGGCCGGGCGCAGGTGGGCTTCCCGCTCCAGCGCGGCGGCATCGCGATAGGCCGGGTTGACCTTCAGCACTTCGGCAAAGCCTTTGCGGGCGGCCTCCCACTGCCCCGCCTCCAGCGCGGCTAGGGCGGGGCGGTAGTGGCTTTCGGCCAGCAGGTCGCGGGCTTCAGCGTCGTCTTTGTGGGTTTTAAGCCAGGCCTCCAGCGGGGGCCGGGCCTCATCGTAGCGTCCGGCTTCCAGCGCGGCCAGCGCCGGGCGGTAGTAACTTTTGGCCAGCAGGTCGCGGGCTTCAGCGTCGTCTTTGTGGGCCTTGAGCCAGGCCTCCAGCGGGGGACGGGCTTCATCATAGCGTCCGGTCTCCAGCGCAGTGCGGGCCGGGCGCAGGTGGGCTTCCCGCTCCAGCGCGGCGGCGTCGCGGTAGGCCGGGTTAACTTTCAGCGCCTCAGCGAAGCCCTGGCGGACGGCTTCCCACTGCCCTGCCTCCAATGCAGCCAGC
>Ga0308310_1000947_pt1 | contig 13068 bp, 8 predicted proteins | sample HotsprSampleMS65_FD_203672 | JGI IMG/M metagenome (GOLD analysis project Ga0308310, IMG submission 203672) | Hot spring phototrophic mat microbial communities from Mushroom Spring, Yellowstone National Park, Wyoming, United States - 20090730_MS65 ...
AATAACGGTGCAAAGGTAGGTCCGGCCGTGGTCATCCCGCCGAAAGACGCGTTGTTTCTCATCGAACAGTAACCCATTTCACTCCCAGCCCTATCCCGGCCCAAAAAAAGCCGCGGGCAAAGCCGAGGTAACTTTGGGAGGCTAAATGCTAAATTCAAAATCCAAAGAAACCCGGAGGATCTCGGCCCCTCAAACAGCCTCTCCTCCACACAGATATACCGCGGCGGTGCTCTGGCCTCTAGTTGGAGGTTTAGCTGGATCACTTTATCCGGAGAGTCTGTTACCGGTTCATAGCGATGGGAGAATCAACTTCGATAGAGGGGGGCTTATGGGGGTATTAAGGATTTGAGGGGAATATTCAAAAAGAATCTGCAGCTAGGCTGTCTCTGAAACCAGTGTTTCCTCTTCCGAACGCGGTTTTCGCTCCGATCGCGAACAGGGACTTATCCCACAACGGACCAGGAATTTTGCCCGAGAGCTCACAGGATAAGAGCTCGTGCTACAGCTGACTTATACTACAACTGACAAAAAAACCGTCTTCAGCCACAGCTTACCCCTTATTCCGGGCTCTTTCCCCTTTGTTCCGGGCCATGCGGGACAAGCACGATCGGCTTTGGCCGGTCATCCGCAACCGGCGGAGAAAGAGGGAAACGTAAAATTATGACAGCCCACAAAACGCCTAGCCCCGAGACACTGACAAATTAAAAAGCCCCTTCGCCCAGTCGAAGCGTTTTGGGCAGTTTCGTGAGAGATTTCTCAGGATGATTATCCACAAAAACAACTCGGAATAATTAGCCACAGAAACAAGGTGTCATCCGGCCAGCGAGCGTCATAAGTCGCCGCGAACGGTTGGGTATGCCTCCCAGTAAGAAAGCGGAGAGGACAGGATTCGAACCTGCGGAGGGGTTTTCCCCCTCACGGGTTTAGCAAACCCGCGCCTTAGACCACTCGGCCACCTCTCCGGAATATCCTTTGCGAGTCCCTCAACGGTCTCGCGAGAGCTTCGGAAAAAACAGCAACATCAATTTACAACGCCAGAATCCAGCCGCAGACGTCGCAAAACCGTTGCCCAATTGCCTGAAAGCTTTTTGAAGCCTCCAATTAATCGCCGGTTACAATTATCCGCTCCGGGGGACTAGGATTTGGTCGCCAGCCCATCCGGCCTACCTGCTGTTATATGGCAGATTCACACCTTCTCTCAACCCCTTTCGACCCACCCCCGTCCAAAAGGCAGCCGGTTCGATTGGAAACGATAAGGTTAGCTCCAGACGATGTTTCCAAGCAGAAGCTGCCTTTTTAAATCCTTTCTTCAATTCTCCAACGTAATCCGCCAAATATTCTCCAACATAATCCGCCAGATGAGGGTGGCCGAAGGATGGCCCCAACTAGTCCCTACGGCCAAATCCCTTTACCAGTTACCCCAAACCTGCGGAGGGTCCGCCGCGGGAATTATTTACCCCCACAGTTGCGGTAATCAAGATTCTAAAGTTGGGGAACTTTGTCGGGCCCAGATCTAAAAATTCGCCTCCATTTCCTTTTTGTTTTCGCGGACCAAGCTCCTTACGCTGCACACGAATCAACGGTTCCGGTTACCGAGCTACACCCAAGGAACTCCTGAGGGTCGCCAAGGACAATTTAAGTACCCAATCAGCGGAGAAAAATGTGGAGGGAGATTAACTCTGCCCCCTAAGCCACCCTACACATCGAGCTTCTTGCTTCGGATCCGCTACCCCAAAAGATTCGCCAGGCAATTACCGCCTATATCAGACGCCGGGCCGAAACCAACCACCCCCGATAACCCGACGGATTTGCTTTTTACAGCCGATTTTAAAAGTAACCCCAAATCCCGGTAATTTCAAGTATCACTATGGTTATGACACTAGAGCACAAAAAACCTGATTCTCAGTGCTCGGGCGGCAAATACTAGATTAAGTCTTCACCAGATTAAATTAAGTCTTCACCAGAAAAACGTCAGATTAAGTCCTCACCGAAAGCTGCCGGCCGAAACCTTCGACGGCAAGGTTACCTCATTACCCCCCGGAATGGTAGGCATTGAGTGCCGGCGAGACTCACGCCTCCACAACCTTGGGGGGCCAAGTTTTGTGAGTCCTTTAGCTCACCCATCCCTGGTATGGTATGGCCCTCCCTTTCGGTAGAATTTTCCAGCCGGTCGGACCAGTTGGCAATGGCAAAGCTGGGAGCATTGAAACTCCCGGGGCAATCCGTTCTTGAGCACATCCGGCCCATTTCTAGGGTGGGTCGCTTGCACTTTCGGTGCACCGGTCCGCGTCAGCTTTGCAGAAAGGATAAAGTTCGGGAGGGGCACTGCTTCGGCCCCCGGCGGGATTTGGATACAATCGATGGAACGTGGCCGGCGTTATTACCTTAAAGAAAAGACTGCTGTGTTTAAGAAACGGACCCATCTCCGTTTGTTTTGAGCACCCTGACTTCCAACGGAATATCCCCGGGGTCCAAATTTAGGCAGCAATCAATCTGGAGAGGCTGCCTCATCCGGCCAAGACAAGCCCGCGTTGGATAATAGCCCAAAATTACAGGGAAACCCAGCAATTGGTGTCTTTCCCAAGATTTTGCCGACCGCTTAGCAACTCGATGGAACCGGCAACTAGGTTTCTCCGCAGGACCTACCGCCACTTCATCGCTGCAGGAGTTGCTCTCCTATTTTTCGGCGGGGCTGTATGGGCTCTTCGGGCAAGCAGTTTGCCGCCGGCGGATTTTACCTTCTCCAATTTAGGCGAGATAAAGACGGTCGATCCCGCTCTGGTCACCGGGTCCTCCGAGGGCCGAGTTGTGGAAGCCCTTTTTGAGGGTCTCACCCGATGGCACCCGGAGAAACTTACTCCGCAGCCCGGGATGGCCTACAACTGGGAGATCTCGGCCGACGGTCTGACTTACACGTTCTTTCTGCGGCCGGAAGCACGCTGGTCCGACGGCACCCCTTTGACTGCGGAGGATTTTGTATGGTCTTTCCGCCGGTTTTTGCATCCGGAGACGGCCGCCGAGTATGCAGCAGAATTATGGTATATCGTCGGTGCAAAAAAGTACACGTCTGCACAGATAGAGCTTGGCGATCCGGTGGAAGTCGAATTGCCGGAAAAACCGCCAGGAGCTCGGCCCTTTGCTCGCGGGATCACTCTACGGGGTCGGCTTGTGGGAATTCAAATTGGACCTGACCTGCAGGCCATCACCCCCCTCCCCGTACTTCCTCAAGATCCGCCAAGTGCGGCCTCGGCACCGGGCAATGCAAAAGATGAACCTCCGATATATTGGGTAGATGTCGATGGAGAGCTTCTTGCCTTTCAGAAGGGAGGAAAAACGCCTGGAACTCGGGACTATCAGTGGCTTTTGTATGACTTCGCCAATGTAGGAATCCGGGCGGTAGATCGGCACCGGCTCGAAATTCGCCTGCGACATCCCGTGCCCTATTTTCTGGCCCTTATGGGGTTTTACCCGTTTAGTCCTGTCCCTCCCCATTGTGTGGAGAGCTTCGGCTACCCAGAGTGGACCAAGCCAGGGAAGCTCGTAACCAACGGGCCCTATGTCCTAGAGTTTCGTCGAATCCGGGATCGAATCCGACTCCGGAAAAACCCCTATTACTGGGATCGGGACAACGTTCGCCTAGAGGTGGTCGACGTTCTTGCCGTGGAATCGTATACCACGAATTTAAATTTGTACTTCACGGGGCAAACGGACTGGATCCCGATTGTTCCTGCAGAAGTAATTCCGGAAATACGTCGTCGCTGTCCGGAGGAATTCCACTCTTATCCACTTTTAGGTACGTATTACTACCTGTTGAATACCGCCCGCCCGCCTTTGGACGACGTACGGGTCCGTCGCGCGCTGGCGATGGCCATCGATCGAAAAGAAATTGTGGAAAAAGTAACCCGGGCCGGTCAACGTCCCCTACGAAGTATGGTACCCACAGTGCTTACTGTATCTATCCCTGAATATATCCCGCAAGAAGGTCCGCAGTTCAATGTTGCCGAAGCTCGCCGTCTCCTGGCCGAGGCCGGCTTTCCCGATGGTCGCGAATTCCCGCCTATCGATATTCTCTACAATACGAGCGAGGCCCACCAGGCAATCGCCGAGCTGGTTCAAGCCCAGTGGCAACGATACTTGGGAATCCGTGTGGGACTTCGGAACCAGGAATGGGCGGCCTACCTGAGTAGCCGTCGGCGGGGGGACTTTTACGTCGCGCGCGCAGGTTGGATCGCCGACTACGTGGATCCGATTAGTTTTCTTGATATGTTCTCCGGCGATAGTCCCCTCAATAATACTCGGTGGAACCATCCCGAGTTTAACCGGCTCCTCGAGCGCGCAAGGCACGAGACAGATCCCAAACTCCGATTGGAACTGCTGGCAACTGCAGAACGAATTCTCATGGAGGAGCTTCCGGCCATCCCCTTGTATGAGTATGTCTCGCAAAACCTTGTGCGGCCATATGTTCGCGGGTTTTACTCTAACCCCAAGGATTTCCACCCGTTGAAGCACATTTGGGTCGATTACGACCTGAAGGCGACGATCCATCGGCCGAAGGGTCTTTGGTCGCGGTCCCGGTGAGAAAGGGTGGGTTCTTAAGCAATGATAGGCATGTTCTTGCTTCGCCGATTCTTCTGGATGGTGATTACCCTCTGGGTCGTCTTTACAGTGTCGTTTTTCTTAATGCGTGCGGTTCCCGGTGGGCCTTTTGATCGCGAACGTCAACTCGATCCCCAGGTGGAGGCCAACCTCCGCGCGCGATACCAACTGGATAAACCCATCTGGCAACAATACTTGATGGAGCTAGGACGAGTTGCCCGGCTTGACCTAGGTTACAGCTATCGATTGGGGGACTTTCGCGTTAGCGAAATTATCCTTCAAGGACTTCCGATATCGGTGGCTGTGGGAATTGTGGGCCTTGCCACTGCTGTAGGACTTGGTTTGGTGGCGGGATGCATCTCGGCCGTGCGGCCCGGGAGTATGCTCGATGTAAGTCTGATGACTCTGGCCACGATCGGAATCGCGCTGCCAAGCTTTGTGATAGCCGCTGTAATGATAATCCTCTTTGTATTTCTCATTCCATTATTCCCTGCAGCAGGGTGGGGAACTTGGCGGCACCTAATTCTTCCGGGTTTTTGCGTGGGGGTGCCCTATGCCGGGTCCATCGCCCGGCTTGTGCGGACTGCTATGCTGGAGGTTCTCTCCCAGGAGTACATCCGCACAGCACACGCAAAAGGGGTAGGTACCGGCGGCATTGTTCTGAGGCATGCAATGAAACTTACGCTACTGCCGGTAGTCTCTTACCTGGGACCGGCCGCAGCAGGAATTCTTACTGGGTCTGTAGTGGTGGAGAAAATCTTTTGTGTACCCGGTTTAGGGGTCCACTTTGTGGAGGCCGCAACCCAGCGAGATTACACCCTCGCCATGGGTCTTATCCTTGTCTACACCTTTCTTCTTTTCGTGCTTAACACCCTTGTGGATCTCTCTTATCGGCTTCTCGATCCTCGAGTGGAGCTCCGATGAAAGTTCTACCAACCGGCCAGGGACTTTGGTCTCTTCCCTGTTCCAGTTACTCAGATCTAGCGAATAAGAAACCGAATCCCCTGCCTGCGGCGGTTTTGCTCTTGTCAGAAAAAACCAAGAAACCTCCGATACCTTTTTAAACCCTGACGGCATAGGGTCAGTATCCCGAAAATCAAACCGAAATCTATGGTTTCCAAAATTAGGAGCCGCTCGCGAGGCAAACAACCTGGGATTTTCCGATGAATACACCAGAAAAAGCTGTCCCCGGATAAGTACGTGGCGGTACATTCACTTTTGGAGGAAACACCTGAGCCACATGGCATCAGGCGTCTTTTTCGGGTGCGGAAAGGTAACTCAGACATCGCACATGCGAGTCGCTACACCGTTCTCTCCCGGATATCCAAAGGTAACCATCAACCATGATTATAGCCAGATCCCCTCCTGTGTGGATTACGGCGTGAAGAGGTAGCAACCGCAAGGCCAGGCGGAGCGGCTTGAGGTATGATTCTCGTTTCCCAAGCTCCTACGCCGTATGTAAAGAATGCCGGCCACTGAATATGAAGCTTTGGAGCATACGGAGGATTCTAGTACTAAGAAGGATGACGCCGAATTACCCCGGCAATTCGACAGATTCAGGGGGCATCGACCACCGCATCCTGGTGAGCGTTGGGCCCTTTCGAATTTTGGACTTCTATATAGCCGCGATTTAGGCGAGCAGTGAAAGCTGCACTGCCCCGTTCACAATTGACCACCGTGTACCAAAAACATGGTTTCCAGCCAGCACTCATTGCGACGATGGAATTCAGATGATGTTCCTAAAAGTTGCACCCCCGCTGACAGCAAGTAATCACCTCCGCCAAAAGCCTTGATCCATCACATCCCTGAGCACCTTGCGGCGCGCCGTAAGAAAGAAAGTCATTAAACGATTAGCGGCGGAACTGATTCGCTGTCTGTGCGCGCACAATCGGAGTGCAAACAGGCAACTCGACGGTCTTTGGCCCCTCTGGGGTACCAACAACCGCCGCCACTCGCACTCCGCCGATATCTATGACCTCCCCTCTGTCCAGATAACGTAATCGATCAAACACATCGACCGCTAAAAATGCCGAACAGCCGGTTAGCTTCTCGAGCTCCCCAAAGCCTTCGTGATTGCCGCGGCAAAATATTACGGGACAACTTACCGTGATCAAGTGGCTCGGACCACCAAAAGTTTCCTTCAACTGAAACTAGTATTTCAGAGCAGACGGCTTCATGAAAAAGCGCGCAAACCCAAGTTCCTCTCGCTCACGCTCGACATTACCCCGCGAAGCCTCGACGAGATTCTCGAGGTCCGTGTAGAACTCGATGTTCCCCCCTAGCCAGATACTATCTAAGTGGACACCATTCTTGAGCTACCACCGAGGACAACCCTGGAACATGAGGCAGAAATGGCCATTGAGATCGTAAGAGATTGCCAACTACACAGGGCGGTTTCCCGTGGCAACAGTCCCCACACCCGCACGGGTCCATCAGGTTAGGAAAGCCCCCGAGCAACCCCGAGCAAAGCTGGCTAAGATCATTATCTTGCCTTTCGCTCTTTTTTACGTGCATCAATTGGGGTCGCGAGCTCGAAAACACGCCAATTTGAGCTACAGAGAACGATCTTACTCTCGCTACAATTTACCGAGATCAAAGACTTTTCCCAAACTCCACTTCTAATGGAGGCCGGCACACTCAGCGACATCCAAACCCCGCAAACCGCGACAAAGCACCTCTTGCCAAGGGCACCATTTGCGGGAAGCACTCAGCTTCCCAGGTCAACAACATGGCATAATTCTCTTACTGAGTTGCGAGAGCCAAACCCGTGATTTAAAAAAGAGCCAGTTAATTTTCTGGATTGGCTTATTTCCCTGGTTTAATCCTTTTCGGCAGGAGGATGGCGCGCAATCGACGAGTCCGCGAAACCACCTGACTTCGTCCACACTCCCAAGCACTTTTCTTCGATCTTCCACGGTAGGCTATTGGAGACGAAAGGGATTCGTTTCCGGGGGGCTGCCCCTTCCTTGTGGGTAACGCCAAAGTTTTCGATGAATCCCTGGGACACGGCGATGTGGGCAATACAGACACGGTTCGCACGGAACTTTGCAAGAGGAGCAGTCTGGGGCAGCCCTTTTTAGTGGCACAATTCGCGAACTGAGATCGCGCGGAGTTCCCCCGCCACAAGGATACCGAACATTCTTCGGGAAAAAAAGCGCGCCCCAACCGTGATCGGTATAAATTACCAACGAAGAGCACGTGTCAACACCCGAATCGTTTGGTATACCGGAGATTTCAACTAGTGACCGCAGGGCTCTTTTCGGCAAATATTGTGGCGAATTCTTTCCCTGAAAAAAACCGGGCGCGCCCCCTATTCTTTTTCCGGTTTCAAAATCTCGCCTATCACCACGACTTCCACCAAACCATCGCTTGGTAGATCCGTATGGACGCGGATTGTATCCCTGATTTTTCCCGGTTGATCTGGCACTGTAAACTCCAGGGCAATCAGTTGCACTTGGGAGGACTCCTCCGCAAACTGCACCTTATAAGCTTCGGAAGGCACCTCTACCGAAACAATTCGGAAGGGGGCCTGGCCTTGGACCACTAATTTGCGGAGAATCTTCTGGCCCGGATTGACAAGCCCAATCATTAACGGAGATGGCCGTACCGAAATGGGAGGTGCCACCACACCCTCTACCTGAACATACAGGTTGCGGAGCCGCGAATCCACATCATTGGTCACTACCAAGATAGTATCGCGAATATAGCCGACTGGTGCTGTGGGCAGTAGTTTCGCTTGGAGTTGATAAGAGACGCGACCCGGTTGGCGACTGAGTTCCATCAAAGACACTTGCATATACTCTGGAGCTTGCACCTTGAGAATTCGCCAATCCCCTCGCGTCAGATGAGACGCGGTAATCGTGACTGCCTGGCTTTCTTTTCCCGCCGTCACTGTGCCGAAGTTGATTGCCCCAGGTTCAAACACAATATCGGTTCGAATGTACATATAGCAATGAAGTTGTACTTCTGCGGGAAACGGTTTGCTGAAACGGACACGCAGAGTGGCCTCCTTATGGCCCAAAAATTGCACGGTATTTGCCCGAGCGATAATTTCGGCAGTTTCGTGCGTTTTCAGTAAGCGTTTTGTGACCTCTGGAATCGTACAACCACAAGTGGAAGTAATAGACTCGATTTCTACGTCCTCTACATAGAGATTCCGGAAGGGGAAGCTATGTTCTGCCTTCTGCCCTCGAACGAGGACACCGAAGTCGTGGCTGAAATGGTCGAACATCTTCCGAGCCCATTCCTGGGGCCAAACTTCACCACCGGAAGCTACCCCCAAAGCAAAAATGGCCGCATACCCAAGCCGTCGCAACCCCAAAAAGCTGCGATCCATCACTGCAAACTCCTTTCGATTGCGGAACTGGGAAAATTCCCAACGGGGTATACGCGAAGACTAGCCGTGTCTAGGCAGGCAATTATGCGGAGGTATGAATGCCGGCGATTTTACAAGCAAACTGAAGTCCGTCCACAGCTGTCTTGCCATAAAAATCGCACCCCGCAGCCTCAGCTAACCGCTCGCTTGCTGCGGCTCCTCCGACCATCACCGCAACCTTGTCGCGCAAGCCTGCTTCTCGGATCGCTTCCATGGTCTTAGTTACGGAACTGTAGCAGGTCGTCAGCAACAAGCTCATTCCAACCACAACGGGCTGGTGGATTCGGATTGCTTCTACAAATTTCTCAGGGGGGACGTCAACGCCTAAATCAATGACCTCAAAGCCAGCACCCTCGAGAAGCATCACCACGATATCTTTACCGATATCGTGGACGTCATGTTGAACAGTGCCAATCACCGCTTTGGGCCGGGGACCATGCGAACCTTTCACCACAACTTCGCGGAGTCGAGGTCCTAATTCGGCCATAATCTCTTTCATAATTAATCCGCCGAACATTAGGTCCGGAAGAAAACATTCCTCCCGGGCAAAGCGATTTCCCAGCTCGACCATTCCGCGATTGCATTCGATGACGATCTCCGCCGGCGACACCCCTGCCGCCAACTTTTCGCGAACAAGGCTTAAGGCCCGTTCTTCGTCGCACTGGGCCAAGGCCTGTACAAGATCGCTTGCCTCGCTCATGCTCTATCGCCCTAAATCCTTAAAGGTGTCAGGCAATTCCTGCCGGAACAGCAAAACCTGCCGCGTGGTTCTCGGAACCCTAAAATGACAGCAAGCACTGCCAAATGTACAGATAGGCTAAGGTGTCGAGCTCTTCCCAAATTCTTCGAACGAGTTCCGCGTCGCCTTGAATGGGAGGCAACTCCGAGACTTTTTTCTCCCACGGAAAGCACGTCCCGGGAGGTCGTGAAATCTCTTCCGCTCCCACCAACATCGACGGTTGTGGCGAAATCTCCTGATTCATGTTTCTTCCTCACTGCTAATTTTAAAGCTGCAACTATCCCGAGTTCGTGCAAAGCCTGATTAGTTGCACGCCGACTGACCTCGCCCGGTTCAATCGCGGAGGAATACTTTGTGCCAACCTTCGGAGGCCACTTCCTTTCGTCTTTCAAAATTTAGCAACACCGAATTGCCAGTGTGAAGCCCTCACAGGTCACAGTTGAGCCCGACTCTTCACAATTTGATACTACAAACAGCCCTAGTAAACACCATATTCCCGGGTGAACTCTGTCATGGCCCGGACATTTTCGATTTTTGTATCATCTTGCATAATGGCCGAGGCATCCATGATGTAACCACCATCCTGGGCAACACCATCGATAACCTTCTTGCAATAGGCCTTTACATCGTCCGGGGTACCGAATGCCAGGAGATCGTTCGGAATACCCCCACTGATGCAGAACTTTTCGCCCAGGACGCGGTGCACCTCAAAAATGTCTCCGCGATCCACGTGATAGATGATACTTCGTTCCGGCAATTGTGCGATCCATTTGAGATTAGGATTCCACTCTCCCTCCGCGTAAAAAAGCGTTTGGATGCCTTGTTTCCAGAGTTCTTCGATAATCCATTTAAGAGTCGGCCAATAAAACCGATCAAATTGTTTGGGAGAGAGAAAGGGCATACAACCGCGGTGCATCCACAGTCCTACCGGCAGCTGTTTATTGGGATCGGAAGTGAGGAGTGCCACTTTGAGCAAATGGGGGGCTAAAGCCTCGCAAGCCTTTTCCACCTTGCTGGGCTGACGATAAAGATCCGTACAGAGCCCTTTGTATCCCCGCAGCTTATCTGCCAGGATATCAAAGGGTGCTTTAAGGATTCCTGCCAAAGCGGAGACAACCCCACATTCGCGACGGAGCCGGTCAATCTGAGTCCCAAAAGCATCGAAGTATTGCATCATCGCCATCCCCCCTCGCACGAAGGAAAGATGGCTCCGCATAGTCGCAGGTTCCCCCGGTCGGGCTACTTCCGGACAAACCCGCGGCAGCCAGACGTTGTAAAGATAGCCGGTGGGATCGGCAATGAGGAGATCATATTCCTCAGGCCGCATGAACGCCTGTTCCTCGGGGGGTTCCAGGTATTGGAACGGCTTGTCGGCGGGGAGGTGGATCCCAGGCACTGCGTAATATTTTAAGCCGATCGCCGTGGTCAGCCCCGTCCACACATAGACCATGTTAGGTACTACAGCGTCCCAATCGAAATCCTTGGCACAGCGGATGACGGCCTCAAAAGCCTTTCGGTAATCGTGGGTAACTTCTTGGCAGGTGAACCCGGCATACTTGGCGGTGAACTCGGCCACGAACGGCCGGATAGGGATCCGGTCCGGTTTACCGTTCCTCATCGCCGTCACATACCGCTGTAAACGCTGCTGGTAAAGGCGTTCCATTTCGTCGCTCATCTCATGCCCTCCAAGGACGCCGCTCCACAGGGATGGATTCCAAGGGAACTCGGGTACGGTGGCAATCGAAGCTTGCAGAGCAGGCTACAGCCGGTTGGCTGGGAACTCTTTCTCTCTTTTTCTTCTTGCTTCCAAATTCAAACCCAGATTTTCTCTCTTGCTTCCAAATTCATTTCTCTCTTGCTTCCAAATTCAAACCGAGAAAGCCTGAAGCTACCCAAGCCACCCCCCGGGCCAAAGTTGAATCCCGGAAACCCGGTTCAAAGATCTTCACGGAATATACTCATCCCTACCAAGCAAGTCAACATTTCCCGCGGAGCCCAACCGAAAACTTCATTGTAACCTCCGCGAATTCAAAGTAACTCCGCTTGCTCAAAATCGGTTCCCTCCGGGGGGTATAGCCACACTCGCACGGCCCCAACCTTGCGGTTCTGCCCAGCGGAGACCCATTAATCGGCAAGTTTGCTGTGAAATTTCCCCGCTTGCGAGCACCGGCCTGAACCCGGGCCTAAAGGTGGCTCCGACCACGGTGCATCCCAGCCGAGAAGAAGGAGGTGCCTTCCCCCGCTTCCACCGCATTACCCATCTTCGTAAAGCTGAGACACAACCAACCCGGCCAAAGACCGAGTAGTTCGGTGTCGGCAAGATTAGGGAAGATCAATAGGATTCACGTCCTCCATATTTCTTGTAGGTTTTCTCCGAAGGCGAACTCCGAACTCTGTTCGAGCGTTTTTCCGTTCGGCCGACACCAAACTATTTCCAGATCTCGCTTAACGATTCGGGGGATCTCACCTAACTATTTGGGGATCTCGCCTACCTATTTCGCGATTTCTCCTAAATATTTCGCGATTTCGCCCAACTTGGAATCTTGACCGTGGTTACCCTGAGGCTTATTCCACTTTCCTTATCCCGGACCAAGCCGGCGGCCGTATGCGTCGAAACTCCCCTGGTGATTTCCGTGATATTCCACCCGGGGTACAACCCTCCGATTGCCGGCAGTCGGAGGCGGCAGGTCCGAGGGAGGCTCTTTTTCCGAGGCGGGTTCATTCGTTTTCGTTCTAGCGTCCCTTTCTGTCTTTCCTTTTCCCCCCGTTGTAGAGGGAGATTTTTCGTGACGGCGTTTTTTAAGCGAGCTTCTTCCGGCAACTCCCAAAGGAGAGTTCCTCGCTACGTTCGGAACATTTGGACACTGCTTAAGAGCTTCTTCACAGGTCCCTTGCCCCGCCGAGGAAGCAGAGGGTGGGCACTCTCCCGCAAAGGAGGAATTTTGTGTCGCTGGATATGAAGAAAGTTCCTTTGCCACCTCCAAAACCGTTCCATCGGCCTGCCGCTCGACGGAAGGGGCAATAGCCGGCGGCGGCTCCGAGGCTTCCTGGGGGAGGGCATCAGGCGGGGGAAGCAACTGCCTGTCCGCACCCACGAGTCCGGAACTTACCCCCTGAGACCCGGAGTTGTCAAAGGAATCGGTTAGCCCGAGCTCGGCCTGCTCTTCGTCGGTGTCCATGTACACCCGAAGCCTTACTCCCCCCGACCGCGAAGGCACTGTCCCGGAGGGAACATGCCCCCGAGAAAGATCTTCGCCAGAACCCGGAAATTCTGGTTTAGCAGGTGGGAAATCCGCCGCTTCCCGGGTGGAGAAGTCGGCTGGCGGCAATTCCACGGAGCCTCGTTCGGCTCTATCGT
>Ga0308310_1000951_pt1 | contig 13040 bp, 18 predicted proteins | sample HotsprSampleMS65_FD_203672 | JGI IMG/M metagenome (GOLD analysis project Ga0308310, IMG submission 203672) | Hot spring phototrophic mat microbial communities from Mushroom Spring, Yellowstone National Park, Wyoming, United States - 20090730_MS65 ...
CATAGCCCTCCGCGTCCTCCTTCCATGCACGCATCGTGGCATACGCCGCGTCCTGCGCAGCCCACCTGGCATCGGGCAGCAAGACATACTGCAGCAACTCAGCGTCCTGCCGCGTCAACTGCTCCTGCGCAATCACGCTCGCGATTGCACGCATCGCCTCCTGGGCCGCACGCTCGATGACCGACTGCACGTATTCCTTCGCCTCTTCCCGCTGAACCTGACCGACCATCGTGAGCCCCCTTTCGTTCCTGCCGACCCTTTCCAACCATCCACAGTATACCACAACCCCTTACCGTCCGTCAAGGCGACCATTGTCCAACCGAAGTTCAGTTCTGCAACATGCGATCGAGAGCTGCGAGGCTTCTGCTGGCGGCAGATAGGCGTTCACTGGCAGTTGATAATGACCGGGACAATGCACCCACTCGACACGTTGGCATGCAGTACCCTATCCTCCTGCTTTTACGCTGACGGCAGACAGTCGTTCGCCACGAGCAAAACATGGTCGAGTAATTGCGTCGTACTGCACTGGCATGCAGCCCCCTACCCCTGCTACTCGTTACCCTCACCCTTTACTCGGTGTTCCCAGTCGGCGCTGCGTCTTCACTGGTGCTGCACCCACTGAGTCCTTGGTCGACGTATCCGCGTTCGCGTGCTTCGACGACCGCCGACCAGGCGAGGAGTAGGACAGCCATTTCCGTATAACACTGCTGGAGGACCGACTGCTGTTGGTGCAGTTCACCGATCGTTCGTGGCCGGGTAGATTGCTCGAGTGCGGCGACTTGTCTCACCCGGCTGACGATTGCCTCGAACCATTCACGGTCAGTCGCTGTATTGATGTTCTTCATAAGGCTCCTCGCCGCATACACCGCTGCTCGCTGTGCGTATTCGCGCAACTGAGCGGCGAACGCGGCATCGTCACGCTGGTTACCCGCCTGCGATCGCTCGCGGATCGGATCCCAGTCTGCATAGCGCAGTAGTGGCTTTTCGGCCGGGATGAAGACGAACCCCTGACGCATGACCCTTATCCTCCCTTTCCGCCTCCGACCCCCTACCAGCTACGATTGTACCACAAGCCCCTACGTTGTGTCAAGGACGGAGGAGGGCAGGTGGACAGACAGAGAAGCGAGGCCGGGTGGTCGACTGGATGACACCCGGCCTCAAGGGCAGTAAGTGTGGTGGAAGAATGCGTCTTTCAGTCGGCATGCCGGTGCAGGCGCCGCCAGCTGCGCAGCGCCGCTTCGGCATCGTCACGGAGGCACTCGACCGCCACGTCTTCCCAGTACGTGTCGGCCTTGGCGTCCATCGCCAGCGCCGCAGCGATCGACGCAGCCTCGAACTCCATATCCAACGCTTCTTGCAGGATCTCCCGTTCCTCGTCGTCATACCACTCGGCGAGCTTCTTTTCCAGGATCCGCTCACCCTCGCCGAGGAAATCGACGACGTCCTCGACTTCGACGTACGGAGCATCGGGAAAGCCCCAGGTCAGGTATTCGATCGCCTTGGCGACCGTCTGGCGCGTGTACATGGCTACAACCCCCCTTTTCCTTTTTGCCTCACCTCGGAGGCAATCCCTTTACCGACACCTGAAGTATACCACAGGCTGCACCGTGTGTCAAGGGGCGTCAGGGCGCCGCCACCAGCGCCCGCGCCCCCACGACCCGACCTTGCTCGTCGCGGACGAAGTCGGCCAGACCCACCACGTCCGACCGACCCACCCGCCACGCCGCCTCAGCCACGAGCGCCGAGACGACGTACAGGACGCCAGACTCCGGTCCCGGTAAGCCGTCGACCTCGCCGAACGACCGCTTCACGACCGGCACCACCACACCCTCCACCACGATCTCACCGAGCGATTCCATCCGCTCGGTGACCCTCGCCACTGCCCCACTGGGTGGCACCGTCATCTGCTCGCCAGTCGGCGAGATCAAGGTAATGGGATGCGGAGTCAAGTTCACCAACCGCATCGCGACAACCCTCCTTCCTGAAACCAACCCTCATCCGACGACCACGATTGTATCACACTGACTGACGTGTTGTCAAGACGCGCCTGTCCAGCGCTGGACAGGCGACGTCAGTCTTCGTCCTCGAACGAGTGGTACCACGACAATCCACCGTCTCCGTCAACGGAGTTGTCCGGCGGCACCCACTGCGCCTTCCGCGCCTCGGCACACGCATCGCACGTCCAATCTAAACCGATCGACCGCGTCGCTGGTGCACCGCACAAACAGAAAAACGGCGAGAACGTCACTTGACCATCGACGATGACCAGCTTCCCCCAGACCTTCTGTTCGATCGACAACCGACCGACCGCCGACAGCTCGACCGGCACCGTCACCCGCTGCGCGAACCACGCGCCAACCGGCGTCGCGTTCACGCTCACATACCGCTCCGACACCACCTCAGCAAGCCATTCCCCCGTCGGTACGACCCACGGCCCATGGGCAATCAGGAATTTCCCCCTATCCTCGATCCGGCTCGGCCGGATCGGTACACCGACCGGCGGCAGCTGGCCACTACGCGCCGGTAACACCAGCTTCCGGCCAATCCGCGCCGCGATGCCCCGGGAATCGTGCTCGAACAAGATGTACTCCCACGGACAGTCCATGAACCGCTCAACGGCGAGCCCCATACCCATCGCGATACCCCCCTTCCAACCGACACCGATTCTACCACACCCGTGCACCGCGTGTCAAGGATGCCAGCGCCAGCCGGGTGCCGCGTGTCGTGGCTGGATCGGGATCGCCGCGCACCATACCGACCTACCCCAACGAGACGACGATGGCCGGTAGCTGTGTGCAACCGACCAGCGTCGATCATACACCCGCAAGCTTATGCCGTCGCAGACAGCTGCCCTAAAGCCGCCGCGATCGCCTCGTCAACCTTGCGCGGCCGCCGTCGGCGAGACAACGGATCGCGCTCGTCCCAGTCGATCTCTTCGACGCGACCGTCGGGGTGTACGACACAATACAAGCGAGCAGGACGGAGCGACCGGTAGATGAACTCGACTTCATACACCCCCGGCTGGTCGACCTCGAACACGACCACGCCGTTTCCGGCACGGCTCAAGTTCGCCCGGCACCCGTCGATAAACTCCCGACGCAAGCCGCCAGGTGCCTTCGGATCGAGCGCGGTAACCCTCGCCATCCAGCCACCCATGCCGCGCTGGCGCTCGGCACGAAACATCACCGGCTTCTCGCTCAGTGGCTCCGGCTCACCGAGATATTCCACACCGCGGACGCACCGTACCGTGACTGCCATGGCTGAAACCTCCCTTTTACCGTCCGCCCCCCACCCAGGGGGCGCCTTCCTGTCCGACACCACCGAGTATAGCACACAGTCAGACAGCGTGTCAAGGGTCGTCCACCATCGAGCGACCCGGCTGCGGTCCAGCACAGCCGACGATACGCCGTTACCAGCCACCACAATGACCCCATGAGAACCATTGACACGGAGACAACGTTCTGATATACTACAAGACGTAGGGCAGGTTAGCCGGTAAAGGAAAAGGGAGGCACGCGCCATGGTTACGTACGCAACGTTCCGCGCACAACGCGCCGTGTACGATATCGTGAACCGACCACTACTCTCTTCCCAGATCACGCACACCCGCGAACAGGTCGCACACGTTGCCATCGGCCTCCTGGGCGACGCAGCACGACTGATCGAACAGCGCTTGCCGTCGTCCCTGCACGTGTTCGTGGACGCTGAGGACGTGGCATACGTCGCCGTCGCCCTCGCCATGTCCGACACGGCCACCCTCGAAACCGCGCTCGATTCCGTCGCGTCGCAAGCGCTCGATGCCTACTACTGGACAGTCCGACCGAACGAGGACTGACCCACGCCGCACAACGATACGACACACGACAAAGGGGGGTGGGTTTCGACCACCCCTTTGTCTATCACCACGCGCACCAAAAATCGCCGGGCCCGCTGCGGCAGCGGGCCCGGCATGGCCATAGCTACCGCTCAGTAGTCATTCTTCAGGGATCACGATATGCTTGCCCAGATATCCCGCCTCCTGCGCCTCGCGCAACGCCGCCAGGTAACTTCTGCGTCGCTCTTCTCTCGCCACTTGTGCACGGCGATAACGCTCCAGGTACGGATCGCCTTCGAGGCCACTCTCACCGGCTTCCTGTACTTCGCGCTCCCATTCCTCCCACCAAAGGAGCGCCTGGTCGAGCGCTTCGTCGTAGACAGCGTGGAAATCCCACTCCTCCATGTCACCCTCATAGGTGACCTGGTCAGTGTCCGTCCACACGACCCTGGCATCTTCGAGAAGCTCCTTGAACGCCGCACGCAGGCAGATAGCTAACCGCCGCGCCTGCACAGCGTCCGTGTCACCGTACCAGTAGAAGACGGGAACGCGTACGAGCATCCCTACTACCCCCCTTCACCACAATTCACCCTGACCATCAACCCGCCGCCACAGTAAGACCGCTGGCATAGTGCTGGATCTCCCGCTCCACCGCATCGAGCGCAAAGTCCAGCGCGTCGTACTGCTCTTCGAGATCCAAGTACGCCAACCCGGCCGCGACCAGCGCAACGTCCACCGCCGTCACGTACTCGTGCCACTCAACAGGCAGACACCGCCTCAGCAACCCCCGCGCCTCCTCGCTGCGGTCACGCGCCGCCACCACTAGGACATTGAACCCATGCCGCGTCTGCCGCCCGCGGCCAACAACACGGACGGCAAACGGCACGTGCCGGATCACTTCGATGTGATCGAGCCGGATCATACGTCCCTCCTTCCACGTTCTCGCCTTCACCGACCGACACCGGTAGTATAACACAAGCCTGCACTGCGTGTCAAGGGAGCATCCGTCACTGTTGCGGAGCAAGGTAGCCCGTCAAATACATGGCGTCGATACACGCTCATCGTCGCCTTGGCATGACCCTGGCATGGTCCGCTCAGGCGTGCAGCTCAGCCTTCTTCCATCGCGGCTTCTTCCGTTCCGCCCATGCCGCGATGATCCGCGACGCCGGGTAGACGCCTGTGTCTTTTGGCCTGATGCCAGCCCTCCGCATCGCCACCAGCAGCACCACGACCGGCGGCTGCGGATCGGCATACTCGACAACCACCCCACCCTTCCCGTCTGGCATGTACCGCGCTACCCGCGCGCGCGGATACAGCACCTCGAGGACGATCTCACCATCTTTCATCGCCACTCCTTCCCAAAAACCAGCACACGACACGAGCAGCCTGTCCAAAACTGGACAGGCGGAATCGACGACAGCGCAGTCGCTGCAGATCACCACCGCGAAAACGCTTCACGCTCACGCATCTCATCCAGGATATCCGTCAGCGTCACCGTGCCGTCAGCATGGATAGCCAGGCGCACGATCGCCGGTTCGCCGTAAAGACTGCCGCGACGGACGATATCGAAGGTCTCGCCGGGAAAACCGATGAACAGATACTCTGCACCGCCACCCATAGCGTCAGACATTCCTTGCCCACAGCGACCGAACGCCACCAGGTGGCGCGGACACGTCGCGAGCATGGCTTCGTATCGCTCGTGCGACCCACCGTCGATGTCGTACTCCAACAGCACATGGTCGGGAAGCGGTTCTGTCAGGTACCACGTCCCGAAACAACCAGAAAAGTCGCGGATCACCACGACCGCGACTCCACCTTCGACCGTGATGGGAACCGCCACGACCTTGCCGTCCTCGATGACCGATCCCTCAGGCAGCGGCACCGCAACCCGACGCAGGCCAGCCCCTTGCTGGCCGACCACGATACGACCGTCGATCAGCGGAACACCACGCTCGCACGAAAACGGCGGCCGTACTTCGTACGCGGGAACCAGAACCATCGCAATCCACCCCCCCCCGATCGACTGCATCATATTCTACACCGATATCATGCTATCTGTCAAGGGAGACCGCCCTTGCATTTCACCCATGGCATGTGGTAGAATTCAGTTGTCGCGTCCGCCAAGACGCGTCGCACACACTCCCACCAGTGAACCCTCCCGAACCTCCCTTTCCTACCCTACCGACCACCTGCCGGGGACCGGCACCCCGGCAGGTGTTTTTCCCACGTCCGAATTGGATCGGTTGGATTGGATGGTTTGGATGGCCAGCCATTCCAGCATGGCATCGATCCGGCTTCCCACCTATGCGCGACCCTGCCGGCACCACCGCTGCGATCGATCCGACGCCACGATCGCCCTGCTTCAGGCCGTTATTGAGATCGGTCACCCCATGGCATCGAGCCATCGCCCTGCGACACCCATAACCCAACGGTTATGGCTCGCCAAGGTCGCTCGACACGTGCTACAATCAGACAGGCGCCATGGAGGACGACAGCGAGCGACACCAGAAGACCAACACAAACGCGGTGATCGTGACGACAGACACGGTCATGGCTGCCATCCGCAAGCACCGCGGCCACGAGCGCTACCTGTGGCAGCAACTGGCATCCGCTGGCATCCCGCTCGAGACACCGGAACAACAGCGCGCGATCCTCGCTGTCGTGCGACAACTGGCCGCACAAGGCAAAGTCCGCCAAGGCGGTACCACCCCCAACGAACCCCTCAGCCTCTGGTCGGTCATCATCCCCACTGGCCGGTAGACCACCGCCGTCGCCAGCATATTCTGTCAAGTGGCCTTCAGACGCACGACGTTGGCTTCTGAGGCCGGTGGCATCGACCACCGGTATTCGCATACTTGTGCCGCACCAAACGACGCTCACAGGCCAACGTCGTGCGTCTCAGGGCACATTCCTGGCACGGTTCCCCGGCGGCAGGCACACAGCAACCGGACGCCAGCGGACAACGAGCGAGAGCAATCAGCAACCAACTCACCAGAAGACCCCCTCCTGAGATGTTTTCTGTCAAGTGGCCTTGTAGCGCACGACGTTGGCTTCTGAGGCCGGTGGAGACCTGACCCAGTATCTTGGTACCTGTTGCACACCAAAAGGCCTTCACAGGCCAACGTCGTGCGTCTCACGGCCACATACAAGCACCGTTCGGTCGTGCAGCTCAGATTACCCGGTGACCGATGACACCGCAAGCTGCAACAGTCGTTCCGTGCTGCTTTCTGTCAAGTGGCCTTGTAGCGCACGACGTTGGCTTCTGAGAGGCCTATGGATGGCACCCAGTATCAGATACTAGTGCCCCACCGAAGACCGCTCTCCGGCCAACCTCGTTCGTCTCAGGGCACATTCCTGGCATGGTTCGCCGTCACCAGTGCAGGGCGGCCGGGGGATCGCTCGGAAAGGCGACGCTCGGTGAGCAGGCAGAGCAGCGCGTTCTGTGTGTCGCGATGGCCAGGACGGCTCGCAGTGGACGCCCATCCCTGGCATAGCCTTGACAGCACACGGCAGCACTTGCTACACTGTGAAACGCCAGACAATCGGCTGCCTCGAGCGGGACATGGGGTAGCCGAAACAGAAAACGACCGAGGCAACTGCCTCATCCCGCACAGGCCGGTCAAATCGGCGGCGCCCCGCAAGGGGTGCGGAAGTCAGCCAACGCTATCGGTCAGGGAAACACCGGTACGCCCACCCTGACCCGGCACGACACGCAACAGTCGTGAGTCGTGCCGCCGCACAGGGCGACGACGAAAGGGCCTTGACCACCTAGCTCGAGTAGTCGTCCGGTCGGGTGACGCTCGGCACGCTGATCCACCCGTCAAAAAAACAGCGGCCACACAGGTGGCGGGGGCGCCGTAGACGGTTGCGGGATAAGGCGCATGGGGGGGATTCCCAGGGGGGGGGTAGGCCAGGAGGGGTTGGCCGGAGGCCATTAGAGGAATTCGTAGAATCTACGATTATCGTAGAAGCTAGAATTTTATAAATCTACGATTATCGTAGATTCTAGAATAGATCGTAGATCGTAGATTAGATCTGGTATTAATCTAGAATAATACAGGATAATCTAGATAATCTAGAATAATCTAGAATAATCTAGAATAGTTCGTAATCGTAGACTGATAGTAGAGTTATTAGTCGTCAAGAGTTTGAAAAGATTTTGATAAACGCAGCTTAGGTACCTAGCTGGATACAAGTTATACTTGTATCCAGCTAGGTACCTAAGCTGCGCGCCAGGCTCGTTTTAAACGAGCCTGGCGCGTTTCATAAACAGCTAAAACTTTTCGTCGATAGAGTTCCGTTTCTGACTGATAGCTAGACAGTAGTCATCGATCGCGGATTCTCGCTGATTCTCGTTGATTCTGCGGCTGCCGGTAAATCTCATTATTGCGCGCCCAGTAAGCTTTAGCCCTCAACCGGTGCAGGGATCTCACTGGTAGTCAAGCTCATCGTTTTTGGTTAAACTGTTCAGCCGTGAAGCTATCCGGTTGCACCTAAACCGTTCACCGCTAAATGGTTTCTAGCTAAAATCGATTCTCTCTATCCTGCCCCCGCCCGCGCTTTATGCCTGAACGGTGATGACCTAAATTCACGACTAACCTTTTGACATCCTGTTGGCGCACTGTCGCTTCTGGCGGGCACATCCCCCCTCATCGGCAGTCTTCGTGCTTGCAGTCTGGGACTAAGTCCAGGACATCCAATTGAGCAATTGGATCGATCCAATTTGGGGTAGGTCAGCGTCGGCTGCGCGATCCGACGTGTTGCTGCCTTCGTGTGCTTCATGTGCTATCCTGCGGGTGGGGAACGAGTGGAGACGGGTGGCCATGGAGTCGGTGTCACCGTTCACGCTGGCAGTGTCGCGCGTGGCGCTCGGGTTGGGGCGATTCGGTTACCCGGTTTTGGCTATGGCGTACGACGAATCCCACGATACCGTTGCCTTGGCGCTCCAGCAAGGCGTCATCGTCACCTTTCCTCGTGCAGCAATCGAAGACTACACTGAACTGGCGTACAACGTGGCGCGCTTGCTGGGTGAATCCGGTGTGCGTCCACAGGGCATCAGTCCAAGGCGACCGGTTCTGGTCGAAAAGCGGACACTCGATTACTGGCTGTTCCTGCGCTATCTGGTCGTCCGCTCTAGAGAGAGCAGTTCTTCCCCGCGCAACGCGCGGTAGAGCTCGAGCGTGCCCAGAAAGCCGCGTGTCGCGGGCTCGATCGACACACGGTGCACGGCCGGTTGCTTGCCCTTCAGGCCTATAACGTATGCTCCACCGACTGGCCTTCTCGCCATCTCGGCGACCGCCAGTCTATAGGCCGCGACTTGCATCGCGTGCTCGGGCCACACGCCACCGGACTTCCAGTCAATGACGACGAGCCTGCCATTGTGATCAACGGCGATGACATCCGCGGTTCCAGCGAACTCACGCTCCGAATAGACAGTCACTTCAGTAGCGACGACAGCCAGGCCGAGACGACGCAGCACTTCGAATTCTTGGCCCACACCTTCCCTGGCTCGATCGGCGATCCCTTCGTGGAGCGCAGTGCCGCGGTCGGCAGCAGTGTTCTTGATCCGCTCCGGCTCTACGAGGGCGCGGTCAAGGATTTCTTCGAGTTCTTCCTTGGTCACGAACGGTGCGTCGCCGACAGCGGAACGGACAAAGTTGATCGCTGTCCGCTTCGCCCATTTCACCAGTGCTGGCTTGGCGATGACGGATAGGATCGTCGTGACCGATGGGTACAACTTGCCGTTCACTTCATAGAACCGCTCTCCGTCGATCGTGACCCTTCTCGATTCCACTTCAGGAACGATCTTGACGATCACGTGCCTTCCCCTTGCTGAGTTGGCTGTCCAGCCACGTGACGATTTCGCCGACCTTCTGTGTTACCTGATTGCGCATCGCTTCGTCCAGCCTGCGATCTTCGACCATTCTTGACAACGTGGCGAGCAAAAACTGGCGCTCGTTGGCCGCAACAGTTGGCCAGAAACCAGCAGCGGCTAACAACCGGGCGAATTCGATATCGTCAAGTGACATCGCCCTGGCCAAGCGGCACACCATTTTTCTGCTTGGCATGCGGTCGCCGGATTCCAGGCGCGAAACCGTCGCGTGAGACATGCCGCAACGGCGACCGAGCTGGTTCTGACTCAAGCCACGCGATTCTCGCAGCTCCTTCAAGAGCTCACTGAATGATCCAAGTGGCTGCAAATGACCGTTGCTCGTCAAAAACGTCACGTCTATCCCCTTTTCAACCTCTTTGCGTGTCTCTTTTAGGCAAGCGCGCCTCAGAAACGTGAAGCGGTCCAGGAGAGTACTGCGAGTATCAGCGAGACGGCGCCCATTCGGCACCATAGGAACACGAATCGCTCGCGACATGTGACGGTGGGAACGGTTCGGGAGGCGTCCGACCAGCCAACTGTCCCGCCTTTGACAGCATGGACTGTCCATGCCGGAAGCGGGAATATTGGTTCTTCCGTTCTCACGAGCGTAATGCCCTCCATAGGAGAGACCGCTGGCGAACGATTCTACTCATGATGGTCTTCTCGGGAACACCAGCTACACCAGCCAGCTCGCGTACCGTCCACCCCAGTGCGGATAGGACAATCTCTGGGAGCGGGAAGTCAGTGCTTTTTGCGAGGACGACAAGGACGCGTTCCAGTTCGTCGACGATGATCGCCTGATCCTCAACATCCAGGTAGTCAGGGATCCATTCTGCCAATGGCAAGGGTGGTGGGTAACGTGCTTGACTCCGGGCACGCTCCACGACGATACGGGAAAGAACCGTCTGCATCATTCCGGCATGGTTGAGCAAAGCCGGATCCCGATACTTTTCCCAGACGCGAAGGTAGGCTTCTTGGACGGCGTCTTCACCGTCCTGACCCAAACGCCGTGTGGCATAGCGGACGAGGCGGTCACGGTCAACCATTGTCGCCCTGCCTAGGATAAGTCTGCTTTATCAGCGCAGTCAGCAGCTACCCAGATGGCGACCATATGGCGCCAGCGTTGTGCATGGCTGGGATCGGCGCAGAGTCGTTTGCCGTTGTGGAAGGCGATGACGATTTCGTCGGCCTCGGTGACGGTAGTTGGCAGGAGGATCAGCGGGCATTCTACTTCGACGGGAACGATGGCCTGTCGTCGGCCATCTCTGTATTCGTAAACGAAAGGCGTGGCGAAGGCAGCCACGATGCGCTGGCCGTAGAGGCGACGGGCTAGCTTTGCATGCGTGCTGTCAGGATCCTTGCGCAAGTCGTCGAGCCAACCCATCATGCCCCCTTCACCATTCTGGCCCTTCCAGTGGCTCGTCAGCGTCGCACTCGCGCGCTTCCCAGGACGCGTCTGCTTCGGCCAGGATATCGTTGACGTCGCCGAGAAGGGCGAGCAGGTCGATCGTCTCCTCGATGTCCATTTCGTAGGTGCGCCCAGAACTCAGCACGACGATCGCTTCGTGGTTGGGGTTGATCACAATCGTCTCAATGCACCGCAGGTTGAAGATCTTGTCTCCGATCTGGACGAACCCTTTGCGTCGCAGCACGGCCATCGTCCCACCCTCCTTTTCTTGCCGGTAATGATAGCATACTATGTTCAGCGTGTCAAGGGTGGTGCTGGTTGCAATGCTATCTTGTACTATGGTATCATCGCCGTTGGGCGGACTGGCGTGCGAGGGGTGCAGGGTGGAAACGCGAGGGTTACTGATGCCGGAAAACGGAAGTGTGCCGCGCAGTGTGAGCGTGCCAGTCCGCTCAGAGCCGTACGGGTCTCGGGTGCCGAACCACCGCAGCGAGCCGATAAAGTTTGCGTGTACCGCTTGGTAGTGAGCGAGCCTAGTGTGTTCGAGATGGCAACGACGTGTGTGAGCGAGCCGCTAGCATCGATCGGCAGCGGGGGAGACAGAGCGAGCCAGTAGCCGTCCGACCAGTAACGGGTAAGATGAGCGAGCCGTTAATCTGTGATGGTGGCGGAATGGAGGAGCGAGCCGAAACGAGGAAAGAGGGTGCCGTTTCGGAGGAGCGAGCCTATGAATTGCGAGGGTACCGTACGGGCCTAGGAAAAGGCCGCTCACGCCGAGGCTGCCGGTGGAGTTGGAGCGAGCCAGCAAGGAGAAGGGTTCCGGTCAACCTGAAGCGCGACAGTTGCGTCCGAACCGTATGCTGCGAAGGGCAACAGCTAGGCGAGTGCGTCTGCTTCGTGATGAGCCGAGAATACCCGACTATTTCGCAGAGGTTGAGCGAGCCGGTCGGCAGATGGGACGGCCGAAGATAGCGATCATTCAGCCGAGAACTACAAGGGTGCCGGAAATAATGGAGCGAGCCGGTCAGGGTGGATAGTGCTGTAAGCAGAGTACGGTGCAGCGTGCTGGACGAGCCAAAGCAATGGAGGCCGCCGTCCCCTCGAGCGAGCCGAGTCTTCGCAGGGTACCAGTAGAGACTGTGCGAGCCAAGCATGCCAAGGGTGCCGTATATTATGAGCGAGCCAGTTTGAGTAAAGGGTGCCGTATCTCGGTGCGAGCCGGGGCCGTTGACTAGTATCGTGCCGCAAAGCGTCGCACGCACGGGTTCGATCTGTTCGACGAGGCGAGCGGCCACCGTTCGCCTTTCGCTTTTTGCGCGCTGGTAGGTCGGTTAGGATGAGAGACGAAAGGGATCGGGGCGCGCTGCTGCTCGACAGGAGGTGCTGGATGTCGTCGGTCGGACAGGCAGCGGCGGGAAAGGGGGACGAACCCGCCGCTTGTCAGGAAGGAGGGTAGAGGTGGGAAGGGAATGTACGCCACGGTCCCCGATCCCGGTCGAAAGTGTAACACGATACGGTGCTAATCGTCAACAGCTGCTCACTGCCTGCTTGCAGAAGCTGGTTGCGTCGCGGTATACTATGTGACGAAGGAGGACGTGCTATGAGCCAGCACAATGATCCGTTCAAGCTGTATGAGGCTATCCTGGCCCACGAAGACGCCGAGAAGTCAGTCGGCCGCAGTGCCTTCAATAAGGTGCGCCGGTTGGGCGTGGCACCGCGTGTCTCTTCCGGAGGTCGCATGATCATCCACGTGCGGATCCGGAAGGACATCGTGGACACGATCGAGTCGTGGGTGGCGCAGGGCATTGCGTTGAACCGCAGTCAGGCCGTTGAGGACTGCGTGCAGCTGGTTCTCGACCATGGCTTGGTCGACGAGCTGGCGCAGCGGGCGCGCCAGCAGGTTGACGAGGGACGATACAAGAGCTGGCGAGAGGCACTCGAAAGCG
>Ga0308310_1000952_pt1 | contig 13036 bp, 6 predicted proteins | sample HotsprSampleMS65_FD_203672 | JGI IMG/M metagenome (GOLD analysis project Ga0308310, IMG submission 203672) | Hot spring phototrophic mat microbial communities from Mushroom Spring, Yellowstone National Park, Wyoming, United States - 20090730_MS65 ...
AGCGGGGCTGAGGTAGTGCAGCCAGAAAAAACACTTGAAGATCTCCCTAGCCAATCTGGCTCGGGCCAGGAGGATGCGAACAAAGTGGGAGGGGGTCCAGCTGGGAAGGTTGCGGGCGGCCCTTCGTGTTCCTCGGATAAATCCGAAAAAATGGATTGGTACATCATTAAAGTCCAGACCCAGAGGGAGGAAGCTATCCGCGAAAGTTTAAAGCGGAAGATTAAGCTCGCTGGCATGGAGCGGTATTTCGGCGAAATTATTATTCCCACAGAGACAGTAACAGAATTCCGGGGCGGGAAAAAAAGAATTATTAAAAAGAAACTTTACCCCGGCTACCTTCTGGTTCAGATGGAACTGAATGACGACACTTGGTTTTTAGTCCGAGAAACTCAGGGTGTGGGGGATTTCGCTGGGGCTGCTGGAAGGCCTTCTCCTGTCCATCCCCATGAGGTAGCAAGGATTTTGGCTAAGCAGGAACAAAAGGAAGGCGAGACTCCCAGGTTGCGAATCAACTTCAAGACCGGGGACAAAGTAAAAATTAACGAAGGCACGTTCGAGAACTTTCAGGGGGAAGTTTCGGCCATCGATGAGGCAAGTGGGCGAGTGACCGTGATGATTAACATTTTTGGCCGAAGCACCCCGGTGGAACTTCAATATTGGCAGGTGGAGTTGGTTTAAATTCGCTCGGTGGGAATGCCCGCGAGCCCTCCTGAGCTGACGGAAGTGCAGGGAGGGCCGTTGGAAGAGGCAATGAGACCCAGGAAAGACAATGGCTAAAGAACTTGTGGCAACAGTTTCCCTTCATATAACCGGTGGGCAGGCGACCCCAGGTCCACCCGTGGGTACTTCGCTCGGCAAGTACGGTATCAACCTCGGACAGTTTGTCCAGCAGGTGAACGAAAAGACCCGTCAAGATTTGGGATTGCGGGTGCCTGTGATTGTGCGGGTTTTTAAAGACCGGACTTTCGAGCTGGAGGTGAAGTCTCCGGTGGTGGCGGATCTGTTGAAACAGGCGGCCCAGATTGCCAAAGGAGCTGGGAATCCGCCCAAGGAGAAGGTGGGTAGGGTTACCAGGGCTCACCTAGAGGCTATTGCCCGCCGGAAATTGGCCGATCTGAATGTGAAGGACCTTGCGGGTGCGATTCGGGTTGTAGAGGGGACTGCCAGGAGCATGGGCATCGAGATTGTGGACTAGGAGGTGGCGACGTAGCGGGGAGTACCTCGTCCTTGCAAGTTAATTCTCCCGAAGCGTACGCAGCCGTCGGGTGTCCGGCTTTTTTCGGCACATTCCATGCGAATCACTGTTTGGGACGGTAGCGACACCTTTGTCCGTTTTTTGCCCGAATCGATGCTGGGAGATAAGGTGGTTTAGTAATTGTTCCGGAGGCGTTTAGTGTTTGGCATTGGGCGGCTCTGCGAGGCAGACACATGACTACCCGATCGAAGCGGATGCGGGCCTTGCTTGATAAAGTTCCTGGCAAGAGGTCTTTACCTTTGCCGCAAGCTGTGGCCTTGTTGAAAACTTTCAACAACACGAAATTTGATCAAACCGTGGAGGTGGCAATTCGTTTAGGTATCGATCCTCGTCGGGCTGAGGAGAATGTTCGGGGTTCCATAGTTTTACCGCACGGGTTGGGGCGGCAGCTCCGGGTAGCCGTCTTTGCAAAAGGCGATAAGGTCGACGAAGCAAAGGCAGCGGGGGCGGATATCGTGGGCGGTGCGGACTTGGCCGAAAAAATCAAAAGCGGGTGGTTGGAGTTCGACGCGTGTATTGCCACCCCCGATATGATGGGAGTTGTGGGCCCTTTGGGTAAGATTCTCGGCCCTCGGGGATTGATGCCTTCGCCGCGGACCGGCACCGTGACCATGGATGTGGCGCGAGCAGTCCGCGAATATAAGGCAGGGAAGGTCGAGTTCCGGAATGATTCCACTGGCAATATCCATGCACCAGTCGGCAAGTTAAGTTTCGATGCCGAAAAGTTGGTGGAGAATATTCAAGCATTTATCGACTACGTGAACAGCTTGAGGCCGCCGAGTGTAAAAGGTCAATTTATTCGTTCTGTCACCATTTCGGCAACAATGTCTCCCGGAATTCGGGTGGCCATTTAAGGGGTAGGGGACGGCTGGTTCGAGAACTGGGAGGAAAACAGGAACTAGGGCAGTCGAATCGCTGCGGGCACCAGGAATCCCGGCGGCTGCCTATAACAGGCAGGTGCACCAGCTCGGGCGTCAGGAGATATCGAGTGTCGTGGGATACTTTTTTCGGCTTTTTGGAGGGAGAAGGAGCTAGCTCGAAGTAAGCGATCAAAACTTACAAGCAAGGGAGGATCGGAGGCTGCAGGCCTTGGAGGGGGGAAGATTATTCGGCAGACCGAAGATTACCCAGAGGGCTTGGAAGTTTTGGACTTTCCACCTCGTGAGTTTTGGGGAGTTAACAAAAAAGATTTCGAAAGAAGCCCGAAGGGAACGGCAAACATTCGTCGCCGAATGTCGATCCTGGCGTTGGGGGGCGGGAAACTGCGAGCCTGCGACTGAACCTCCCGGCGGGCCAATTTCGAGCTGGCTTTGCCGCTCTACAATTGGCTTAGCACGGCAAACCATGTTTCGGGAGGGTGAGGGAACCATCGGGACGACTTAATCGGGGATCGTGCCGGGGATGGCGATAGGAGGGTAGTCCTAAAACGAGCGTTGAGCGTGCGTCAGGAGTGCTGATTTTCGACCTTGAGAAAATTGTGGACAGCGAGCCAGGCACGGTAGCACCCATATGAGTAAGTACGTCAAAGCTCTGATATCGGATACATACCGAAAGCGGCTGGCGGGAGTGTCCGAGGCGATCTTGGTGAATGTTGTGGGCATGAAAGCCAACGCAACGGTCAAGCTCCGGTCGCAGTTGCGGCAAAAGGGAATCAGTCTGCTTGTGGTGAAGAACTCGTTGGCCTGTCGGGCTACGGCAGGGACACCCCTTGCACCGCTGTTTGAGGGTATCAGCGGACCATGTGCTGTTTGCTGGGGCGGCGATGATATCGTTGCCCTTACCAAGGAGGTGGTCCGATTAACCAAGGACGATCAGTTTAAGCCCTTCCAGTTGCGAGCGGGGCTGGTGGCGGGCAAAAGGCTTTCTGCGGAGCAGCTCGAGGAGGTAAGTAAGTGGCCCACGCGGCAGGAGCTTCTCTCCATCCTCTCGGGTCAGATCCTGGGAGTGGGAGGAAAACTTTCGGCTCAGTTGCTCAGCGTTGGTGGCAAGTTGGCGAGCCAAATTGAAAAATTAGCTTCTCCCGCCCAGGAGGAAAGCGGAGCGGAAGGATCCGGGGGTTGAGCACAGCAGGAAATCATGACCAAAGCCTGAACCTTTGTGGACCGCTGAAAGTTTTAGGCAAGTTTGATCCATGAGCCTGGTGGGGTGTTGTTGGAGTATTTGTCTTCAAGAGTAGCGACTTAACAGTTCCGGCAGAGTATTAACCTCGTTTTGGGGAAGATGGTTTCCATAATGGAGAAGTTTTAGCACTTTGGGAGTTGGAACGTAAGGATCCGAGGTTTTTGAGGGAGAAAGGGTCAGAGTAACTATGGCAGAGGGAACGGCAACACGGGAATTTTCGGCGACGACCATTGAGTTGGGAGATCGGATCGCGAGACTAACACTGATTGAGGCTAAAGAGCTGAGCGATTACCTGCGGGAGAAATATGGTATCGAACCGGCGGCCGGTGGACCGGTGGTGATGGCGGCGGCTGCAGCCGGCCCGGCTCAGGCCGAGGCTAAGCCAGAGAAGACCGAGTTCGATGTCATCCTCGAAAGTTTCGGGGCCAACAAACTGAACGTGATTAAAGAGCTGCGAGCTGCTACGGGGCTCGGGCTGAAGGAAGCGAAAGATCTTGTCGAGTCTTGCCCGGCCAAGATCAAGGAGAAAGTTTCGAAGGAAGAGGCAGAAGCTTTGAAGAAAAAGCTGGAGGAGGCTGGGGCGAAAGTTACTATCAAATGATCGGTGGGAAATATTCCTTCGGCGGTTAGGCCTTGAGAAGGGGCAAGGTCTTTGTGAGGTGCGCGGTTTTGGGGAGCTAATAGTGGGGATTCGGTGAGGAAGCGGAAAGCTACGGTTTCCAGGGAAAGGTTTTGGGCCCGGTGGAAGAGGGTGGGTTAGTTGGGAGGTTATCCGGCCCGCTTGGGGGGACGGATTCGCCGAGGGCTTTGTGGCAGGAATGGATGTTCGGGAAGGTGGGGCAGTCCGCGGGTTTGTGGGTTCATCAGCTTGCTTGTGCCTTGCAGGATCCTGTTGGGGGTAACTTGCCCGAAGGGGTTTAGAAGCGGCAGCCGGGCACAGATTCATCGGGGTTGGAGCGCGCGTAAGGTGGCCTTTACGAAATCTACCCCGTTAAGGTCCGTGCGGAGGAATGTGCCCGTCTGCGTTTGCCTTGGGCTCAATTTGAGGGGCTAGGTTGATTCTGGTAGGTCGTGTCTTGCCAGGAACTTTCACAAGAAGGTTCCCCGGCGACATGTTTGGTACGGGGTGTTGACGCGGGAAGAAATTGGCCCCGTTTGAAAGGTTCATTACGAGAGAACGCGCGATCTTACGCGGGGCGGTCGCACTTGGGGCGGAATGGGGCGACCTACCACCGGCAACAATTTTCCGCGGGGATTTTAAACGTTAGGTGGTGGAGGTTTATGGGGTTTAATTTGTCGTGGGTTGGCGGGTTGGGGCGGCAAAAACTCTTTCAGCGGATATGCATCCTGCCAGTTGCCAGTTCCTTTCTGCATATGTGCTTGTGGTCGAGAGCTACTTGTGCGCGCAGTTCGTTCCGTTGGATCCCTCAAAAAAATTGGATCCCTCAAAAAAAGCAGGAGCTCCTCGGATGGCCTCGGCTAAACGTGGCCTTGGGCGAAGCTGTATCGAATAGTTCGCGGATTCGTGCGGGACAGGAGATCCCCTAAGGGTGTGAACCGGCTTCTAGATTCCCGGCTTTCCCAAGGGGAAAAATCGTTGGGGTGTCTCCTTTGGAGTGTGTTGCTTGAACTTTATCGCTTTGGAAAGCTGGTACGGGCGATATCTGGGCAGCGAGGCTGTAAAGCGAGGCAAAATTCGAGGTTGAACCTTTCGACTTCAAGTGGTCGGAAAAGAATTATCCTCGAAGGGAGGATTGGATCTTATGTCGGTGCCTGCACAACGGCGTCTGGAAACGAAAGAGGTTCGTTACTTCGGCCGAACCCAGCTGGAGTTCGAAGTTCCGGATTTGACTGAAATTCAGCGGAGGAGTTACGAGGAATTTTTACAACCAGATGTCCCGTGGCAGCAGCGGAAGAACCAGGGTTTAGAAGCTTTGTTGCGGGAAGCTTTCCCGATTGAAAGTTACGACAAGTCCCTGCGGCTCGAATATATACGGTATGAGCTGGGGAAACCGCGGTATCGCCCGGAAGAATGCCGGGAACTGCGGCTCACTTATGCGCGCCCGATCCACGTGTGGCTGAGGCTGGTTAAAGATCAGCCGGTGGAAGAATCGGTTTACCTGGGCGATATGCCTATCATGTTGGGCGGGGGGGAATTCATTATCAACGGAGCTGAGCGGGTTGTGGTCAGCCAGCTACATCGCAGCCCGGGAGTCGACTTCATCGAGGAGAAGGAGCAGGATCGGACGGTTTTGACGTGCCGAATCCTCCCCGAGCGAGGGAGCTGGATCGATATTTTCATTACGCGGCGGGAGGCTTTGGGAGTGCGAATTGACCATGGAGGGAAGTTCCCGGCGATGACTTTGCTCCGGGCCTGGGATCCCCGATTTAGTGACGACGCAGCCATCCTCCGGGCCTTCTATCCCACCACTGTGGAACGGATTGTGGACCGCCGGACGGCAAGCAAGCTTGCGGGAAAAATCGCCGTGGGAGATATCGTGTACCCGCGGACGAGTGAGCGGGCCGGGGAAGTGATTGTTGAATGTGGTAAGCAGATTACGCCCGATCAGGCTGAACTGATTTGTACTTCCGGCCTGGAAAGTGTGGAGGTGATGGCGGTTCCCAAAAATATGGTGATTCTCAACAGTGTTGTTGAGGATCCCACAAGCAGCCATGAAGAAGCTTTGATGCGAATATATCAACGCTTGAGGCCGGGAAACCCACCTCAGTTGGAAAAGGCAAAACAGCTCTTCTACGAAAAGTTTTTGGATCTAAACCGCTATCGGTTGGGCCGCGTAGGGCGGTTCCGCATCAATCGCAAGTTAAAGTTGGATGTTCCGGAGGACGTAATGATCCTTCGGGCGGAAGACTTAATTGCGGCCATGGAGTATTTGGTCCGCCTTTACGAAAAAGATCCCAATGTGGAACTGGATGATATCGATCACTTGGGTAACCGACGGGTTCGAACCATTGGCGAATTGGCTTGCGAAGAGTTGCGGAAGGGTTTTGTAAAGCTCCGCCGCACCGTGCAGGAACGCATGAATTTGAAGGATGCTGAGGATCTCACTCCCCGCACGTTGGTGAATCCGAAGCATGTTTCGGCGGCGATTGATTACTTCTTCGGACGTGGAGAGCTGTCGCAGGTCGTAGACCAAACCAATCCGCTGTCGATGTTGACTCACGAACGGCGGTTAAGTGCCTTGGGACCGGGCGGTTTAAATCGGAAACGGGCGGGTTTTGAAGTTCGCGACGTTCATATTTCTCACTACGGCCGGGTTTGTCCCATCGAGACTCCGGAAGGTACCAATATCGGATTAATTTCCAGTTTGGCAATATTTGCTAAGGTGGATGAGTACGGCTTTTTGATCACCCCTTACCGCGTGGTCAAGAATGGGGTGTTGAAGGACGAAATTCATTGGCTGCGCGCGGACCAGGAGCACGAAGTGTGCGTGGTCCCGGCCGATGCCCCCGTAGAGAACGGGCGCTTGGTCGGGGAGAAGGTTATAGCCCGGTATCGCGGGGATTTTAAGACGGTTCCGGTAAGCGAAGTGCAATATATGGATGTTTCTCCCGCCCAGTTGGTGGGGGTTTCGGCAGCATTGATTCCCTTCCTAGAACATGACGACGCCAACCGGGCATTAATGGGTTCGAACATGCAGCGGCAAGCGGTCCCGCTGATTATGAGCGAACCGCCGTTGGTTGCCACCGGTTTGGAGCCGATCGCCGCATGCAATTCGAGCATGGTGGTCCGTGCCAAACGAGGGGGAACAGTCACCTATGTCGATGCGGCTCGGATTGAGATCGATGGGGGGGTGTACCACGATGTGTACAACCTGCGGAAGTTCGTGGGTCTTAACGAGCGGACGTGCTTGAACCAGAAGCCGATGGTCCGAGTGGGCCAAAAAGTTGAAGCCGGAGACGTGATTGCCGATGGAGCAGCCACTTGCAACGGGGAACTGGCCCTCGGGCGAAACGTGCTAGTAGCCTTCATGTCCTGGGAGGGGTTTAACTTCGAGGACGCGATTATCATTAGCGAAGAGTTAGTTCATAACGATACCTATACATCCATCCACATCGAGGACTTCGACGCCGAAGTGCGCGAGACCAAGCTCGGCCGCGAGGAGTTCACCCGCGATATCCCCAATGTTAGCGAAAAAATGCTACGGAATTTGGATGAGAGTGGGGTAGTCCGGGTGGGTACCTATGTTCGACCGGGGGACATTTTAGTGGGGAAAGTGGCCCCCAAGTCGAAGACCGAGTTGACCCCTGAGGAAAAGTTGCTCCAAGCGATCTTCGGCCGGGCCGGGGAGGACGTCAAGAACGACTCCTTGGAAGTACCTCCGGGGGTGGAGGGGATCGTTATCGCCACCCAAAAGTTTTCCCGGCGAACGGCTCTGAGTGAGAAGGAGCGAAAGGAGTTCGATGAGCAACTGAAACGGGCTGAAGCCGAAGGCCACCGTCAGATCGCCGAAGTCTTTATCCGCATGATTTCCGAAATCGAGGCGGTCTTAAAACGACAGGTGGTTGATGACGACGACACTCCCCTGACCGAAGGGAAGGACTACCAGTATTTGGCGGAGCAAGCCCAGAAGTTTTTGAAAGAGCATCAGGCCGGCAGGTCCATTTGCGATCGGTTGGGCGTGCGGAGTGCTCAGCGTCGGGCCGAAGTCGAAGCGATCGCCACTAAATATTGGCCGTTGGTGGAGGAGGCAATCGACGAGGCAGCCCACCGGATCAATTCCTTAAAGCGGGGTGATGAACTCCGGAGCGGCGTGCTTCAAATGGTGAAGGTTTATATCGCCACCAAGCGGCAAATCTCTGTAGGCGATAAGATGGCCGGACGTCATGGAAATAAAGGGGTAATTGCCCGTATTCTTCCAAAGGAGGACATGCCATTCCTGCCGGACGGGCGGCCTGTTCAGATCATTTTGAATCCTCTTGGGGTTCCCAGCCGGATGAATGTAGGACAGATCTTGGAGACTCACCTGGGCTGGGCAGCGGCCACGCTGGGATTTCGGGCGATTACGCCAGTGTTCAATGGGGCCTCGGAGGAGGACATCGTTAAGTGCTTGGAGGAGGCGGGATTGCCTAAGCACGGGAAAACGATCCTCTACGATGGTCGGACCGGAGAGCCCTTCGAACAAGAGGTTACGGTGGGATACATCTACATGATGAAGCTCCACCACCTGGTGGATGACAAGATCCACGCACGAGCGACAGGGCCCTACTCCTTAATTACCCAGCAGCCTTTGGGCGGAAAAGCCCGTTTTGGGGGGCAGCGATTCGGGGAAATGGAGGTGTGGGCTTTGGAGGCCTATGGGGCCGCTTACATGCTCCAGGAGATGTTGACTGTCAAAAGCGACGACGTAGAAGGTCGCACCAAGATTTACGAAGCAATGGTCAAAGGCCAAAACACCCTCGAGGCGGGTACTCCTGCCAGCTTTAATGTGCTTATAAACGAGATCCGTGGGCTGGCACTGAATATGTCGTTAGAAAAAGGACGGGTTTAGACCGACGCTTTGGGAGAAACCATCTCGGCTGTGAAGTTGCCGCTTGCAGTTTGAGGTTTTGGAGGCAAGAGGGAGAAGGGGCAAGGAGGAAACACCTCTGAGCTGGGGCAATTGTAAGATTCCAAAGATCTTCTTGGAGCTCCGAGTTGTTGACAACAACCGCGGTTTCAGAGTGACGACGGGGCAGCTAAAAGGATTGGTCGGAGAAGAAACAAAGGGAGTTTGGAAATAGTTGCGGACAGGTGCCGCACAGGTGAAAGTCGAAGGCCTAGCGGGGTCCCATTGTAGGAGGGCCAACGGTGAGTTTCGGCGACAGCTCGTACGAACGGGTCAATGATTACGTTGCTGTCAAGATCAGCCTGGCACGGCCACATGATATCCGGAGTTGGTCTTTCGGCGAGGTGAAAAAGCCGGAAACGATCAACTACCGGACATACAAGCCGGAACGGGACGGTCTGTTTTGCGAGCGAATCTTCGGCCCGGAAAGAGATTATGAGTGTGCTTGCGGCAAATACCGGGGGATGAAATACAAGGGTATGGTGTGCGACCGGTGCGGGGTCAAGATCACCCATAGCCGGGTACGTCGCACACGAATGGGACATATCGAGCTGGCGGCCCCGGTGGTCCATATATGGTTTTTCCGGGCGGTACCCAGTCGGCTCGCTATTCTGCTGGACATGAAACCCAGCAGTTTAGAGAAGGTCATCTATTACCAAGACTATGTCGTGATTGACCCCGGGCAGACGCCCCTGGAGAAGCAACAGACGCTCACCGAGCAGGAGTATCGCGAACTCCGAAGGGAGTATGGTGAAGGGGCTTTTAAGGCCGATATGGGTGCAGAGGCCATCCGCAAACTTTTGCTCGGGTTGGATTTGGTGGCCCTCTCCCAGGAGTTGCGCGCGGAGCTTGCTGTTACCACGGCAAAGCAGCGGCGGAAGGAACTGATCGAGCGTTTGCGGCTTGTGGAGGGAATTCGCGACAGCGACAACCGGCCGGAGTGGATGGTGCTGGATGTCATCCCCGTTATCCCTCCGGACTTACGGCCGCTTGTGCTGCTGGACTCCGGCAACTTCGCCACTAGCGACCTGAACGATCTCTACAGGCGGATCATTAATCGGAATAATCGTCTGAAAAAGCTCGTTGATCTCAATGCTCCGGAAGTGATCATTCGCAATGAAAAGCGGATGCTTCAGCAGGCGGTGGATGCCCTGTTCGACAATGGTCGTTGTAAGAAGCCTGTGTTGGGTGCCACCAATCGGCCATTAAAATCCTTGACCGACATGATCAAGGGGAAACAGGGGCGGTTTCGCGAAAACCTTTTGGGGAAGCGTGTGGACTATTCCGCCCGGAGCGTGATCGTAGTTGGCCCCACCTTAAAGTTGTATCAGTGTGGCTTGCCCAAGCGGATCGCTTTGGAGCTCTACCAACCGTTTATCATCCGTCGGCTCCGAGAGTTGGGCCATGCCGACACGATCAAAAGTGCAAAGAAAATGTTGGAGCGGCGCGATGAGGAAGTGTGGGATATCCTAGAAGAAGTTACGCGGAATCATCCCGTGCTTCTGAACCGCGCGCCCACGCTGCACCGCATGGGGATTCAGGCTTTCGAGCCGGTGCTCATCGACAGCAACGCGATTCAGCTTCACCCGCTTGTTTGCAAGGCTTATAACGCCGATTTCGACGGCGACCAAATGGCAGTCCACCTTCCCCTCTCCATTGAGGCTCAGGTGGAAGCTTATACACTACTGCTTTCGGCCCACAATATCTTCTCGCCGGCCCATGGCGGCCCGATTATTAGTGCTACCCAGGATATCGTCATGGGTTGTTACTACTTGACGACCGAGATACCGGAAGCAAAAGGGGACGGAATGTGCTTTGCCTCGTTTGATGAGGTGGAGCTTGCCCATTCTTTAGGCAAAGTATCCACCCATGCAAAGATCAAAGTGCGATTGCCTCAGGGAACAACGGTTAAGGGCCATCCGGAAATTCCACCAGGTTCCGTCATCGAGACCACGGTGGGGCGAGTGCTCTTTCACCGGTTGCTTCCCAAGGGAATGCCATTTTATAACCAACGCCTGAAGTCGGGGGATTTGGCAACGGTAATCTCGGATTGTTATGAGATCTTGGGTCGAAAGGCGACGATCAAATTCTTGGATGATCTCAACCGGTTGGGCTTTCGATGGGCAACTCGGAGCGGTCTCAGTTTTGCCGTGGATGATCTTATTACGCCGAAAAACAAGTGGAAGATTATCGAAGAATCCGAACGGGAAGTTGCTCGGGTGAATCGCCAGGCTCTGCGAGGAGCCATTACAGAAAAAGAACGTTACCATCAAATCCTCGACATCTGGACACGGGCCCGGGATAGAATCACCCAGGAGATGATGAAGGCTTTGGAGACGGACTATCGTAAGCCCGGATATGTCAACCCGATCTATTTGATGGCGATTTCCGGGGCTCGTGGTGGTCCTGAACAAGTTCGTCAATTGGCAGGCATGCGAGGGCTGATGGCCAAGCCTTCCGGCGAAATCATCGAAACCCCGATTAAAGCGAATTTCCGCGAAGGCTTAAGTGTACTGGAGTATTTCAGCTCGACCCACGGGGCCAGGAAGGGATTGGCGGATACGGCCTTGAAGACAGCCGACTCTGGATATTTGACCCGGAAGTTGGTGGATGTGGCCCAAAACGTCACCGTGACCATGTACGATTGTGGGACAACCCAGGGGATATCTAAACGGCCCATCCGCCGCGGGGACAAAATTGAGGTGCCATTGTCCGATCTGATTCGGGGACGGGTCAGCCGCCGGACAATTGTTCACCCGGTCACCGACGAGGTGATTGTCCGGGAAAACAGCCTGATCACTAGGGAAGCAGCCCGAAAGATTGAAGAGCTGGGAATGGAAACCGTGCAGGTCCGCAGCCCCATGACCTGCGAAGCACCGCTTGGGGTCTGCGCGCTATGTTATGGGATGGACCTGGCCACCGGGCAGCTGGTAGAGGAAGGCCTGGCAGTGGGAGTTATCGCTGCTCAGAGTATTGGCGAGCCTGGCACGCAGCTGACAATGCGGACGTTCCACATCGGTGGTGCCGCTGCCAGAGTGGTTGAAGAAAGCGAAGTCCGGGCGAAGTTACCAGGTATTGTTAAGTGGGATCGATTGGACCCAGTGCGGAATTTCAAAGGCGAGTTAGTTGTCCTGGGCCAAAATGGGAGTGTCGTGATTCTCGATGCCCGGGGTCGCGAACTGGATCGCTATTCTGTCCCCCGGGGAGGTATCCTCAAAGTTGAGGAAAACATGGAAGTGAAACCGGGGGATGTGTTGGCCGTTTGGGATCCGCACAGTACTCCAGTATTGGCTCAGGTCGGCGGGCGAATTCGCTTCGAGGAGATCATCGAGGGTGAAACCTTAGCGGTCGAGCGATCCCCGGAAGGAGGAATCCGCCGCTCTATTAAAGAGCACAAAGGGAAGTATCAGCCGGCCATTATTATCGAGGACGCAAACGGCACAACGCTCGACATCTATTACCTCCGCGACAAAACGTATTTGCTCGTGGAAGAGGGCGATGAAGTTACGCCGGGTACAGTCTTGGGCAAGACGCCGCGGGAAATTACCGGTACTCAGGACATCACCGGAGGGTTACCGCGGGTGTCGGAGTTGTTTGAGGCTCGGAAGCCTAAAGATCCGGCCGTCATCGCCGAGATCGACGGGCGAGTGGAAATCCGCAGCGAAAAGCGGCGGGGTAAACGCACCATCATCATTCGGAGTGAGACCGGAATCGAACGCGAGCACCTGATTTCCGCAGGGAAGCAGCTCCGGGTCCACACCGGCGATACTGTCCGAGCTGGGGATCCTTTGGTCGAGGGTCACTTGAACCCGCACGACATTCTCCGGATTTCCGGAGAGGAAGCCGTCCAGCAATATCTGCTCCAAGAAATTCAGAACGTGTACCGGAGTCAGAAGGTCGATATCAATGATAAGCATATCGAGATAATCATTGCCCAAATGCTTCGCAAAGTGCGGGTGGAAAGCGGCGGAGACACCGGACTGCTGGAAGGCACCCTTATCGATAAGTTTGACTTCCGTCGCCGCAATGAGGAGCTAATGCGGTGCGTGAAGATCGTCAAACCGGGTGATACAAAGTTCCGAGAAGGTGAAAT
>Ga0308310_1000953_pt1 | contig 13035 bp, 10 predicted proteins | sample HotsprSampleMS65_FD_203672 | JGI IMG/M metagenome (GOLD analysis project Ga0308310, IMG submission 203672) | Hot spring phototrophic mat microbial communities from Mushroom Spring, Yellowstone National Park, Wyoming, United States - 20090730_MS65 ...
CGGGAAGGGCTGAACTGCGGTGCAGTTCAGCCCTTCCGCCCGGAAACCTCTACCGGCTTTGTTGAGCCCTAAGACCATCTCGAGGAGATAAACATGAGCACCACTCCCATTCCGGTTAGCGTCCTGGTTGGCTTCCTGGGCGCCGGCAAAACCACCCTCATCAATCACCTGCTCTCGAGCAACCACGGTAAGAAAATCGCCGTCATCGTCAACGAGTTTGGCGAAGTGAACGTGGACTCCAAGCTGGTGCGCCACACAACCGAAAAGATAAGTAGAGATGTCCAACGGCTGCATCTGCTGCACCCTGCGGGAAGACCTGCTGAACGAGTTGCGTGAGCTTTCCCAGATGGAGCTGGACTACATCCTGATCGAGTCCACCGGAATCGGAGAACCGTTGCCCATCGCCCAAACCTTCCACATGGAAGACCTGCCCCAGCGGGTGCGGCTGGATAGCATCATCACCGTGGTGGATGCCGAGGCCTTCTGGGATGACTGGAACCGCAAGGACGTGATCGAAGACGCAGAGGGCAACCCGGTGGAGCAGCCCTTGGCGCCCCTGCTGGCCGATCAGCTCGAGTTCACTTCCATCGTGCTGGTGAACAAGGCCGATCGGGTGGACGAGGCCGCTTTGGCCCGGCTGGAAAGCTTTATCCATGGGCTCAACCCCTACGCCCGTATCTACCGGACCGTTCGGGGCCAGATAGAGCCGGAAAAACTCATCAACACGGGTCTATACAACTATCAGGAGGGACTGGCCCACCCCGATTGGGAAATCGAGTGGAACAAGCCCAGCTCCGAAGTTGAGGAATACGGCTTTGAGAGCTTCGTTTACCGTAGTGAAGTGGGCTTCGATGCCCATGCCTTCGAGCAGTTCTTGCATAACTGGCCCAAGAACGTGATCCGCGCCAAAGGCTGGGTTAAGTTCGTCAACCATGTGCCCGTAACGCTCTCCCAAGCCGGAAAGCAGATCGTGCCCGAGCCCCGTATGGAACCGCTGCACCCGCACGAGCTCGAGGCCTTACCGCTCGAGGAGCAACAACGCTACCGTCAACTGCTCGAAACGCTTAATCGAGAGCCTACCGAGATCGTCTTCATCGGTCAGGGGATTTTGAAACAAAAGCAGGTACTGGAAAAACGCCTAGAAGCGTGCCTTGCGGCATAAACGCAAAGTTCGAAAACGCCAGGCCGGACCGGTATACACCTCGGGGAATCATGACCCTACGTGAAGCGCTATCCCAAGCCTCCGATTCTCGGGCTCCCAAGCGGCAGGGCCTCCTGGTTCTCATATCGCTTGGAGCTGGGTAGCCTTCGGTCTTCTCCGAGCCGAACCTAGAGGAGGTGCTGGCCCTATACCTTCAGACCACCCTGGAAGCGGCGGCCCTCCAGAATGCAGCACCGGCGGGCTTTGAGGAGAAGGGCAGCTATGCCGCATAGCGGTCAAGTCTGAAAAAGCGCATGAGCACGATTCGACAAAGTTCTGGGCAAGTGGGAGCAACCTGTGAAGCAAATAGACATACTGATCGTGGGAGCAGGCCCGGCGGGCCTGGGCGTAGGAATAGCACTCCACAAACTGGGCGCTAAGTTCAACATCCTCGAGCAGCACAAGGTGGGCTACTCCTTTACGCGATGGCCCAGCGAAACCCGCTTTATTTCCCCTTCCTTTACCGCCAATGCCTTCAACCTACCCGACCTCAATGCCATCACACCCGATACCTCACCGGCCTATACCCTGGGCAAGGAGCACCCCACCGGCAAGGAGTACGCCCGCTACCTCAGGGCCTTGGCGCGCCACTACCGCTTACCCGTCTTTGAGGGGGTACGCGTGGAGCGGGTGGAAAGCCTCGAGGGTCAGGAAGGCTTTATCGTGCATACCAGCAACGGCATCTACCGCAGCCACTTCTTGATATGGGCTGTGGGGGAGTTTTGCTTTCCCAAATACACCATAGAGGGTTCGGAACAAGGGATTCACTACGGCCAGGTTAGGAGCTGGAGCAAGATCAGGGGCAGCCAACAGGTGGTGCTGGGTGGTTACGAATCAGGCATCGATGCTGCGTGCAACCTGGCCCTTTTGGGCAAGCAGGTGATGGTCTTCGACCCGCGGGCACCTTGGGAGCACCAAACCGGCGAGCCATCGGTGGACCTGGCCCCCTACACCGTCGAGCGCTTGCGAAACCTTATGGACAGTAAGCGGATTACGCTGGTGCAGCTGGGGGTAGAAAGGGTTGAGAAGAAACATAACCACTATCTGATCCATCACGCCCACGGAATCCTCCAAATCCCCCACCCGCCCATCGTAGCCACCGGCTTCGGCAGCGGTCTGGAGCCACTGGGTAACCTGTTCGAGATCGACGAGGGCAAGCCCCGGCTCACCGACAAAGACGAATCCACCGCCACCAGGGGGCTGTTTTTGGTCTGCCCTAAGGTCAACCACCTGTAAACCGCCTTCTGCTTCATCTACAAGTTTCGCGCACGCTTCCCGGTGGTGGCCGAAGAGATCGGGAAGCGGCTGGGTTTGGATACCTCGCCGCTCGAGATCTACCGTAAACGCGGAATGTGGGCCGACGACCTCGAGGCCTGCTGCACCAGCCGCTGCGCCTGCTAATCTTCCAGATAGGTATACCCCACCAGCTCCCGTGCGTACAGCTCCATGAAGGCCCCCTTCTCGGCGGGGGTGAGTTTTTTGGAGGAGCGCACCAGCCTCTCCACCGCCTCGGCCAGCTCGCCCTCTTCGTAGCCCATTTTCTCGATCACGCGCCGAGCTTTTTCACCCAGGATGAAGCGCTCGATCTCGTAGCCATCCTCGTCCACCAGCACATGGGCCTCGCCGATACGGCCGAAGAGGTTATGGCTCATGCCCAGCACATCCTGGTAGGCCCCGGTCAGGAAGACGCCCAGGTAGTAGGGCTCTCCCGGACGGATCTCGTGCACGGGCAGGGTGTTGCGCACGTCGTGGGTGTCGATAAAGCGGTCGATCTTGCCATCCGAGTCGCAGGTGATGTCCACCAGGGTAGCCTCGCGGGTGGGACGCTCGTTCAGGCGCGAGAGGGGCATGATGGGAAACATCTGCTTGATAGCCCAGGTGTCGGGTAGGCTCTGGAACAGGCTAAAGTTGCAAACCAGCTTATCCGCCAGCATCTTCTGTAGATCCTCGAGCTCGTCGGCAGGGTAGTCGAGCTCCAGGGCCAGCTTGAGGGTCTTGCGGGCAATCTGGTAGAACAAAGCCTCAGCCACCGCCCGGTCGCGCAGCGAGATCAGGCCCAGGTCGTAGAGGCTTTGGATGGTGTCCTTGTTGGCGAAGGCGTCGTGGTAGACCTCGCGGTAGTTCTTGGCCGAGATGCTCTTGGCCAGGTCGAACATGTCCTGGACGATCGGGTGGGCATCCTTGGGCTGCTCGATCTTTTCCTCGCCGGGGGGGCGGATGGTGTCCACCACTTCCAGCACCAATACGCTGTGGTAAGCGGTGACAGCCCGGCCCGACTCGGTGACCAGGATGGGGTGGGGTTCGCCGTGGCCGTCGCAGATCTCCTTGGTCAGGTAGACCAGGTCTTCGGCGTACTCCTCCAGGGTATAGTTGGCCGAGGCATAAAAGGCGGTCTTGGAGCCGTCGTAGTCAACTGCCAGGCCCCCACCCAGGTTGAGGTAGCGCACCGGGGCCCCCAGCTTGCGCAGCTGCACGTAAGTCTGGGCAATCTCGCGCACGGCCTGCTTGATGCGGCGGATGTCGGTCACCTGGCTGCCGATGTGCGAGTGCAGCATGGCGATGGTGCCCAGCATGCCGGCCTCGGCCAGGGTGTCCACCGCCTTAATGATCTCGGGGGTGGTGAAGCCAAACTTGGCTGCCTCGCCGCCCGACTCCTCCCAGGCTCCTGAGCCTTTGGTTTTGAGCTTGTAGCGGATGCCGATCTGCGGCTCAACCCCAAGCTCCCGGGCGATGCGGACGACCCGCCCCAGCTCGGCGAATTTCTCCAGGGTGATCACCACATTTTTACCCAGCTTTTTACCCATTAGGGCCAGCCGGATAAAGTCGTCGTCCTTGAAACCGTTGCAGGCGATGATGGACTGCGGGTGCAGATCCTGGGCCAGAATCAGGGCCAGCTCGGCCTTGGAACCAGCCTCGAGGCCATGGGCGTAGGGCTTTCCGGCTTTGGCTACCGTCTCCACCACGATGCGCCGCTGGTTAACCTTGACCGGGTAAAGGCCTTGGTATCCGGCGCTATAGTGGTACTTCCTTATAGCCCGCCGGAAGGCCTCGTTGAGGGCCACCACCCGGGCTTCCAGAATCTGGGGGAAGCGCAGCATCACCGGCAGCGGACGCCCCTCATCCCGTAGGTCCTGCACGATCTCGTAAAGCGAGGCACTGGGGCCATCCCGGCCCTCGGGCGTGACCTCGAGCTCCCCATCCTCCCCTACCCGAAAAAACCCCGCCGCCCAGTGGGGGACGAGGTAGGTTTCTTCGGCATCCTTGGCAGTGAAACGCTTGAGCTTCTCCAACTTGAATCCGGGTCTCCTCGCACAGGCTACGGTACGGAATGTCAGGAGGCATTCACCGTGCACTGTCCAACAACAGAGTGTAGGGCATTTTGCCCCAGGATGCTACAGCAAAGAACCGCCCGCCCTACTGGGCCCGTCGGGCATGAACCAGGTAGCTATAACCGACCTCGAGCCACACCCCAGAGGCCCCTGGCCCGCCGAACCGCATTCTTGAGCGGCAGCACGTACAGGCTGTCCTCGGACCACAGCGATGCGGACTTTTACCGGAGTCCTGCCCCCAAAAACCGCTCGGCGCTCTTAAGGACAGACTCTGCTGGTCGCGAACGCTCCCGAAGCCGTGCGGCGCAGGAGCGCGCCACTCCCAGATTGCCCCGCTAAACCCTAGCCCCATCCATGAAGAAATCCTCCCGATTTGTGGCCCCCACCTGAAGCACAGGCTGAGGGATCGAGAGACCCTTCTGCGCCGACCTGCCCTCAAACAAAACGATTCAGGCGGGGTGCATATCATCCCTCGTTATAGCCTTGCAGCAAAAGACCACCCCCCGGCCAGGGGGTGGCGCGAAGACTGGATTCTACTTGACGAAGAGCATCTCGCGGTAGCTGGGCAAAGGCCAGTACTTATCGGCCAGGATGCGCTCGAGGGCATCGGCAGCCTTGCGCACCTCGGCCATGGCCGGTAGCACGTTGTCGCGCATGTGGTGGGCTTTCTCGTGCACCTCATCACCGCCCAACTCGGCATTTTGCGCCTTGAGCTTTTCTAAGGCGTCTGAGAGCGCATCGGTGGCCTCGACGATCTGCTTGATGGTGCGTTCCACCGCACGGGACTTGACCTCGATCTCCGAAAGTTCGGCCAGGTAGCTCAAAGCACCAGGCAGAATCTGGGTCTGGGCAATCCACTCGGTGGTCTCGCCCTCGATATTGACCTGCTTGAAGTAGATGTCGTACATGACCTCCTGGCGGGCACGTATCTCACGCTCGTTGAGCACCCCCAGGCGGGTGAACAGCTCGATGTTTTTCTGGTCAGTAAAGTGCTCGATGGCATCCACAGCAGTTTTCAGGTTCAAAAGCCCGCGCTTGGCCGCCTCTTTATGCCAAGCCGCCGAGTAGTTGTCACCGTTGAAGACAATGCGCTTGTGCGCGGCGTAGGTCTCCTTGATGGTCTCCAAGGCAGCTTGCTCAAAGGACATCTTCTTCTTCATTTTGGCCTCAACCGCGTCCATCATGGCATCGATGGCATCGGCCACGATGGTGTTGAGTACCGTAGCGGGGAAGGAGATGCTTTGAGAAGAGCCTACTGCGCGGAACTCGAACTTGTTGCCGGTAAAGGCGAAGGGCGAGGTGCGGTTACGGTCACCGGCATGCTTGGGCAAGGGGGGCAGCACCGGCACACCGAGCTCGAGCACACCGGCTTTCCTGCCCGAGCCGCCCTTACCGTTGAGCATCTGCTCGAAGATATCGGTGAGCTGATCGCCCAGGAAGATCGAGATGATGGCCGGAGGGGCCTCATTGGCGCCCAGGCGGTGGTCGTTGGAGGCCGAGGCCACGCTAAGGCGCAGCAGGTCCTGGTGCATGTCCACGGCCTTGATAACCGCGGTGCAGAAGAACAGGAACTGCAGGTTCTCGTGAGGGGTATCGCCGGGCTCGAGCAGGTTGATGCCGGTATCGGTGCTTATACTCCAGTTGCAGTGCTTGCCCGAGCCATTGATCCCTGCGAAGGGCTTCTCGTGCAGCAAGGCCACCAGGCCGTAGCGGCGGGCGGTGTTCTTGAGCACCTGCATGATCAGTTGCTGGTGATCGGCGGCGATGTTGGCGGGCTCGAAGGTGGGCGCGATTTCGTACTGGCTGGGAGCTACCTCGTTGTGGCGGGTCTTGACCGGGATGCCTAGGGCATAGAGCTGGTTTTCCACATCGGTCATGAAGGAGAGCACCCGATCGGGTATGGAGCCGAAGTAGTGGTCCTCGAGCTCCTGTCCACGCGGCGGCTTGGCCCCAAACAGGGTGCGCCCAGTCATGACCAGGTCGGGGCGGCGGTAGTAAAACTCCTCGTCAATCAGGAAGTACTCCTGCTCGGCGCCTAGGGTAGTGGAAACCTTGTTGACCTCTACACCGAAGTACTTGAGCGCCCGCTTAGCGCTTCTGTTGAGGGCCTCGATGGAGCGCAGAAGGGGGGTTTTGAGGTCGAGGGCCTCCCCTGTCCAGCTCGCGAAAGCGGTGGGAATGCAGAGGGTTGCGCCGTTGGAGTGGCGCATGATGAAGGCCGGCGAGGTGGGGTCCCAAGCGGTGTAGCCTCGAGCCTCAAAGGTAGCCCGCAGGCCGCCTGATGGGAAGGAGGAAGCATCGGGCTCGGCCTGAATGAGCTGCTTGCCGGTAAATGAGGCGATGACCTTGCCCTCCGAGATCGGGGTGTAGAAGCTGTCGTGCTTTTCGGCAGTGTAGCCGGTGAGGGGATGGAACCAGTGGGTGTAGTGCGTGGCCCCTTTTTCCAGGGCCCACTTCTTCATAGCTAGGGCGATGGTGTCGGCAATGCTGGGATCGAGGGGCGCCCCTTTCTCGATGGTGGCCTGAAGCGACTGCCAGACCGGTTTGGAAACCAGCTCCCGCAGCTCATCCATATCCAGTACATCGCTGGCGAAGACTTCTCCGGCGATGTCACTGGAAACCTGCCGCACATCCTTAAACCGCCAGTTACGGGCTGCCGAAACGATATCAAACTCGTGATTCATACCCTCTCCTAAGGGTGGTGCCGGGCTGCCGGTCGCATTTAGATACTTTATGTATCTAAAACTTATCGCCCCGCCGTTACTGCGGCACCACTTGGGATAACACACTAGCACATCTTCTTGAAAATGTACAACATCCAGGGGTAAAAACTTACATTTTGTTCGAGTAATTGTTGACGAACGGCGCAAATTTATATCACGTTTGTCCCTATGCTTTATAACACCTTGACTTAGCTACACATTGCATATATGCTTTTCGCATATAAGTTCCCTCCGGAAGGAGGCCCCTCACAGCAGCGCAGCATGGAAAAGCATCTGCACCCAAGCAGCTCCGATCCGTACGCTCTCGACCGACCTGCGGTAACGGTGGACGTAGTGATCCTAACCCTGCGTGAAGGGCACCTAGAAGCCCTGCTGATCAAGCGTAGGGAACACCCCTACCTCAACTACTGGAGCCTGCCTGGCGGTTTTGTGCAGCCCCAGGAGTCGCTCGATGAGGCAGCGGCACGGGTGCTGCGGCAAAAGGCCGGTCTGGAAAGCGTGGTGGGGATGGAGCGAGAAGGGCCTCACAGGCACCCCATCTACCTCGAGCAGCTCTACACCTTTGGCGACCCTGGGCGCGACCCGCGGATGCGGGTGATCAGCGTGGCCTATTACGCCCTGGTGGAAGCCAGTCACATCCGCGAGATGGGAGAGGAAATCGCGCTGTTCAGGCTGCGCCTACCGGAAGGTGAGAGCGGCGTGGAAATTTTTGACAACCGGCACAAAAAGTACTCCCTAGCCTTCGACCACGCCGAGATTCTGGGGGTGGCCCTAAGGCGCATTCGGGGAAAGCTCGAGTACACCCCCATCGGTTTTGAGCTGCTGCCAAAGGAGTTCACCCTACGCCAGTTGCAGGCCGTACACGAGACCATCCTGCAAAAAAAGCTCAACAAAGACTCTTTCCGGCGCAGGATGCTGGCCTCGGGAAGGCTCGAGCCCACCGGCAAGCTCGAGCGCGGCCTAGGCCGACCCGCTGAACTCTACCGCTTCCGGAGGACCACATGAAAACCGCGGTATTCATCGGGCGCTTTCAGCCACCCCACCGGGCCCACCTCGAGACCATCACCCGTGCTTTGAGCCGCTTCGACCGGCTGATTGTGGTAGTGGGCAGCGCCTTCTGCTACCCCACTGCCAAGAACCCTTTCAGCGCCGAAGAACGGGAGGCCATGATCCGGGAAAGCCTGGGCGAGGCCGGCAGGCTTCACTTTATCCCCATGGCCGACGACTACTACGACGACCCCCGCTGGTTTCGCAGCGTGCGGGCAGCGGTGGAGGCCCTTACCGGCCCAGGGGCTGAGGTCTATATCACCGGCTACCATAAGGACGAAAGCAGCTACTACCTGCACGGCTTTGGCGGCTGGAACTTCGAGCCCAGCGGTGTGGTGAGCCCGCTCAACGCTACCGAGGTGCGCAACAGCTACTTTGCCGGCAGCAGCGGGTGGAAAGCTATGGTTCCGGACGCGGTGCGGCAGTTTATGGAGCGGTTTGCCTGCACACCCTGCTACAGCCGCTTGCAGCGAGAATGGAAGACCCTCCAGCACTACCGCGCCCTCGAGGCACGCTACCCCTATCCCCTCCTGCACGTGGCCAGCGACGCGGTGGTGCTGGCCCAGGAACAGGTGCTGCTGGTCGAACGCAAAGGGCCGCTGGGCCAGGGGGCCTGGGCCTTGCCTGGGGGCTATGTGGAGCCTAAGGAAAGCCTGCTGCAAGCCGCCTTGCGCGAGTTGCGCGAGGAGACCGGCCTGGTGCTGGAAGCCCGGCACCTCAAGGCCACCCAGGCCTTCGACTATCCCGGTCGCAGCCTGCGCGGAAGGGTGATCAGCCTGGGCCACTTCTTCGACCTGGGCGATACCCCGCCCCCAGCGGTCGAGGGGCAGGACGATGCAGCCAGGGCCTTCTGGCTACCCCTGGCCGAGCTCGAGCGCTACCGGGATCGCTTCTTTGAGGATCACTATCAGCAGATTTGTTGGTTTTTGGGGCGCGCGCCGTACCAGCCCGCGCTGTCCCAAGGAAAGGAGCCTTCGTGAAAACCCTCAACCCTCACAACCTGATCCTTAACACCGACAGTTACAAGGCCAGCCACTTCGCCCAGTTCCCCAAGGGCATGACCTACGCCAGCTGGTACATCGAGAGCCGGGGGGGCGACTACAACTTCGTGCGTTTCTTCGGCCTGCAGGCCTTCCTGATCGAGTACCTGAGCAAAGGGGTTAGCATGAGCGATGTGGAGGAGGCCCAGGAGGTCTTCCTGGCCCACGGCCTGCCCTTCCCCTACGAGGGCTGGCGCTACATCGCCCAGGACTTAGGGGGGCGGCTGCCGGTGCGCATTCGGGCCGTGCCGGAAGGGGCGGTAGTACCCGTGCACAACCCCCTGGTCATCATCGAGAGCACCGACCCTAAAGTGCCCTGGCTACCGGGCTGGCTCGAGACCGCCCTGCTGCGCGCGGTCTGGTATCCCACCACGGTCTGCACGATCTCCTGGGCCATCCGCAACACCATCAAAGAGTACCTGGAGAAAACCGCCGACGACCCCGAGGCCGAACTGCCCTTCAAGCTGCACGACTTCGGCGCACGGGGGGTGAGCAGCTTGGAGAGCGCCGGGCTGGGCGGCATGGCCCACCTGGTCAACTTTCGGGGCACCGACACCGTAACCGCCCTCCTATATGCCCGCAACTACTACGGGGCCGAGATGGCCGGCTACTCCATCCCGGCCATGGAACACAGCACCGTAACCAGCTTTGGCCGCGCGGGCGAGGCCCGGGCTTACCGCCAGATGATCGAGACCTACGGCAAGCCGGGGGCGCTCTTGGCGATGGTGATCGACTCCTACAACCGCGAGCACGCGGTGGGTCAGATTATCGGCGAGGAGCTGCGCGATCTCATCCAGCAGTCGGGGGCCACTGTGGTCATCCGGCCCGACTCGGGTGACCCGCCTTTTGTGGTGCTGCGCACGGTACAGACCCTCGAGGCCAAGTTTGGTGCCACCGTGAACCAAAAGGGCTACAAGGTGCTCCAAGGGGTGCGGGTCATCCAGGGCGACGGGGTCAACGCCGATACCATTCGCAAGGTGCTGTTTTTGCTCGAGCAGTGGGGCTACAGCGCCTCCAACGTGGCCTTCGGTATGGGCGGGGCCCTCTTGCAGCACCCCCACCGCGACACCCAGAAGTTCGCCCAGAAGCTGCACCTGGTTACGGTAGACGGCGAGACCTACGGCGTGGGCAAAAGCCCGGTGGACGACCCCAGCAAGCTCTCCAAGAAGGGCCGCCTGGACGTGATCAAAGATGAGCGCGGCGTCCGCACGGTGGAGCTGCCTATAGAGACCTCCCAGCCCCATCCCCAGAGCATCCTGCAGACGGTCTTCGAGAACGGCACCATTACGCGGCGCTACACCTGGGAGGAAGTGCGGGGGAACGCCTAAAAAACGCTGGTTCCAGGACCGGCCCAGCCCAGCCCAAAGGCTTGGGCCCAGCTCGCCGCCAGATCGGCAAAGGTAGCGCGGGTGCCCAGGTTCCGCCCAGCCATCCCCGGCCCCGCCACCAACAGCATCCCGTACTCGCGGGTGTGGTCGGTGCCGCGGTAGGTGGGGTCGTTGCCGTGGTCGGAGACGATGAACAGATAGTCGTCCGGGCCCAGCGCGGCCAGCACTTCGGGCAGCCGGGCATCGAAATCTAGGAGCGCCTGGGCGTAGCCCTGGGGGTTGCGGCGGTGGCCAAACTTGGCGTCGAAGTCCACCAGGTTGGTGAAGACCAGGCCGGAAAAGTCCTGGCGCATAAGCTCCAGGGTGCGCTCGAGCCCCTCGGCGTTGCTGCCCGCCTTGACCTCGCGGCTAAAGCCCCGGTGGGCGTAGATGTCGGGGATCTTGCCCACCCCCACCACTTCCAGCCCGGCGGCTTTGAGTTCGTCCAGCACGTTGTGGGGGGGCTTCAGGGCAAAGTCCTTGCGCAGGTCCTCGCGCCGGTAGTAGTGGCCCAGCTCACCTTCGAAGGGGCGGGCGATCACCCGGGCGCAGGCCATCGGCCCTACCAGCATCTCCCGCGCCACTTGGCACCAGTGGTAAAGGGTTTCCAGGGGCACCTTGCCGATATGGGCCGCCACCTGGAAGACCGAGTCCGCTGAGGTGTAGACGATGGGAAAACCGGTGCGCAGGTGCTCGTCGCCATAGTCGCGGATGGCCTCGGTCCCTGAGTAGGGCTGGTTGAGCAGGTAACCCCCCACCCCGATGCGCCGGCAGTATTCGGCCAGGAAGTCCTGTGGATAACCCTGTGGAAAAACCTGAAAAGGGTGCTCGAGCCAAATACCCACAAACTCCCAGTGGCCGGTGGAGGTATCTTTGCCCGGGTTGACCTCCACCATTCGCCCAAACGCACCCCCGGGCGCCGCAACCTGAGGAAGGGTGTGTACACCAGGCACATGGCCTAGCCCCAGCGCCGCCAGGTGGGGCAGCTCGATTCCGGTCTTGAGCACGGTGTGGTCGAGGGTATCGGCCCCTTCGTCGCCGAACTGCGCGGCGTCGGGCAGATAGCCTAGCCCCACCGAGTCCAGCACAAGGGTGGTGATCTTCATGCCCACAAGCATACCGGAGGCCGGGTTGTTCACCTAACTACACCTGGCCAGCCCCTGGGGGCTGCTCAGGCTGCGCCATAACTGCCCCAGCAGTTCACGCGAGGCGAGTTCGACCGAAGACTCGGGATAAGAAACCCAGTGCACGCCCAGGAAAAAACCCTGGTCTTCGATGAAAAGCAGCCTTAGAAGGCCGGCCTCGAGCTCAGGCCCAACAAACGAGCGGCTGGACAGGCCCACCCCCAGCCCAGCAGCAGCAGCGGCCTTGACCCCATACAGACTGCCGCACTCCACCAGGCGCGCCGGCACGATGCCATGACGTTCCAAAAACTGCTCCAGGCGCAGCCGCAGGCGCGAGTTGCGCTGGGGCACCAGCAGCGTCATGCCCTCGAGCTGCCTCAACGCCACACCCCCCAGCCCGGCCCAGGGGTGTGAGGGGGCCACCACCAGCACCACCTCCTCGCTGGTCAGGCGCTGGGCTACAAGCGGCTCAGGAAGGGCATCGGTTCCACCCAGCACCAGCGCTGCGTCCAGATCGCGCTGGTAAACCTGTTCGATCAGCTCCAGGGTGGTGCCGTTCACCAGGTGCAGCTCGCAGCGGGCCTGCTGGGTTTGGAACCAGGAAAGAAGCTGGGCCTGGTAGCGCGGAATCAGGCTCCAGGCCAGGCCCACCTCGAGGCTGGGAATACGCTGTTGCCGCTTTTCCTCGATGAAACGGGTGGCTTGGGCAAGACTGCGGCTTACCGCACAGGCGTAGGGCAGCAGGGCTTTGCCAGCTTCGGTCAGGGTGATGCCCTGGGGGGTGCGCTCGTAGAGGGGCTGCCGCACCGCGTGCTCGAGGGCCTTGAGGGTTTTGCTCACCGCAGGCTGGCTCAGGTGCAACACTTCGGCAGCGCGGCTCAAACTTCTGAGTTCGGCCACCACGCAAAACACCACCAAGTACCGAGGGTTTAGACGCATTAAGTTAAGAATCACCGCAGTATACCGTTTCGCTTATACGTAAACACCTGCTGCCGCCCAGCCCCCAAAGACCTTCTTGCCGGGTTGTGAATCCTCAGCCAATATACGGCTCCAAAAGCTATACCCGCATCTCCCAGAGCCTACCACCAGACTTGACCGATATGCGGCTCGTGGGGTAAAGGAGGGGCATGACCCTGCGTGAGGCTCTATCCCAGATCCCCGACCCCCGGGCCCGCAATCGGCAGTACCCTCTGTGGGGTCTTTT
>Ga0308310_1000956_pt1 | contig 13000 bp, 6 predicted proteins | sample HotsprSampleMS65_FD_203672 | JGI IMG/M metagenome (GOLD analysis project Ga0308310, IMG submission 203672) | Hot spring phototrophic mat microbial communities from Mushroom Spring, Yellowstone National Park, Wyoming, United States - 20090730_MS65 ...
GCGAAATCGGGCGCATCCACGAGGTGCTCGTCGAAGGTCCCAGCAAGCGCAATCCCGAGGAGTGGCAGGGTCGCACCGACACGAACAAGGTTGTCATCTTCCCGCTCACTCCGGAGTGCTCCGTTGGAGCGCTTGTGCGGGTCCGCATCCACCGCGCCACCTCCGCAACCCTCTTCGGAGAGGTGCTCGCCGCCTGAGCAGCGCCCACGTTCGGAGATTCCCACTCGCCCCTCCCAGCCTCGTTCGGTATGCTCTGCTTCTGCGAGGGCTCTCACTCTCCATGCCTGCGCTTGAGGCTTCCGCTACTTGCCTCGCCGACGCTATCCAGCCACGCACCAAACTCATCCACCCCAAGCTGATGCGGGTTCTCCGGCTCCAATGCCCAGCGCATCGGGCTGGTTAGAACGTATTCCCGAATGCGATTGAGGGATTCCTCGTTGCAGCGGAGAGGGGCAAGACGAGGATAGGGTTGTCAACAAAAGGGGCATCTTTACACCTTGCCCTCCTGAAGAGCCTTTCTTCCTCGTTCTGAGATCTCCCAGATGCCCCGAGGCGAGTCGCTCTTCAACAGTCCCTCTCGGACCATCGTATTCCGACACCACTGCGCCGTGTTGCGCCAACGGATGGTATTAGGGTCCGAGGGTAAAGGCTGATAGTCATAATCGTTCAAGATGCCCCGCATCTTTCTCTCCACAAGGTCCAGCACCTTGGACATCTCCGCTCGCCCTCCCAATTCTACCAGAGCTTCCAGGATCGGCTTCCGAAAGGCATCTTCGCTCGTTCTTAACCCTCTTTTGAGTCTCTTCGGACGCTTCCTGCGCCTCATTCTTCCTTCCGGAGCATAACCGGTGAAGATACTTCTCCATTCGTCTTGAAGCGCCTTAACCCTTTCGCGAAACTCGGTCAGCCGCGTCGCAATTTCAATCATCCGGCGAGCCTCGTCGTAAGCTCCTTTCTGAAAGGCTTCGGCACCGGCATCATTGATGCTATTGGCAACCTGCTCGATCTCCTCAAGCAGGATTTCAAAGGCGATATGTATCTCGTTACGATCCATCGCACACGCTCCTTAGCTCCAAGGCACCACCCTTGCCACCTCATTGTCCCGAAAATTATTCACCTTCACCGCAATGCGCTGGTGCTCGACGGGCTCGAACGGAAAGGACACCTTGCCGCGCATCCGGTCGAGGAGTTCGGGAGCAATTCGGGCTCTTAGCGTCTGCTTGAGTTCTCTCAAGCATCAAGGTCGCCGGGGAAGAAAGCACAGCAAAAGTCAAATAGGTGCACGAGCGCGTAGCTTTCTCTCGCGTCGATCCTATCTCACTCGTGGAACTCCTCCAAAGTCTCCGCACCGATTTGCCGCAGGGTCTCCTTCACCTTGTGTTCCAGCGTCGCCGGCTTGATGCTGCCAGACTTTGACTGTGCTTGCACACATACTTCCACTTCCAACTCCGCCCCATCGTTACGTAGCGGCAGGATTACCCCGCGGACAAAATCCGAAAGCTTGTCCCAAGGCACCCTGACACGGAGTCTCAGGCGATGCACGCCCGCTTCCCGCATCGGTCGAGCGGAAGGCAGTGCCTCTGCACCTGGCTCAGGAGCAACCGCAGGGGTGGCTTGCAGCGCTTGTGGCGGGGGTTCGGTTACGGCTGGAGCCTGCGGGACGAGCTCCTTTCGCATCAACACGGCGTCGTCCATGGAGAGTGAGACAGGCGGTGTTTCTCCGAAGTACACGCGCTCGTCGATCCTCACGGCAAAGACACGCTCGCATACCCCTTGGCTTATCGCATGCTCGATGACAGCAATACTCTCAACCATCGGCAACTGCGGATAGCGAAGAAAAGCCTCGACAATCTCAGCCACCGGCTTTTCTTGCTCGTCCTCCCGCAGCGTTTTCTTGAGGAGGTTGTGCGGCGAGATGCGCTCCAGTAGAAGTTCCTGTCTCTTCAAGAACTCGCGCACGCGCTTGGCCAGCGATCCCCTCTCGCCGATGGTGGGTGTGCCCAAATCGAGCCACTCCATGCCGCTTTCGCCGGGTTTAGCCAAATGCCGATACGCGGAAAGCAGGCTAAAAGGGATTCCACCCTCTACCTCCTTGACTTTGCTCTCTAGCGTTTTTTTATTCTCCTCCGACAATTGGCGCATGAGCGTTTTGTCATCGCAGATGGCGCGCAAGGCGAGAAACCGCTTGACCTTCTGCCGCAGAGAGGCAAACTCACCCTCGTCAGGAGCCAGCACAAGGAGCGTGTTCTGATACGTGCGAAATGTTGCACCGCACTTTTTCAACAACTCGTCCACAAATGCACTGGTCGTGCCGCTCTGTCTCGATCTCGAGTGCTCCGGTGAGAGGATCGCTAGTTTCAAGTCTTTGGTGTCGGGCACATCCTGCGACTCTTTGGGCCAGAGTGTCACACGCAGCTCGCTGCCGGCGAGCTTCTCCAGCCAAGCGTGAACCTCTTCAGTGATGAGCTCATCCCTCACCGCCTCCTCTTTCTCGAGGATGACGCGGTTGAGATTGGGCTGACTGGAGAAGGAATAAACGCCCCCCTCCACGTGTAGATACCAGAGCTCCTCCTCAAGCCGGCGAAGCGCATCACCGACCAGGGCTGGCGGAATGCCTTCGCGCAGCAGTGCAAGACGCAGGCGCTGAATGCCCAGTCCCCTCCTCTCACCCCCGCTGAAGGACCCAAAAAAGATGGCAGTCGCCAGTCCGCTGGCAACCCTAAAGCTGGCATATTCGGAGCCCATCTCGCGGTCTATCGTTTGAGCCTTTGCGTTGCCATCCGCGATGTCCGCCGCGATGACGCCTGTATACTCGTTCCCAATATGTTTGAGCAGTTCTTCACGAATCTTCGGATTGGCCAGGTTAATGTGCGCCGGCTGAATGAGCGGTACAAGATGCTGGCGTGTATACAGGTCTGCCACGACTTCTGCCAGAAACCTGAGTACCCCACGCGTGCGATGGAATCTGGAATAGGTGCTCCAGCGCTCGAGCAGAAGGTCAATCATCTCCGGATGGAAGGGATACGCCTTCCGCAGTTTGTCCCGATACGCCGTCTCGCGCACCTCACGCGGTACATCGTCGCCAAGCCGCCGATACATCTCCCAGTAGCTATCGGCTACCTTGCGTACCTCGGAAGGGTCCGGTGTACCTTCAAACAGCCGACGGCGGATGATCTCGTAAATCTCTTCGCCCTCGACCGGTGTGTAGATCGCCTCCACGCGCCCAAAGACCTGCTGCAATTGGTAGAGTGCTCGCTGTCCCTCTTCGCCGTACGGCGAACTGGAAGGCAGCGTCACCACTAGCGCGCACTGCGGCAGCACCTTCACCGTTTCCGTGAGTTCTTGGAAAAAGGCGATCACCTGCTCGCGGAAATCCTTGGCTTTCACGGCATACTCATCCACCTCGTCCATCAACAGGAGCGTAGGCGCTCCAGCCAGGAGCTGATGCAGCAAGTCCTTCCCCGGCGCACGCCGCTTGCGGTCGTGCTCCTCCAGCAGGGCGTAATTGCCCAATTGCTCGGCAAGCTCTCCCCACGGTGTCTTGCCAAGCGGGTCAGCAGCAGTACCCACAAAGGTCACCACGCGGGCTGTGGGAATAGCGTCCAGACCAGCCCTCTCCCGCACCTTTGAGATCAGCTCCGCAGCGCTCTCTGCTTGTGGATTCTTGAAGAGGTGATACAGCGCAATCAGGCTGTGCGTCTTGCCGCCGCCAAGGGGCGTTTGGATTTGGATGACCGCCTCCCCACCGCCCTTCCCCGAGAGGCGCGAGGCAATCGCTGAAAGCAGCTTCACCAAGCCCTGCGTCGGATAGGTCTTGCGGAAGAACAGCTCCGCATCGCGGTACTCCAGCGGACCACGGTCGGCAACCACATCGGATAGATCCGCAGCGAATACAGACTCGTCAAACCTGCCCGCACGGATGTCCAGGTGCGGGCTGATGACTTCATACCACGGCTTCATGATTCACCCCCCATTAAAATCTAACCGCTGTTGTGTATCTTTCTGAAGGCTCCTGCGCCCATACAGCAAACCTTGCAGGAGCTGCTTTTCCTTGTCCCCTTCGGGCAAGACCTCTGCAATTGCCTGCGCCACCTGCCAGAAGGTTTCGTCGCCGCCATAGGTCGCCGAGAGGTGGTCCTGTAACCTCTTTCGCTCGTTTTGGTCCCACAACCAGACGGCGTAGTGCAGGGCGTCAATCATCGTCTCAAATTTCGTCCTCCTGGCAAAATTCGCGCTCCGGGCACGCTCAAGCGGCGTGGGCACGCGCACATACTCTCTTTGCCTCTCCACCAGCCCGCCTGAATCCCACAGCGTGGTGAGCTCCACGCCCACACTCTGCGCCAGCTTGCGCGCCTCGTCGAACAGCACGCGGGCGTGTTTGTAGGTCCAGCGGTAGAGGAGATAGAAGCGGGTCGCAACGTCCACGCCGCCCAATTGGGCTGAACCCAGGACACGCTCCAGCGCGAACTCGCTCACGACCTTGCGCACGTACTCCAATAGCTCCGTAACAGTGACCGGCTCACCCGAAAGTTTCTCCACGCGGGCGTACTTGCCGAACGCCTCCACTGCCGGACCGATGGCGCTCATGAAGAAGTCCGCCCCGCGAATGTCCTCCTCCCAGAACTGGGTGAGCTTCTGACGCACGCGCGCGTCAATCTCTTTGCGCACTTTTGGATACTCGCCCACCTCGCTCGTGGTGCGCTTGCGACAGACCATGTAAATAGAGGACGCCAGGGCAGCGGATTCCTGGGCGCGCAACCGCGCCTGCATCTCAGTGTGAATGGGCCACGAAGCAGTCATGTAAAGCCCGGCGTTTAGAATCGCATTGATAACAGCTTCCCAAGCGTCTGTCCGTGGATAAGCGAATACGATAACTGCGATGCCGTCGGGTCTGAGGACGCGACGAATTTCCGAGAATGCCTTCGTTAGCATTTCCTCAAACCATTCTTTCGTCTTTTCGGCGTAGCGTTCGGGATCCCAATGCTGCATCTGGCAAATCTCTTCGCTCTTTGGCGTGAGCGGCGTGGCGAATAACTCAGGGTATAGGTCGCCAATCGTGCGCTTGAGCCAGACGTAGAAGAAGTCTGAAAGGTCGGCGTAGGGAACGTTGATGTAATACGGCGGGTCAGTCAGCACGGCGTCGAAGAAGTTGTCTGGCCAGGGGAGGGCGGTGGCAGAGCCCTGGGCGACGGTGGCACTTGCAGATTGGGGATTCGCAGGCGGGATGCGGGTGAGGTCGGCGAGGACGTCAAGGATTTGCCCGAACATGCTTTTCCACGTTCCCGTCAAAACTGGGGATAGAGGGTTGAGTTCGGAGTAATCCCAATTCATTGGCAATGCTTGTCTGGCAAATATATGTGTGGAAAATTCCCACTGAGGGTGCCAGGCAGCCAGAGCCGTTTCAAAATCAGCCATCCTTGAGACAACTAGCGCGAGATACGTCACCACCGCCTTGGCGAACTCCGGCTCGGCGCCTTGGGCGAGCATTTGGACATGCGCCTGGCGGACTTTGTCGGCGAAGGTGATGAGCGCCAGTTTCTGCCGCGGGTTGAACAGGTCGCCCCAGCGGGTGAGGCCGTAGATAGGCACATTGAAAACGCCACTCATCAGCGGAATCGGTTCATCCGGCACGGGGTCGATGCCCCAATCCTGGGCGAGGCGATGCCTCGCCCGTACAAGGGCGGCTTCGGCGGCGCGGTAGGCTGCCAAGTCGCGCTCGGTGGGCAGGCGGTAGGTCTTGCCTGGGCGGTTTGGGTGGTGCAGCACGACCGCCATCAGGCGCTGCCCCGATTTGCCCTCGCGAAAGAGGCGGCGGGTTGTCTCATCGTCTATCGTGCCGCCGCAGAGCGGGCAGCGCACGTGGGCGCGCGAGACGGTGCCCTCTTCGGGGTCGAAGTCTATGGGCTCTCCATTTGCCCCGAGGATTTCGACCTCCACGCGCCGTGCTCCCCGGTTCGGGATGAGCTTGAGGGCGATTTTGCGATTTTCCTTTTTGGCCAGCCAGGTCTGGCGCATGAGAGGGATTTCGGCACCGCAGGCGGGGTTCTGGCAGGGGAGCGTCCGCGCCCAGATGTAGCCGACGGGGATGGAGCCGTCAGCATCCTTCGGGTAGAACTGCTCCAACTCCTTGCGCGCCTCCTCCAGGACCCAGGCTCCCCAAGCGGAGACCGCTTGGAGCAGAGGGCTCTGGGTGCGCTTGGCCTCTACGTCGAGCAATCGCTGGTCGGTCTCCGGCTGCTCCTGCAAGTCGGGAGGGAGCGGTACGGTTTTGACCTGGTCCGGTCGCCCGAACCTCTGCGGGAATTCCAGGACAGCTTTGAGGATGAGGACAGCCACTGGGTTGTAGTCGAGCGCATAGGTTTCGCAGCCGAGGCGCAGGGCTTCGAGGGGAATGGAGCCACCGCCGGCAAAACAGTCCAGCACGCGCGGGGCGCGTCCGCCGAAGGCTTCGCAGATGAGCTGGCGGGCTTTTTCGATCTGCGGGGCGTTGCCGTTTGAGACCACCTCCCACGGCGCAATGTCGCGCACAAGCGCCAGCAGCTCCTCACGGCGCCTTGGGTCATCGGGCAGGAGCGCCGCCAGCGCCGTTGTCCGCGAAGCTGCCAGCGGACGCCGCGCCCACCAGATGTGGAGCGTGGAGATATGCCCATGGCGGATGTTCTTCTCGCGCACCGACTCTTCAGAGACCTTGCGCAGAGGAAAATCTACCTCGATGAACCGTGGGTGCAGAGCGTTGCTCATGATTTCAAAGCCTCGTTGTTATCATAGTGACTTTTCTATACGCATCATCATATAGCTAATTATTACCAACTGATACAAGACTTCATCTGCTTCTATTTGCACTGACTGATGATCCTCAGGCTTGTGACCTTTTGGATTACGAAACGCCTTGAAGATACCTTCACAGAGCAAAGCAAGGCCAGCCTGCTCATTCTTACCGGCTTCCTCGTGTAGAAACTCATTGAACTTTATCTTCAACTTTGTTGGCTCGTTGATTTGTTTCATTGTGGCTTGAACAAGTTTGACCTCATTCTTGTCTTTCACGCCAGATTTTTCCTGAATTAACTCATTCAACTTCTTACATGCTTCAAACACCGCTGTGACATACTTCCCGTTCCGAAAGTAGTCTTGTGCAATTGCTCTCACCTTCGGATGTAATGGAAAATATTCAAATAACAGCATTGGATCAGGCTGGGATGCTTCGCAGCATACAGCTTCATACAACATCGCAAGCTCGGGGACGGATAGGACCCGCTGAGCTTCACTGGCCTTATTCGCATCAAGGGAGATCATCTCTTTCACGCTAGCGAAGCGGTGCCACTGCTCGTTTTTCTTCATGCCATCACCGTAGCGCTCAGACCACCAGACAAGAGCAATCATATCTCCCGCGTCTTGTGGGTTTTGCTCTGAAGCACTGATGCTTTCGCCCATCTCTCTCAGGGCGGCAGCGTATAGCATTCTTCGCTTCAGCGGGCCTTTGCTTACCTGTTGCTTAGCGGCTTGGATTAACCGTGCCTTCGACTCCTCTACGTTTGGTGTTCCCTCTTTTACTACACTACTTAAGCCCAACGCCAGCAAAAACACCTGCTCAGGATCGCGCAGAAGACTAAGGTGGTTGTCGTCCCTCAAACTCATCACCCTGGTTGATAGCTTCGTTACGACTGTAACATCAGAAGATACTCTCATCTGTCGCTCAAGCCAGCAGCAGAAAGCTAAGGGACCAAGGTTCCGTTGATATTTCCAGCTTTCGTCCTCGTTTCTCCATTGCTGTAAAGTACCAGCAATCTCCTCCAAGAGCGCATTACCCTCCAGTCCTTCTTGGCTCAAGGCATAGGCGATCCATACTGCGGTGAATGCATCTCACTGAGTGCTGAGCTGATCTGTCCACGCCAACAGCACTTTTTTGAGTTCCTCTCGGTACTGGTGAAAGTTTATAGGAACCATGCCTTGTCTCTCAGTATTCCTGCGCTAACTATGGCATTCCAGTTCCAGGCGCCAATTTCGGCTACCAGACGGGCCACCAGATAGGAGTAGTTGAGCGTTGCTGGGATCGCCTGGGCATTGAATCCGCGCCAGTTGACGCGGGAAAATTCAAACACTTGCTGAACCAGACGCGAGAATTGGTCGATTGGCATCGTTGAGCGATGGTCCATACTAACTTCAAGTATGCAAGGTACTCCGCGTTTTTGCCGTATCCCACCCTGGACATCAGGCGGTCTGCCATCGAGCAGCAAAAGTGCACTTCTTGAACTCAAGTTAACCTTGATACCGCTCTCTGGAATGTAGGTTTGATGTGAGGTATCAAACAGGCGATAGTTACTATCATCATTGAGATGTACAAGCGCATAGGGCATATTGTTACCAATCTCTTGTAATGCCTTCTTGACGGCGGCGATTTCTCGATATTTTCCTGGTTGTTTACAGATATGGATTACTAAAGATGTCGGCTGTCCTTGCTGTTGCGTGTATTCCTCGAATGCTTTGACTATGAGATTAGCAAGGGCATCCCGATATTCATCAAGTTTTGACCACTCAGTCGGTTTGGGTGATAGAGAGTAAAGAAATTGGTAATCCCCATCATACGTGAAGAGGGTTACGAAACCCACCACAAAATTTCGCTGCCGATCCAGAGCACGGCTGACCCCAAGCACTAATTCATCTCGAGGTGAAGACGACATGACTGTCCACGGTGTACCACCGATCTTGGCGTAAATTTGAAGCGCAATGTTTTCCAACGTCCATTGAATCTGATTTTGTACTCCGAGCTTTTGAGCGGTGAGCACCTGGCTCGGAATACCATTACCCAACGACTCCGCCTTTATAGCAGAATAAAGATTCTGATTCCTTTTGGAAGTCAAGAAAACAATAATATCTGGTCTATCTTCTTTCAAGACGGCTCGGAGTTCGCGCTTGAAATCATTTTCTGTTTCGTTCTTTGCACAGCGAGCCGCAATAAAATCTATGGGAATGCGAAACAGGCTCTGGAAACCCCTAAATGAACCGTTTCCCTGTATTAGTCCTTGTTGCACGATCTGACTTACACTTTTTAGCGAGCACGGATAAATCAGAGCCGCAGAAATCTTGTCCTTCCCCAAGCGTTGCGAGTCGTAGGGTCCATACGTTCTTAGCCCTTGGCGCGCGTTCGGATGGCTGGCCGCAATAGAAGAGGGATTGAACCGAAGATTTGGGACGGTGAGACGTTCGCCTATAAAGTAACTCGCAGTCATAGTCACGCTCACATAATGACTCGAACTGGCATCGTAGAAATGGTTGCTTCTCCTCCACACGGCAAAGAGAAGCGGCTGTGCTCTCTCACCCACGGCAGGATGTGATTTTGAAGTCGCAGTCTGGCAACTTCCGTGTTGATCTTTCCATTGGTCAGAAACTCGTCCTGTATCTGCCCAATCTCCATCATAGCGTTGTACCTGGTAATCTCGGTAGGGCTCAGACGCTTGCCTGCTGTATCTTGAATTTCCCAACGTACATCAACTACAATTCCAAAGCGCCTCTGCCCTTCCTGCTTCCACCAGATGCTACGTAGGTCGTAACCCCGATAAACTTGAAGGCGTCCCCTTGCTGCCTTGCGATAAGGTTTTGGCTCATAGAGTGTAAGCCGTGCCCTCCCTGACCACTCACGGTAACCTTTGCTCAGCAACTGGTCAGAGAGTCCTTCAAGGATCAGTCGTTTGCAAAGCTCGGGTTCGTCTTGAAGGTAAAGCTGTTCTGCTTGAAAGGACTTGTTCGCCAGTACATCACGTTCTTTACCATAGCCGAATACTTGATCGCGAACGCGATAAACCCGGCATCTCCAGGAATTCCGCTCGATTTCTTCGCGGAGCGGTCGGAGATCTGGGTAGTCCGACGTGGAAGCGACCATCACATCCACAGGTTTTGCGGGTATCTCCACTTCAAACACATTCGTATAGAGTCCTGGGCCAAGGAACAGTGGTTGGATAATCTCACTTGTTTTCATCGCTCGCCTCCTGCCAGTTTTTGACCACATAGCGCACAACCTCAACCACCTCTTCAGGCTGGAGCTTGGCAGCGGGATTTTGGATGATGCGCAGCCGGGGCTGGGTGGCAGCGTTTTCGACGACGTAGAGCCAATATTCGTTGCCTAGACGCTGCGCCATGAGCCATTCGTTCGGGGTGAGCACGATGGCGCCGGTGGTGGCGCGGGCTTTGACCTCGATGTAGCGCACCTCGCCCAAAGGGCTGGTGGAGCGGATGTCGTAGCCGATATTCTCGGCGGAGACATCTTCGGGGTTGCGCCCATGCTCGCGCTCGTATTGCATTGCCACTTGCATGCCGATGGCTTCGATCTCGGCGTCAGAACGCATGCTCTGATCGGAGGTCGGCTGTGGGAGGACGCGCACCACGCCCAGTATCTTCGGCGTGGAGGGCAAGAGGCTGGTTTCGCGGCGGATCTCCTCTTCCAGTGCCCGTTTGCGCATCTCCAGCTCCTCTTTCCGGCGCTGCTCGTTGAGGATCTCCACTTCGGGGAGATTCTCCCCCTTGGCACGCCGGGTCTCGTATTCGATGAGTTTGGCCTCTGACTCCAGAATCATCTGTTCCAGAGAACGCAGACCGTATTTGCGCTTGATGGCAGCCATCCGCTCACGCTCTTTCAACAATTCCGCGCGATAGGGCTCCAGAACGTGTTCGACGGCGTACGCGATGACGTCATTCTCCGGCACTTGGCTCTCAATCTCCTGTTGTTTGGCATATGGCTTCAAGTCCCAGAGAACGGATGGGTTGATAAGCCTTACATCGCCGCCAACGGAGCGATAGAGGGCGAAGATTCGTTTCCCCGCTACTTGGTTTGTGCCATCGCGGACTTCGCCTTCCAGGAAGAGGAGCCAGCCATCCAGCCGCCCGTCGGGGTCGACGAAGACCGCCCCGCGACGCACATCATCAGCACATTCTGTGAGCAACCGCTCGATCACAGCTTCCAGCAAGGGGTGTCCAGGCGCAATGAAGACTGCATCCTGGCGGCGGGCTGTCGCTTTGTCGAAGGCCAGTTTGCCGTACTCCCGGAAGACCTCGCCGAAGCGATGCCGAAAGTCCTGCGGGACATTGCGAATTTCATAGGGCACGTTGGGCACGCGCCACAGTCCATCGCGGCGGCGTTCGAGGGGAATGTTCAGGAACTCGCAAGCGCGTTGAAAGAAGCGCTCAATGTATTCGGGCATGAGGCGATGTTCCCGGGCGCGCCGATCTTCGCCTAGCACACGTTGCAGGTCAATATGCCGCGTGGCTAAGCCTTCCAACACCGCTTCGCGCGCCTTGCGTACCGCCTCTTCGTCGGGCATTGCCTCTATCTCGGCGACGATGTCGTCAAGGGTGCGCCGATTGGCGATGGCTTCGACGATCAGCTCTTTGAGGCTGCGACCAGGGATCACTTCGCCGATGATATCGAAGACACGGTCGCTCCCCAACGTGTTCTGAATCCGCTCAAGCTTGCGGAAGAGCGCCTCCAGCACCTTGCCTTCGCGGGTGTCAGCCGCAACAAGGTTGTAGATGTGCACTTCCTTTTGCTGTCCGTAGCGGTGGATGCGCCCCATGCGCTGTTCCAGGCGGTTGGGATTCCAGGGGATGTCGTAGTTGACCATGAGGGAGCAGAACTGCAGATTGATCCCCTCACCGCCCGCCTCGGTAGAGACCATGACCTGTGCCCGCTCCCGGAACTCGTGCTCGGCGCGGATACGGGCATCCAGATTCATCCCACCGTGCAAGGTCACTACGGAATAACCCCAGTCCTTGAGTTTTTCCGCCAGATACTCCAGAGTCTCCCGCGACTCGGTAAAAATCAGAAGTTTCTCCCGCTTTTGCTGGAGTTGTTCATCCTCCATCACCCTCCGCAGCTCAGTGAGCTTGGTTTCCACCTCGTGCCGCTCCGCTTCGCGAGCTAAGCGTATGAGTTCGGCAAGGGTGTTGATTTCGGTTTGCAGTTCTTCGCGGGTTTCAGCTGCGGTGAGGCGCTCAACGAGCTCCTCCTCGCGCTTGAGGCGTTCGGCTTCGGGGGCGTCTTCCAGCTCCTCTTCGTCCACCGTGCCGCGTTCGGCAAGCCACTTGCCCAGCTTGAGCAGCTCTTCCAAACGCTCCTTACGGCGTTCGAGCGAGCGGCGCACAGCTCGAAGGCTAGAGGCCAATCGCCGCTGCAAAATCAAGAGGGCAAAGGCAACGTTCCGCTTCTCGGCTGCCAGGGCTTTGTTGTAGGACTTTTCCACATACTCGGTCACGGCGTTATAGAGCCGCTTTTCATCGTCGCTCAGCCGATAGGTCTTTGTAAAAACCCGACGCGGTGGGAAGAGCGGTCGTCCCTCGAAGTCCTTCAAATCTTCCTTCAAGCGACGCAGGAAGAGCGGATTGTCGGCGTTCTTCACCGATTCATTGAGCAGGTCGCTATTGGCAAAGAATCCGGGTTGGAGCAAGTCAAGAAATAAGCGGAAGTTCTCCGGGTCGCCGCGGTGTGGGGTGGCCGTCAGAAAGAGCAAAAAGTTACTCGTGCGCGAGAGGAGCTCGCCTAAGCGATACCGTTCGGTCCTGGTCGTTTTTTCGCCATATCGGTAGGCGGCCATCTTGTGGGCTTCATCTACGACCACCAGGTCCCAATGCACTTCGCTGAGGGTCGCCATCACATCGTCCTGCTTAGCGAAGTCCATCGAAGTGATCACCTGTGGCTGTTCTTGCCAGACGTTGCGCCCCCAGGTGGCGTTGATGACGCTGCGGTCAACCACGGTGAAGGTTTCACCAAAGCGCTCTTTCATCTCGCGTAGCCACTGGTCTTTCAGGTGGCCTGGGACAACGATGAGCGTCCGTTGCACGAGACCCCGGTACTTCAATTCCTTGAGCAGCAAGCCGGTCATGATGGTCTTGCCGGCGCCGGGGTCGTCGGTGAGCAGGAAGCGGATGCGCGGATTGCGCAGGATATAGTGGTAAACCGCTTCAATCTGGTGCGGCAGAGGATCTACTTGCGCAACGCTTACCGCAAAAAGCG
>Ga0308310_1000957_pt1 | contig 13000 bp, 10 predicted proteins | sample HotsprSampleMS65_FD_203672 | JGI IMG/M metagenome (GOLD analysis project Ga0308310, IMG submission 203672) | Hot spring phototrophic mat microbial communities from Mushroom Spring, Yellowstone National Park, Wyoming, United States - 20090730_MS65 ...
TCCGGATCGATTCCAAGATAGCCGCGGCAGCGGCTGCTGCCCAGGCAGCCTTTCACCATTATCAAAATCTTTCTCCAGAAGAATAGAACCTCTTGCACAGGGGTTCTTTTTAGGGTAAAGTAGTACGGTAGATGTGAATATCGTAATGGCGATGACGGGGAAGCCTTCCGAGTTCTGCTTGAGCGAGGAAGAAGCCGGTGAAAGTCTTCTGCAGACTCGAAAAGGTGAGAGCCCCGGAGCTACCTCCGAAGAAAAGAGGGTTATCCTCTAAGTAGGAGTGTCGGTTGATACCGTTACCGTAAAAGAGTAAAGCAGGGTGGCACCGTGCAGTTATTTGCACCCCTGCAGGCTGTGGAACCTCGTCTGGCGGCGAGGTTTTTTTATTTCCAGAGCGAAGGAGTGAGTGGAAAGTGGTCCGAGTTGGTATCATCGGTGCGACCGGGTATACAGGTCTAGAGCTTCTACGGATCCTTGAGAATCACCCTGAGGTGGATATTGCGTGGGTGACAAGCGAAAGCTATGCCGGTATGGAACTTGAAGAGTACTGTCCGGCCTGGAGAAGGAGAAGATCTTTTACCCTGCGCAAGCAGGAATTGAGTGAATGGATAAAAGAGGTGGACGTGGTTTTCCTGGCTCTCCCGCACGGCCTGGCTATGGATTATGTTCCTTTTCTCCTTCAAAAGACCAGGGTTATCGACCTGGGGGCCGATTTCCGGATCAAAGATGTCGGAATTTATGAAAAGCATTACCGTCTGGAACATCGAGCCAGAACCCTGGTGGAAGAAGCAGTCTACGGCATTCCTGAAATCTATCGCTCGGAAATCCGGAAAGCCCATCTTGTGGCCAACCCCGGTTGTTATCCGACTTCGGTGATCATCCCTCTTTACCCCCTTTTGCGAGAGGGAATCCGGTTCCGCTCGGTGGTAGTGGACAGTAAATCGGGGGTCTCCGGGGCGGGAAAGAAAGCTACCGAGGAAGTTCATTTCTGTGAGGTGGATGAGAATTTTAAAGCCTATAAAATAGGGGAACACCGCCACCAGCCGGAAATCGAGGAGCAGTTAAAGAGGTGGGGTGAAATTGGGGGGTTGACTTTTATACCGCATCTTTTACCCCTCAGACGGGGCATTTTAAGCACCATCTACCTGGAGTTCGCCGAAGACCGGAGCGAGAAAGAATTGTGGGAAATATGGCAGAGGTATTTTGCTACCGAGCCCTGGGTGCGGGTCCTTCCTGGGGGTCGTTTTCCGGAACTCAAGTGGGTTCTGGGTTCCAATTTTATCGATATGGGTCTGAAAAAACTCCGGGAAGGGCAGGTGGTGGTCATTTCGGCCATCGATAATCTCACCAAGGGTGCTTCGGGGCAGGCGGTGCAGAATATGAACGTGATGTTTGGTCTGGATGAAAAAATAGGGCTTCCGGCCACCGTTCTTTATCCCTGAGGAGGTAATTTTTATGGCCGAGAGAAATTTTCAGATAGTGGAGGGAGGACTGGATATCGTCCAGGGATTCAGTTCTCTGGGAATTTGCTGTGGGATTAAGCGGGAGAAGAACGATCTGGCAGTCATTTGGTCGGAGGTTCCCGCGGTTTCAGCAGGGGTTTTTACCCAGAACCTGGTAAAAGCGGCCCCGGTTATACTGACCAGTTCTCACCTCCGGGAAAAAGGTCAAACCCAGCTTCTCGTGGTCAACAGTGGGGTGGCTAATGCCTGTACCGGGAAAAAGGGGATCGAGGATGCACAGGAAGTGGCTCGTTTTGGAGCATCCTGTTTTGGCATTGCCGATCCACGTCTTGTGGCAGTGGCATCTACCGGAGTTATCGGGGAATTTTTACCGCTGGAGAAGATTAAGAACGGACTCCTGCGCTTGAGAGAGTTGCTTCCGCACAAGAAATCGGGCGCGGAGACTGCTCGGGCTATTATGACCACCGACACCTTTCCTAAGGAAAGGGCGGTAGAGTTTTCCTGGGGAGGTACAACGATGCATTTGGCGGGGATTGCGAAGGGCTCGGGCATGATACGCCCGAGACTGGCCACCATGTTATCCTTTCTCATCACCGACGCAGCCCTGGCCCGGGAAGACCTGCAGATGTTGCTCTGTGAAGCGGTGGAAGGAAGTTTCAATCGGGTAACGGTCGATGGGGATACAAGCACCAATGATATGGTCTTACTTCTTGCTAACGGTCGGAGTTGGGCGCCACTTCTAAAGCGGGGGAGTGAGGGGTTTGAAATCTTCCGGGAAGCCCTGGGTTTTGTCTGTCAGGAACTGGCTCGAGACCTGGCTCGAGATGGTGAGGGGGCGACCAAGTTTGTGGAGATTGTGATAGAAGGGGCCAGAAATAAAGAGGAAGCAAGACAGTGTGCTTTCACCGTTGCCGAATCGCCCCTGGTGAAGACAGCTTTTTTTGGGGAGGACCCGAACTGGGGAAGGATTATGGCTGCACTGGGGCGCAGCGGGGTAAATATTGAACCGGAAAAAGTCGATATTGCCATCAACGGAGTGCGATTTGTGGAAAAGGGAATGAAGGCAGCGGGGCTTGAGCGTCATATCCTCCAGGAAGCGATGAAACCAAAGGAATTGCGGGTGGTCATCGACCTTCACCTGGGGGAGGTACGTTTCCAGGTATGGACCTGTGATCTCTCTTTTGATTATGTGAAGATCAACAGTCACTATAGCTGAGGTGGACGACGATGCGAGTGGTCATCAAGGTAAGCGGAAAGGTGCTCTGTCCTGAGGAAACGGTTTTCCCCAGGGTCATGAAGGAACTTTTCTTGCAGGGTTTTCAACTCCTCATCGTCCATGGAGGTGGTCCGCAGATCACGGCTATGATGGAAAAGCTGGGAAGGAAACCTCAGTTTGTAGAGGGACTGCGGGTCACCACCCCTGAGGATATGGAAATCACCGAAATGGTGTTGAGTGGACATCTCAACAAGATGCTGGTATCGATGCTTTTGCGGGAAGGGGTTCCGGCCTGCGGAATCAGTGGCAAAGATGGATTTCTGGTTGAAGCTGAAAAGTACTGCGGGGAAATTGACCTGGGCTGTGTGGGGGAAGTAAGGAAAATCAACCCTCACCTGGTGGAACTTCTCTGGAACGGTGGTTTTCTTCCGGTAGTTTCTCCGGTTTCGGTTGATTCCAGGGGGGAAAGTCTCAATGTGAACGCCGACTGGGTGGCGGCAAAGCTTGCCCAGGCACTTTCGGTAGATGCCTTTATCTTCTTTTCCGACGTTCCGGGAGTTTTACGGAATCCGGAAGACCGGAGTTCGCTCATCGAGAATCTTTCGCTCTTGGAAATGGAAACGCTTTTTGCGGAGGGAAGAATCCGGGGAGGGATGGTTCCCAAGCTGAAGATGCTCAGAGAAGTCCTCACGGGTGGTGTGAAAGAAGTATTCATTGGTGAAGGGGAAGAGGTGAAAAATCTGCCTGCTTTCCTGACTGGACGGTCGATGCGGGGGACCAGGATTATCCCGTAGGGAGGTAAGACCATGTATTCTGAAGAAATTATGGCAAAAGAAGGACAGTATTTCTTGGCTACCTACAACCGCTTTCCGGTGGTTTTCACCGGGGGTCAGGGAGTGTACCTGTTTGATGCCGAAGGAACGAAATATCTCGACCTCATGGCGGGAATCGCGGTCAATATTTTGGGGTATGGATTTGTGCCGCTTATTGAAGCCATCAGAGAAGAGGTAGGGCATCTTCTCCATACCTCCAACCTCTACTACAGTGTACCACAGGTGGAGCTGGCCGAACGCCTGGCGAAAAAGTCCGGGTTCCCCAGGGTGTTTCTGGTGAACAGCGGAGCGGAGGCTAACGAAGTGGCTCTCAAGATGGCTCGCTTCTATGGGAGAAAGAAACACGGGAAGCGTTATAAGTTTATTTCCTTTTACCGTTCTTTCCACGGAAGGACGCTTTTAACTCTGGGACTCACCGGACAGGAGAAGTTTCACCGATATTTAGATCCTTTCCCTGCAGGAATACACTATGCCTACCTCAATGACCTGGAGAGTGTACAGCAGGTTCTGGATGACGAGGTGTGTGGAATCATCGTAGAACCCATCCAGGGTGAGGGTGGTATCTATCCCTGTGCGGGGTCCTTTTTGCAGGGTTTGCGGGCTCTCTGTGATGAACGGGATTTGATTTTGATTTTCGACGAAGTACAATGTGGGATGGGAAGAACCGGACGCTTCTTTGCCTTTGAGCACTTTGGAGTGCAGCCCGACCTCGTGACTCTGGCAAAGGGCCTGGGCGGGGGGTTACCGATTGGAGCGGTGCTGGTCAGCGAGAAAATTGCTTCCTTTACCGAGCGGGGCGAACACGGGAGCACCTTTGGAGGAAATCCGGTCTGTGCTCGTTCAGCCTGTGTGGTAGTGGATACGGTGAGTGAGGAGGCTTTTCTTGAAGCGGTACGGAAGAAGGGAGAATTTTTCCTGCAAGAGTTGCAGAGACTCCGGGAAGATTTCCCTGGTTTGGTGAAAGAGGTGCGGGGCATTGGTCTCATGCTGGGTATTGAAATTCCAGGCAAAGCCAAGCTCCTTGCGCAAACCATGTTTGCACACCGGGTCCTCATAAATGCCTGTAACGATGATACGGTGAGGTTTTTGCCCCCTCTGGTTATCGAGGAGGAAAACCTGCGGGAAGGAATAGCGGTGTTGAGAAGATCACTTTCAGAGCTTGAAAAACGGGAGGCATGAACATGGGAAAGAATCGGATTGTTTTAGCGTATTCGGGTGGGCTGGACACTTCGGTGGCCATTCGCTGGTTGCAGGAGCAGTATGATGCCGATGTCTATACTGTGACTCTGGACCTGGGGCAGGGCAAAGATGTGGAAGAGGTACAGAAGAAGGCACTCGGCATCGGAGCCAAGGAGGCGTTTGTATTCGATGTGCAGGAGGAATTTTTAAACGATTACGTGCTTCCGGCGCTCTGGGCCCAGGCGGTCTATGAGAAACGGTATCCCCTGGCTACAGCGCTCTCGCGACCTCTTATCGCCAAGTATCTGGTGGCGGTGGCTGAAGAAAAAGGGGCCATGGCGGTAGCTCATGGATGTACCGGTAAGGGAAATGACCAGGTAAGAATTGAGGTTTCTGTTGCCGCTCTGAATCCCGACCTCAAGGTGATTGCTCCGGCCCGGGTCTGGGGATTGACCAGAGAGCAGGAAATCGAGTATGCCAATGCCAACGGGATTCCGGTTCCGGCAACCCTGGACCGCCCTTACAGCATCGACCAGAACATCTGGGGTAGAAGTATTGAATGCGGAGTTCTGGAAGACCCCTGGGTGGAGCCACCGGAGGATGTTTTTGAATGGACCAGGGATCCGAAAAAAGCGCCCGATGAGCCCGTCTATCTTGAAATCGGTTTTGAAAAAGGGGTTCCCACTCTTTTGCGAGGGCAGTACTATTCCCTTTTTAACCTGGTGGCGGAATTGAACCGGATTGGGGGAGAGCACGGTTTTGGAAGAATTGATCATGTAGAGAACCGTTTGGTGGGAATCAAATCACGGGAGATTTACGAGTGTCCCGGCGCGCTCATCCTCCTTGCCGCCTACAAAGACCTGGAAAACCTGGTGATGCCCAGAGACGTCACCCATTTCAAACCGTACCTGGAAGAAAAATATGCTCAGCTTGTCTATGAAGGACTCTGGTACTCTCCGCTCAAAGAGGCTCTGGATGCCTTTATGAAGAAACTGGCGGAACAGGTGACCGGAGTTGTCCGGGTGAAGCTTTTCAAGGGTGCCATGTCCATCGTGGGGAGGAAATCAGATTATTCCCTCTACGACTTTGGGCTGGCTACCTATGACCGAGGAGACCTCTTCGATCATAAGGCCAGCGAAGGTTTTATCAAACTCTGGGGGCTTCCCATCCGGACCCAGGCTATGGTGCGCAAAAAAGTTAAAAAAGGGGAAAGGTGACCGGAATGCGGTTGTGGGGGAGTCGAATGGAAAAGGAGCTCGACCAGGAAGTGGCCTCCTTTTCTACTTCTATTGGCGAAGATATTGCCCTTTATCGCTACGATATCTGGGGAAGTATTGCTCACTGTCTGGGTTTGGAAAAAGTGGGTATTATTTCCTCCGAAGAAGCACAGCGTATCGTTGGGGGTTTGCAGGAAATCTATCGATTGCTCCGGGATGGGAAAGTCGACCCTGTCCCCTTCGAAGACGTGCATAGTTTGGTGGAAGTAACGCTGCGGAAAAAAATCGGGGAAGTGGCCGGTAAATTGCATACCGCACGCAGTCGCAACGACCAGATTGTGCTGGATGAACGGCTCTTCCTGCGGGAAAAGGTTGCCGAGGTGGTAACCGGAATTCTTTCCCTTTATAGGGCACTTTTGACCAAAGCAGAGGAGTACCGGTCGCTCATCATGCCAGGATACACGCATCTTCAACCGGCTCAGCCGGTACCTTTTGCCCATCATCTTCTGGCCTACTGTTTCATGTTAGCGAGAGACGTAGAGCGTCTGGAGGATGCGCTGAGGAGGATTGACCGTTTTCCCCTGGGAGCGGGAGCTTTGGCCGGTACTTCCCTTCCCATTGACCGTTTTTATGTGGCCTCTCTTCTGGCTTTTCCAGAGGTGCAGGATAACAGTATGGATATCGTCTCAGATCGGGACTTTATCCTGGAGTTTCTGGCCGACGTTACCATTTTGGCGCTCCACCTGAGTCGCCTGGGGGAGGAAATCGTTCTTTGGAACGCCCCTCCCTTTGGTTTTATCACCATTGATGATGCTTTCACTACCGGCTCCAGCATCATGCCCCAGAAAAAAAACCCCGATGTTGCCGAACTCATTCGGGGAAAAAGCGGAGAGATTGTCTCTTCATTTGTAAGCCTGAGTATCACCCTCAAGGCTCTTCCCCTCACCTACAACCGGGACTTGCAACAGGATAAGCCTCCTCTTTTCCGGGCTATCCGAGAGATAGTTTCCATCCTTCCTATCGCCGCCAAACTCGTCCATCACATTACTCCCCGGAAAGAGCGGATGCAAGAAGCGCTTCAGGAAGGATTCCTCACGGCTACAGACTTCTGCGAGTACCTCGTTGAAAAGGGCGTGCCTTTCCGTGAAGCCCATGCACTGGTGGGCGAGATTGTGAAAAAGCTCGCCTTACAGGGGAGGACCCTGCGGGAACTCACCAGGGAAGATTTAGGAACATATAGCTACCTTTTCGAAGAAGCGCTTCTGGAAAGACTCAGAGAGGAGACCTCCATCGAGAGGAGGGTTTCCTTCGGAAGTGCTTCCAGAAAAGAAGTGGCAAGAGAAATCGAGACCTGCAAAAAATTCTTGACGCAGAAGGAGGATATGGTTAAACTCTGGCAAGATACATGGTGGGAAAGTTTTCGGAAACTGGTCGGTGAGTAGAGGAGGTTGTTTGATTTTGATTTCGATGGAGAGGATCCTCGAAGAAGTCAGGGAAAAGAAAATCCGCTTTGTGCGCCTGCAGTTCGTGGACGTTCTGGGGATTCCGAAAAATGTTGAAATTCCGGTAAAAAAACTTCGTGCTGCAATTGAAGAGGGAGTCAATTTTGATGGTTCTTCCATCCAGGGTTTTGTCCGGATTGAGGAATCGGACATGAAGCTCGTTCCGGATGTCAATACCTTCGTCACCTGCCCCTGGGAAGAAGAAGGAGTAGCCAGCATCATCTGTGACGTTCGTAAGTCAGATGGGAGCTTCTTTGAGGGATGTCCCCGGAGTAACCTCAAGAGGGTCATCCAGGAAGTAGAAGGTAAGGGTTTCGAGTTTAAAGTCGGTACCGAAGCAGAGTTTTTCATCCTGAAGTACGAAAGTGGGAAAATCCATACCAGTGACCACGGAAGCTATTTCGACCTTTTGCCCCTTGATCAGGAGGAAAGTCTCCGGAGGGATATGGTCATTGCTCTGGAGGAGCTGGGCTTCAATATTGAAGCTGCTCACCATGAGGTAGCTCCTTCACAGCATGAGATTGACTTTGAGTATGGAAATGCTCTCAAAATCGCCGATAGTCTCATCAATCTGAAACTGGTGGTCAAGACTTTAGCGGCGCGCAAAGGGTATATCGCAACGTTTATGCCCAAACCCATCTACGGGGTGCCCGGTTCTGGCATGCACACCCATCTTTCTCTCTTTCGAGAAGGAGAGAACGCCTTCTACGACCCGGAGAAACCCGATGGGTTGAGTAGTATCGCTCGAGGATTCATTGCCGGTCTTTTGCAGCATGCTCCTGCTCTCACAGCCATCACCAATCCCCTGGTTAACTCCTATAAACGATTGGTTCCTGGCTATGAGGCCCCGGTGTACATTGCCTGGGCAGAGAAGAATCGCAGTCCCCTGGTGCGAGTGCCGCCTCAGCGGGGTAAGGGCACTCGAGCTGAGCTCCGTAACCCTGACCCTTCCTGCAATCCCTATCTTGCTTTTGCCTGTATCCTCAAAGCCGGTATCGATGGGGTGGAGCGGGAACTTGACCCGGGAAAACCCTGTAATAGTCTGAATCTCTACCACATGAGCTGTGAAGAACGGGAAGAGTGGGGGATTCGGAATCTTCCCAGAAACCTTGAAGAGGCTCTGCAGGAACTGGAAAAGGACACCGTCATTCAAGAAGCGCTGACATCCCACATCCTGAATTACTTCCTGGAAGCGAAAAGACAGGAATGGCAGGAATTCCAGGAGCGGGTACACCCCTGGGAGATCGAGCGGTATCTGGAGCTGTATTAACCTTTTACGTCCTGCCAGGTGTGAGCACCTGGCAGGAATCTTTTAAAGCTGTTGCGCTGCTTCCTGTGGCTGGTTGGGGCCCGGTGTAGGGGATGTTTCCTGACATTTGATGGTAACCTGGAAACAGGCGGTTGTGTCTCGAAAGACGCCTCCCCGAGGGGTAAATTCCCAGCTACCCACTAAAGGAATGTCGTTGGCCGGAGAGTCGATCTCGGTTACAGAGAGGAGTGTGACATGTGAATCGAGATCGGTTTTTTTGCAGTCCCACTTGTTCCAGAAACTGCCGGTTGCACAGGCTACCGTCTTAATTGTGCTCACGATGATATGGGGACTGGTGGTGACAGGAGATACGTCTACAGTCCAGACTCCGGCTTCGATATCTCCTCGAGCCACGAGATCTATGACTTCGCCACCGCGCACCACGTTTACGGTCACCGTTTGTTCCAGAGTACATTCTCCTTCAGCTTTCATGGTGTAGCGAGTGGTCACCGCTGGGGTTACGTTCTGTGAACCGCTCCGGACGGTAAACGGTCCATATTTGGTTCCAAACTCGGAAATAATGGTTACCTTGGTTACGTCTTCGGAGACATTCCAGTAAAGCGTGGCGGTTTCTCCCGGACAGATATGGACTTCCTGGGGGCATACATTGGCCCCCACCGTAGTCGGCAAGCTCCCAAAGATGGCTACGCAGAATTGACCTCCGGTAGGACAGGCCCTGGCACAGGCATAGAGCAACATAGCGGTGGTTACGAGGAGCAACCCCAAAAGAACAACCCAGAACCACTTTTTCACCCACATGACATTTCCCCCTCCTTTTCTGTGGGATTTGGACAATCTATTATACCACCAGTAGAAGATTCAACTCAAGAGGATGGTCAAGACAGCCAGGTCCGCCGGTGTCACCCCGGCTACCCGGGAGGCCTGACCCAGGGTGGTGGGCCGTACCTTCTGGAGTTTTTCCCGAGCTTCAGAAGAGAGACCGCTCACTTTCGAGAAGTCAAAGTCAGAGGGAATGCGTTTATCTTCCATTTTCCGGAATTCCTCAATCTGCTGGAGTTGCCTTTGAATGTAGCCCCGATACTTGACTTCGATTTCTACCTCTTCGATAACCTGAGGAGGAAGGTGGGGTCTTCCAGGGTCGAAAGGTGATAGGTCATAATAGGTAACCTGTGGTCGAGTCAGGAGAACCGAAGCCCGTATGGGTTCTTGAAGAGGGGTGGTACCCTTTCTTTGGAGAAGGGCGTTGAGTTCCGGCCGGGGAGAAAGGACGAGATGCTCCAATCTTTCAATTTCTTCCCGGATGAGTTCTTGCTCTCGCTGCACCTGTTCGTAGCGCTCTCTGGGTAGCAATCCCGCTTCGTACCCATATCGAGAAAGTCGCAGGTGGGCGTTGCTATGACGGACGATCAGACGGTACTCCACCTTTCCGGTTCGGAGCCGGTAAGGTTCTTCGACCCCTTTTGTGACCAGATCATCGATCATCACTCCAATATAACTCTCATCGCGGCGCAAGATAAGGGGGGCTTTCCCCTGGACATAGTGCGCAGCGTTTATTCCAGCAATGATTCCCTGCCCGGCGGCTTCTTCATAGCCGGAGGTACCGTTGATTTGTCCGGCGAAGAAAAGTCCCGGGATGGATTTGCATTCCAGGGAAGCCTTGAGTTGGGTGGGCAGAACATAGTCGTATTCAATACCATAGCCTGGCCTCACGATATGAGCTTTCTCTAAACCGGGGATGGAGCGAATAATTTCCCACTGAACTTCCTCCGGAAGAGAGGTGAAAATTCCCTGGGCATAAATCTCGTTTGTTTCTCTTCCCTCGGGTTCTAAGAAAACGAGATGGTTTTCTCTCTCTGGAAAACGGTATATCTTGTCCTCCAGAGAAGGGCATTCCCGCACCGGAGAACTCTCCGCTACCGAGTAAAGAAGTGGAGAACGGTGCAGATTCCGCTTGATGATCTCGCAGGTTTGCGAAGTGGTACGGGTGAGGTAGACCGAAGCACCCTGATACACCCTGGGTTCACCGTCAAATGAGAAACAAAGAGGCTCGGGGTCGCTGGGTTGCTCCTCAAGACGCGTAAAGTCGATGGTTCGCCGATCCAGACGAGGAGGCGTGCAGGTGTTCAGACGCCCGAGCATAAGACCAAGTTTCCGCAAACACTGGCTCAGGGCCTGGGCGGGAAACTCCCCGTGTCTTCCGGCCGGAAAATGTAACTCCCCGATGTGGATAACACCGTTCAGAAAGGTACCGGTGCAGACCACCACAGCCGGGGCCAAAAACGTGGTTCCCTGTTTGGTGGTAACCCCCTTGACTTTTCCTTCGCAATCGAGCAGGATTTCCACCACCTCTCCCTGGAAGAGCTTCAGGTTAGAAGAGGCTTCCAGAAATTCCCGCATGATGAGGCTGTAGCGGTCTCGCTGCGTTTGGGCTCGTAGGGTTTGTACCGCCGGTCCCTTGCCGGTATTGACTTTCTTGAGGTGAATGGTACACTGATCGGTGACCCTTCCCATGAGACCTCCCAGGGCATCGATTTCCCGAACTACGTGTCCCTTTCCCGGTCCTCCTATGGCAGGGTTGCAGGGCATGAGAGCAATGTGATGGATGGAAGTGGTCACAAGGAGCGTTGAAAGCCCCATCTGCGCTGCAGCGTAACTCGCTTCGCAGCCAGCGTGACCACCACCGATGACGATAACCTGGTAACACTTCGTTTCCATCTGGCAACCTTCCTTTCCGGATAGAAAGTATACCACTTCAGATGCTTTTTTGAAGGGTCTGGGCCAGTTTTTCGATTCTTTGGGGGAGATCCTCTGGAATAAAAAGGCGATGGCGCCAGTTGGGAAATTCGGTGGTGGTGCCGGGGAGATTTGGTTGTTGCTCGCTTTCCAGGAGGTCATCGAGACTCAGGGCGACGATGAGAGACGGCGTGAGCGCCAGAAAGCGCAAAAATCGTTCCCACGGTGCTCCTTCGTTCCATCCCCATTCTTGCCACATCCGGAGAAGATTTTCGATGAATTCTTCCCGTTCCCGTCTCTGTCTCTCCGCTTCCTCCGGGGTGAAAATGCCGAGTTTTTCTCGAATCTGAATGTCATGATAATTGAGAAAACCGAGAAGCGTAGGCATATCGTGGGTATTGAGGGTGGTAAAGCTCTGAGAGGGGTACAAAGAGGGATGACGCGGTTTCTGTTCGGAATCTTTTTCAAAATAGAAAACCTTGGTGGAGAGAATTCCGGCCTTTTCCATAGCCCGACGCACCGACTTAGGAACTGTTCCCAGGTCTTCTCCGATCACCACCACGCCATGGCGATAACTTTCTAAGGTGAGAATGCCCAGTCGCTCGGCAAAAAAGTTCTGCACATACGTTCCTTCCCGGGGATGAGCACCACGGGGGATCCAGAAGAGTCTCTGCAATCCCATGATATGGTCAAGACGTAAGAATTTTGCAAAGCGGAAATTGAAGCGCAAAAGATCGATGAAATGCCGGTACCCCTCCTGGCGTTCCTTCCAGGGATTGAGGGGAGAAATACCCCAATTTTGCCCCTGGGGAGAAAAATCATCAGGAGGAGCCCCAATAGAACACTCAAAAACTACCTGGTCCTGGATGAGCCAGTTTTCGATGCCCCGCGGAGAAGAACCGATGGGAAGATCAAAACCCAGGATAGGAAAACGCTTCGTAATCTCAGCAACGTTTTCTTCCATGAGCCACTGGAGGAAAGCATAATAGAGCACCTGTTCCCGGTACTTTTCGCTCTCTTGACGAATGGTTTCCTTTTGCAAATGGCGAATTGCTTCCGGCCATTCCTGCCAGTTTGAACCCTTTTCCTCTGCCAGAGCCTGAAAGAGCGAAGCGAACCTGAGACGTTCTCCTTTTTCTTTCATGAACCTTTCGAAGGCTTCCCAGAGTTGTGGGGAAGTAATTCTACTTCGGAGAAAGTCGTCAAAAAGGTCTTTGAAGAAGCGGTTTTTCCCCTGCCATACCTTTTGATAATCGACTCTTTGAGCGAATTTTGCTTCTTGAAAGGTCTCTTCTTCGTAGGAGAGTGAAAGCCCAGGAAACCGCTTGATCGTTTCCTCCATCGAAAGATAAATTGGCTCGAAAGAAAGTCGATCTGAGGGAAGGTAAGGACTGAAACCGAAAGACTCGTCTTTTTCCAGGAGATAGAGGGGTAGAAGCCCTAAGAATTGGCCACCTTTTTCCTGCAAAGTTTGAGCAAGAATTTCTAAGTCTTTGAGATCTCCAACACCATGATTTCGTGGAGTAGCAAGAGAATACAGAGCTACGTTCAGTCCCCACATCCTCTTGGGGGGGAGGTAGGAACGAAAGG
>Ga0308310_1000962_pt1 | contig 12940 bp, 9 predicted proteins | sample HotsprSampleMS65_FD_203672 | JGI IMG/M metagenome (GOLD analysis project Ga0308310, IMG submission 203672) | Hot spring phototrophic mat microbial communities from Mushroom Spring, Yellowstone National Park, Wyoming, United States - 20090730_MS65 ...
CAGGCGCGCCGCTCAGGAATGGATTGTTGAAGTATTGCGCCGTCCACGCTGTGCTTTGCGTCGGGATGAACTGCCACCAGAAGGAGATGCTGGCATCGCCGAGTGCTTGGAAGTAATCCACTTGGAAAGCGTGGACGCCCGCCGAGACCTGAATATCCCGCGTGAATATCGTCGGCGCCTGCTCGCGCCACTCGTCAATCACCAGCTGCCCGTTGACGAAGACGCGCACCCCGTCATCGGCGCGCACGGTCAAGCGGTAGATGCCGGCGTTCAAGAACTGCACGCTCTGCCAACGCACCGACCAATTTCGGATGCCGATGCCCGGCCCGGGTGAATTCTGCCCCCAGTTGAACACAACGGCAGGATCAATGCGTATGAAAGCAGGCGTCCCTGAGAGCGTGCGATTTGGATAATACGCGCCTGTCCAGTTCGAGCCTGTCTCAATGGCGTGGACGAGCGGCGCGATCGGTTCGAGCGGCGCGGCACGGCTGAGCGGGGCGCGGAGCAGCGCCGCGCTCAGCAGCGCGCAGCACAGCAAAAGTGCTATCAGGCGCATAGGGCGACGAGCCATGAGTTCCCCCTTAAAAGCCTAACAATAAATCGTTGCTCAACCTATCATTCTAACCTGAACGGCGAAGAAAAAGTTGCGTCTCAGCGCGCAAGCGTCAGGCGAGCGTCAGTTTGCGCGCTCGAGCAGGTTGCGTTGCAATTCTCAGCCGCTCGGTTTACACTTTAAGCGATCTCTTGTGCGCCGATGCGCCCATCGGGCGCGCTTGCGCAGCTTGCGCGCTTGTCTGTGGCAGCGTCAAGCGCTACTCAAACGCTTGTTTTCACAACTTCACAGGAGCTTCAGAATGTCGCCATCGGGCAACACCATGAACTTTGCGGAGTCGCTGCTTGAGCAGCTCAAAGGCTGGCAGCCGACCATTCGCTCAGTCGAAATTGGGCGCGTGATCGAGGTCGGCGATGGCATCGCGCGCGTCTCAGGGCTGCCCTCGATCAGGATGAGCGAGCTGGTCGAGTTCGCGAACGGAACGCTCGGCATCGCTTTCAACCTTGAAGATGATAACGTTGGCATCATCATCATGGGCGATTACACCCACATCCGCGAGGGCGATGAGGTGCGCGGCACAGGTCGCATCGCCTCGGTGCCTGTTGGCATGGGCTTGATCGGGCGCGTGGTCAACGCGCTAGGGCAGCCGATCGACGGCAAAGGGCCGATTCAAGCAACTGAATATTACAACGTTGAGCGGATTGCGCCGGGCGTGATCGAGCGCCAAGACGTGGATACGCCGCTGCAGACAGGCATTTTGGCGATCGACGCCATGTTCCCAATCGGGCGCGGCCAACGCGAGCTGATCATCGGCGATCGCCAGACCGGCAAGACGGCGATCGCGCTCGATACGATCATCAATCAGCGCGGGCAGGGTGTCTTCTGCATTTACGTGGCGATCGGGCAGAAGGAGGCGCAAGTGGCGGCCGTGCGCGCCACGCTTGAGCAATACGGCGCGATGGAGTACACCACGATCGTGGTCGCCTCGGCTGCAGAGCCAGCGGCGTTGCAGTATTTGGCGCCGTACGCAGGCTGCGCCATGGGCGAGTGGTTCATGGAGAACGGCAAGGACGCGCTGATCATCTACGACGATCTCTCCAAGCACGCCTGGGCATACCGTCAGGTCTCGCTGTTGCTGCGCCGTCCGCCGGGGCGCGAGGCGTATCCGGGCGACGTCTTCTACCTGCATAGCCGCCTGCTGGAACGCGCGGCGCGGCTCTCAAAAGCGCGCGGCGGCGGCAGCCTGACCGCCCTGCCAATCATCGAGACGCTCCTCGGCGATATCGCCGCCTACATTCCGACCAACGTGATCTCGATCACAGACGGTCAGATCTTCCTTGAGACCGACTTGTTCAACGCCGGGCAGCGCCCTGCTATCAACGTCGGCATTTCGGTCAGCCGAGTCGGCGGCGATGCGCAGCGCAAGGCGATGAAGAAGTTTGCAGGGCGCATGAAAGGCGAGCTCTCGCAGTTCCGCGCCTTGGCGGCCTTCGCACAATTCGGCGCCGATCTCGACCGCGCCACGCAGCTCCAGCTGGAGCGCGGCATGCGCCTGACCGAGCTGCTCAAGCAGCCGCAATACAGCCCCATACCGTTGGCAGACGAAGTGATGCTGATCTACGCAGGCACGCGCGGCTACCTAGACCCAATTCCCATGGCGCAGATCAGCGCTTGGCGGCATGAGTTCTTGCGTTACGTCAACACGCAATACCCGCAGATCGCCAGCAGCATCAACAGCCCTGAGACCAACTACGATCTGACCGACGAGATGGAGAATCTGTTGAAGAAGGCGCTGGAAGAATTCAACGCGCAGTGGCTGCAAACTCACGCGGCAAAAGCCTAGCGAGGTGGAGAATGCCCGGTCTACGCGAGATCAGACGCCGCATTCGCTCGGTCAAGAACATCCGGCAGATCACAATGGCGCTTGAGGCGGTCTCCGCCTCTAAAGTGCGGCGCGCCACAGCGCAAGCGCTCTCAGCGCGCGCTTACGCCAACGCTGCCATGCAAGTGCTGACCGATATCGCCAGCGCCAGCGGCTCGATCGCCGCCTTGCATCCGCTCTTGGCGAGCCGCGAGCAGGTCGGCACGGTCACCATCTGCCTGATCACCAGCGATCGCGGCTTATCGGGCGCGTACAACACGAACGTCATCCGCGTGGCGCGCCAATTCGCGCAACACATCGGGCGACCCGTGCGCTGGGTTGCCGTCGGACGCAAAGGTCGCGATGCGCTAGTGCGCTTGCGCGAGAACGTCACGGCAGAGTTCACTGGCTTGCCGGCATGGTGGACGATTGACGCCCTACGACCGATCCGCCAAGTGCTAGTGGAAGACTTCCAAAAAGGCTACGCGGACGAGGTCTACGTCGCCTACACGGAATTCATCAACATGTTGGCGCAGAAGCCGATGGTGCAGCGCTTGCTGCCGCTCGCCTTCGATGAGCGGAGTGCGCTGAACCGGCCTGACTACCTGAAGATGATGGAAAAGCCTGAGGGCCGTGTGGCGGATTACATCTTCGAGCCAAGCGCCGCGGCGATCCTTGAGGAGATCGTGCCGAAGTTCATCGAGAACATCCTGTTCGAGCTAGTCCTCGAAAGCCAAGCTAGCGAGCACAGCGCGCGCATGGTCGCCATGCGCAACGCATCCGATAACGCCAAGGCGCTCATCGATGACCTGACCCTGAGCTACAACAAGGCGCGCCAGGCAGCCATCACGGCGGAAATTCTAGATATCGTCGGCGGCGTTGAGGCGTTGCGCGCTCAGATCGGCGATATCTAGCCGCCACGCCACGACCATCAGCCAATTCATACACGCAATACATGCAACAGGACTAGGATACGGATCATCTATGGCAAATCCAAACGAAGTGCAGGGCAAGTTAGCGCAAATTCTGGGCGCTGTAGTGGACGTTGAGTTCCCACCTGGGAGCAGACTGCCTGAGATCTACGAGGCAATCCGCGTGCCGATTGAAGGCAAGGACGACCTGATCCTCGAGGTGCAGATGCACCTGGGCAACAATCGGGTGCGCACGGTGGCAATGGATAGCACAGACGGCTTGGCGCGCGGCATGGTCGCTTATGCCACAGGCGCGCCGATCATGGTGCCGGTCGGGCCGCCAGCGCTCGGTCGCCTGTTCAACGTCCTCGGCCGCCCGATTGACCAGCGCGGACCAGTCATCTCAGATACCTACTATCCGATCCATCGCCCCAAGCCGAACTTCGAAGACCTGACCACGCGCCCGGAGATGTTCGAGACAGGCATCAAGGTCATTGACCTGATCGCGCCGTTTACCAAAGGCGGCAAGATGGGCGTCTTCGGCGGCGCAGGGACCGGCAAGACCGTCATCATCTCCGAGCTGATCCGCTCAGTGGCAGCCGTCCACAACGGCGTCTCGGTCTTCGCGGGCGTCGGCGAGCGCACCCGCGAGGGAACGCAGCTCTACTACGAGATGAAAGACGTCTACCGCGTGATTGATAGCACGGTCATGATCTTCGGGCAGATGAACGAGCCGCCTGGCGTCCGTTTGCGCGTCGGCCTAGCGGGCTTGGCGCACGCCGAGTACTTCCGCGATCAAGGCAAGGATGTGCTGCTCTTCATTGATAATATCTTCCGCTTCTCGCTGGCAGGCTCGGAAGTCTCGGCGCTGTTGGGGCGCATGCCTTCGGCAGTCGGTTATCAGCCGACGCTGGCGAACGAAATGGGCAACTTGCAAGAGCGGATCGCCTCGACTAAAGTCGGCTCGATCACTTCCATGCAGGCGATCTACGTGCCTGCTGACGATTACTCCGACCCCGCGCCCGTGGCGACCTTCACGCACTTGAACGGCACCATTGCCCTCGAGCGCGAATTGGCGGCGCAGGGCTTATTCCCAGCGGTTGATCCTCTGGCGAGCACCAGCCGCCTGCTCGATCCTGCCTTCGTCGGCGAAGATCACTACAACACGGCGCGCGAAGTGCAGCGCGTGCTGCAGCGCTACAAAGATTTGCAAGATATCATCGCCATTCTGGGCATTGAAGAGCTGCCGCCTGAGGACAAAATCTTGGTGGCGCGCGCGCGGCGCGTGCAGCGCTTCCTGACTCAGCCGATGTTCGTGGCGGCGCGCTTCACTGGGCGCGAGGGACGCTACGTGCCAATAAAGGAGACCATCCGCGGCTTCCGCATGATCCTCAACGGCGAGCTGGATCATGTGCCTGAGCAGATGTTCTACATGGCGGGTGGCATTGACGAGGTGATCGAGCGCTACGAAGAGGCGAAAGCGAAAGGCGAGCTCTAGCGGCAGCGCGCCCGCGCTCAGCTGGAAAAGGAAAGGCTATGCCAATTCGTGTGGATATCGTAACTCAGGAAGGTCCGTTGTTCAGCGAGCCATACGCTGACGCCGTGATCTTGCCCGGCTCGGAAGGCGAGATGGGCATCTTGCCCAATCACACGGCGCTTCTGGCGACGCTCGGCTATGGCGAGCTGCGCGTGCGCAAAGGCAACGCTGAAGAGAGCTTCATCGTGTACGGCGGCGTAGTCGAGGTGCGCCCTGAGCGCGTGATCGTCTTGGCAGATACGGCGGAGTCCACGTATGAGCTGGACATCAAAAGAGCGCAAGAGGCGCGCGCTGCCGCTGAGAGAGCGATGCGCGAGGGCGTGCCGCCTGATAAGACCGCCGCCATCATCCAGGAGCTGCGTCGCGCCAATTTGCAGGAGAACATCCTGCGCCGCGTGCGCAGCCGCCCGCCGACTGTGCGCATCCGCGAGCCAGCAAACGGCGATGACAAACAACAGTAGAGTCAAAACGCTTGGGCGGATGTGAAAGTCCGCACAGCGCTCCAGCGCAATCCAGCGCGCTTTCCATCCGCTCTTCTCTATTGCGTTGAATGAAGATGCCCAAGCCCATAATAAGCCGCCTTCTGTACCCTTGCGGGCGGTGATCATCTCTCTGGGACGCCGCTCACGCGGACGCCTCTAGCGGTCTACCCGAGGCTGATAGCGGGACGAGCAGCCCCTCGCCTCTGCTTGACCTTGCTCCCGATGGGGTTTGCCAAGCCGCGCCCATTGCTGAGCGCGCTGGTGGTCTCTTACACCACCGTTTCACCCTCGCCGCGCCTTGCGGCAGCGGCAATGCACTTCTCTGTTGCACTATCCGTCGGCTCACGCCGCCGAGCTGTTAGCTCGCATCGTCGCTCTGCGGAGGGCGGACTTTCCTCACCTTGCTCAAGGCAAGGCGCGATCACCTTATGAACTTGGGCATCTGTACTTGATTGTAGCACAAAAAGCGTAAAAAAAGCAGCATCATTGCCGAACTTGCTCGACGCTAGGCGCTTTGAGGCGACTGTGCCGCGCCACCAACAAAAAGCCGGCCAGCGCAATCCCGCTCAGCACTATGAGCGCGATCAGCTTGAATTGGCGGCTCGTGGTCAAGAGCGCCAGAGCGCCAAACGTGGCGCAGAAGGCGTAGTAGATCAGCGTGAAGGCGCGCGGCGAGAGCAACCCGCTATCCAATACGCGAAAATGCAAGTGTCCGCGATCGCCGATCATCGGATTCTTGCCTTCTAGCAGGCGCCGCCCTGCCTGCCATGCCAGATCGAGCAGCGGCAAGCCCATCACTAGCAAAATGGTCGCCATCTTTGCGCCGCCGATGATGCTCAGCGCGCCGATTACAAAACCGAGATAGACAGCGCCGCTGCCCATGAAGATTCGCGCAGGATGCCAGTTGAAGATCAAAAAGCCAAGCAGCGTGCCGATCAGCGCGCTCGGCAACAAACTGACGCTCAACTGGTTCTCGCGCAGCGTGTGCAGAAACAATAAGATCGCTGCGATCAGGTTCACGCCGCCTGCCAAGCCATCCACGCCGTCTAAAAAGTTGACCGTGTTCATCATCAGCAGCAGCCAGAACAAGCTGATGATTAGCGTGAGCGCGAACGGAAATGGCCCAACTGTCTCGCCCGTCAGCGGATTGTTGAAGCGCTCGATGAAGATCAGGCAAGCGATGGCGACGCCCGCCGCGAGAGCCTGTCCTATCAGCTGCCAGTGCGGCGCGAGATCGAACCTATCATCCAGCAGCCCGAAGCAAAAGATCAGCGTGCCGCCTGCCACCAAGCCGAACAGCCGGATCGCCTCGTTCGGGTCGGCGCGTTCCACAGGCAAGCCTTGCGCCACGATTGCGCTCAGCGTGAAGGATGCCCATAGCGGCAGCGCGCCCAGCTTCGGAATCGCGCCCTGATGCTTGCGGCGATCGTCAGGCTCAGCGAGCATGCCCAGCGCAGGCGCGAGACGACGCGCCAGCCAAGTCATCAGCACTGAGAGCGCCAGCGCCATGCCAAACGTCAGCCCGACCGAAAGCCAATACGCCGCGATCATCGCGCGCTCGCGCCGGTTGCGCACCACCTCGCCGCAGTTGGCGCTGAAGAGCGAAAAGACGGCAACGCCGCCCTCGCTTTGTTCAGCCTAGCGGAGGACGCTCATCGGCATCACCAGATAGACGAAGTTCGGATCGATGCTACCATCTTCCTGCAAAGGACGCACAACGCCCGGCGCATTCGTGCCATTGATCTCCAGAACGACGCGTTCCGTCTGCAGGACGCTCAGCACGTCGATCAGATAGCGCACGTTGAAGGCGATATCGATGTTGTTGCCCGTCACTTCGGCAGCCAGCTTCTCCTGACCGCCGCCGCCGCTGGCTTGCGCGTTGACGATCACTTCGCCACTGTTTGAAATCTTGAAGTGCGTCATGCCGTTGACGTCGCGCGCGAAAATCTCGGCGCGCTTGCAGGCGGCGAGGAAATCGAGCAACGTGAAGCGCGTGCTGGTGGCAGCTGCCTTCGGGATCAGCTGTTCAACTTCGGGGAACTTGCCTTCGATCAGCTGCGAGACTATGTCCACGTTATTGTGATGGAAGATGACCTGATTGCGCCCGCCGAGCGTTGAGATGTAGACCGTTCCATCTTCGCTGCGGATGAGGCGACCTACTTCGTTGAGCGCCGTGGCGGGGATCAGCAGACTGAGCGGCTTATCCACAGGACGCTCCAAATCGGCGGTGCGCATCGCCATGCGATAGCCATCAGCGGCAATCATGGTGGCACGTGTGCCCTCAAAGCGCGTCAGCACGCCCATCAGCACGGGGCGGTTATCCTCCTTAGCGGCTGAGAAGGTCACTTGATCGATCATCAGGCGCAACGTAGCCGCTGGCACCTCCACGGCGTCCCTCGTGTCTGCCTCTGGAATGGCCGGGAAGTCGCTGGCGCGTATGGTCGGCAATTCCCAAGTGTTGCCGTTGCAATCCAGCTTGAGCTTGTTGCCTTCAAGGCGCAGATCGATCTGCCGAGCGGGCAAACTTTTGACCAGATCGGTCAGCAAGCGCGCGGGGACGGACGTCTCGCCGTCCACATCCACTATAGCGCTCAGCTGCGTCGTGATGGCGATTTCCAAGTTGGTGGCAGCTAGCTTCAGACGTCCATCTTCTGTGGTGATCAGCACGTTGCCGAGGATCGGAATCGTAGGGCGCGCCGCCACAGCCCGCGCAATGGTATCCAACCCCTTTGCCAAATGTTCTTGCAGAACAGAAACCTGCATGGTGAGTTGCTACCTCGAGCAGAATGTGTGTTCTCTTAACCAGCTGACTGAGTATACCGCATTTTGTGTGTAAAGCTATAGTCAGAATACCCGCGAGGCTATGGCGCGCAGCGCGCTGCGACGGTATGCTTATGCGCGGAGTGTGCGATGCGCAGTACATCAACGCGCCTTTGGTGCTACAGCGTCTTATCGTGTCTGGCGCTGCTCGGCGCGGCGTGCAGCAGCCTTGGCGACTTGATCGGGCGGCGCCCGCTGCGCCCGACGCCAACTGCGCAGCCGTTTGCCACTGCTACCGTTGGCGGGCGCATCTCCGTGCCGCTGGCTGACGGCACGGCGCGTCCACTCGCCGAGTCGAGGCCGCAGCTTGGGCAAATCGTGGCGCCTGCCGCGACCGCAACTGCCATTGCCGCCACGATCAGCGCGGCGACCGCTGCTGCGCAAGCGCCGTTCGCGCCCCCGCCTTTCAACACAGGCGAGTGTCCGCAGCGCGGCAATCCGCCGCCGCCGCCGCCTACGCCCTTCAGCCAATACGCAGAAGCGATCAGCCTGTATCTCTCGGCAGGCGGCGCAGCCACGGTCGTAGAGGCGGCATTGCGCGCATGGGGCGCCGTGCGCGAGGGCGCGGTCGTGCAGAGCGACACTGATCTAACAGGCGACGGCGCGCCTGAGATCATCATCACAGCCTACGACCCGAGCCGTTTCCAAGCGGGCAAGCCCTCGCCCGGCCAATTGCTGGTCTTCGGCTGCGTGCAGCGCGCCTATCGCCTGCTCTACAGCACGCCTTATAGCCCTGAGAGCATGCTCCCCGTCTTGCATCGCGTGGGCGACATGAACGGCGACGCGCGCGCTGAGCTGGTCTATAGCCAGCGCTTCTGCACAGCGACCGAGTGCCTGACGCGCGCTCAGATTCTCTCGTGGAGCGAGTTGCTCGGTCAGTTCCGCCCGCTCAATCCGTTGCCGATTGACGCCACGAACGGTCGCATCGGCATCGGCGATCCTGATGGCGACGGCGTGCTGGAGCTGTTCGTGGCGTATAATCCGCCGCTCGATTTCAACGGCGCGCCGCCGCGCCGCTCGATTGTCTACTGGGATTGGGATGGCAGCAGCTATCTGCAGGCGCTGATCGCCTTAGAGCCTGCTGCTTACCGCATTCATGCCTTGCACGATGCCGATCAGCTCTTCGCTGCGCAGAATTGGCGCGATGCTATTCGTTTATACGATCGCGTGCGCGACGATCCGAGCCTACTTGCTTGGTCAGTCGTCAATGAGAGCGCCATGCTGCGCGCCTTTGCCACCTTGCGCAAGGCCTACGCCCAGCTGGCTGCCGAGCAGCGCCGCAATGCCAACGCGACCTTCGAGCTGCTCAGCGCTGAGAACCCACCCGGCACTCCCGGCGAAGGCTATGCGCTGATCGGGCGCACGTTCCTAGAGACGCTCAATCGCACGCGCGACCGCGCACGCGCCTGCGAAGCGGCGCGCGGCATTGCACAAGCGCGCCCTGAGACGCTGAGCGCCTTGAACAGCTACGGCACATCGCGCCTATACAGCCTGATGGACCTTTGTCCGTTCAATTGAGGAAGGTGTATGTTGACCGCTTGCCGCGCAGTGCGCATTTTAGGCGTGCCAATGGATATGGGACAGAGGCGGCGCGGCGTGGATATGGGGCCGAGCGCGCTTCGCTACGCAGGCCTACAGGAGCACCTGCGACGGCTCGGCTACGCTGTTCACGATTGCGGCAATCTAGACGTGCCTGTGGTGGAAGAAGTGACCGAGCGCGAGTCGAGCGCGCGCTACGTCGAAGCCGTGGCGGAAGTCTGCAACAGAGTCTATCAAGAGATTTTGGCGTGCGTGGCTGAAGATGACTTCGCCATTGTGTTGGGCGGCGATCACAGCATCAGCATCGGCAGCATCGCAGCCATGGCGCGCCGCCGACCGACGGGCGTGATCTGGGTGGATGCGCACGGCGATTTCAACACGCCTGAGACATCGCCTTCGGGCAACGTGCATGGTATGCCTGTCGCAGCGCTGATCGGGCAAGGCGCGCCGTCGCTCGTCAACGTCGGCTATGCAGGCGCCAAACTGCAGCCTTCGCAGATCGTGATGATCGGCGTGCGCGATCTCGATCCCGAAGAGCGCGTGCGGCTCGCCGAGAGCCACATCTCGGTCTTCACCATGGCTGAGATTGACGAGCACGGTATTGCCGAAGTGACGCGCCGCGCTCTGGATCGGCTGAACTTCATGGACGCGCTGCACGTCAGCCTCGATATGGACGCGCTCGATCCTGAAGACGCGCCCGGCGTTGGCACACCTGTGCGCGGCGGCATCAGCTACCGCGAGGCGCACCTGCTGATGGAAATTCTCGCGCGCTCGGGCAAGGTGCGCTCGATGGATATCGTGGAGATCAATCCGATCCTCGATCAGCGCAACCAAACCGCCGAGACCGCCGTCGCTTTGGCGGCGAGCCTGCTCGGCAAGCGCATTCTGTGAGCTGTTCTAACTGCCAATTGACAATTGTGCAGCGCTTCTTCACAATCGCGCGCGCACTCGACCTCGATTGACCGCGCCCTTTGCAAGGGCCTTTTGCAGGAGCATCCAACTGTGACGCAACCGCCTACCTCCATCTCGCCCGAAAGCCCTGTCTTCAGCGTTCCAAGCCATGCCTTAGTGCCAGTCAACGGCTATTTGAGCGCGCAAGTGGATATCCCACAATCGCGCATGTTCATCATCAAAAAGCTGCTGGCGACGTTCCGCGAAAGGCATCCTGAGCTGCCAGCCTATGACGCTTCGCAAGGCGATGGCGGCGCCAGCCTGCCCGGCGTGCCGCATAACTTGCTGGAGCGCGCCTTCGCGCTGCTCAAGCAGAACGGCACGGCTTACGATCCGCCGATAGGCACGCTCGCCTTCCGCAAGGCGACCGCTGAGCAGTATTGGCAGTTCAAGGCCGAGATCGGCTACGGCGCCGAGAACATCGCCGCGACCGACGGCGGGCGCGACGCGCTCATCAAGGTCTACCAAGCCATGCTGACGCTCGGCACGGGGCGCATCGGCGACGTCTTGTTGGTCTCGCGCGTGCCGTGGATCAGCTACTTGTGGGGACCGTATGGCATCGGGATGAACGTGCTGCTGGCGCCGGGCGCCGAGGCTGATGGCTGGGAATACACGGAAGATGGCCTAGCGGAGAGCGTCGCCTATTGCGCCAAATACGGCGGCGGACGGCGCGTGGCAGGGTTGGTGATCACCTCGCCTGATAATCCGACAGGGCGCACGCTGAGCATGGAGCGCCAGATCGCGCTGGCGCAGAAGGCGTTCGCGCTCGGCATCCCGTTCGTGCTGTTCGATTGGATGTATCACCAGATCACAGAAGGCGCGCCTGCCGATATCAACGCCTTGCTAGGCGCTTTTGCGCCTGAAGAGCGCGCGCGCATCATCGTGCTGGACGGCTTGACCAAGTCGCTGGGCGCTTCCAACATCCGCGCGGCGCATGTGGTGGCGGCTAAGCCTGTGATCGAGTTCATCGCCAGCCGCAGCTCGCACGGCGTGATGCCGAACTTCTTCGGTCAGGCAGTGGCACAAGCCGCGTATGAGATCGGCTTCCGCCAAGCGGCGGCCTCTATTATCGAGCCGATCAACGCCAGTCGCGCCATTGTGCGCGCTTTCATGAAGGAGAGAGGCTACCGCGCTGTGATCGGCGACGGCGGCTATTACGCCTTCATTGATTGCACTGAGGCGATTCGGCGCGGCAATTTGGCAGATTCCATAGCGCTGGTCGAGTACATGGCAGAGAACTTCGGGCTGACAGTGATCGCAGGCAGCTATTTCTCAGAAGCGGGCAAAAATTGGATTCGCTTCTCGTATGCAATGCCGCCTGAGATCACGGCGAAGGCGCTAGAGCGCTTCGACGAGGCGATGCGCTCGCTCTGAGGCTTATCGCGCGCCGCCGGGCATGCTACAATTGAAGCATCCGACTACGAGGATGCTTCGGAGTTGCCCGATGAAGCCCGCCGAGCCGATCTACCTCGATCACGCGGCGACCACGCCGACCGATCCGCAAGTGGTCGAGGCGATGTTGCCATACTTCAGCCAAGTGTACGGCAATCCGTCATCCTCGCATCGCTTCGGGCGCCGCGCTGAGGACGCAGTCGAGCGCGCGCGCGATAGCGTAGCGCAGCTGCTCAATTGTGCGCGCGATGAGATCATCTTCACAAGCTGCGGCACTGAGAGCGACAACTTAGCGCTGCGCGGCGTGGCGCTGCGAGCAATCGCCGAGGGCAAACGCGCTCACATCTTCACAGCGCACACTGAGCATCACGCCGTGAGCCGCACAGCTGAGCAATTGGCGCGCTTGAATCTGGCGCGCCTGACTTGGCTGACGCCTGAGCCTGACGGCACTATCGCGCCGCACACGCTTCAAGCAGCCCTGCAGCGCTTGCAGCCTGATGAGATCGGCTTGGTCAGCGTGATGTACGCCAATAACGAGATCGGCACTGTGCAGCCTATCGCTGCGCTCTCCGATGTCGCGCGCGCGCATGGCGCGCTCTTCCACACCGATGCCGTCCAAGCCGCCGGTCAGCTTTCGTTGGACGTACGCGCGCTCGGCGTGGATATGTTGGCGCTCTCAGCGCACAAGTTCTACGGACCGAAGGGCGTCGGCTTGCTGTACGTGCGGCGCGGCGTCGCGCTCTACAGCGCGCAGACAGGCGGCGGTCAGGAGCATCATCTTCGGGCAGGCACGCACAACGTCCCGCTGATCGTCGGCATGGCGCGCGCGCTTGAGCTTGCCTACGCCGATCTGCCCGCGCGCGTGGCGCACTACACACACCTGCGCGACCGTCT
>Ga0308310_1000967_pt1 | contig 12882 bp, 6 predicted proteins | sample HotsprSampleMS65_FD_203672 | JGI IMG/M metagenome (GOLD analysis project Ga0308310, IMG submission 203672) | Hot spring phototrophic mat microbial communities from Mushroom Spring, Yellowstone National Park, Wyoming, United States - 20090730_MS65 ...
ACCTTAGTCCACGAAGACTTAACTCAGGAATGCCAAGCTTGCTTAACTCAGGAATGCCAAACCCGGAGCTGGGAACTTGGCACACAAATCCGCTACCTCCTGCCGCACTCGCTGGACCACCCGCTCTGGATCATCGAGGTTTCGGCAGACGGTATCGATCCAGCCGGCGATAAGTTCCATCTCCGGTTCTTTCATTCCCATCGAAGTAATCGCCGGGGTACCTAACCGGACTCCACTGGTAACAAACGGCTTTCTTGGATCGCCGGGAACCATATTGAAATTGCAGATGATCCCGGCCTGTGCCAGGGCCTTGGCAACCTGTTTGCCTGTATAAGGAGAATTGCGGAAATCGAGCAAAAGCAAGTGGTTGTCTGTGCCTCCCGTTACCAACTGATAGCCGCGTTCCAAAAGACATTCGGCCAGCCGACGGCAGTTCCGCACCACCTGGCGGGCGTACTCGCGGTACTGTTCGGTGCCGGCTTCTTTGAATGCCACGGCCATTGCAGCAATCACGTTCATATGGGGACCGCCTTGAAGGCCGGGAAAGACCGCCCGGTCGATCCGCTTGGCCAAAGTGGAGGTGTCCTCGGGGTGATACTTCTCCCGCAACCGATCTTCCACTTTGCACAGAATGAACCCTGCCCGTGGGCCGCGAAGCAATTTATGGCATGTACTGGTGACCACGTCGCAATACGGCACAGGGTCAGGATGCACCCCGGCGACAATCAAACCATTGATATGAGCAATATCGGCAACTAGATAAGCATCTACTTCTCGAGCTATTTCGGCAAACTTGTCATATTCGAGGATCCGGGGGTAGGCGGTGGCACCGACCCAAATCATCTGGGGACGTTCCCGTCGGGCTGTATCGCGAATGGCGTCATAATCCAGAAGCCCCGTTTGGGGATCTGGACCATAAGGGACTTGATGATAGTCGATGCCTGAAAAATTCACTTTCCACCCGTGGGTGAGGTGGCCTCCGGCCGGGACGGGCATCCCCATGAACTTGGCACCCGGTTTCAAAAGTGCCCGATATACCGCCTGATTTGCTGGAGAGCCCGAATATGGCTGCACATTGGCATGTTCTGCCCCAAAAAGGGCCTTGGCCCGGTCAATCGCCAACTGCTCTACCCGATCCACAATCTCATTACCCTCGTAGTACCGTGCCTCCGGATATCCCTCCGCATACTTATTGGTGAGGATAGAGCCGGTAGCCTCCAGTACCGCCAGGGACGCGAAATTCTCCGACGGGATCATCTTCAACGTAGTGGCCTCAAACCGCATCTGTTCGACCACCAGGCGGAAAATCTCAGGATCCGTTCGCCTGAGATTGGCATATCGGCCAATAGTAGCTAGGCCGGGTGCGGTCGGTTCGGTTTGGGCAACCTCAATCTGTGTAGCCTGATTCATCGGTTGGAACTCTCCAAAAAGCTCTATCGGTTACTCCGCTCTTCTACATTCCACGATGTGGACCAACCTACTCCTTTTTCTCCCTCGCCACCACTTCGGGAACGGCTTCGAAGGAAAACTAAGGAAAACTTAAAACCTCCCGAGTGGCATGTTGGGAGCTCTTTCCACATGGCCCATTTAAAGCAACCAGAAAACCTCTCAGACTAAGCCTTTCTCCCGAGGCCTGCCTGCCGTCAACGGAAGCAAAGCTCCATAAAGTAGATCTTTCTCAATGTGCGGCCCTTTGTCGGGAGGAGATCGCACCAAAAATTGAGACCATCTAGGTCGGGATCCTCTTACGGTCTAAAGTGGCTCCTGTTTGCTCTTTCGACTCGCGGGGCTTCAACCCCTGGAAATCCGAAACCCTGTTCAACTGCGGTTGTCAGGGGAAAATCTTTGATTGAGTACCAAATCCCCCCGAGGCACTTTTCCCTTAGCGGATCCTCGCTACCTGAAAGAGTGAATACCCCAGTCGGTTCGTAATTCCTGCAAGGTTCCTCCGATTTCGGTGAGGGAGAATCATCCAGATGCTTTCCACCCCCCAATTCGAGCCGCCAGCAAGGAACTCCCCGGTCCTGCTCGGATGGCTGTGTGTCAAAGAGGTAAGTCGGACCAAAAATCGGACTCTTCTCGCGGATCGGACCGAGAACTTCCCCGGGTTAAAGCCGAATCAAAACTTTACTTCCCTTATATCACGGAAGCCCAAACCAAGCTTCTTTGCAGGTCTTTCCATTGCTTCCTCAACCGTTTCCGATTTTTTGCAATCATTAATTGTACCATCCGGGAGATATTCCGGAGCTCCGGCCTCTCGGCCAGCTTGCGGCCAAAGTTTAGAAATTTTATCTCAAAAACCCCGGAACGCCTGGGATTAGCACGGGTGAAAAAATTCCTTGATCGGCCGTCTTGGGATTCCCCGCCCCCCTTACCCTCCGGTCACTCCCGATCGTTGAGCAATATGCTACCGGCCCTTTACCCCCCGTATGCCCCCTTGCAGCCTCGGGAGACTCATCATGAAGATTCCAGCGGACTTTTCGAAGGCTGGTTTTCAACCGATCTTTCCAGCCCACTTTCCCTATGCCTTTCTTGGGAGGTTTTTCTCATGCCTTTCGGCAGGTGTTTCCGGAGATTTGTCGGTTGTTTAGGAACTTTTTTAGGCAGAGCCGGAAAAAAACCACCTTTGTGTTAGGATGTACGATTGCTAGCGGGTGTACTGGATACAGGTGCCATGCATCCTACCGGGAACGGCCCCGACAAGTCCCCCGTTCAGATCGATTCGCAAAACTCAGGGAGAGTTTTGATTACTTGAAAGTATGGATGCGTGTGAGTTCGCTCGCAGGGAACTGCACAGGCAGGGGTAAAACGGCATTGTAAAGGGAAGCGGTAGAGGCTTCTTTGGAACAATTAGCCTAATAAGGAAGGAGCAAGTTGCCCCTCAACTAGCTGTAGGAACACTAATGGTTTTTTCCAATTCCCTGTAATCCTTCCAAGAACATAAAAAAACCCTGACGCAGACTCCGCAGGCAATCAGCTTCCAAAGCAATAATCGAAGTAAATTTTGGACCTTCTGAGTTAAAATTTTTTAGAGTTTGCCTTGGCAAGCCGCTTTGAAAGGTGGCAACTGCATATTGGCGATCTCGAAGCTCGAAGGAATCCTTTCCTAACTTCGCAGGGACGGGAAAACTGCCCGAAATTCGGTTCGAATAAGTCTATTAATTTTATCATCGTCGTGGTCATTATATTCCTTCCTTACGACTAAGGAGGGCTAACTTTTAGCTTTTCAATTGGAAGCAGACGCCGCCCCGTGAGCCCTGGAAGATTCCTCCCTTCAAACAAAGCAATTTCCTCGAGACTTCGAGCAAACCGTTGCCCCGCCGGCAGACAGTTCATTCTCGGTGTCGGCTATGAGCCCCAAAATGGTAATGGAGCTTACGTGCCAGCACCTAGAAGCGGGGGAAGTATGAGCACTAGGAAAAGACCTGAGTTTGAGGAAAAAGTAAGAAAGGAAGTATGAGTGAAGTACCAGTGCTGGGGAAAGAAGTTTGATTACTACCAAAGAGATGGAGAAAGATGGAGTACGGAGAAAGATGGGGTACTTGCAGAGATATGTAGAGCTGTGGCGGTAAGTGGTGGGCCTTTCGAGCGGCGAAAGCAGCCTATTTCCGGGGGAGACGGAAACACATCGCGTGGAATGGGTAAACGACCGCCGAGCCGAGGCCGCATGGGGCAGCAGGAGTATTGCTTTTTCTGAGAAGGAAGGAACCAACTCGGTTTTTTTCGGCGTTTTCCCCCAAAGGTTTCCAGCCTCGGGTTAACCAGGCAAAGGCATGGAACCCAAGCATGAACATTTCTGTTGATCCTTTGGGCGGGAAGTGGTGGGGGCCCGCGGGAATTGCGTTACTTTGTTTTGCTTCCCTTGTGGCCTTTTGGGTCCGGGGCCACCTCTCCCCGCGGCGGAAGGCTTTACTCGTGGGGCTAAGGCTGTGTTTGACCGCGGTGCTTTTGGGCCTAGTTTTCCGGCCGAGCGTTGTGGGCCTCCACCGAGAGCGTTTGTCGGGAGTGGTAGTTTTCCTAATAGATCAGTCCCGCAGCATGACGGTTGTCGATGGGCCCCAGGGACAGACCCGCGACGGGGTCCTACGAAAGCTCTTGGAGACTTTCCAGCCGCGGATCGAATTTCTTTCCCGTCAAGTGCAGCTCCAAGCTTTTTGTTTTGGCGACGGACTTTCGTCCGTTCCCATAGAGCAGGGTAAGTTCCAATTACTAGTTAGTCCGGTCGGAAATCAGTCCCCGATAGGCTGGGCACTCGAGGAGGTTCTTCGGCGGCAGGTGGGGCAACGGTTGCTTGCGGTGGTGCTCCTTTCGGATGGAGCCCAGCGAGGAGAAGGTCCTTTCTCGGTCTCCCCTTTGGGAGCGGCTGCCGTCTTGGCTCGCAACGGCGTGGCCGTGCATACAGTGGCTTTCGGTGAACCTCGGGGTGCCGGCCGATTCGTGGACGTGGCGGTGGAAAGGTTGGTGGCTCCGGACAGCGTTCTGTTGGATAACGAGGTGATCATCTCGGCGGATATCCATGCGGAGGGTTTTGCGGGGGCTAATTTACCGCTCGAAGTTCTCTTAATTCAGAGTGTTTCCGACTCCCCGCAGGTTGTTGCTACCACCCAGGTCCAGGTCCCCGGGGTCAGTCATCACCAGCAGGTATTGCTGAGGTTCACGCCTCAATCGCCTGGTGAGTTTAAACTTGTCGTGCGGGTGCCGGCTCAACCGGGGGAAGCCGTGTTGCAGAATAATGAGCGGGCAACAATTTTGAGGGTCCTCAAAGGGGGAATCCGGGCACTGGTGGTGGAAGGATTTCCCCCTCGACCCGAGGCGGCTTTCCTCCGCCGAGCTCTCTCGCAAGGGGCCGAGCTTCAAGTCCATTTTCTGACAATTGACCCTCTGCACCCCGAGGGGCATCGCCGAGATTTGGAAGCTGCCATTCGGGAGCGGGATTTTCAGGTTTACATGCTGGGAAACGTGCCGGCTTCTGCGTTCCCTTCGGAAATCCTCGGTGCTTTAGCCGCGAAAGTGCTCGAGGGCTCCGGCTTGATTATGCTCGGGGGCATGTGGAGTTTTGGGCCTGGGGGCTATGCGGACGGCCCCTTGGCGGAGCTCCTGCCTGTGCGAATGAGCCATTTGGAAACCCAAGGAGTTCATGAACCACCCCGCGGAGACGTGCACATTTCTGGTCCGATCCAGCTCCGCCCGACCGCCGAGGGAACTCGCCATCCCCTTTTGGAGGCCTTGGCAGCGGATCAAAACTCCGGAACTATTTGGGGAAAATTGCCGCCACTTGACGGTATCAACAAGTTTGTTGGTTTGAAACCGGCTGCTCAGGTGTTATTGGAATCCACGAAGGGACATCCGGTACTGGTTTATCAACCTGTAGGAGCGGGGAGGGTGCTGGTTTTTGCCGGGGATAGCACCTGGCGGTGGGCTATGGGGGGATTTCGGGCCTTCTTTGAACGGTTTTGGCGACAAGTGGTGATCTTCACGGCAAGGCGGGAGGGACTTCCGGAGGGGGAACTCTGGATTAAGCTCGCCGATCGGGTTTGCGAACCGGGAAAGATTGTCACGTTTGAACTTCACCATGAATTGCCCAATCCCAAAGATTCTTTAAGCTTTTCCGCCCAAATCACTGCCGCCCCAATGAAAGAGCCTCAAAAGCCGCCTGTGGAGGGGTCGGCCCAGGTTGTCTTGGAGCCTGATATCTCCGGCACTCATTGGCAGGGGAGGTTTGGAACGCCGGATCAACCAGGAGACTACTTCCTGGAAGTGGTTGCGAAAGAGGGGCCCAAACCCCTGGCAACTGCGAGGGCCAGATTTTTGGTCGCGGGAGCAGATCGCGAAATGGAACAACCAGCGGCGGATGTTGCCCTCCTTCAGCGGATTGCCGCCTTAACCGGAGGCACTTTCGTCCGCCCGGAAGAGTTCGACCGGCTGGTGGAGCGATTGGGGGAGCAAGCAGGCGAGCTGGAATTGACTCTTCAGGTGGTAAAACCTTTATGGGACCGTTGGCCGTGGTTGGTTTTGGCTTTGTTGCTTGTCGGTTCTGAATGGTACCTGAGACGCCGGTGGGGGATGGTGTAACAGGGAGAAGACTCACTGGGGCTGCACTTTTCTTGGGATGCACCTCTTGCATACTCCTCCCAGAGCGGTATCGTGAAAGACCTGGGGATAGCCGAGTCGGCCTTTCCAGAGCGAAGCCCGGGGTCTTTCCCGGCTCCTAGGAGAATCCCTTCCTTCTATGGTCTAGGAGAGGGGAGTTCCAGGATTAACACTCTAGAAGGCTTGAAGATCTGTAAGTGCTTGCCAGAACATCTGCAACTGCTTGCCTAATCTGGGGAAGTTTGGATGAGCTTTGCCTTACGGAGCCAGGGGAAAGCCGGGGAATGGAGCTAAATGCAGATATATAGCTTTGGGATGTGGCCTTTTTCGGAAGGGTAAGTGCTTCGCACTCTTGCCCGGATGCCCGGGGATGAAGTGGGAACCTGCCTGTTGTTGTTCGTAAAGACGGTGCTATCGCCGGAAACGGAAGAGCTAGCCTCTCCTTCACATAGAGGGTAGACAAGAAGGCTTGCCATCGCCGGAGACGGGGCAGCCAGAGCTCGGGCGGACGTCCACCTGCGGAAAAACTCCGGTGAAGGAGGCAGCTCCAACCCTGAGTGAACCTCGGGCTTCTGGCATCTGCAAGGGATGATCGGACAATATGGGGGAGATCGTGGTTTTCCTCCAATTTTGTCTGGAGGCCGATCCATCTCGGCAAGCACTCCATGGCCCAGGGTGGGTAAGAAGGTCCGGGGCATCGGCGATAGCCTTGGGGAAAGGGTTTGTCCCATAGTGACTTGGAGGACGTCAGTTGCAACATGAAAGAAAGCCCGGTAGAACGTTTTGAAGGTCTAAGTAGAACCTTTTGAAGGTCTAAAGCGGGGATTTGCTGGTTTCTAAGCCCCTGCTGCCTTCGCTTTTTTAAGTAGGCAGGAAAGTGACCTCCGTAACCTCGGGGGGAGTTAGGAGGAAGTTTGCAGGACAAAAGGTTTCGCAGGACCCATTGGGGGACGGACTATCCGGCAGAGTGAGTTTCCTGGAAGTTTTTCTCAGCCTCCTGGGTTTACCCGAGATGAAACAGGGGCTACTTTGAGCCGCACCGGCCATTTGTGAGAACGTGTGCACCAAAATGGACCGAGGGATTGGGGGCAGGAGAGGATTGTTTCGGTATAGGAGCGGAAGATTACAACCTTTAGGGGATCCTCCCAAGCGGCTGGAAAGGAGTTAAGGTAAATGGTCCGGGTTACCTTGGGAGCAAGCGGACTTCAGGTTTCCCCAATCGCTTTCGGCACTTGGCAGCTGAGCAAGAAGTATTGGGGGATTCAAGACAAAGGACAGATTATAGCCGCCATTTGGGAGGCGTTTGAGCACGGGGTCAACCTCATTGATACTGCCGAGGCTTATGGGGCAGGCTTTGCGGAAGTTGTGGTCGGAGAGGCAATTCGGCACTTACCTCGGGATGAACTCGTCATTGTGACCAAGGTGTACAAGCGATTCGGGGACGGGGGAGATGGATGCCCAGACTTAACCCCAGGCGAGATTCTTCGCCGATGTGAGGGTTCTCTGCAAAGATTAGGAACGGACTATATCGATGTGTATCTCCTCCATTTCTTTGACCCCTTAACTCCTTACGAGGAAACCGCTTGGGCTATGGAGAAGTTGCTCCGCCAGGGGAAGGTGCGGGCAATTGGTTTAAGTAATCACACGGTTGAACAAATCCGTGCTCATCGGAAATTTGCTCCTTACACAGTTGTGCAACCGTTTTATAGTCTCATTGATCCGCGAATTGAGGAGGACCTTCTCCCTTACTGCCAAGCGGAGGGTTTGGGTGTGATGGTTTACTCTCCCATGCACATGGGTTTACTATCGGGGAAATACGAGGGAATAGAAGAGTTCACTGACTTCCGGCGGTATCATCCAGACTTTCAGGGGGAACGGTTCGCCAGGTTGTGTCATCAGGTCCGGCAGTTGGAACCGATTGCCTTGCGGTATGGGATGAGTATTTATCAACTGGTGCTCACAGCTACCCTGATGCATCCTGGAATTCAGGTGGCTATTTGCGGGATTAAATGCCCCGCCCAGATCGTGGAAGCCGCTGAGGTGATGGGGAAGTCTCTAAGCCGGGAGGACTACTTCCTTATCAGAAAACTGGTGGCAGGAACTCCGGCCAAAAAGCCCGCGGATGCCTCCGGGGTCCGTAGCTGAGCAAATGCCCCATTGGGCAGGCAGAACCCAGTTTGGCATGCTGGAGCGGTGTGGCAGCCGGGAATTGTCTCGGGTGATGTCTCCGTTAGTTCATTCTTTTTGAGTCGCGATTAGCCCCCGGGTTTTACTGCAAATAGGGACAAGTGCGTCGTAACAGGAGTTCACGCCGGTTACGGGAGTCCACCGGGGAAGAGGAGTGACCAGTGGGAAAAGGGGAATCCCCTTGGCCGGTAGTTTGAATTGCTCCGAGCTGGGGGCTTGTTCATCTTGGCCTGCTGGGGGGGCCGACCGCCGATAGAAGTAGGGCGGAAAGTATAGAGGTTGGCGGTTATTTTCTTCGACTTTTGTTTGATCCCGGTGAATTTTTAGCAAAAATTAATAGCGAGCATTCTAGCAGCGATTTTTTAGTAATAAGTAGTGTGGGACTCGTGCGAGTTAGACGCTAGTATCTTTAGGTTTGGGCGGACGAGGAACTCCGTAGGAGTGATTCGTCGGTATTATCTTTTGGTTACCCAGAGTTCTGCTTATCGATAAAGGGCGGCTGCGGAGTACAGTTCCGCTAAAAGATTACTCTTGCCGCAGAACGGGGTGGTGTTTTCTTGAGCTCGAATATGTAGGACCGTTGACAAACGGACGGTTGGACGACCAAATTCCGGTAATGCAGGGGGATTCGCCAGAAATTACTCCGTGTACATACTCTGGGGACGAAAATTTTGGGATTAAGGTGCCGGGATTTGGGGGCGGAGCGAGGATGAAGTAGAGCTTCACGGATGGTTGCTTGATCTTTGTGGGTAGTTGGAAGGCACCTGGCTCATGACGGCGGTGCCGGTTCCCTGAGCCTGTTGGTTGTGCCTCCGAGATGAAATCTGTTGGGGGGGAATAGGTGGGAGATAAGGGAGTTCGAGAATTTCGCTGGGGCCAAGCCAAGCGGCCGCTCTATATGGCATCTTTTGCTGGCATCTTGTTTGTGGGCACGTTGTCCGTGCTTTTGGGAGTCGGTGCAGGTGTCGATTGGGTTAGTCTGGGTAGCGAGATCCCTCCGGGAAGCTGGGAGGTGCCAATTGTTTTTAGCCAGCTCCCTGCGAGGCAATCGGCCGCGGTTGCAGCACCGATAGCTTCCGCCTTCGAGTTGGTGGGGGAGGGCGGTCGGCTGGTCTTCTGGGCCGGCAGGGGAAAACCACAAATTCTGACCAAGGATTTTTATAGTGCTGCAGACCCTGATGTGGCCTTCGACGGGAAGCGAATTGCCTTTGCCGCCAAACCCACCAGAGAGAGCCTGTGGGAAATTTTCGAGGTCACTCTCGACGGGAGTTTGCCAAGGCGGGTAATTAGGATGCCGGCAAATTGCCGGCTACCTTCTTATCAATCACAGCTTTTCACCCTTGATGCCCCAGCCCCCTGGCAACAGATTACCTTTGTATCGGATGCCCCCCAGGTATTCACGGAAGCCGGGGTCGGTCAGTGTTGGGAACTCTACTCTTGTACGTTAGACGGGAAGGAAGTGTCCCGGCTGACTTTCGCTCTTTCTTACTGCTTGGATCCCTGGATGATACCGGATGGACGGGTCCTTTTTACTACATGGTTCCGGCGTCAGTTTTTTCACGGACGTGAGGGGGTGGTGCATTTGATGGGAATCAACCTCGACGGTACGGACTATGCTCTTTTCGGAGATCCTTCCTCCAAACGATTCAAGCGGATGCCTTGTTACACGGAAAGCGGGTTGGTGGTGTTCGTGGAGGGGGATAGGCTGCATGAATATGGGAGCGGGCAGTTGGGGGCGATCTCATATCGCCGGCCCTTGCGGAGCTATCGACCCCTCACGACAGAAGCCGAGGGCTTATTTCATTCCCCAAGTCCGTTACCTGATGGCACGATCTTGGTAGCCCATCGCCCACCGGGCGGGAGCAGCTGGGGAATCTACCGATTTGATCCTCATTCCGGCAGGAAAACTGTGGTTTTCGACGATCCTCATTACGATGAACTTCAACCCAGGGCATTAGTCCCCCGGCAGTTACCCGATGGCCGGTCGAGTGTGGTCCATCCGGAGAAAAAGACAGGGAAGCTTTACTGTTTGACAGTCAATATCTCGGACTTGCCGCGGGAATTTTGGCCGGTAAAGGAGAATCTGCGACTTCGTGTGTTGGAAGGCATTCCGTATCGGGATCCAAAAGAGGCAACTTTTTGGGGATGCGGCAAACTGGGAGATTCAGAGGGGAGCTTTTCTCTTGGCCCTATGGTGGCCCGGCGTTTTTTGGGGGAATTTCAAATCGCGGATGATGGTTCCTTTCAGGTGGAAGTTCCGGCTGATATTCCTTTGGAGTTACAGCTAGTGGATACCCGGGGGGTTAGCTTACGAAGTTGTGGATGGATTTGGGTGCGGCCCAACGAGAATCGGGGCTGTATCGGTTGTCATGAAGACGGAGAGTTAACTCCTCCAAACGACTTTGCTCAAGCTTTGGGGAAGCCGGCGGTATCGCTCATCCTTCCGCCGGAGCGGCGGAGAATGACCGAGTTTTATGAGCATGTTTGGCCGATTGTTCGTGCCAAATGTCTTTCTTGTCATGGACCGGAAGGTCACTCCCCGCGACTTGTGAGCCGAGTAGGCTGGACCGAGCACCCTCCGGGATCGGAGCAGGATCGCCAGTTTGCGTGGGAGGCTTTTGGCAACCTGGTAGCGGGAATTCGAAATAATGCTCCGATGGATGGGCGGTTTGTTCGGCCGGGGGAATCTCGACTCAGCCCTGTGATTTGGCATCTTGTGGGGGAAAATCTAGCCCGCCCGTGGGACGGGCAAGTGGGCTCTATCCCCGTTAAGCCTATCTCTCCGGAACATGGAGTTACCTTGACGAAGGAGGAGATCCGAACTTTTGTGGAGTGGATCGATTTAGGGGCCTTTTGTAGGAGGTAAGTTTCTCTCCCGAGGAGTATCGAGTAAGAAAATTCCGGGATGGTAGCAGGGGTTTGGATTCGGGATGATAGCAGGGGTGTGGAGTGGAGTTTTCTGGTTTTGCTCTCTTTGCCGGCTCATTCGTGAATCTTGGGAAAAGGGAGTAGATTCGTGCTCCCCTGGAGAAACGGTTATTCTCGGGCTGGAATGACTTCGAGATCTCTTAGGTTCTGGTTTGGATAGCCCCAAATTGTGCGTCTTTGCTCCTCGGGAGGCGGAGATTGACGCTTAGTGTGGGCAGTGTGTGCGGGTCTGGTGTGGCTGTTGGAATTAAGCGTGGGATTGAAGACCATTTAGTTTTGTTGCTGGAATTAAGTTAAAAAGGAAAAGAGTCTGTCTTCTTTGCGGAATGATCGATAGTCATGATGGGCTGTTTTGATCTTTCGACCGGTTCCCAGGGTCACTGGGTTTGCCGAAAGAATTGGGGACCCCGGCAACGTCTGACGAGATTGGGTGGTCTTTTGGTTGTTTTGGCCTTTGGGAGCTTCTCGTGGGAAAGCTCACTGGCCCAGCAGATGTTGCCTATCTTTACTGATGTTACGGAAGAGGCGGGAATTCGCTTTAAGCACAGTTATGGGGATTACCGCCTCAGTAACATCGTGGAAGGCACTGGAGCAGGTGTGGGTTGCTTTGATTATGACAATGACGGCTTCTTGGATCTTTATTTCGTAAATGGAGCGTGGACGGAGGGGGTGAGCGATACTCGGGGGAGGGAGCTTCGCGGCAAACTCTTCAATGCTTTGTACCGAAACCTCGGGGATGGCAGGTTTGAGGAAGTAACTTTTTTGGCCGGAGTCGAGGACCCGAGTTTTAGTTTCGGCTGTTCGGCGGCGGACTTCAATGCCGATGGGTTTCTGGACCTGTATGTCCTTAACTATGGAGAGAATCGGTTCTACCGAAACAATGGTGATGGTACGTTCACGGATGTTACAGGGGAGACGGGTTTAGGGAATTCTCTTTGGAGCTTGGCGGCGGTTTGGTTTGATGCGGATGGCGATAGAAACTTGGATGTCTACGTGGCGAATTACCTCCAGTATGATGCCGGGAAATTCCGTTGGTTCTATGCTGCCGCTGGGTATCCTGGGCCGTTGAGCTATCACGGCCAACCGGATGCACTTTACCGGAATAACGGTGACGGCACCTTTTCGGACATCACGGAAGAGGCTGGCGTGTACCAGCAGGAAGGTCGAGCGATGAGTGTCACGGTGGCCGATTTGGATGGAGATGGCCACCTGGACATTTATGTGCCGAATGACGCGATGGAAAATTACTTTTTCCGCGGTCTAGGAAATGGGAAATTCCGGGAAGAGGCCTTGGAGTGGGGGTTGGCGTTTGGGGAGGGTGGTCAGAATGTCTCTTCTATGGGGCCAAGTGTAGGTGATATCGATCGGGACGGCCGCCTCGACCTCTTTATCCCGGATATGAGTTACTCCTGTCTCCTTGTGAACCGCGGACATGTATTTGAGGACATGACTGCAAGAAGTAATCTTGCCCTGATCTGCGGGCAGTATATCAGCTGGGGCTCGGCGTTGTTCGATATGGATAACGACATGTACTTGGATCTCTTCGTAACAACCGGAGATGCCCACTTCGAATTCCCAGATGAGGATGTACTAGTGTGGAATGATGGAACCGGGAGATTCATCGACGTGGCTAATCAGTGCGGAGAATATTTTGAGCACAAACGGGTGGGCCGAGGT
>Ga0308310_1000968_pt1 | contig 12881 bp, 9 predicted proteins | sample HotsprSampleMS65_FD_203672 | JGI IMG/M metagenome (GOLD analysis project Ga0308310, IMG submission 203672) | Hot spring phototrophic mat microbial communities from Mushroom Spring, Yellowstone National Park, Wyoming, United States - 20090730_MS65 ...
CAATAGCCGAGCTCGCCATTCCAATCGCTTAGATCGGCATCGGGCAGCGCGCCGACCGCGCTCAGCTCGATGATCGCGCCGTGCGAGATGACCAGCACTGACTCGCCTTCGCGCACGCGCTCCACCAGCTCGCGCAGCAGCGCAGCTTGCTCAGCGGCGTAGCGCGCCGCCGCGCCGCCGCGCCGGACGACTGCCATATAGTCGGCGAACGTCATCGAACGGCGCAGCTCGCGCTCAACCGCCTCGGGCATATGCGCCAGCTGCTCACGCTGCTCATGCACAGCGTAGCCCATTGCAATTGCGGTCTCATAAGCGCGCGGCAAACTGCTGGTGACCACCAAGGCAAAACTGCCCATGCGCTCGCCGACGCGCCGCGCAAGGCTGACGCCATCTTGATTCAAATGCAGCGATGGCTTAGTGCGGATGCTATGCCGACGATGTTCAAGGATGCGCATGGCAAAATACCCTCTCAAAAGTGCTGTGAAAACGTGCCGTGAAGCTGCATTTTAGCCGCATTATAGCGCTGCGCGGAATTTTTCTACTACATAATCCTATCTTCATAGCGCGCTCGCCGCTAAAATCGAGATGAGTGAGCTCGTGCGCGCTACACTCGTGAGCGCGCGCTGCCCCGCCGAGCGGCAGGTGAGCTCGCAGCCCTGCGTTGACGATCCAGCCTGCGCAATCTCGAGCCAGCGTTTCCGCAGCTCGCCTGACCGATGCAGGCTCAAGGCGCAATCCATCGAACTGAGCGCTCTGCTAGAAAGGTTGCCATGCCCGAACTGCCCGAAGTTGAGACAGCCGTCCGCGTTTTGCGGGCGCCGCTGCTAGGGCGCACCATCTTGACCGCGCATTTCCCCGAGCCGCCGCGCCGCATGACCAACTTGCCGCCTGATCTCTTCGCCGCGCGCGTCAGCGGGCAGCGCATTTGCGCCGTTGAGCGGCGCGCCAAGTACGTGCTGATCGCGCTCAGCGCGCAACATCTGATCGTCCATCTGAAGATGACGGGGCATCTGTACGTGCTGCCGAGCGCGCAGGGCGACCCAATGGACCGTTGGCTGCGCGTCCGCTTTCCGCTCGACGACGGCACTGAGTTGCGCTTCTCGGACGCGCGGCGCTTCGGGCGAGTCTACCTCGCCGCGCAGCCTGAAGATATCCTGCCGCCGATCGGGCCGGAGCCGCTAGACGACTCGTTCACGCTTGCCGTCTTCGCTGAGCGCCTGCGCGGGCGCAGAGGTCAGCTGAAGCGCTTGCTGCTCGACCAATCGTTCATTGCGGGCATTGGCAACATCTACGCCGACGAAGCCTTGCACATCGCCGGGTTGCATCCGTTGCGCCGCGCGGATAGCCTGAGCGACGCTGAGCGCGAACGGCTCTATCACGCGATACGGCAGGCGCTGAGCGAGGGCCTAGCGCACATGGGCGCCAGCATCGGTTGGTATCGGCAGCCTGACGGCAAGCGTGGCGAGGCGCAGCACCATCTGCGCGCTTACCGGACGCGGGGCGATTCGCGCCCTTGCCCTGTGTGCGGCGCGCCGATTCAAACCATTCGCGTCGGGCAGCGCGGCACGCACTTCTGCCCGATCTGTCAGCCAATGCCGTAGCTCGCCCTCGGCGCGTCGTCTCATACAGTCATATGCGGTCATATAGCGCCTGAGCTGCCAGATGGCTCGTCCGCTAGTATGCGCACCCATGTGCGCACAGATTGCCCACGCGCTCGGCGTTCTGGCCGCGCTGCCAGCAGCGCGAGTTACCTGCCTACCGACGCGCTAACGCGCGTGCCGCGGCTCGCCGACGTAATACTGCATCGCGCAGCGCTCGCGTCCAACTTGGCGGGCTGCCTCGGCGTACGCCTGCGCGAAAGCGCCTGCCGTCTGATAGCGGCGCTCAGGCTCTTTGAGCAGCGCGCGCATCAAGACGCGCTCAAGGGGATCGGGGAAATCAGGGTTGAGCGATCTGGGCGCAGGCGGCGGCGTATCGACATGGTAGAAGGCGAGCTGCTCAGGGCGCTTGGCGTAGAACGGCAACCTGCCCAAGAGCATCTCGTAGACGACCACTGCCAGTGAGTAGACATCTGAAGCAGGCCTCAGCGGATGGTCAAGCACTTGTTCAGGCGACATGTACTGCGGCGTGCCAACGCTCACGCCGGTCTCGGTCAGCGCTGTCCAGTTCAGCGCCTTGATCAAGCCGAAATCCGCCAAGAAGACCTGATTGCGCAGTTTGCCGTTCACGCGCTGCACTTCAACCAGGATGTTGGAGGGCTTGACATCGCGATGGATGATGTCGCGCTCATGCGCGTAATCGAGCGCGGCAGCGATTGGCTTGATGATCTGCCATGCGTCGATCGGCGTGAAGCGGCGGCTCAGCAAAAGCTCGTAGAGCGACTTGCCTTTCACGTAGCGCATGACGAGGTAGAGCAAGCCGCGATCCTCGCCGAAGTGATAGACAGGGATGATGTGCGGATGCGAAAGAGCGCTCAGCACGCGCCCTTCGCGGATGAAACGCGCGCGAAGCTCGGGATCTTCCGCGTATTTTGGCAGCAAGACCTTGATCGCCAACGGCTCGTTATAGTTCGGATGCTTCGCCAAGTAGACCGATCCCATGCCGCCATCGCCGATCAATTCGCCGACCGTGAATTCGCCAAGCTGCGCGCCTGTCAGCCTATTCCTATCCTCCATCTGCCGCCTCTCCATTGATCGTCACTGCGCTGAGCATATCACGAAGGCGTGTTAAAAAACGTTAAGGGCGCGCTATTGACCCCTGCTGCGTTCAGTGCTAAATTCAGCGCCAGATGAGGCACCGTCATGAGCGACATCGCGGACGTAGGCATCGTCATCGTGAATTGGAACACGCGCGATCTGTTGCGCGGCTGCTTGCGATCGCTTGCGGCGAGCGATCCGAGCGTGAAGCGGCGCGTGGTGGTGGTGGATAACGCCAGCAGCGATGGCAGCGTCGCCATGCTGCGCGCAGAGTTCTCTGAAGTGACCGTGCTGGAGAACGCGCAGAACGTCGGCTATGCCGCTGCCAACAATCTCGGTTTGCGGCAGCTTGGCTTCGGGCAGCCGTGCGCACCCGATGCGCCGCGCTATGCCTTGCTGCTCAATCCTGATACCGAACTGCCATTCGACGCCTTGCGGGCGATAATCGCGCGCTTAGATGCCGATCCGACGATCGGCGCTGGCGGTCCGCGCTTGGTGCTGCCGAATGGCAAGCTCGATCTGGCGTGCCGCCGCAGCTTCCCCACGCCTGAGGTCGCCATGTGGCGGATGCTGGGTTTGAGCAAGCTCTTCCCGAAGAGCCGCCTGTTCGGGCGCTATAACCTGACTTACTTAGACGAGCACCTTGAGGCTGAGGTGGATTGCGTTGTCGGCGCGTTTATGATGGTGCGCCGCGAGGCGATCGCGCGCGTCGGGCTGTTGGATGAAGCCTTCTGGATGTACGGAGAAGACATAGATTGGGCGTATCGAATCAAACAAGACGGATGGAAGATACTCTACTACCCCAAAGTGACAGTCCTGCACATCAAGCGGGCAGCCAGCCGCCTGAATCCGAGAGCGCGGCTGGAGTTTCAGCGCGCCAGCCTGATCTTCTACTACAAACATTACGCTCGCCAGACGCCGCGCCTGATGCACTGGGCAGTGCTAGCCGGGCTGCTGATCAAGGGCGGGCGTCCGCTGTGGGCGGACATTCAAGCGCTAAGAAAAGCGCACTGACAGCAGAGCCGCCGCGCTTGCGCAGCTTTTTGGCAGGCCTGCTGCTGCTGATCGATCTCGGCGCGCTGGGCGTCGCTTTTTGGTTGGGTTATCTAGCGCGGCGTGAAGTGCCGCTCTTCGCCGCGCCAATCGATCCGCCGCCGCTGCGCGCTTACCTGCCCGTCTTCCTGATCCAAACGGCGACCATGCTGACCGTCTTCTACTTTGCGCGGCTATACCATCAGCGGCGAGCTGCGAGCCGCATTGATACGCTCTACGCAATTGCCGCCTCAGTCTCAATTGGCGTGGTCATGTCGAACGGCATTTCCAGCATCCTGCTGAAAGGCACGGGCGTCGGCACGGACTACCCGCGCCAGATGATCTTGTACGTCTGGCTGTTCACGCTGATCGCGGTCGCGCTCGGACGCGAGGTGCATCGGCAGATCACAGTGCGCTTGCGCAAGAGCGGCTTCGCGCGCGACCGCGTGCTGATCGTTGGCTCAGGCGAGGTGGCGCAGAGCATCATCCAGCATATTCAAGCCAATCCGCAGCTCGGTTATCAGATTGTTGGCGCAGTGAACGGGCAGGGCGAGCAGACTGTGGCGCGAGTGCCGATCGTCGGCACGACAGCTGAGCTTTCCGAGCTGATCGATGCCTATCACATTGATGAGGTGATCATCGCGCAGCCTGAGCTGCAGCGCCAAGAGCTAGTCAATTTGGTGGCGAGCTGCCAGCGCGGACGAGTCAGCATCAAAATTTACCCTGATCTGTTCAGCTACATGACGGGCGGCATGAGCGTGGACGATCTAGGTGGCCTGCCGCTGCTCTCAGTGCGCGACGTGGCGCTGCGCGGCTGGAAGCTCTCGCTCAAGCGCGGCTTGGATATCTTCGGCGCTGCCTTCGGCTTGATCTTTCTCTCACCATTTATGTTGCTGACCGCGATCTTGATCAAGCGCGAATCGCCCGGGCCAGTCTTCTTCGTTCAAGAGCGCATGGGCTTAGACGGGCGCCCGTTCCCGATGCTCAAGTTCCGCTCGATGCACGTGGATGCTGAGAAAGACGGTCCAGGCTGGACGACTGCTAACGATCCGCGCGTGACGCGCATCGGCAGGTGGATGCGCCGCAATAACTGGGACGAGATTCCGAACTTGATCAACGTGCTGCTGGGACATATGAGCCTAGTCGGGCCGCGCCCCGAGCAGCCGCACTTTGTGCAGCAGTTCCGCGAGAAGATTCCGCGCTACATGGAGCGCCATCGCGAGAAGGCGGGCGTGACCGGCTGGGCGCAAGTGAACGGCTTGCGCGGCGATACCAGCATCGAGGAGCGCATCAAGTACGACTTGTGGTATGTTGAGAACTGGTCGATCTGGCTTGACCTGAAGATCATCCTGCGAACCATTGTGCAGACCTTGACGGGCAGGAGCAAAAACGCCTACTGACGAAAGTCACATGGGCGAGCTGCTGATCATCCTGCTGCTGATCGTAGCGAACGGCGTTTTCGTCATGTCAGAGACGGCGCTGCTCTCAGCGCGGAAGGCGCGGCTGCAACAGCGCGCCGACGAAGGCGATCAGCGCGCAGCGGTCGCGCTCGAGCTCGCCAATCAGCCGAGCGCATTCCTCGCCACTGTGCAGATCGGCATCACGCTGATCGGCATCCTGGCGGGCGCGTTCGGCGGCGCGACGTTGGCAAGCTCGCTGGCAGAGCCATTGCGCGGCGTGCCGCTGCTGGCATCTTCAGCCGAGCCGCTCGCCTTCGCCCTGATCGTGCTGCTGACCACTTATCTCTCGCTGATCATCGGCGAGCTAGTGCCGAAGCGCTTGGCGCTGACCGATCCCGAGCGGATCGTCTCGCAGGTTGCTGCGCCGATGCGCTGGCTCTCGCGCGTGGCGGCGCCGCTTGTGCGCTTCTTAGATGGCTCGGCCAGTTTGATATTGCAGCTGCTGAACGTGCGCCCTTCAGCGTTGCCTGAGGTCACTGAACAAGAGATCAAGGCGATGATCGCGCAAGGCGCGCAGACGGGCACTTTTGAAGAGACCGAGCGCGAGCTGGTGAACGGCGTCTTTCGGCTTGCCGATGTGCGCGTGGGCGCGCTGATGACGCCTCGCACCGAAGTGACGTGGTTCGATGTGAACGAGCCGATTGAGTCCGTGCGCGAAAAGCTTCTCAAGAGCGGCAAATCGCGCTTCCCAGTGGCGCGCGGCAGCCTTGACAATGTGATCGGCGTGGTGCGCGCCAAAGATTTGCTGGCGCGCGCGCTCGCCGGTGAGCCGCTTGATCTGACAGCGTGCCTGCAGCCGCCGCTCTTCGTGCCTGAGACGCTCACGGCGCTCGAGATGCTCAATCGTTTTCGAGATGCCAACACGCACATCGCGCTGATCATTGACGAGTACGGCGGCTTGCGCGGCGTGGTGACCGTTGCCGACGTCTTGGCGGAGATCGTCGGGGGCAAGTATTTTGAGGAAGAGGCGGCTGAGCCTGAGGCCGTGCAACGCGAAGATGGCTCTTGGCTGGTTGACGGGATGATGATGATTGATGAGTTCGCTGAGCTATTTCCGACGCTGCGTCTGCCTGCCGAATCGGAGCGCGAGTATCAGACGCTCGGCGGCTACCTGATGAGTCAGTTCGGGCGCATTCCGCAGATCGGCGACTTGCACGAAGCAGACGGCTTGCGCTTCGAGGTGGTGGATATGGACGGCTACCGCGTGGATCGCGTGTTGGTCTCGCCGCTGCCGCCCTCTGAGTCAGCACAAGCGGCGGCGCAGGAGGCCTAGAAACTCGGGCGCGTTGGCAACGGCGTCAGCGTCGGCGAAGGCGTCAGCGCGATGACGGGCAAACGCGGCGGACGCGGCATAGGCGCCCTAATCGCCTTGCAACTCTGCACAAACGGGCAGCGGAAGACTTCGGGCGAAGGGCGCGCTTGAAAGAGAAGGAGACGCTCAAGCGCTCTTGACAGCCGCCTTCGCGCTCGCGCGCGCCTAGATTCACTGCGCCCCTAGGCGATTGGGTCAGCAGGGCCGCCGCTTGTGCGCACCTCGCGCGCGCTGCTGCTCTTGATGTGCTAGAATATGCGCTAAAATGTTCTAACGAACTGCACAGCAGCGGAGAGATGCTTGTGATCAGCACATATCGCCAAGAGACGCTCAACATCGCCTTCGCTCAGATACTGCACGCTGAGGGCATCGCGCTGGCGCCTGAGAGCGTCTTGCGCGCCGATGAGCGCCGTCGCTTGCCGGATATCGTTCTGGATTATCGCGGCTTGCGCCTGATGGTCGAAGGCGAAGTGGACGATCTGCTTGAGCCTGAGGAGAAAGCCTACCGCGCGGCGCGCCGCCGCCTCGAGGAGGGTCTGGCGCATATCGCGATCGGCGTGGTGTATCCTGCGCTGTTGCGCAACGTGCCGTTCAGGAAATTACATCGCGCTATCCACGAGAGTCGGCTGCGCTTCGTGGTGCTGATTCCCTCAGCGCTTGAGGCGAGTTTCGTCGAAGGCAAGGTGAGCGACTTCAGGGACATGCTGGAGCGCGCTTACGGTCACTTGCTGCGCGAAGACGAGGTGAGCGAAGCGGTCGCCATCATCGAGAGTGCGGTCGAGCAATTTGCGCAAGTGGTCATCCAGCATTTCTCGGCGCGCTTGCCTGAGATCGCCGAAGTGCTGGAGATGAAATATCAGCCGAAGAGGCGGCGCAGGCGCGTTGTTGCGCCTGAGGACGAAGACGCTGAGGATGTTGAGCTTTCGCGGTCGGCTGCCGTCTCGGAGACAGCGCACTACGCGGGCGTCGCGCGCATTGCGGGCTTGATCGTGCTGAACGCGCTGATCTTCCAAGAGCTGCTCTCGCAGAGCGTGCAGAGCGTCAAGAATTTGAACAGCGCAGCCGCTGAGCGCACGCCGACGCTGACCTTCTCAGAGATCTGGCAGGGCATCTACACGCAAATTGACTACTATCCGATTTTCTATCTCGCGCATCAGGTCATCCTCAGGCTCTCAAGCACGGCAGTCATCGTCGAACTCTTCGACAAGCTGATTCGGGCGGCAGTGCGCATCGCAGGGATGCGCGCCGCGCTCCAGCACGACCTGATGGGTCGCGTCTATCATCGCCTGCTCTCACAGGCGAAGTTCCTTGGCACGTACTACACCAGCATCCCCGCTGCCGTGCTGCTGCTCAAATTGGCGCTCCATCCTGCGCGCTGGCGAGTGGATTGGAGCAATTTCGATGAAGCACGGCAGTTTCGCGTTGCCGATCTCGCCTGCGGCACTGGCACGCTGCTGATGGCGGCTGCCGATGCGATCACCAACAATCATGTGAACACATGCAGCGAGCGAGGCGTTGCATCGCGGCGCGCTGATCTGCAAAGGGCGCTCGCCGAAGAGATTCTGTACGGCTATGATGTGCTTGCCTCTGCTATTCACATAACTGCTTCAACGCTCGCCTTGCGCGCCCCTGAGCAGACCTTTCGGCGGATGAACCTGTTCGCGCTGCCGCTCGGCGGCGAGGGCTTACGCTTGGGCAGCATCGAGTTCGGGAACGCCTTCCAGATCGCGTTGCCGCAGGACTTATTCGGCAGCGCACGCCAAGTGACGGGCAGCGGCGATACTATCACCTATTACGCGCCGCTGCCCAAGCTGGATTTATGCGTGATGAATCCGCCATTCGTGCGCAGCGTCGGCGGCAACCTGCTCTTCGGCAGCCTGCCTGAGGATGTGCGCAGCAGCATGCAAAGGCGTCTGCAGCGCATGATCCAGCAACGGAATTTATCGGCAAGCACAACAGCAGGCTTGGGCGCGGTCTTCGTGGCAGTGGCGCATCCATACATCAAAGAAGGCGGGCGCATCGCGCTGATCTTGCCGAAGGCGCTGCTCTCAGGCGTGGCGTGGGAAAAGACGCGCCAGCTAATCAACCAGCACTATCGCCTTGAGTATTTGATCGTCAGCCACGATCCTGAGCAGTGGAATTTCTCGGATAGCACAGCGCTCAGCGAGGTCTTGCTGATCGCGCGCAAGGTGACAGATGACGAATCAGGGATGCCTGAGGGCGAGCGCCCTGACCTATACGACCTGCCCAGCAATGGCAACGGCAATCCGACTATCTTCACCCTGCGGCGCAATCCGCTTGCCAAAGAGCATTTTCAGGGCACGGTCGCCATCAATCTGCATCGCAACGTCCGCACTGTGCTGGAAGCCTTGACTGTGGCGCAAGTGGTGGCGCGCACAGATCACGTCAGCTTGGTGGGCGGGCAGGGTGAGACGAGCATTTACTACGGCAACACTGAAATGGCGACGACCTGCCTTGTGCCGTATGAGGTAGCAGCTGAGAATTGGATGCTACCCTGCGCTTTCGCACAAATTGACCTCATCCGCACAGCGCGTGATCTATTGCGAGGTGAGCTCTGGATACCCGGCGTGCGCCGTCGCACGGCGCTCAACCTTTGCCGCTTGAGCGAGCTTGGCGATCTAGGCCCTGATAGACGCGCCATTCACAACGCCTTTGAGCTGAGCAGGCGAAGGACGCTCTATCGCGCCTTCTGGGGGCATGATTCTAGGCAGGTGGTCAGCATCGCGCAGAAGCCAAACAAATATTTGAGGGCACGCTCAACTGCTGCGCCAAAAACCCAGCTGGGTTGTCCGGAGAATCTGTTGCCGCGCAGCTCACAACTGCTATTGAGTGAAAGGATGCGGCTCAACACGCAACGTTTGTTTGCAGTGCGTCTCTCTCAGCCTGCTCTCTCCAACGTTTGGTGGGGCTTCCAACTCAACCGTCAGGATGAACGCCATGAGAAAGCCTTGGCGCTTTGGTTGAATGGGACTCTTCACATCCTGATGGCGCTGGCGAATCGCATTGAGACGCATGGCGCTTGGGTGCAGTTCAAAAAACAGACACTGGCTGCGCTGCCTGTGCTGGACGTGCGCTCGTTGACCGAGTGGCAGCTGGATAAGCTGGTCGAGGCGTATGATCGGCTCTGCGATCAGCCGCTCTTGCCTTTCCCAGAGATGGAGCGCGATCCCACGCGCGCCGCGATTGACGCCGCGCTCAGCGAGGCGCTCGCCCTGCCCGATCTGAGCGGCTTGCGAATCCTTCTAGGGCAAGAGCCCATCATCAGCCTGAAGCGGCTATGACGCACAGCGGCAAAAATCTGCCTGGTGCGCAGCTCACAAAGCCTGTGCTAGGATCAGCGCGCCCGGCGCCAGATATACGCCAAAGAGCTTTTGAGCGAAATTCCCCAGTTCGAACGCCAGCTTCACCCTGAGCTTCGCTCGGTCGCTGTGCAGAGCATCTCGAGCTGAGACGTACAGAACACGATAGCCTATTTCTTCTAACAACCTGAGATGAGAGCGCACAGGCATTGAGTGACGGTGATCGTTGGTCGCGGCGCGCATCAATCGCTTGCCCAGCTCGGCATTCAGGATAGCGAGCCTGATGCCGAGCGCAAATAGCCAAGATTTATCAACGACGCGCATCAACAAATAGCCGCCCTGACGCAGCACAGCTTTGAGATGAGCCAACTCGCTGCGCTGATCGTGCCAATAGCAGTTCACATCCAAGCACACCACGCCGTCAAACGGCCGCTTGACGTGTTCCGGGAGCGCTGCAGCCGATTGGCACTGGTAGGCTTCCAGACCAAGCGAGCGCACGTAAGAGACCGCTGCTGGCACAATATCGTATCCGCAGACCTGATAGCCAAATTCTTGCGCTGCTTGCATGAAGCCACCATACGCACAGCCGACATCTAAGAGGCGCGCGGGCGCAGGCAAATGCTTGGCGAGCAGTTTCAGGCTTGTCCGATACAAGCGTTGCTTGTATGCGTTGAGCTGAACGCCCGTTTGACTATCGCCCCAAGCCATTTGCTCCGTGTGCTTGATCTCAGCCGCCAGATCGTACGGCTCTGTGCTGAAAAAGGCGCGACAGCGCCTGCACTGCCGCCAGCACTGCTCGCTTCGGTTGGATGGGCTGAAGCGAATTGGCAATTCAAACGAATCTGTGCTGCCACACGCCGAGCAACGGGCTGAGCTCGTCATGATGCTACATCCTATCTCTCTCGTATCTCTCTCGAAGCGGCAGCGCGCTGCCTGACAGCGTGGCGATCAAGCCTTCTGCCTTACGCAGCGGCCGGTTTTTTGGGAAATGCTTCAGCAAGCGCCGCAGCAGCGCCTGCCCGAAGCGGCTCGCCAATGGGGGCGCAAGGCTGGGTGCAGCACAAAAGCGCGATGCACAGCCTGCGCTTCGAAGCCGACTTTCAATTTGAACTGATGTAGACCTTCTTCTGCCCAACTTTGCACTGAACGAACGCCGTAACTGACCAATGCGCGCGGCGACTCGACCAAGTAATGGCGCAGCGCGTGATAGAGCAGCGTATCGTTCGGGCGATACTTAAGAGCGTCCGTACAGGAGAACAGGCTCTCAAATTCCACCCAGTCTGCCACTTCGGTGATGGAGAGGAAAGCGATCAGCCGCTCGCCGAGCCATGCGCCTAGATAGACATTGGCAGGCGAGCGCGCGCGCTCCGAGAAACGCCGCTCAAAAGAGCGTCTATCGGCGTCGCTCAAGCCGGCGCGCCGCCGCGTATCAGCGTAAGCAGGGTAGCCATGCTGGAGCACGTGCTCTGCCGAGAGCGGCTGGATGGTGAGCGCCGCCGTGCCGCGGCGCACATTTCGGCGCATGGCGGCGGCCAATTTTTCTAGTGCACAGGCATGGTGACGGCACAAGTAGATCACAGTGTTAGCAGGCTTTGTCGCGCTTGGCAGCTCTAGGCAGCTCACCACAAGCGCACGGCGCAAGGCTTGGCGCACTTCGGCTTGCGTTGGCGTGTTGAGCGCGAAGACAGGCACGCGCAACATTGACCAACGCTCGTGGCGCGTCCAGAACGTCCCTTGCGTCCCTCGCAGAAACGCGCGTTCATTGGGATACAACAGGCGTAAGTGCGCTTCTAGCGTCAGCGTGCTCACAAAGTGACCTCAACGAAACAGGGCGAGGAAGGTCTGCCATAGCACGCCCAGATCGCTGAGCAGCGTGGCGCGCTCTATGTACTGTAAGTCAATCGCCAACTTGTCGGGCATGATTTGTTGAATGTAGCGCGTCTCCCAGTCGGGGCCTGAGAGCAGCGCTTGCTCGTCCCGATAGCGCACGGAAGCAGGGCTCGTCATGCCCGGACGGACGCGCAGCACGCGCCGTTGCGCCTCCGTGTAAAGCGCCACATAGCGCGGGTCTTCCGGACGCAGCCCGACAAGGCTCATCTCGCCGCGCAGCACGTTGATCAACTGCGGCAGCTCATCGAGCTTGGTCCGCCGCAGGAAGCGCCCAATCGGCGTGATGCGCGGATCGTGCGCAGTGGTGATGCCCGCGCCGATCTTATCCGCGTCGACCACCATTGAGCGAAATTTGTAGAGCTTGAACGGCACGCCATGCCGACCGACGCGCACAGCGCGGTAGAAAACCGGGCCGGGCGAGCTGAGCTTGATCGCAATTGCCACGCCAAGAAAGAGAGGCAAAAGCAAAACAAGCGCCGTAGCGCTGACCAGCACATCAAAAAGGCGTTTGACCATAGCACCTAGCGCCGAAAAGCGGCTGCCACATCATACACAGCGTTGATCACATCTGCCACGTCCGCGTCGCTCAAGCGCGGATGCAGCGGTAAGGAGATCAGCCGTTGATACTCGCGGTAGGCGATAGGGAAATCCTCAGGTCGCCAGCCGTAGCGATTTCGGTAGTATGGATGCAGGTGAACGGGGATGAAATGCACGCTGGTGGCGATGTTGCGCGCTCTGAGTTCCTCGATGAACTGCGCGCGCGTGATGCGCAATTGCTCAAGATTCAGGCGCAGCGTGTACAAGTGCCAGGCATGCTCAACATTGGCGCGCTCAGTAGGCACTTGGACTGCCTCAAGGTTGCTGAACGCGGCTTGATACTGCGCCACGATAGCGCGCCGCCGCGCTTGAAAAGCGGCGAGGCGCTTCAGCTGCACTATGCCAATAGCGGCTTGAATATCGGTCATGTTGTATTTGAAGCCTGGCACCACCACTTCGTAGTACCACGAGCCTTCGCTGCTGTAGCGCTTCCATGCATCGCGGTTCATGCCGTGCAAGCTCCAAAGGCGCGCTTCGGCAATGCGCTCGGGCGCGCCTGTCAGCATACCGCCTTCAGCAGTGGTCAGGTTCTTAGTGGCATAGAAACTGAAGGCAGTGAAGTCGCCTAGCGTGA
>Ga0308310_1000969_pt1 | contig 12860 bp, 9 predicted proteins | sample HotsprSampleMS65_FD_203672 | JGI IMG/M metagenome (GOLD analysis project Ga0308310, IMG submission 203672) | Hot spring phototrophic mat microbial communities from Mushroom Spring, Yellowstone National Park, Wyoming, United States - 20090730_MS65 ...
CCAGGAACTGCGCACCGACTTCCCGCGCATCCCCTTCACGGCGGATGCCGACCTCTTCCGCCAGATGACCGACCTGGGCCAACAACTGATTGCTCTGCATTTGCTGCGTAACCCTGCCAACACCGCCAGGGTCAAGTATCAAGGTCAGGGCAGCGATGTGGTGGAGAAGGTGCGCTATGACGCAGCCAACGGGTGGGTGCACATCAACGCCGACAAATACTTCGAGGGCATCACGCCGGAAATGTGGGAATACCGGATTGGCGGCTACCAGGTGCTGGAAAAATACCTGAAAGACCGCAAAGGCCGCCCCCTGGACGACCCCAGGCGCTACATTCACATCGCCTCCGCCATTGCCGAAACCATCCGCCTGCAGCAGCAGATAAATGACCTCTATCCACGGGTGGAGGCGCAGACGATCTGACTGTTTTCGCCGATGGTCTGTTCTTCACATCGGGTAGGGCTGGAAGCCCCGTACTTCAGTGCGGGGAGGAAAGCCTCTTTAGCAACTTTAGTTGCCATATTACCATTTAAGCGCATAAAATGAATTCATGCCACAGCAAATACTGACCATTGTCTGTCAACAAAGCAGGAATCCGCTTTGAGGACCTCTCGGGCATTCGGGCTTCTGCCCGGCAGCGAAAAGACACCAGGTCGGATGCGGGGCAGAACCGGGACTATTGGCCGTTCTATCAGTTGGAGACGTTTGTGCGCTACAAGGCCCTGGCTGCTGGCGTGGCGGTGGATGCGGTACCTCCGCACTACACCAGCCAGACCTGCCATCGGTGCGGGGCGATCAACCAACGTCAAAAACATGCCTACGTCTGCAGGCGGTGCGGATACAAGGCGCACGCCGATGCCAATGCTGCGATGAATGTCCGGGATTGGTATGGGCTGTGCTGCCCGCTGGTTCTTCATGCTCCAGCGGGCGGGCTGCATGAACCAGCCCTGAACTGGGTACGCGAAACGGCCGCGCAAGCGGCCGCGTAGCAAGAACCAGAATCCTCCGGCTTCAGCCGGGGGAGGTTCAAAGACTCTCCGCCAGAAAGCCTTCGACTTCAGTCGAGGGCTGTTTACATCAGGCGGCACTGCACGTTTTCCAGACGCCGAACCACAGCACAGACAGTAACCGCCACGTCCTTCCTTCCTGCACGGCGTTTTTTCAGCCGTTCACCCGGCGGCAGAGGCTATCGCCGCCGCCGCAGGGCAAACGGGGTGATAACGGCAAACAGCGCCAGCCATCCCAGCGGCCACCACGAAACCGACTTCGAGGGTGGCGGCTGGGCTTCAGCGTACCAGCCTTTGACGGGGCCTTTCGGAACCTCGTTGGACACCGTGTAGATCGTCCCGTCAGGCTTGAGGTAAAGCCGCCGCATTTCTTCGAGATTGAAGGGCCGGGCCCCCCGCCGTCCGAAGACGACGAGCTGGTGACCGCTTTCATCCACGCCCCGGTCACGGTCCAGCCCCTTCGACACCGCCAGCGATTCACCCTTGGTGGGATGCGTCGCAATCAGCCGTGGCTCCGGCCGCGGGCTGAAACCACCGTTGGTCGCCATGGTCTCCGGTGAGGTGAGCTGTACGACGCGCAGGCCGTTTTTGCCGTCGGCAATGTAGGCAAAGGCGCTGGCATTCGTCATCCCCACCTTCACATCGCGGGCATCGTTGATGACGCCGCCGGCCGTAAAGATTTGGTCAATTTTCGGCTGTTCGGGGCGTTCCACATCCACAATGACCAACCCCTGCTTGCCACCCGCAATGTAAGCATAGGTGCGCGCCACGTAAATCTGATGGGCGTCCTCCAGCGGTATCGTCGCACCCGGCACAAGACGGGCTTTTTCCGGCAGCGTGATGTCCACAACGTGCATGCCGGTCGCATCTGTGACAAAGGCATAGCGGAACTGAATGGCAATGCCCTTGGGTTTTCTGAAACCTTCAACAATGGAGACTACTTTCGGCGCAGCAGCATTGGCAATGTTGACGATGACCAGTCCCCGGTCACACAAAATGTAGGCATAGTCACCGGCAATGGTCAGATTTTCGGCCCCCTTGAGCAGGCCGTCTGGGTTGAAGGTGTAGTCCTTCTTGAGAAAGTTATTCGTCGGATCACCATCGAGCAGGGTGGCAACGTTGATCATAACCAACCCTTCCTCCCGGTCACTGACATAGAGATAGGCATAAACCGGGCTGATGGGTTGCTCTTCATTTTCGGGAAACCGCTGCCGAGTAGGATCAACAGCCAACGTTGTGGGTGAGGCAATAGCCGTAGCGTACTTTGTCTTGACGTAGAGCCTCTGCCCTAACGGCGAGACCGGAGCTGTTGTAATGCGCTCGGAGAAATCCTTGTTGTCAATGTTGGCAATGTCATAGACGCGAACGCCATGCTCGCCTTCGGCAACGTAGAGGTATTCGCCCCGCATTTGCAGGCTCAAGGCATGGCCATGGTGGTGGTAATGCTCGCGAAGCTTATCGCCACCTGCCTTATGCTTCCGGTATTCCTTCGGGTAAGCAATTTCGTGCAGGGTGCTGCCGATAACAGCCTGGGGCTCGCTGCGCTCTGTAACCACGACAGCCGAGATGCCATGCTTGCCTTCGGCAACGTAGACATAGCGCCCCATGAAGTTGACATAGTTTGTACCTAACAAGAGCAACTGCGCCATGAGGGCGTTGTTGTCATTGTCCTTGGAAATATGACAGTCAGTACAGCCTTTGGTTTCCCGCGCACGCACAGTGTGCGGGACGTGGGTGTTCATAGCCTGCCCTGAGTACCCCTCTGCAGAGACCGTCTGCTGCTGGGAGTACAGCCACAGCCGGTTGGCGTTCTGGGAACCGACGATAACCGCCGAGGATGAACGGACGGGTGCGATGCGGTTGCCGGTGGCCGTCCCGTCAATACCCAGCATAAACACATCATCCCGTAGCACCTGGAAGTTGTAGGCAGTCCAGTTGCGGGTCTCCGGGCCGCCTTCGTTGTGATTCATCGGGCGCTTCCGGTTGGCTGACATCGGCAGGTGACAGCCGAAACAACTCGTCATCCATGCTGAATGACATGCGTAGCAGGTCATCCGCTGGTCGCTGTGGGCAAGTTGGCTATCCTTGCTCTCATCAGGCTTAGCCGCTGGGTTCCACACATTGCCTTTCATAAGCAGCTTGGCGTAGTGCGACTTTTCGTTGTAGTGCTCGTGGCCAGGCGTGACTGTATCTTTGGTCTGCACCACGACCCAGAATTTCTCCGGGTCTACCATCGAGTACTGGATGACCTTGCCTTTGTAAGGGCCGGTCGTTGGGATTTCGAGCACTGACGCCTGCCGGAATCCACGCGCGCGACGCTTCGAGGGATCGCGCTCGTAGACGGTACGGGTTTTGTAACCATCCAGTGAGTTGCTGCCACCTGGTGCTTCAGCATCTGTTTTGTTACGCGCCGTAAACTTGCCCGTCACCAGCGCGTCATCGGCACTCTTTTTGCGTGCGCCACCAGCAAAACCCGTCGTCAACGACTTCGGATTGGCATAGGCGTAAATCGAACCGTGACAGTCTTGACAACTAATCTCAATGGCAGCGCGCGGCTCCCCATACAGAAGGCGATCGCCGTGGCCATCCTGCGAGAAGTGGCAATCCACACAATGCATGCCCTTCTCCAAGTGGATGTCTTTGAGGTGCACCGGTACGCCGCTGCGCCTGGTAGTTTTGTTGACTTCGACGCCTTCAGACGTATACGCCACAGCCTCGCGCAGCATTTCCGGCGTGACATTCGGCACCGGCTGGTCATTTTCATCTAGGTAGCGGCCCTTGCGGTCCTGTTTGAAAACGGCCCGGTAAATCCAGCCATGGCCGTGAAAATCGGCAAACTGGGTGCGCTTGGCTTTGGGATTGACCTCAGTCCACACCTCGTTCAGAAAAGCCCGGTCGCCCCACTTACCACGCTGGGCCGAGCCTTCCGGGTTGTGGCGGGCAATGTTTTCCAGCTCCTCATCGCTGCGCTTGAGCGGTGTTTCCGGGTACATCAGGCGGCCGTCGGTTTCGTTGTCCCACCACATAAAGCCCTGGTAGGTGGTGAGCATGTTCGTCCCTGGGTGCATGTGGCAGACCATGCACTGACTGGTTGGAATGGCATTGGTCAGGACGTGACGCACCGGATGGCCCGGCTCATCCTTGGGAATCGTGGGGTCGGCTGTCTTCGTCGTGCCGCGATTTGAGTGCGCATAGTCAAACTTGGTCGAAGAGTGTACGGTCGAGCGATCGTTGGCGTAGGGCGTGTGACACGCCGTGCAACCGCTGGAGCGATAGTCCCCAGGATGGTCGTTCGTCCCCAGCATGGAAGTCAGCGGATCGAGCAAGCGCGTTTTTTGCAATCCGAGAAACACCGGGTCGGTGCGCAGGCCGGTTCCAAAGCCGCGCGGACTTAGCTTGACTTCGGGCAAACCAGCCAGATCGGCCTCCGGGTTTGGATTGCCAACTTCCGATTGCTTCCGTCCGCCACGCTCGAAGACGCGCAGGATGTTGCCCGGCTGGGTAACCTCCCACCGGGGCAGAGGCGTGATAAACGGAAGGATACCGCGATACTTCCGCTCGGAAGGCGTTGGCGGCTTGAGGGACATCAGCGCCTGGGGCGCGCCGTCCTGGTTGTAGCTTTCGCCCCACCGGCTGTCTTTGTACGGGTACGCGCCGTTGTTGTAAAGCGCTGCCCCCCACAGCATCGCCCCGTGCGTCATCATACTGGTCTTGACCTTATCTACAATGAACGCCTGTCCATCTAGCCGTGCTTCTTTGTTGTGACACTCGCCGCATGTGATGTCGGCCACCCGTAGGTCGCCCGGATTGACAAACCGCACGAAGTCCAGGTTTTCCTTGAGCAGGGCCGTGTAGGACAGCTCCGGATTGGCGGAGTTGGCCGAGCCGTCCTTGCGCTTCCACAGCTTCGGGTTGGTGGGCTGCGGATGGGCTTCGTTCTGGGCTTTGATGTATGCTGGCTGCCCCTTGTCGCTTCCGGCAGGCTTCATGACTTCACCATTTCCACCGTGGCAATACACACATGTAATGTTGCGCCCGATGTTGAGTGCACTGCCGTCTGGTGCGGCATGGGCGGTTCTGTAGCCTCCCTCATAGCCTGTGTGGCAGCTTATACAACCGCTGTCATTGCCGTTCTGAAGCCGCCAGTCATCCTCGGTTTTGTCTTTTGATGCTTTGTAAATACGTGCGCGCACCGTAGCCGGGTCAACCGGCAGGGAGGGTTTGGGCGTTTCTGCACTCCCAGCCGGCCCCCCCTGCACAGTGGTCTCCGCAACCGGTGCGGCCACATCGCTGCCAGCCACCGGGCGAAATGCCGACAGAAGACTGAATCCGACAAAAGCCGTACCGACGGCAGCACAGAGGGTTGCAACTTTGAGTCTGAAGGCAATCGCCATGGTCAAGTACCCCTTCATCTGAGAGACGGGCTGGGGGACCCGTTACACAGACGTATCGCATCAGAACGTAAAGGTGGCTTTGGCGTAGAGCGAAAACAGAAAGCGTGACTGCGCGCCACAGTTCAGCCCTGAACAATTCGACGTGAAAATGTCCTTGAAACCATCGAGCGGATTCATGATTGAAAAGCCGCTTCTGATGACGATGTTCTCACTCAACAGTGGGCGGTAAATGACGCCTGCCCCGTAATCAATCCCGACGTTGTTGCGGATGCGGCGCTGGAACGTCAGCAACTGCAATGATTCGGTGTGGTGGAAGCGAAGATAGTTCAAATTCGTCAGTAGCTTGAGCTTGGGCGTCAGATTGGCTTCGTAGCCGACGTTAGCGACGATGATGCCCGGATTGACGAAATTCGCCTGCCCTTGCAGCTTGCTGCTCCGCAGGCTTGGAATGAGGCTGTTCTGGGTCACAAGCGCCACGCCTGCCCGCGTCAAACGGATTTCCTGGCTGTTCCAGAAGCTGTTTTCGCCGCCGGCAAAAAACTGATTGTCGAGAATGGAATCGAAGCCCCGTGCTACCCGGTCGGTCGGGTTTGCGTCGCCGGAGGAAAAGAAACCCGATACCTGAAACCGTTGCCAGTCGCGGTCATAGGACAGCTCCAGCGCCGCCAACTGAGCGTTGATGCGCGTCGGACGCCCGGCAATCGGTTGCAGCGAATCGCGCCCCAGCGCTTGGTAAAACGCATGGTTGATGTTGAGGCGGCGGAAGTGACCGTTGCCGGTCCAGCCAAGATAGCCTGCTTTGACGCTATGTGGTGTAACTGCCCCAACTTGCGCCGGCCGTACCAGAAAGCGGTTTTGGTCAAATCTGACACTCGGCTGGTCATCGTTGTAGTGGACGCTCAACTGCATTGTGTAGCCGGGCTTGATGAAATCCTGCCGATAGAGATTCGCCACCCACACCCGCTGATTCCGCTGGTCAAAGGTGTTGATGCCGCTGTTGGTGTCTTTTTCCAGCATGTAGAAAAACGCCGCGTTGAACTGCCATTTGTTGTCACGGAAGTTCCCGAACAGGCGCGCGCCCAGGTTGAAGTCATCGAAAATCAGCCCGCGGAAGTCGCTGTTGAACTGCTGGACGCCTACCCGCAGGGAAGTGGAATCAAAAAATGGACTGTGTCCGCCACGGCTGCCGCGCCCCCGCAAAAACGGAAACAGCTTGGGCGTGTCACCCAGACGCACCTCGACAAAGGCTTCCTGGAAACCAATGTAGGTGTCAAACCGTGTCGTCCCCTTGCGGACATCCCGGTTGACAATGCCGTTTTCCCGGACGGCCAGGTAGTTCAAGTTGAACACTGGCGTAAACCGGATGCGCCAGTCGGGTGGCTTGAAGGCCGTATCGCCGTGGAACAACTCGACCGAGGTGACGAAGTTCTGCTGGTTGAGAAACTGGCCGCCACGTCCGAAAAACTCGGCTGCGCCGGGCCGACGGGCGTTGATGTCCTGCGGCAGAGGCGTCCGCCGTCCATCCACGAAGGTGATGCTCTCGAAAGTCAGAACGAGAAAGGTATGCTGTCCCAGGATGGGATAGTCGCCTTTGAGGACGTTGAGCCGGTACGGATTGAGGATGCTGCCCTTTTCGTACCGGTTCCATTCCGGGAAGCCAATCCGCCACCGGTCCTCGATGGGGACGCCCACATCGCTGTCGCGCCGCTCACTGCGGGGCTTGACACTGCTGGGGCCTTCGGCCCCGGGCACGGTTAGCTCGCGGAGTTCGGGAATGGCATCGGCTGTACGCGGCACACGCACCCCATCCTGCCGGGACTGGGCTTCCTGCACGACAGGAGCTGGCATTGTTTCAGAAACTGCCGCCAGATTTTGGGCCACAGCAGAAAAGCCCAGCCACATCCCCCACCCAATGATGAGAGCAACCAAACGGCGAGTCTGGTTCATGCCAAAACTCCTGTTAGCTTGGTAAAGTGCAGCAACGCCTTGAGCGCCGGGCGTTGCAACTGGAACATCGAGAGCACGGAGGATGTCTCATTCGGCTTTGTAAACAATCACACCTTTTACGGCATGTCAAACAGGAAGCTTAGACTGGATGACACACACTCTTGAAAGCATGTCACAAACCGATAAAAGGCTTGTGACGCCAGGACAAAACCGGCCAGGACGTGCTGCTGCCGCCGAACCCAGCGTCATTGCATGCAGCACAAGTAAATCTTCATACAAAGGATGAACCATGGACACCACGCAAGCACGGTTGCGCACGCAACTTCGGGAGCAATTGACGCAGAGCCTCGAAGCTGCCATTCATGAACTCACGGCCCTTTCTGACGCCCAACGCACCTGCCCGCTCAAGCCCAGCCGCGCCAATCCTGACATCGTCTGGACGCCATGTGACCATTTCGCCCACCTTATCGGCACGGAGCAGTACTTCCAGCGGGAGATTGAAAAAGCCCTGACTGAGAGCCCGGAAGCCCATCCCCAACCCTACACCGGCGCTCCAAACCACCCGGATGAAGACATCATGGCGGCCGTTCACGCTTTCAACGACCGGTGGATTTTGAAGCACCGTGACAAATCCTTTGCCGAACTCGTCGCCATGGCGCGTGAAACGCGCGCCTACACGCTAGCTCTGCTCGACCGCACGAGTGACGAGCAACTTACCCGCTCGATGCGGGTACCGTGGGGGTTGGCTACGATTGGCGAGGTCTTTGAACTTCAGATGCGCCACATGGCCATGCACCTGGGCTTCATCCGAGAGGGACTGGCCGCAAAGGCATGATGCCCCCGCCAATCCGGGCTCTCGCAGCCGTCTTGCTTGGCAATGCGCTGATGCGGATTGCCGGAGCCGCCGGCAGCGTGCTCATCGGCCTGTATCTGGCAGCGCTTGTTGCCCAAGGAAGGATGTTCGATGCCAGGCTAGTCGGAGCGCTGACAGCCGTAGCCTTTGGCGCCGAACTCGTCGGGGCCTTGCCCATGGGACTGCTCGCCGACGCCCGGACCCCCCGGACGATAATGGTGTTTGGGGCGCTGCTGGGGGCAGCCGCCGTTCAGCTTTTCGGACTGAGCAGCCTCGTAGCCGTGTTTTTCCTGGCGCGCGCCGGCGAAGGGCTGGCTGTAGCCGCTACCACGCCTTCCGTCCTCGCCTTTCTTACCGAAGCCACGGCGACGGATGCCGTCCGGCGCGGCAAGGTCATGAGCTTTTTTGAGATGTCCCTTCTGGGCGGGCTGGCCTTTGGCGGCATCCTGGCCAGCATGCTGTGGCAATCCATCGGCATCTGGAGCTTTTCGGCGGTAGCGGGCCTGTATGTCGCCGCTGCCGGCCTGTTCCTCTCCGGCGCGCAGGGACGTGGCGCGACGACCAACGCATGGGCAGGACTGCGCGGGGCGTTGGCCGCCCCCATGCTGCGCCGTCTGGCTCCGGCCTGGATTTGCATCAACGCCATGGTCGGCGTTTGGCTTGGCTCAACCCTGCCGTTTCTGCTGACCTTCCCGGAACGCCGGGGCCAGTTCCTGACTGGCGTTTTTGCCGACTGGCCGGAGGGTGTCGGCTGGGCGTTCTTTGGCTACGCCGTCATTTTCGGTACTGGCGTCACCGGATGGAGTTTCATGCTGCACCGTTTTCGCCGCATTACAGTTCTGCGCCTGGCACTTGGCGGGCTGTTTGCCGCGTGTCTTGGCTTTTACGCGCTCAATCACGCTGGCGGGCAGCCACCCGGTATCCGCTGGCTCATCGGCAGTGGTACGGCCCTAGCAATTATGGTCGAAAGCGGTTTTACACCGACGGCGCTGGCGCTGCTGGCTGAGGCTGTCGGAGAACAGGCTGGACGGGGCGCAACAATGGGCATCTACTCTGTACTGCTTGGCGTTGGGGCTGCGGCCGGTGCACTTCTGGGCGGGCTTGGCGCGCAGTGGGCCGCCATGGACGGCCTGATTGCGGTCACGGTCTTGCTTGGCCTCGGGGCGGCTGTCGGCGTCGAATGGCTCGCATCGGATCCGGCTCTGCCCACTTCTAGGCGCGCCGAGTAGGCGTGGATTCTTTTACGCGAATTCGTACTTGGTTGCCGCGGACCTATAGAGCCTTGGCTGCAAGCTGATCGAGTTGCGATCGTACGCTTCGTAACCGCTGCGCCGTCCGGTTCCAGACATAGGCAATGACTTTGTCTGTCGGATAGCGGCCGTTTTGGTTGTATTCTGTCGTGCGCAATTCAGGATACATACGCAGGATGGGAACCAACTCCGGCGCCGACTCTGCCATTGAGATACGGCGGTCAGCCCCTTGCATGGTGGCCCACAACGGACGGACAAGCTCGTAACTGCGCAACACGCTGCGGAGATCATCGAAAAAGTCTGCTTGCTCTTCATAGTCGTTGTATTTGGACAGGAATGACTCCACAGCTCCTCGTGCATCGACGACCAACGTGTCATACTGGCTGAAGGTCGGACTGCCGTTGACCAGGAGGTTGACGCGGTTCAAGGCATCTATAGCCTGTCGGGCATCGTTGACAAAACGCTGGTCAATGCGTTTGGCAGGCTCGCCAAAAGTCAATATGGCGACGTTTTCGAGAGGAATCATGGCTTGCTCGCCACCGGCGTTGAGGTAGGTTACACCCTGCAAATCCAGCTTGACCAGCTTGCCGACAATCTCAAGGCCGTCCATGCGCTTGATGCGGATGTCCTTGCCCACCATCGGGCTAACCGGTTGGGGGGGCGGCGTCCGCCGGGAAGGCTTCCGCCGTTGGGCTTCCGCTTCATGCATGGGAAACAGCAAAACGAATAACAGAAAGGTTAGACTACTTACCCTCCACAGGGAGGCTGATGGTTCAAAGGAGCGGTTTGCAGGATTCCCTGGCCGGCTGCCCACCCAAGAAATCCCCAGCCTACAAAATCGCGAAGTCGGCGTCATCGAACGGAACGTTGAAGGCCAGATACAGAATGTCGTCTTCGTAGACCAGTTGCCCGGCTCGCCAGCACTGTTCCCGCCGCGCCGTAAGAATACCATCTGCAGCAAGGTAATCACTATAGGTAATGCGCTCTTCCGTTTCCCGATCTTCAAAGAAGCGGCATTGAAAATGGGCAGCATCGAAGCCATAACTCACATTTTCAGAAGGCAATTCCAGCCGCCAGATAGGGTCTCCATCGGTGTCCCGGTCGGCCACCGGCGGTGCGTAATCATATTCCTCGGCATGGGCTAGAAAGTTGCGCGGATGCAAGCGAATGCGTCGCTTGATGGCTGCAAGATCGAGCGCCGGTAGGGGCGTCGGCTGCCCATGGCGGAGCACCTGCCCGGCAAAACCGTTGATTACAATCACCGTCGGCTCACTACCCGGGCGGTGTTCTACAAGGCGGAGCCGTCCACCAAATGCACGCAGAATTTCAAGCTCAATGGTTTCTGAAGGCTGCCTAACCGTCCGGCGGACGTGCATCAACAAGGTTCGTACGCTGTGCAAGGCGGCACGTCCACCGATAGCCAGTACACAGCGTTCAATAAAGGACTCGGGAGCAGTTGTCCAATCCATACGCAAAGGCAGCCAAGGTTGGTCGCTGGGCTCACAGCTTATTTTATCCACGGTTGTCTGGCAAAAGCCCCGAGGGTATTCAATCGCGCCACTGCACTGCTTTTCAAGAAGAGCGGAAGGACGGCAGGTAACCTTCCTGGAGTTTGGCCGGTTTGACTAGGAAGCAATGGACTTGACTTGTGCGCTCAAGTCCATTACCAACATGAGTGCTGTCGGGGCGTGGCTCAGCCTGGTAGAGCATTCGCTTTGGGAGCGAAGGGTCGCAAGTTCAAATCTTGCCGCCCCGACCACCTGTTGCCAGCTGTAGCTCCCTTCCCACTGCATTTCGATGACCTTCGCCAGTTTTCCCACGCCGTTCTGGAAAGCCCTCCTAGGTAAGCTCCAACTGTTTGGGCTCTGGCTGGCTGGCTTTGGCATGTTCGGGGTGCTGTTGCTCACCTATGTGGACTCCATCATTCCGTTGACGCCTATCCCCGATGCCACCTTGGCTTGGCTTTGCACCCAAGGCACCCTGTGGTGGTGGGCAGCCGGGCTGGCGGCTCTTGGTTCCTCAGCAGGTTGCCTAACGGTGTACTGGCTGGTCCGTCGCATGCGGCAGCGTTTCTTGGGAAGAAGCCTTTTGGCGCAGCGGCTTTCCCCAGATCGGCAGGCAAGAATCGAGCAACTCATCCGGCAATACGACATTCTAGCGCTTGCTGTGGCTGCCATTATGCCACCGCCATTCCCCTTCAAACCCTTCATCATCTGTGCCGGACTGCTGGAGTTTCACCAGGGACGCCTGTTTGTCGGACTGTTTATCGGGCGGGCGCTCCGCTATGGCACACTGGCCTACCTGAGCATGCGTTACGGGAATGAAGCCTTAGGCATGCTTCAGCAACATACCGGCTGGTTTTTTCTCGGCATCGGGGTCATTGTCGCCGTCCTTGGCGTCTATTTTCTCGTGCGGTGGTATGTCTTCCGCCGTCCGGCAGTAGCAGCCACGCGCCTGTCGCCGGACATGCAGCCCTAAGACAGCCGGACACTCATTCGACTATGAACTTCCTGCGGTATGGATGTTCATCGTTTCTTGCCCTGGGTGGGCTGATTGTCGCCTTTTTGGCGCTCTATGACGCTTTCCAACCCAACCGTCACTGGGGACTCATTGCCGGGATGTTCATTGGCGGGGTGGTAGCCTTTCTCGGGGGCACGGCAGTCATCGAAATAGCCAATGCCAACCGTCGTCGCCGTGGCGAAGCCGAAGCCGCCGCATGGCTGCCTCGGCTAGCGGCAGAGCATGGCGTTATTACTGTCCAAATGCTTGAAGATCGCACGCCCCTTAGCGCCGCTCAAACGCGCCGGTGGCTTGAACAGCAAGTTGCAGCAGGCCTGCTTGAGCGCCTTGGCCCCGAACGCTATGCCCTTGTAAACGCTAAACCACCTTCTGATCCCCAGCCGTCGGACCAAGCATAATCTGCTTTGCCGGTTGATACGCCGGGCGAGAGGGGATTGCTGACGCTGGAAGAACACCTAGCTGCCGAACACTAGGCAGCGCACAAAAGCGAGTGCATTGCCGGTAAGCTCTTGGCCCCATGGTGGCGCGAGTAAGGGCCGCAACCTCATCGTTGCCAACCTCATTGCCACCTGCACCAGCAGTCAGGCAACGCGATTGTGCTGACACTGACTTCCATTGGCTGCCAGTTGCCACCGGCAGAGATTTACGACAAAGTCACCTTCGAGCTTGCCAATCCGGCCACAGGTGAAAAGAACCTGTAAACAACCCTCGACTAAAGTCGAAGGCTTTATTGTGAGACGCAGCAATTATGGCTGACATCCCCAACATCAGGCGTGTTTACAGCCGCCCTTGGCAGCGGGGCACCACTGCCAATCCAGGCAAGGTTTCGACTGGCGTTGCAGTCGGCGTGCGCCCGGAGACCACACTTGTTGCACACAAAACGATGCTTGA
>Ga0308310_1000970_pt1 | contig 12857 bp, 11 predicted proteins | sample HotsprSampleMS65_FD_203672 | JGI IMG/M metagenome (GOLD analysis project Ga0308310, IMG submission 203672) | Hot spring phototrophic mat microbial communities from Mushroom Spring, Yellowstone National Park, Wyoming, United States - 20090730_MS65 ...
CGATGCAGATTTGGCAGGAGTCGCACCCCGACCCGCGCCATGGGGGCTGCTGCTCGCTGGGCGCGGTGGAGGACGCGCGGCGCGTTGCACGGCGGCTCGGCATCCCGCACTATGTGCTGAACTTCCGACGCGCCTTCGCCGACACGGTCATCCGCGACTTCATCCACGAGTACCGCCACGGGCGCACGCCCAACCCGTGCGTGCAGTGCAACCGCTACATCAAGTTCGACGCGCTGCTACGCAAGGCGGACGAACTCGGCTGCGACTACATCGCGACGGGACACTACGCCCGCACGCGCTATAACCCGCGCACAGGACGCTACAACCTGCTCCGCGCCGTCAACAAGGACAAAGACCAGTCCTATGTGCTGTATATGCTGAATCAGGAGCAGTTGCGGCGCACGATATTCCCGCTGGGCACTATGCCGAGCAAGACCGAGACGCGCCGACTCGCCGCTGAGCTGGGGCTGTGGACGGCGAACAAGCCTGACAGCCAGGAAATCTGCTTCACGGCGCACGCAGGGGGCTACCATCAGTTCCTGCGCCAAGTGACGCCCGATGCGTTCACGCCTGGCGAGATTCGCGACACGCAGGGGCGCGTGCTGGGGATGCACAACGGCATCGCGCTCTACACGATTGGGCAGCGCAGGCGGCTGGGCATCAACACCGACGGCAAGCCGATGTTCGTGCTGCGCATCCTGCCCGACGAGAACGCGATTATCGTCGGCGACGAGGCGCAGCTCTACGAGCGCGAGATGAGTGTCGGAAAGGTCGAGTGGAGTAGCATTCCCTACTTGGAGAAGCCGTTGCGTGTGCTGGCGAAAATTCGGTATAATGCGCCCATGGCGCGTGCGACGCTCTACCCGCTGGAGTCGCCAGAGCGTGTGCGCGTGGTGTTCGACGAGCCTGTACGCGCCATCACGCCGGGGCAGTTCGGCGTGTTCTATCGTGGGGAGACGGTTGTCGGCGGCGGCGTGATTGAAGCGCCCCACAGCGCAACGCCCGATGCGGAGACGACCGACCGCGCCGTGAGGCGCGCGCTGCAGATTGTGCAACCGTTCCTGCTGGAGGGGGCGGAAGTATGAACGACACTTTGCTAATGATACTGATTGGGCTGATGAGCCTGACGCTGCTCGCGCTGGCATGGGCGGTGATTGGGCTGCTTGTGGTCGCCAAGCGCGAGTTGCCCAAACTGCGCCAGCAGGTGAACGAGGTCAACGGGCGCGTGGTGCGCGTGCTGGACGAGCTGATTCCGACCTTGCAAGGCGCTACGCACACGCTTCACGAGGCGCAGCGCGCTCTGCACGAGGCGGCGGAGACCATCGAGAACCTGCACATCGTGAGCGACAACATTCGGCACAAGTTGGAGGTCGCCGACGCAGTCGGCGCGAAGGTGCGTCGCCTGCCCGAACGCACGGCGCGCCTGCTGGGACGGCTGATGCATCAGGGCTTCAAACTCGGCGGGCGACTGGTGAGCCAGCAGTTGGAGAAGCGTCTGCAAGCGCGGCGAGCCACCATCTACGACGGCGCGGCTCCGATAGAGGCGACGCCCAGCATGCAGCAAATTCCGAGCGAGTTGCGCGGCGAGATGCCCGATGCGCGTTGCGCCGAACACACCAATTCCGCCCCACCAACGGCGGAGAGCACCCCGACAGGGGAGGCAACTACACAGACCAACTACAAGGAGGGATGACGATGCAAAACCATGACGAGCGCAGTGGCGTGCTGTACCTATTGGCTGGGATTGGCTTGGGCGTGCTGATTGGCGCGGTGATTGGGCTGCTGTTTGCGCCCAAGTCGGGCGAGGAGATGCGGAGCGACCTAAGCCAGCGGCTGCATGACCTGAGCGAGAAGGTGCGCGAACTCAGCCAGCAGGTCTACGAGCGCGGCGGCGAGACGGTGCGCAACCTGCGCGAGAAGGTCGGGCGCAAAGCGCACGAGGTCGCCGAAGAAGTCGCGCCTGACGAAGCCTAACAGCCGTGTGGCGCTTTCTCGGCTGGGCAGCGGTCATCGCCGCTGCCCTCTACTTCCTGTACCTTGTGCGGGCGTCCCTGATCCCGTTTCTGATCGGGGGCGTGATTGCGCTGCTGCTGAACCCGTTCGTGGACGCGCTCTGCCGACGAGGCTACTCGCGCGGGCGCGCGATTCTGAATGTGTTTTTGGCGTTCCTGCTCTTCGCGTTGGGGCTGGGGCTGATGCTCACGCCCGCCTTCTACGCCCAGTCGCAGGAAATCATCCAAACCTTCAGCCGTAGGGGCAACGGCGACCTGAACAAGACCGTCAACGCCTTCGTGCAGCAGGCGCAGGACTACCTCAAGCGCGAGATTCCCAAGCGGCGCGAATGGGTAGAACGCAATCGTGAACTGCTCCAGCGGCTGGGTTTACCGACCGAGCCAAACGAGTTGGCAAGCGTGCTTACGACGCGCCTGCAACAGCGCGTCAACAGTTTTCTACTCGACAACGCCGCGCGGTACATCAACTCGTTCCTGAACACCCTGCTGGGACTGCTCTCCAAAGCCATCTGGATTATCCTCATCCCGCTCAGCGCGTACTTCTTTTTGCTGGATATGCCCGCAGTTCGGAAGGGTTTTCTATTTATGATTCCGCCTGAACATCGTCCTGCGGTGCGCCAGTTGCTCAGCGAGATTGGCGCGCTCTTTTTCCGCTACATTCGCGGGATGGTCGTTGCCGCGCTCTCCTACGGGGCGGTCTGCATGGGCTACTACTGGCTGGTGGGCGCGCCGAACCCTGTGCTGTTGGGCGTGCTGGCAGCGATTCTCTACCCGATTCCGTATCTTGGCTCGTTCCTGATTGCGCTGAGCGCTTTTGGGACGACGCTGCTGTTTGGTCCGTCGCACCCGATGTTCTATGTGCTGACGCTTTCGAACTTCTGGCACGCGGTCGTGGTAGTGGTCGGCGCGCTGACGATTAACAACATTTTTGACCTTTTGGTGACCCCGCGCTTGCTGGGTGGGGCGGTGGGTTTGCGTCCGCTGGGCGCGCTGATTGCGATCGTGATTGGCGCGAACTGGGGCATCTGGGGCATGCTGTTGGCAGTGCCCGTCGCAACCACCTTGAAGATAGTCATCGAGCGATTGTTGCACTTTTTCTATGGCGAGGCGGAGTTTTTAGAGTTGCCCCAACAGGCGGCTGCGCCTGCGCCTGACGGCGCGGCGCATACCGAACCTGCGCAGGAAAGCGCGCCTACGGCAACGGAGTAGGCGCGTTCAGTCCTCGCCTTGCGCTTTCGTGTAGCCCATCGCGCCGTCAAACTCCTGCAACTTTTCGATGTGCATCCAGCGGAATCGGCTGCCCACACGCTGAATCAAGTCCAGAATCTGCGCGTCGGTTGCGTCGCCGCTGGCATCCCGCAGCATGAATCGGCAGCGGTAGTGGTCGACGACATCGGTAATCGCGCCTGTGGGCGGGTAGACCTTCGTGCCGCGACTGGAAACCATCTTCAACTGGAACGGCGATTCGGCGACCAGTGTCTCCAGCGCGCGACCCAGCGGCTCGGGGAACAGGTCGGTCTCTACGAAGATGTCCACGCCGACCACGCGCCGCGTCTGCGGACGCACGAACACGGGATCGGCAGGAACCTGCGGCAGCCGAATCGGGCGGTACACGCGCACCTGTGTCGTGGATGGCTTCTTGCCCAAGTTGGCGATAATCGCGTCGGTGTACTCGGTCGTCTTCGCGCCCTTATCGTAGCCGACCACATCGCCCGTGCGCACCTTGCCCACCTCCAGCGTGTAGAGTAGCGCGTTCTCAATCGTCGCCGCCGCCTCAAACTCGCCCAAGTAGCGCAACATCATCACCATCGACAGGATGACGGCGGTCGGGTTGATGACATTCTTACCCGCATACTTTGGCGCGGAGCCGTGTACCGCTTCGAAGATGGCGACCTCGTTGCCGATGTTCGCCGACGGCGCAAAGCCCAGCCCGCCCACCAGCGCGGAGGTCAAGTCGCTGAGGATGTCGCCGTTCATGTTCGTCGTCACGATGACTTCGAACTGTTCGGGGCGCTTCACCAACTGGTGCGCGCAGTTATCCACGATGATGTGGCTCGCCTCGATGTCGGGATATTCGGGCGCAATCTCCTCGAAGGTGCGCTTGAGCATCCCTTCGGCGAACTTCATGATGTTCGCTTTGGTGGCGCAGTGAACCTTTTTGCGTCCTTCGGCGCGCGCGAGTTCGAACGCGAAGCGCACAATCTTTTCGCAGCCTTTGCGCGAGATAATCTTCAGTGTCTGCGCCACGCCAGGCGTTTGCATATGCTCAATCCCAGCGTACAGGTCTTCCACATTCTCGCGCACGACGACCAGATCGATGCCGCGCCCGCTGTAGGGGGTCGGCACATTCGGGAACTCGCGCACAGGGCGCACATTCGCGTAGGTCTCGAACAATTTCCGTAGCGTCACATTCGCGCTCTTTTCGCCGTAGCCGACAGGCGTCTCCAGCGGACCTTTCAGCACCACGCGCGTCTTGCGAATCGACTCGATAGTCTCGTGGGGCACGCCCGATTCGATGCCCTTCTTGAAAACGCTTGCGCCCGCCTCGCGGACTTCCCACGCAACGGGCGCGTTGACGGCTTGCAGCAGCCTCAAAGCGGATTCGATGCATTCGGGTCCAATCCCATCGCCTGGGATGACCGTGATGAGTTTTTTGCCTGATTCGGTTGTGTACGCCATCGTCGCTCCTCCAATCAGCGAGAGTATACCCACTTTCGGGCGATGTGCGAGTTTACCACTCCTGAACACGCCATCCCCTTTAGCGGAGAGGATTGCGATGCGCTGGTTCCGCAAACGCACAGTGAACTGGGAACGCGAGTACGCGCCTGTGGAGATCGAAACGCACGGCGAGCGCGACCCTGCCGAATGGGACGACCTTCTGAGTCAGCACGGCTACGCGATTTACGAACGGATGCTTACCGACGCGCATGTGAAGGCGTGTTTCAATCTGAAGCGGTGGGGCGTGCTGAGCGTCCCGTGGCGGCTGGAGCCTGCCGACGCCAGCCCAGAAGCGCAGCAGGTTCACGAGTTCGTACTCTACTGTTTGCAGACGATGCAGGGGGGCGTGTTCGGGTTGCTCTGGCGCGTGCTGGACGCCCTTGCGAAAGGGTGCGCCATCTTAGAGAAACTCTACGCCTACCGCGCGGAGCCGCCCTACGCGGGCTACTGGACGCTCGTCGGCTTCAAGGCGAAAAACCCCGCCCTGTTCCGCTTCGAAGTGGACGCCTATCGGAATGTGCGCGCGCTGATTTTGGACGCGCCCGACGGCAGACGACTGACGCTGCCCCGCGAAAAGTTTATCCTGTATGCCTATAACCCGCGTTATGAGTCGCCCGCAGGGGAGTCGGATTTGCGCGCTGCGTATCGCGCGTGGCGCAGCAAGGAGCGCATCCTGCAGCACTGGGATCTCTTCCTCTCGAAGTACGCCTCGCCGACGCTAATCGGCGTCTACAAGCGCGGCTTGCCGCCCGCCCAGCAAGAGGAACTGCTGCGCGCGCTGGACAAGGTGCAGCAAGAGACGGCGATGATTGTGCCCGAAGAGGTGCAGGTCAGCGCGTTGGAATTCAAGCAGTCGGGCGCGGAGAGCTTCGCGCAAGCCATCATCCATCACAACGCCGAGATTGCCAAAAGTATCTTGGGCGAGACGCTCACCACTGACGAGGGGCAGCGCGTCGGCAGCCTCGCGCTGGGGCAGGTTCACCTCAAGGTGCTTCAGACCCAACTGCGCGCCCTGCGCGCCGAGTTAGCGGAGCGCATCATGCACGACCAAGTGATTCGCCCGCTGGTGCAGCTCAACTTCGGCGATGCGCCCCTACCGCGATTCGTGTGGGAGGAAGATGAGTGAGCGCCCCTTGGTAAGGGTACTTCGCTTGGGTTCGCAGCGTTCGGTTGGTATAACCGCCTAACGCAACCACACAGGTACGCTAAGCCGATTGCCTGTGGGGCGTTGCGCTTCGGGGAGCGCGTTTTCGGTTATCGGCAACAGGTCGCCCTGTCGCCGATTCGCACTCAGTCGCCCGCCGTCGTCTGTGAGGTTCTCGCCCACCGAGTAGAGCTGAAAGCCGCGCTTGGGGTGGGTGCGGTACACGAACGGCTTGCCCGTGAACGGGTCGATAATCATCTCGCCCAGTTCGGGGCGCAACGCCTCCAGCGAGGGGGGATACGCCCCGCGCTGTTGATAATACCGCTTGATGGTAGCGTAGCAGGCTAAAAGGCGGAGGGTAGCCATGCTGCTCTGCTCCCGCTTGGTTGCCCCATCAAATACGGGAAACAATAGCTGGTTTAGAAATCGCTTCGGGTTTGCGGGCACAGGCTTGCGTTCCCAAGGCGGCTTCTCCAACTCCGCGAACAGCTGATCGTAGTAATGCTGATACTCCCTAAGCGAGGGCTTCACGACGAAGGGCGCGCCGACGCCACTCCGCAGCAAGAGCGCGTCGAGCGTGGGCGGGTCGAGACTGCTAAATCCCCAATCTCGTTCCAAGTCTTGGAGCTTGAGCCTGCCCTGTGCGAGGTCGCGATGGAACGCCAGACCGAGGTAGTATTCGTGTGTGAAGATACTACGCAGGGGAGTTCGTCGCTTCTCGGCGTCGTGCGCCAGCGCAACAAGCGCTTCGAGCGTTTTCGGCGACTGGAGTTTAGGCAGCCACTCGCGCAACGGCTCCAATCCCATTTCGGACACGGCAACGCCAACGAAGTAGTGAATGAGTGTCCCCTCGGTGCGTATCTGTTCGCTGAAGCGCAGTAAGGCTTGGAGGCGCATCAGCGCTTCGTCCTCGCGCCCTGCGGCAAGCGCGTCGCGTATCATCAACGACTCGGCGCGGGCGAGCCGACGGAACTCAGCCATCTCAGGGAACAGCCAGTTCATGTCATACTCGTAGACCGCCACGCAGGGCTGCTCCGTACGCCTGCGGTAGGCTTCCAAGAACGGCTGCATCTTCTGGAGAAAGTACCGTCGCTCCGCCTGCGAGACGGGCGCGCCGCCCCTAAATAGGCGCGATTCGATGTCGCGCAGGCGCGCGTCTGTGGCGAACAGGTCACTGACGCCTTGCGCAATCTGCTTGTAGGCGTCGTAGGCGTTGTTGGGCGGGTACTGGCGCGGCGGGACGACGATACTTGGTGGTCGCTGCGCCGCCCACCACCACAGCGCGCCGCCAAGCAACAGCAACGCCAGCGCGCCCAGCACCCACACCGTTTTCCGCTGTCGCATTTGGCGCAATTCTACCCCAGCGCATGCTATACTTATGGGCGTGTATCAAGGAGGTTCAAACCGTTGGCACTCGAGATCATCCCGCTGGGCGGCACTGGCGAAATCGGCAAGAATCTGAACTTAGTCCGCTGCGACGGCGAAGCGGTGATTGTGGATTGCGGGATTTCGTTTCCGGGCGAAGATCTGCCTGGTGTTGACTTGGTAATTCCCGACCCAGAGTATCTGCTGACCCTTCGCGACGAGTTGCGGGCGATTCTGCTCACGCACGGGCACGAAGACCATGTGGGCGCGCTGCCGTATCTGCTGCCCCGTCTGGGCGAACTGCCGATTTACGGCACGCCGCTGACGCTCGCGCTGATTGAGCAAAAACTCCGCGAGCGACGCCTCGACGCCGCGCTGAACCCCATCAAGCCTGGAACGCCGTTTCAGGTGGGGCACATTACGGTAGAGCCAATCCGCGTGACGCATAGCATCCCCGACTGTGTGGCGTATGCGCTGCGCACAACGGAGGGAATTGTGGTCTTCACAGGCGACTTCAAGTTCGACCACACGCCCGTCGACGGCGAGCGCACAGACTTCAACCACTTGGCGCGGCTGGGCGACGAAGGCGTGCTGCTGCTGCTGAGCGACAGCACCAACGCCGAGCGCCCAGGCTGGACGCCTTCTGAAAGCGCGGTCAGCGACTCCTACTACACCCTTTTCGCCAACGCTCAGGGACGGATTTTGATTACCACCTTTGCTTCCAACATCCACCGCCTGCAGCAGGCGATTGATATGGCGCAACTCTATGGGCGCAAGGTCGCCGTGCTGGGCAGGCGCATGGAGCAGAATGTGGACATCGCCGTGCAGCGGGGCTACCTGCGTGTGGAGTCAGGCACACTGATTAGCGCACGCCAAATCGACGACTACTCGCCCGATCGGATTCTGGTGCTGACGACGGGCAGTCAGGGCGAGCCGCTCTCGGCGCTGAGCCAAATCGCCGCTGACGAGTACCCACGCCTGAAGATTAGCCCTGGCGACACGGTGATTCTCTCGGCGACGCCCATTCCAGGCAACGAGAGCCTTGTATGGCGCACGGTGAACCGCTTGGTGCGCCTCGGCGCAAAAGTCTACCACGACGGGATTGCCCCTGTGCATGTGTCGGGGCACGCGAGCCAAGAGGAGCTGAAGCTAATGATTAGCCTGCTGAAGCCGCGTTACCTTGCGCCTGTGCATGGCGAGCCGCGCCATCAGGCGGCGTATTTCGAGCTGGCGCGCCAGATGGGCTACCGTGACGAGCAGATGTTTATGTTAGAAAACGGCGCCGTGCTGCGCATCGAGAACGGGGTTGCCACGCTGGGCGAGAAAGTGCCTGCAGGCAGGCTGCTGATAGAGGAGGGCGTGGAAGGCGGCGTGCCCGAAGCGCTCATCCGCGACCGACGGCATATCGCAGAGGAGGGTATCCTCGTCGCGCTGATTAATGTGCGTGCGCAGACGGGCGAACTGGTGGACGACCCGCAGTTTATTCTGCGCGGCTTCGAGTGGCAAAACGAGGCGCAGCCCGAGCTGGCGCGCGAGGCAGTGCTGCAGACGCTGGGCAAGATGTCGCCCGCCGAAATCAGCGACTGGGACAACATCCGCGAGGAGCTGACGCAGGTGCTGCGCCGATTCTGTCGCAAGCATCTCAGTCGCCGCCCGATGGTGATTGCCGTCGTCACAGAAGTGTGAGGGGCGTCGGCGGCTGAAGAGTAGCACCGCCGCGCTACCCCAGCACCGCCTTGAGCCGCTCGATCACCCGTTCGGGACGCACGCTGAGCATGCACTGGTGGCGCGGCAGCAGGCACTCGGCGTTGCGGAAGCGATTCTCGTAGCACTTGCTGCACGGCTCTTCGGGCAAGATTAGGTACAGGTGGGGTACAGGCGGCGTCCACACCATCCACGGGCTTGCCCCGAACAGCGCGATCGTCGGCGTGCGCACGCTGTAGGCAAGGTGCATAATCCCGTTGTCCACCGACACGCACGCGCGCGCCCGCGCCAGCGCGCCCGCCACCTGCGGCAGCGTGAACCGCCCGCGCAGGTCGATGAGCCGCGTGTGTTCCAGTAGCCACGACTCGGTGTCCCCCGTGTGATACACTGCGCTCTGGCGATGGGGCTGGTCGCCAAGTAGCCCCACACGGTAGCCCTGCGCGAAGCACCAGTCGATGACCTGCTTCCAGTAGTCGCGGCTCCAGAGTTTCGCGGGACGCCGCCCGCCTGTGGAGATGAGCACTTCAGGGATGTCGCAGGCGGGGTCTTGCGTGGGCGCTTCCGTGCGGTAGAAGTCGGTCTCCACGAACGCCAGTCGACACCAGATTTCGCCGATGTAGGTGCTTTTCAGGATGTCGCCGTAGCGTCGCAGCAGGTCGGGCGCAGACCAGAACTCGTCGTGCAGTTGGTGGATTTTGCCAGGCGCACGGGGCACTTCCGCGCGCAGATCGGCAGCGAAGCACTTGCCCACCACATAGCGCGGCTGTAGCATATGCGCGACAAACGCCATCGTCGGGTGAAAATCGCAGTTGATGACCAAGTCGTACTCGCCCGCGACGGCGCGCCGCTCGGCAAGGAACGCGGGCAACTGCATAAGGGCATTAGGGTTGCCGAACACCGAGAAGCGGGCGTCGATGTAGGGCAACGCCTCTTCCAGCTCGCGCGTGCGCTCGCCGCTAAAGTAATCCAGCGTGCAGTCAGGGTACTTCTCCTTCAGCCCGCGTAGCAGCGGGGTCACAATCACGAAGTCGCCCAGCGCGTCGTAAAACAGCACAGCAATATGCGGACGCGGGCGCAACGGCTGGTCGTTGAACCACTCCATCGCGCCGAAAGTGTACCTGAACCCCGTATCTTTACAATAACCTATGCCCCCGAAGTGTGGCAAGAATCTGTTGGCGGGGGCGAATGATGACGACTACACTGAACGAACTGCGCACGGATGCACTCCGCGAGATTGGCAACATCGGGCTGGGCGGCGCGGTGACCGCACTGTCCGACCTGACGGGCGTTCTGTTCACGCTGGAGGCGCCCCAGGTGCATCAGATAGACACGCGCACGCTATCCGAGCTTTGCTGGATGGCGCCCGAGTCGCTGGTGGTGGGCACAGTCTCGCGGGTGAACGGCGACTGGCCTGGCGAAGGCGCGTTCCTGTTCCCGTGGGACAGCGCGTGTGTGCTATGGCAGATTCTTGTGCAGACGCAGCCCAGCAGACTGGACGACCTCAACGAACTCTACCAGTCGGTCATCAACGAAGTGAGCAACATCATGCTGGGCAACTACCTGCAGGCGATTAGCCAGATGACGGGATTCACCATGCACATGGAGCCGCCTGCCTTCGCCGCCGATATGGCGATGGCAGTGCTGGGTTCAATTCTGGTGGAGGCGCTCTACGGGCAGCGCGAACTGCTGGCGATTGAAACGGCGTTCAAGACCCCCGAACACGAGTTCAAGGGCTACTTTTTGTATCTGCCCGAGACGGGCAATCTGGAGAAACTGTTTGGTGTGCTGGGCATTTAGGAGCGAAATCGATGGGGAAAGCGGAAGTCAAGTTGGCGGGCATGGGCGAGATTGTCTTTGCCAGAGGCGCTGGGGTGTTGGGCTGTATCGGACTGGGGTCGTGCGTGGGCGCGCTGTTGTATGAACCACGCACTCAGGCGGCAGCGTTGGCGCATGTGATGCTGCCCGACGCGCAGGAGAGCGACGCTTTTTCGCAGCCGGGCAAGTACGCGACCACTGCGCTGCCCGCGCTGCTGCGGACGCTGGACACACCGCCTGCGCTGGCTGCGCGTCTCAAGGCAATTCTGATTGGCGGCGGCGAGCTGTTCCAGAACCGCAGCCAAGCGCTGCGGATTGGCGAGCGGAATGTGGAGACGCTCCAGCGACTGCTGCGCGAACTGCGCATCGAGGTGGTCTTCGAGCATATTCTGGGCAGTTCAGGTCGCTCGTTCGAGTTCGATGTGGCGACGGGGCTTATCCGCGTGCGCGCTGTGGGGGGCGCACCTATGGAAAAAGATTTATCGGCGGCGCTGGGCATCCTGCGCCGAGCCGCTTAACGGAGGGAAACGATGCGGAAACTGCGCGTACTGGTGGTGGACGATTCGATGTTTATGCGGCGGATGATTACCGACCTGCTCCAGCAGGACGCCGAACTGGAAGTGGTCGGCACGGCGAAGAATGGGCAGGAAGGGTTGGAGATGGCGCGGCAACTCAAGCCCGATGTCATCACGCTCGATGTGGAGATGCCCGTCATGGACGGCGTGACGATGCTCCAGCGCCTGATGCAGGAGCAGCCGACGCCCGTGCTGATGCTCAGCAGCCTCACCAAAGAAGGCGCGGAGGTCACGCTCCGATGCTTGGAGCTGGGCGCGGTCGATTTCGTGACGAAGCCGTCAGGCTCCATCTCGATGGACCTCTACAAGATTTCGTCGCAGATTATCGAGAAGGTGAAGGCGGTCGCGCGGGCGCGCGTGGTGGTCGCGCCGACGGCGGCGCGTCCAGCGGCTGCGCCGCCGACGCCTGCTGTCTTGACGGGACGCTCGACGCCCAACGCGCCGCTGGTGGTCATCGGCGCGTCCACAGGCGGACCGCGCGCGCTCAATACTGTGTTGAGTGGGCTTCCACCTCAGCTAAACGCCAAAATACTGCTAATCCAGCACATGCCCGAAGGCTTCACGCGCTCGCTGGCGGAGCGATTAGACCGCAACAGCGCGTTCAGCGTGCGCGAGGCGCAGGGCGGTGAGACACTGGAAGCAGGGGTTGCGTACCTCGCGCCTGGCGGCAAGCACCTCAAACTCGAACGCGGGGAACGAATCGCGCTCACCGACGACCCGCCCGTGCATGGCGTGCGCCCCGCCGTCGATGTCGCCTTGCTCTCGATTGCGCAGAACTACCAAGGAGCCGTGGTCGTGGCGATTCTGACAGGCATGGGGTCGGACGGCGCGGCGGGAGTGCGCGCACTCGCCGCTAAGGGTGCGTACACCATCGCCGAAGACGAAAGCACCTGCGTCGTGTTCGGCATGCCACGCGCTGCTATCCAGACGGGCGCGGTCAAGCGCGTCGCGCCGCTGCACCACATCGCCGAAGCGATTATCGAGGGGGTGAAGCAAGTATGCAACAAATCCCATGCGGCATAAATGTGCCCAGAACACCCGAACTGCTGCGCGATTTCGAACAGTTCAAAGCGCAACTCAAAAAACGCGCTGGGTTAGACCTCGACCAATACAAGTTCGAGCAGACCTATCGGCGCATCTACACGATGATGGAGCGCGCAGGCTACTGTAAGTTCACGGACTATTTCCATCACTTGGCGCAGGACGAGTCGCGCCTGCGCGGGTTCATCGACCGATTGGCAATTAATGTCTCGGAGCTGTTCCGTAACCCAGAGCAGTTCCAGATTCTCAAAAACGAGGTATTGCCTGAACTCCTGCGCGGCAGTTTCCAACTCAAGTGCTGGAGTGCGGGCTGCTCCTATGGGGCGGAAGCGTACAGTATAGCTATCCTGCTCCATGAGTTATCGCCGAATCGGGGACACCAGATTCTGGGCACGGACATCGACCAGGAGGTACTGGAGCGTGCGCGGCGAGGCGTATTCGCCGAGAGCGATATGCGCAATGTGCCCGCCGAGTATCAGCAGC
>Ga0308310_1000972_pt1 | contig 12855 bp, 10 predicted proteins | sample HotsprSampleMS65_FD_203672 | JGI IMG/M metagenome (GOLD analysis project Ga0308310, IMG submission 203672) | Hot spring phototrophic mat microbial communities from Mushroom Spring, Yellowstone National Park, Wyoming, United States - 20090730_MS65 ...
TGCTACAACTGCCGATCAGTCGAAGGCACTCTCCGCAGGAACCCCAAATGCCATTCGATTTGCAGTTCAGGAGAGAGTCAAACCATCCTTTCATCGGGCTTCTGGAAATGGAGGGGAAGGGTGCCGGCAGTACAGGGAGCGGCCTGTGGCTTTCGACAGGGGACTCGTCTACATGCGTGGGAAAAAATTTGGGATGCCGGTCGGTTGAGCGTGGCATCCCAAGTTAAGGATAAGGCGTTTTAGTTAAGTTGCAATCTATCCAGGGAGTCCGTCTCCGGCCGGCAGGTGCTCATCGGGTGGCTACTTCCACCTCATTGCAAATTTCTTCGATGCCTTCAACCTTTCGCAAGGTTTCTTGGACCATCTGCTTTTGGAAATAGGACTGCACGACCCCGCGAATGACCACCCGGCCGGCATGGGTCTCGATCCGCAGCCGGCGTTTGGGCACGTACGGATTACGAGAGAGTGCTTTTTCGATTCGCTCTGCAAGATCGGAGAAGTCCCTTGGTGCCGAGTCTTTCGAAGTACGAGAGTCGTAAGACGCAGGAAGGGTATGGGACCAAGAAAACCTTACTGGAGCCAGTGCATCGGATGAAACCGACTGAGTACTTGGGAAATACCCCGAAGAATTTGCAGCCGAGGTAAAGCCGCCACTTGTCATAGCATCCATCGTTTTCAGCCCTCCCTTTCCAAGCCGAAACTAATAGGTTTGCCCTTAAGCAACGCGGATTGTTGGATTTAAATTTTCCGACCTCGGTTTGTTTTTTGACAAAATTAATCGACAAATTATTCACAAACCGCGATTTCAGTCAACTGCTGGACACAAAATTTCGGCTGAAAGGAACCGCGGAGTATTGTTTCAGAGGAACATCGTTTCAGAGTCGAGTTATTTCCTAACTCATCTGTGATCTACAACTTGGCGGGCGAGACGACACCCATCCGGGTGGTTTTGGAAGGCTTTGACGGCAAATGGCTAGTGTGCCGAATTGGCAATTTGCCAATCGGGGCGTTGGCGGAGCATCTGAGAAAATGTATCGAATGGATAAAAAGGAAACTTTAGGAGAAATGTTCTCGCCCGTTAAAATTTTCATTGGCCAGCAGTGAAATCTGCTGATTCGGTCAGACCATATCTACGTTCGTTCCCCTAAAAATTGTTCAACGAATTTTCCGGTTTCCCGGCCATTCGGGTCCGACAGGTTTTTTCAAGACCCTACCTGGTTCGTTCCCACGACCATAACTCAAACTCAGGATCTTCTAACCGAACTTGTGCCCCCCATCGTTTGTACACGCGAGGAGATCACAGAAACCAGTAGGGGGATGTGGCTCGAAATCTCTGTCTTTCCTGAACGGGGGGAACCGATTCCCCCTCATGCTCGTAATAGTGGGACCACTCCATAACACCGAAAAGGGGGAATCCTCCAGCCGACGTGGTGACCCATATAGGTGAAGATACCCTCCCATTACAGGGGGAATACCGGGGTTCCGGTACACCGACCCCTGTCATCACGGCTTCCGCAATTCATACCCACGGGGATAGCTTGAGGGGATATCCGCCAGGGGGGAGCTGTGGTAAGTATACCACCCTTCCTACCGGTAGGTAACCCTTCCGGCATCAGGCTTCTTCGAGGCCAAGCAGTATTCATGACCTAATTTGTTTGGATTTTCGAGACTCCGGATAAAAAATTCCGCCCGGAACCTTTTAGGCGGGAGCTTGGAATCCAGAGACAGTTCTCCCACATCCCTTCGGAGCCCGGGCTCTTCGGAGGGCACTCCCCAAAAACCAGGCTGTTGGGTTTCACGGCTGCAGAGAGCATTTTTCCCTGATGAGGCTCCCGGAAAGAGGGGTTTAAAGAGAAGTTTGAGGAAGTTCATTTGCCAGCGGCTTATTAGTAATGGGTATTGACCGCAGTCGCTTAATACCGGCGAAAGGGAGGGATCTGTTTGACTCCGGGTCTACTTCCAGGCTTTCTCGTTTTATACCAATTTTTTTGATACCACTCTCAACAGCCTGAACGGGAGCTAGCCCCGCTACCCAGCTTAAAGCTGGTTCAACAAAAGATTCCCCCTGGACGAAGCTTAGGTCGGCAGGTGGGAGAAAGGCCCGAGGGGCATCATTTCGTCTCCCCTTCTAAAAGTGTCTGGAATTCTTCATCCCCGCGGATTGGGTCGAAGTCGGCCTCTGTTCGGGCATGCTCTCGAAATTTTTGGTCCAAGCGGATCGCCTCCCGCAACTGATGGATAGCTTCGTCTCGGCGACCCGCCAAACTTAGGTAACAAGCAAGGTTGTAATGCAAGAGACCATCCGAAGGGGCGATTTCCACTGCTTTTTCCATGGCCGCAATGGCCTCGCCCAGTCGGCCCACTCGTTTTGCACACCACCCGACGGCCACATAAGCTGGAACCAACCCTGGCCGGAGCTCGATTGCCCTTCTTAGGGGCGGCAAAGCCTCCTCAAACCGCTCAAGTTGACGGAGGGCCTCGGCGTAAATGAAAAGTCCGACAGGTTCGTTTTCCAGCAAAGGTCGGACCCGATCCAGTTCCTCTAACGCCTGTGCTGGAATCCCCAACTCGAAGCAGCCCTCGGCATAGATGAGGGCTCGCTCAATGCGAATCTTGTCTTCGCGAGAAAGTTCCTCGGCCATCGTCGGGTACAAAATGAGTTTCGCAAGTGATTACCGCTTGTTGACCGCAGATATGAATCTGCTTAATCAACCGCTTGTATAAATTGGCCGCTTGTTGATCAAATTACCCACTTGTTAATCCACTTGTTAATTACGGTTCTTTACTCCGGTTCCCTACTCCGCAGACCTCGGCATTAATTGCACACATTTGGGTATTAATACACACTTCGGAAATTAATTGCACAGACTCGGGTAGTGAGTGCACAAATTTATCAACACGGGTTAGACAACCTCAACTCTTTGGGCCGAACAACCTGACCCCCGCATTCACTTTAGCAGTGTATCCAGGAATGTGGGCAAGGGGCACTTATTTGCCGAGGTAACCTATACCGTTGTCCGCGGGGTCGGCAATCCCGAGTCAGGGTTTGTGGCCGGGTTTCCGACACTCCGGGAGGTTGGCATTTTCCACGCGGTGCTTGGGGAAGGTTTATCCCCGGAGGTGCTCTGCCGGGAGGACGGCGGCTCCTCCCTAGGGATTGGTGCGGACCAAGCGAATAGTGTTGCTCAAGTGTGGCGGTAATTTCGAAATAGTGCTGCTTAAGCGTGTGAGTACCTTTACAGGGGAATTAGAGTGGGCCCAAACTGGAGGAAAAACTATTGGTGGATTGGGCCGAAACTCTTTCGACAACTCGCATCATTTACCTGATCATTTAAAGTCTTTTCGAGGGCCTTGGTCGCTGACGCGATGCATAAAATCCTTCATAAAGGGGGAAGGGGAGAATTTCTCCGCTTCAGATTGCGGATCCTGGCAGGGCATTTCTGCGAGAATTCGCTCGGCCTTTGGGGGGAGCCACTCCTCTTGTGATGCATCAATAATACCCGGAGTCATTAATACCCGGAGCGTTTTCATACTGTCAGGGGGAAAAGGAGAGACTGCCATGGGGAAAACCGAATCGGCCGGTCTTTCTCCCGCTTAGGCTGCTCAGCGAGAATCCTGCTAGAGCTCCTCGACGAGAATGATATCTGTTTGCCCGATCGGACGAGCTGAGACCGTCGGGCGGGTTTTTTCTGCGGTCATTCCCCGGTTGGGGTCGAGGATTTTGGGCAGAGAAAGCGGCATGCCGGAGAGGTCCAGGGGAGAATTTCCACCCACGAGTGGGTGCCGCCCAAGCGGGAGCAAGCCCAGCAGCCGTGCCAGTGTTGACCCAGTTAGCTAGCGGTAGCCTGACTTAAATGAATCCTTTTTGCTCTTATGCTGAGCTGCTAAGATGGAGAGTCGGTGAAAAGTCGACATGAAGAGTAGGCGAGGTACGTGCCTTGCGAGGTTTGAACATGGTTTTAGTAACGAAATGAATCATCCTCATAGCGGGAGAGATATGGGGAGAAGAGGGCCTCCAACCGAGGGACCCTCGAGATTAGGTACATTCTTGGGGAACACATCGGATCTGCAACGGCATTAAGATGGGGCTGCGGTCTGAACTGCAGGTCAAATAAGGACTAGCTCGGCGGATGTTGAGTGCTCGTGGCGAAGTGGCGGCTCCGACGGAGGTAAGGGCGACCGTGGGTGCAACGTTCTCCTTTCCCGCTGTGAGAGTATTGGACGGCCAACTTACATGGGGCATGTCCTCTCCTTGGAATCTTGGCCGGGACGTCGCTTTGGGGAAGTCCCTCCGGGCGATGCCGGATTGCCGGATGAAGAGCCCGCTAACGAGTGATTAAGGGTGGACTTACGAGTCAGCTTGGATCACCCTGGATGCCTCTGGAGGGGGGAGAGGAAGGTCCGGCAGCGGAAACCTCATGCTGTCTAGAACGCAAAGCGGAATCGCCTGGTGTCCCGAAAGCGAAACAGATTCCGGGTTTTCCAAGGTGCTTGGTATCGGTGTCTCCCAGTGGTGGGATTCGGGAGACGGTGGGTTAATGGGACAGCCCTCTGGTTCGCACTGGGCACACTTTTCGGTTCGGCCCGCCTTCTCGTTTTGCGGCAGAAAAGAGTGTCTTGAGTAGTTCGGCCCGGGAACCCCGTTAAACTGGAGAATTTTTTCCGGACCAAATCTGAAAGGCTTCCGTTTTCGAGCAGCAATTTTCTTCCAATTAAGGGTAGCAAATATTTCAATGACGGGGAGGCCTATACCTCGACTTCCCCGGCGGGCATGCCATCCGGATAGCTCAATCCCTGGCCAGCGTAGCTCTCTACCCAGTCGTAGGGTGGAGGTTTCCTTCCCGCAGTGCCTATTATTTCCTTTCCGCTATTTCCTTACCGCAGTGCTTAGATTAGTCCGCCGTGGGTTCGATACGGTGTGCAGTGGTCCGGCTGGTCCAGGAACCAAATCCGCTCCCACTCATCTAGCACCATCCGCAGGTTTTCCGAGGTGAAGATCAACTGCTGCACCCGTCGCGTGGGATCGGCAGAGTAAGCCGGAATAATGCAGCCAACGGAAACGCATGCCGCGGCCAAAAGCAAAACTGCCAAAATAAGCTTTTTCATCCCTAATGGCCTCCTTTCCAATGAAGTCTGGTCTGGGGGCGAACCTCTACCGGTCACTGAATGGTCCGAAAAGACCTGAGTTTTCAACTAGATCTTCCAGATTTTCTCAGCTTCGCGAATTCACTAAACGGTTTTTCCTTCCCCTTCTCCGGACTTCGCCCCTGGGAATACCCATTCCGGAAAAGGATGCGGATTCGCTTAGGAAAGTACGAGTAGTTTGGCACCAATTAATCGGCAAGAAGAAGCCGCAGGGTTTGATAAATCCGAAATTTCGGGAATTTCGATGAGATCCGCCTAAATGAGAGCTCCCAACCCGGGATTGGCACCAAGAAGGTGTTAAAGTCCCGAGGAGTGTCACCAGGGTATCGAAGGACCGTCAGCTCGGCAATATTGAAATTTGGGCCCAGTGTGATCGGGTTCTCCCTTAGGCCTAACCGCGGTCGTCAGGAGTGTCGGCCTGTGGGCTCAGAAGTGTTGGGAGTAACTCTTGGGCCCGAGGGTTAAGAAGTGCCCCGGGAGTGAAGTCCCCGGATAGTGGGGATGTTTCCCCCCGGGTGGCTGAGAAAAGAGCCAACCACGCAATTATCCCTAATAAACTGAAAAACGAGAGGACGGCCCCCACTCGGAAACTGAGTGGTCGGTAAGCGAGCGTCAGCAGCCAGTGGCCCGGAGGCACAACAATCCCCTGCATCACGCGATTAGCCCGCCAAATAGAGCAGGGAAGTCGCTCTTGAAGTGGACCTTCTACTGGTTCGACCCAAGCCCGCCACCCCGGGTAATACTGTTGGGCGACTACCACCACTCCGCCTGCCGGAGCGTACACTTGAATCTGCATGCGGGTTGACCGGTAAAAAAGCACCAGGCACCACCCGGCTGAGGGGGCGGCGGATTCAGGTTCCGACGGGGCGGTACTCGGTGGTGGGGGTTCTTGCTTAGGCTGATTTTCGGCTGCCGGTTGGTCTGAGGCCCGCCCGGGTGACAAGCTCACGGCTTGGGCAGGCAATTTCCTAATCCTCGGATTTGAGTTTTGCTCTTTATCTGAGCCGTTTTCGGTGCTTTGGCCCAAAAATCGGGAGTCCGAATCGGAACCATGGGAACTATCGGAACTAATTGGATCAGAACTATCGGAACTGATTTTGGTGACTGCCGCCACCAAGGAGAAAGCCTCTGGGGGCATTTCCAAGACGGATTGTTTTTGAAAGTCGCGAAGGGAACCCTCCGCGAAAAGCACTTCGGCGGTTCGCTGCCACATCGCCCGCGGGTCGTGGGAACGAAGTTCAGGGAGAACCTTTACTTCTTGAGTCAGCCACACCAACGGTTGGGGATTCCGCCGTCGCCAAAGGACCATTCCGGTGGGCACGAACAGGGCCTGTTCGCCCGTCACGGGAGCCATGCCAGCGGCGGCGGTGTACTCCTGCAAGAGGGCGGCCCAGGCGGAGGGAGGCACATGGACAGACTTGAGCAGAGCTCCTTCGGATGCAGCGGTGCTTGCTGTTTGGTTGACACCGGCCGAGGTGGGTTTCCCGTCGTTTTTGCCCGCCGTAGTGGCTTTTGGTTGGGGTGGTTTTTGACAAACCCACAAAGTAAACTGCCAATCGGCGGGCCGGTAGCAAACTCCCGGGGAAAGAGATCCCATCGGCACAAGAAGATGGAATTTGGAAAAAAGGGAGTCTCGATGCCAGGCCACTATTTCGGTTAATCGGCGGCTTGAAGAAAATTGCCTCCATGAGGGGGCCACCTCTACCCCCTCCCGAAAGATTCGAAGGATCGGAGTATTTTCGGCAGCATTCGTGAGGTTCTCCCCTGGAGGAGTGGCCTCCGGTAATATGGCGTGGGCCACGGCAGGGGGAGAATTCAATTCCCGCTCTTCCACCGTTGCCAGCATCCACCGGTTTGCGACTGCCAACTCAAGGCATGTCAGAAGCACAAGCCACGAGGCAGCTCTCTTTGCGGACAGGGCGACGATCATCCCCGCAGTTAGACCCACAGCGGCGGCTTGGGCAAAAGACCAAATCAAATCGTGGGTACATCCGGAGGGAACTACAGGGCCAAAAGCCGGATCCCCGGCGGCATGTTGCAAGCGATCCTCTAGTTCTGCCCGGAAAGTCATAGCCACGCCCAAGAGGCCTCCATTGAGGAGAGTTATGGCGAAACATAAGGCGGCCAACACTCGCCGGCCTGGACGAGTGGCTTCCGTCCATCCGAACGCAGCAAGTTGACTGATGCCCAAGGCAGTGACCACAAGCCATTTGCTGGGATAACGGAAGTTGACATACCCTGGCAAGAGGACCGTAAGTATCCAGTAGAGGCCACCGAATGCGGGGCCCACGGCCAAGGGTTCTTCCGGGTTTTGCTCGGTTAGCCGAAGGAACCATTGCCAAAGATAACCAAGACCAAAATACCCCAAACTCGCAACTATACCGAAGATCACTACCCAGGAGAGCCAACATGCTGTCGGGTGAATTCTCGATTTCAGGCGAAACGCCACGAGAGCCAGAAGAAACGGCACCATGCCCATATAGAGCGAGGGTGTCCAAATTCTGTCTTCGCCGCCCAAAGCGGACAGCCATCGGTGGTTTAAAGGAAAGGTTCTACCGGAGAAATTCGGCCAGAGAAACTCTGCCCAGCGGGTCGGGGCGAGACTAAAGTCGAAAACAGCTTCGTGATGTGTACCCGGTTGCGTTTGCGCCAAGAGAGCTCTCCAAGAGGGCAACGGATTGGGGGCACCATCTTCCAACCATGGCATTACTGTTTGGTATACCCATTCATAAAGGGATCGGGGTTCGGCAGTAATTTGCCGGTCCGACAGTAAGGCAAATTCTGCAGCGGGCAACCATACAATGGCACCTAAACCGGCGGCGATCGTGACTATGGTGAACCACACTCGCCAAGGCTGCGGGCGAAATTCCCCGATTCCTGCCCCGGTTGAGGCCAAGGGCCGATAAATGCTGGGATCGTGGGCTTCTATGTCGGTTGCCAAGTGGTTTTGGGCAACCGATCGGAACCGCAAGTTTCCCGGAGGTGGCTCACTGCCGAAACGAAGAACAAGGATATAGCTGAGCCAAAGGAGAATCACATGGTAGGCGGTCTGAAAGTCACCTCCTAAGATAATGCAGCTAAATGTCAGGGCAGCAATAACTGTGTGAGCTGGTCGGGGATTGCGAACAGCTTGGTCGAAAGTTGCTAATGCCAGAGGTAACCAACTGGCCCCCACCAGGTACACTAGGTTGGTGTATTGGAAGAGGAATATTCCACTAAACGTGTAGGAGACGGCTGCCAAAGCCGCTCCGGCTGCCGAGGCTCTCCATCTTCGAGCAAGCTTCCACGAGCCATAAAAAGCCAGCACAAAATGGGCCACAATAAACAGGTTCAGAGCTTGTCCAAAAGTTGACCCCACAAACAGAAGGAGAATCCCGGGATAGAACACCAAACTGGTGGGGTCCGCTCCGAGAGGTACCCCGAGATTATCGTACGGGTTCCATAAAGGAATTTCCCCTTGGAGCCATTGGCTCTTCACATATCGCAGCAGTGGATAGTAATAGTGGGCGGTATCCCGGAAAGCCAATACAACCGGTTCCCAAAAAAGCTGGCCGAAGAACGCCCCAAAAAGTCCGAGCACCCCTAGCCAGAGCAATCCGTGGTCCAAAAACGGGGAACCTGGGGCTCGGGTGGTTTGACTTTTAGGTTTTGCTCGTCTCATGGGGAACGGAAAGCCAAAATTGCTATCAGGATCCCAATTGCCAGAGCCAGGAGAAGCACCCCGGCCAGCTTCGCCCAAGAAATGGGGACTTCGCCTCCTACCTGGCCTGTTTGTCCGTTGACCAAGAATCGATAGAGCTTTCCGCGGTATCGATAGGCCAAGACCCAAACCGGCAGAAGCACCGGCCGACCGGTCAGATGGGTGATCCGGACATTGACTCGGAGATTGCGGATATTGCCGGACAAATAAAGTCGACGGCAATTGTCGGCTTCCAGCCGGTGAATTTCCTCAACAGCCCAACGTCGGGCATACTTTCGCGGAACGGTGAAGACCTCGACGAAGGATTTTTCTAGGATTTCCGGTCGAATTTCTTGGGCCCGATTGAAGTCGAAATAGCCTATCGATCGGAATTCTTCCTCTCGGAGGACGCGACTGGCAGCAATAAGCATATCATCGTAACGACCTCGATGTTCCCCAAAAAGAGGCCGCCAGTCTCCCCGAGATCCCGGAGGAAGAACGTCAGTATCGGCGGTCCAATAAGTGTGGGTATTCGCGGAAAACGCCCAGCAGGGTACAAAGACAGCCCGAGCACTCACCAGGGTTCCCTCGGTCAGTAAGTCGCTCGGGCGGAATAGGCTCCGGGAAAGATACTGGCGAAAGTGTGTCTCTACCTCTGGAAAAGTGAGCTCGAAGGGGATGAGTTTTTCCGGCTTAAGGACTTTGCGGGGGCCTTTTGCCTCTAACTTTATTGACCCACAGTAGGGACACCGAAGGGTTTGGACGCCGGGGTCAAAACTCATCGATGCCCCACATCCTTCGCACGTAAACTGGTGCGGCAGAACCAAGGCAGAGCCTGAGCCACCTTGGGACTCGGGAGAAGCCGGTCCCTCAGGTGGGCCTGGTGCTGTAGGAGCTTTGGCCCCGCAATTTGGGCAGAAAAGGTCATCCTCTTCTACCAACGTTCTGCAGATGGAGCAAGTTAATAGGGCTTCATCCATCCTGACCGCTCATTGGCTGCTGGGGTTTCCAAAGGGTTAACTAACAAAGCCTACCTGTGTCCTCGGCGGAGTTAGAAGCCCCCTGCAAATGCCCGATCCAAGGAATTTGAAAAACTCCATACAAGTTCGTTTTACCCCAGTTGAGAATGCCTCAGGCTTCCGATTTTGGGAAGCAACTAACGACATTTCGATTCAGCTCTTTGGAGTTGGGAGGTGCCGGTCGATTTTGGTTTCCGAAGGAATAGAAGCTGAATTTTCTTCAATCCGAAGGAATAGAAGCCAAATTTTCTTCAGATTGTAAAGACAGCTCATAGTAGGTTCTCCCGAAATTGGCAGTCCGCGGGGCCAGTCCGTTTGGAACCGCTCTGCCCTTACCAAATGCCGTTTAACTTGCGTTCGGCTGGGTACTGTCGGTAAGTCTTTATTTGGTAAAAACTGAATTTAGAGTCCAGGCCAGAGGGGGAGGGAAAATTGGGGGAAACACGGCCAAAAGGTCCCCCCAGGCAACTAAAATATGATCCACCCATTTGGCACAGTATCCCTCCTTTCTCATAAAGCTCTTTGACCAACAAGGAGGGAGTGGATTTCCCACGGGGGAGGCTTTCTGCATTTTGCCAAGGTCGCTCCCTTTCAACTGAAAGAGCTACCTATCCAAAAAGTGTCAGGAGGCAAAGCGTTAGCAAGATCGTCCCAACCAAGACAGCTCCGATGACCAAAGCGATCGTTTTCCAGTCTTGCGGTACCGACCCGGCCACCTTTGCTGTTTGACCGTTCATGAGCAGCCGATAGCTACTTCCCCGCCATTGAAAGGTGAGAATATACACCGGCACGAGAGTAAGATGCGATTCGAGACTGGTAAAAGTCGTTTCTACCTGGAGTTTTCGGTAAGTATCGCCTGGCAAAAACTCGGAGATGGCTCGACGTTGTGACTTTTCGAAATACTGCTCGGCTTGAGGGAAGGCATCTTCTTTGGAAATAGAAGGATTTTCTGCTCCCCACCCAGCCAGGAATTCTGGTCGATACCGTTTTAAGCCCTCCAAATGGAAAGGACCGATTTCCTCCAGTTCTGTTGGTGTTACGGTGGGTGTTGCGGGCACTAGGTATCCGCTCCAAAAATGCTGGAATTTTCCTTGGAGGGGCCACCACTCTGTTTCACGGACTTGTCGCGTGCGAACATGACGTCGGCCCCCCACAACGACGGTGTATGTTTCCGTCCGATACCAATATTCGCCAATTAAGGCCGACCAAACACTTTCGGCAGATACAGCAAAATGCCAGCAAGGGAGGTAGACCCCTCGTAACTCTCCTATTTCCACCCGCTCATAGACCTCCTTAGGTACAAAAGGACATGATCGCAAAAACTGCCCCATTGCTTGGGAAGCTTTTTCCGGGGAGAGAGCGAAGGGCAGAACGAATTCCGGCTGTTGGTCAGGTTGGAACCCCGGGGCTTCTACCACGATGCTTGAGCCACAGTAACTGCAGGTGTAACTCCGTTGTCTGGGATCCAATGGCACCGGAGCTCCACAGTTTCTACAGCTGATACTTTTCGGAGCGGCAGCCTGGGCCGGAGAGCGGGCAGGCTGGGGATTGCCACACCGGGGACAAAACAGGTCTCCGAGTTCCACCGGTGACCCGCAGTTGCTGCAGGGTATTGCCGGCGGGAATGTGGTCGAAATTTCCGACACCAGGCCTTTAGGTGAACGTTTTGCTATCACGAAAGCAGTTGTCCTTTCGGAAGGGTTGCGGCGGGGGCGGCAAAACGAAATTCAGGCAGCCCAACCGACTTTGTCAAATGTGGCCGACTGGTGTGGTAAGTCATAGTTGTAACTGCTATGGTAAGTCATAGTTGTAAGGTCAGGAAGTCGAGGTTTCGGCTTCCTCCCTGGGGCCTCCAGGTTTGATTTCTGCGGAGAATGGGATTTCGGAAGGTCTTTTTGGGCCACCTTTCGCAAGCCCGGGAGATAACAAGGGGGCCAGCACGAAGGGGTTCGCGTGGGCTCCCCAGTTGGGATTTTGATGCTTCTCCAGTTTGCGGAGATTTAATAGCACCGGGTTTCAAAACCCAGAAAAACCGCTAGGCTTTAACAAGGTTTGTCCGATTTGGTCCCCGACCAGGCGGCCCCCTTGGGCATCTGAGGCAATTCCCAAGAGCCTTAGCGTTGGACAATGAGTTTTTGCCCTAATGACTTATTTCCGCTTCCGATCCGTTTTCATTTTCGCAAATTGAGAGGGGTTGCCCCAAAATTGGGCCAACCGGCGGCTGCAATCCTCGTCCACCCGTTCTGGTCTATCCAAATCTCGCTTTATAAGGTTTTGGAAGTCGCGGGGCCTGCGGTTTGCCTTTCATCCGAAGAAAAACGGACGAAGAAAAACGGAGTTTTGAGATTGGCCCTGGAGATTCCGAACTGCCAGCTTTCTAGCCCCTTTTTGGTATCCTTTGTTTTGGGAAGATGAATAGGAACCTGTCAATAATTTCGGGAAAGCCCAAAAAATCACTTCTAGGTCCCCAAAGGAGGTACATCAACGGCGATCCATAAGTTGGCCCTGAGCTTTTCAGCCCTATTGATTCAGGGGCTCCCAAGAATTTATTGGGGGACCGATAAACCCACCATTTTACTGGACTCTGTGGATTGCCTAGGACTGTCTCCGCGGGAAAATGGGTCGGGCACTTGCAAAAATTATGCTTTTCAAATGGGCAAATTATGCTTTCCAAATGGGCAAAAGGTGAGGACATCCTGGACTGTGAGCAGACCGGCAGCAAGCTGTTGCTTGCGGGGGAGGTCCACCCCCTAGCTCCGCGGGAGGAATATAGTCTCGGTCCGGCTGCCCGGCATTCTTCACTGGCTGGCATTCTTCAGATGAGAGCCGGATGTTTTGCCAGGGGGGTATGGGCAGAGTTTTCGGGGGAACCCGGGGAGAATTTTTGGGGAACTCGGGCAGAATTTTCGGAGGAAGGGGGATTATCGCAACTCCGAAGAAGGAGAAAGTTTCCGATCCATGCCGGGGGCTTGTGAGGGGTGGCCACCCGGGAAAGGTCAGTTCTAGAGGCGA
>Ga0308310_1000981_pt1 | contig 12755 bp, 7 predicted proteins | sample HotsprSampleMS65_FD_203672 | JGI IMG/M metagenome (GOLD analysis project Ga0308310, IMG submission 203672) | Hot spring phototrophic mat microbial communities from Mushroom Spring, Yellowstone National Park, Wyoming, United States - 20090730_MS65 ...
ACCGTGAGCCGAAATTGTTGAAAGGTCAAGCTCGATACACTTGATCGTATCGAGCGTGACGGTTTCAGTGCTCTACCGTGAGCCGAAATTGTTGAAAGGATCTTTCAAAAACACAATCTATCTGAATTATCAGCGGTTTCAGTGCTCTACCGTGAGCCGAAATTGTTGAAAGCGAGTGTATTTGGTTTAGTCCGCATTGTGAAAAAGGTTTCAGTGCTCTACCGTGAGCCGAAATTGTTGAAAGGCATACGTTGAAACTGTCAAGCGCGACAGTTCCAACGGTTTCAGTGCTCTACCGTGAGCCGAAATTGTTGAAAGGCGCGACAGTTCCAACGCGGCGACGTAAACCGTCAGGTTTCAGTGCTCTACCGTGAGCCGAAATTGTTGAAAGGCTTCTTTGAATCTTGTTGTTAATGTTCTTCTACTTTGTTTCAGTGCTCTACCGTGAGCCGAAATTGTTGAAAGTCAGTAACGGTAACAGCGAACGTCCCGCGCTCAACGGTTTCAGTGCTCTACCGTGAGCCGAAATTGTTGAAAGTAATCAAAAACGCCACGGCGGCGATGAGCATCATCGGTTTCAGTGCTCTACCGTGAGCCGAAATTGTTGAAAGGATCCCCCGCTTGCTGCACCGCCTCTCGCGTCAGCAGGTTTCAGTGCTCTACCGTGAGCCGAAATTGTTGAAAGGTGCCGCAAATGCTTCTACCGCCAGCGGGTGGGTAGTTTCAGTGCTCTACCGTGAGCCGAAATTGTTGAAAGAGCGGCACTGCAAACTGCGACGGACGCGGACTGTTCGTTTCAGTGCTCTACCGTGAGCCGAAATTGTTGAAAGGTGCCGCAAATGCTTCTACCGCCAGCGGGTGGGTAGTTTCAGTGCTCTACCGTGAGCCGAAATTGTTGAAAGGGCAACCGGCGCGCTTTGTCAAACAGTGCTTCTGCGCGTTTCAGTGCTCTACCGTGAGCCGAAATTGTTGAAAGGCATCAAGCGCGCCTCGCAGCGCCGGAGGCCGGAGCGCGTTTCAGTGCTCTACCGTGAGCCGAAATTGTTGAAAGCGAACCGGCAGCGGTGACGGCTGGTAGATGCTCGCTGTGTTTCAGTGCTCTACCGTGAGCCGAAATTGTTGAAAGGCGCGACGGAAGACGGAAAGTCAAAGTTTTTCGACGGTTTCAGTGCTCTACCGTGAGCCGAAATTGTTGAAAGGATAATACCTGTATGTGACATATTCCCTCCTTACGCCGAGTTTCAGTGCTCTACCGTGAGCCGAAATTGTTGAAAGGTTCTTCTGTTTGCGCCGCGTCCGGTTCCGGTGCGTGTTTCAGTGCTCTACCGTGAGCCGAAATTGTTGAAAGGTGAAACAGAAGAAGGGTTTTTACGGTAAATTCTGCTGTTTCAGTGCTCTACCGTGAGCCGAAATTGTTGAAAGGTTGATGACGGTGTCATTGCGCTGGCGCTCGCGGTCGTTTCAGTGCTCTACCGTGAGCCGAAATTGTTGAAAGGCGCGTTGCGGTTGTTCGCACTGCGGTCACATTGCGTTTCAGTGCTCTACCGTGAGCCGAAATTGTTGAAAGTTACGTTGTGAATTATTTGCGCGCAATCCGCGAAGCGCGTTTCAGTGCTCTACCGTGAGCCGAAATTGTTGAAAGGGCAGGACGGTTGCGGCTTGACGAATCGTCAGCGCACTGGTTTCAGTGCTCTACCGTGAGCCGAAATTGTTGAAAGGGCTTCGTTAAATCATCTGGATTGATGTTCAGAAGTCGTTTCAGTGCTCTACCGTGAGCCGAAATTGTTGAAAGGAGGAGGTGATTACGGCGCTGGCCGACATCCGCGATGGTTTCAGTGCTCTACCGTGAGCCGAAATTGTTGAAAGGGTACGTCACAACAACGAACAGTTTGTTGTGCGAACGCGTTTCAGTGCTCTACCGTGAGCCGAAATTGTTGAAAGGAAACTCCGCGTAGTTCATACAACCCTCCCTCTTTGTGAGGTTTCAGTGCTCTACCGTGAGCCGAAATTGTTGAAAGGTTGTTGATTTGAATAGTTACATTTGCATAGACGCCGTTTCAGTGCTCTACCGTGAGCCGAAATTGTTGAAAGGCGCGACAGATGCGACGCTGGCGCTGGCTGCAGCGGCGGTTTCAGTGCTCTACCGTGAGCCGAAATTGTTGAAAGCCCTCGTGGGCGACACGACTGCGCGCGACAGTCGAGGTTTCAGTGCTCTACCGTGAGCCGAAATTGTTGAAAGGTGGGATGGCCGCGCCGCGCTCGGCATCCCGCTGTGGGTTTCAGTGCTCTACCGTGAGCCGAAATTGTTGAAAGGTTGCATACGATAACACTCGACATTTTCCCACAGTGTTTCAGTGCTCTACCGTGAGCCGAAATTGTTGAAAGGTCCAGCGCCTCCCACCCATCTTCCAGCACGATGATCGTTTCAGTGCTCTACCGTGAGCCGAAATTGTTGAAAGGCGTCTGGGATGGGCGCGCGGCATTGGGCATCGCGTTGGTTTCAGTGCTCTACCGTGAGCCGAAATTGTTGAAAGGTAGAGCTGAGTGAGATCGATCATGATTCTGCTGCTGTTGGTTTCAGTGCTCTACCGTGAGCCGAAATTGTTGAAAGAAAACTTTGCGAAAAATCAACAACACCCGTTATTGAGTTTCAGTGCTCTACCGTGAGCCGAAATTGTTGAAAGGCGCAGCGTAGTCGGCGTTTGCAAAAACGTAGCCCTCGTTTCAGTGCTCTACCGTGAGCCGAAATTGTTGAAAGGACGGGATACGCCCGATGTGCCCGCTGTAGTCCGCGCGTTTCAGTGCTCTACCGTGAGCCGAAATTGTTGAAAGGGCTTTTGCGCAAGTTAGAGTCTGATTTTCGCGTTTCGCGTTTCAGTGCTCTACCGTGAGCCGAAATTGTTGAAAGTCCACTCCCCTCTTCCTCATAAAACGCGATCATTCCACGTTTCAGTGCTCTACCGTGAGCCGAAATTGTTGAAAGGTGTTCTTTGTCTCAGCACTGCTGCGTCGGCTGGGCGTGTTTCAGTGCTCTACCGTGAGCCGAAATTGTTGAAAGGCGAGCGCGATACTCCGATCCTTCCACCGCCGGAGGTTTCAGTGCTCTACCGTGAGCCGAAATTGTTGAAAGGTTGATTGTATAAAACACATCTGAGGACGGCACAGAGTTTCAGTGCTCTACCGTGAGCCGAAATTGTTGAAAGGACCGCGATCTGCTCCAACGCGCCGAAGGCCCCACGCTGTTTCAGTGCTCTACCGTGAGCCGAAATTGTTGAAAGGTCGAAAACGCGCCAAGCGACGCGCTGGCGCTGTTCGTTTCAGTGCTCTACCGTGAGCCGAAATTGTTGAAAGGCGCGTTGTTGCGCGGTACCAGCGAGTATTGTCGGTTGTTTCAGTGCTCTACCGTGAGCCGAAATTGTTGAAAGGACGCATTGCAAGTGGAAGGAAACAAAGCAACGCTAAGTTTCAGTGCTCTACCGTGAGCCGAAATTGTTGAAAGGAACGCGCTGCGGAAGTCGAGATCGTCGCCTTCACCGCGGTTTCAGTGCTCTACCGTGAGCCGAAATTGTTGAAAGGATATTAAACGCGCCTCGCAGCGCCGGAAGCCCGAACGGTTTCAGTGCTCTACCGTGAGCCGAAATTGTTGAAAGGATTCAATGCAGCGATGGAGACGTTGCAGATCACGCTGTTTCAGTGCTCTACCGTGAGCCGAAATTGTTGAAAGGTCATCTGTATCCCGCAAATACCCCAACTCTTGACGTTTCAGTGCTCTACCGTGAGCCGAAATTGTTGAAAGGCAAGAATATCGAGAGCGCGGAGCGCAAGATCGCGAGTGTTTCAGTGCTCTACCGTGAGCCGAAATTGTTGAAAGGTGACACTGCTGACACTATCACCAACAGCGCCACGCCGTTTCAGTGCTCTACCGTGAGCCGAAATTGTTGAAAGGCCGAATTTACCCGCCGCCCGCTTGTCGCACCGCGACGTTTCAGTGCTCTACCGTGAGCCGAAATTGTTGAAAGGTTTTTGCCACTATACAACACAACCGCGCTAAGCGTGTTTCAGTGCTCTACCGTGAGCCGAAATTGTTGAAAGGATAAAGAAGTGCGCGGAGATGTTCCGCGCCAAAGACGTTTCAGTGCTCTACCGTGAGCCGAAATTGTTGAAAGTTGTGGACGCGAACGGTCCGACTAACGTACCTGTCAGAGTTTCAGTGCTCTACCGTGAGCCGAAATTGTTGAAAGGTCACAACACTGCTGACCGCGCTCAAGCTGAAACTTGGTTTCAGTGCTCTACCGTGAGCCGAAATTGTTGAAAGCACACCGACGCCTCAACAACTCTAACGTTAACCACAGTTTCAGTGCTCTACCGTGAGCCGAAATTGTTGAAAGGTACTTTGTTCCCGTCAACCTCCAGACCGTCATACGGTTTCAGTGCTCTACCGTGAGCCGAAATTGTTGAAAGCTGTCGAAAACGCGCCAAGCGACGCGCTGGCACTGTTCGTTTCAGTGCTCTACCGTGAGCCGAAATTGTTGAAAGGGTTTGGTGATATAGATGTACGAATCGACGCCTTTACGTTTCAGTGCTCTACCGTGAGCCGAAATTGTTGAAAGGTTCGTATCTACTATTGTCGAGATCAACAGAAAACGGTTTCAGTGCTCTACCGTGAGCCGAAATTGTTGAAAGGGCGCGCGTTTCAGCAGTTGCGACAGATGATGCTCGAGTTTCAGTGCTCTACCGTGAGCCGAAATTGTTGAAAGGTAAAACAAGATTACTTGAAACAGAAGAAGGGTTTTTAGTTTCAGTGCTCTACCGTGAGCCGAAATTGTTGAAAGGACCACAACCCCAACCCCTTCCCCACCGTCGCCGGTGGTTTCAGTGCTCTACCGTGAGCCGAAATTGTTGAAAGGGTGGTTTCTCGCGTTGCTGCGCGAATCAACAGTGCAGTGTTTCAGTGCTCTACCGTGAGCCGAAATTGTTGAAAGGCCAACTTGAAAAGAAACCGCTTGTTTCGCTAAAATGTTTCAGTGCTCTACCGTGAGCCGAAATTGTTGAAAGACCGCAAACAAAATTGCTAAAAACTCGAACGCGAACGGTTTCAGTGCTCTACCGTGAGCCGAAATTGTTGAAAGGTTCTGTCGCTGGATAGAGTGCAGAAATTATTCCTAAATGTTTCAGTGCTCTACCGTGAGCCGAAATTGTTGAAAGTGATTGTCACCTCCGGCGCGGAACAGTGAGACCAGCGCCGTTTCAGTGCTCTACCGTGAGCCGAAATTGTTGAAAGCTACCCGCCTGCTGCACCGCCTCTCGCGTCAGCAGGTTTCAGTGCTCTACCGTGAGCCGAAATTGTTGAAAGTGAACTCGTCGACTGCGTCATACTGATCGATGAAAGCGTTTCAGTGCTCTACCGTGAGCCGAAATTGTTGAAAGGGCGAGTGAAGGGTAGGTTTCGTAATAATAAAATGTTTGCGTTTCAGTGCTCTACCGTGAGCCGAAATTGTTGAAAGCAGAAGAGCACAGTGTTGAGTTGGGCGCATTGGGGCGTTTCAGTGCTCTACCGTGAGCCGAAATTGTTGAAAGGCTACGCCTAGAGCCGGAAGCCGAGCTGCTTTACCTTGTTTCAGTGCTCTACCGTGAGCCGAAATTGTTGAAAGGCGAGCGTCAAGCTTCGCCGCGCGAATCGCATCTACGTTTCAGTGCTCTACCGTGAGCCGAAATTGTTGAAAGGCGGCTTTGATGCGGCAGTGGTGGTAAAGGCTTGTACGTTTCAGTGCTCTACCGTGAGCCGAAATTGTTGAAAGGGCGTTATTACGCCTGCGTAATCGCCTCGCAGTTGCGCGTTTCAGTGCTCTACCGTGAGCCGAAATTGTTGAAAGGGAGGTGATCGATGATGTGGCAAACCGCGCCAGGCGGTTTCAGTGCTCTACCGTGAGCCGAAATTGTTGAAAGGCCGCCGTCGGATTCGTTAACGAAACGAACAGTTCGAGTTTCAGTGCTCTACCGTGAGCCGAAATTGTTGAAAGGCGTGTGGGAGGTAGCGCGCGGTGAACGTCAGCGGAAAGAGTTTCAGTGCTCTACCGTGAGCCGAAATTGTTGAAAGGAATTGATGATTACCGCGTTCCAAGTTCCAATGTCGTGTTTCAGTGCTCTACCGTGAGCCGAAATTGTTGAAAGGCACTTTGCAGCGTACAATCAAGTACTGATCTGCAACGTTTCAGTGCTCTACCGTGAGCCGAAATTGTTGAAAGTTGTTCGACGCGCAAGATGTCGTTGATGTTATCATCAGGTTTCAGTGCTCTACCGTGAGCCGAAATTGTTGAAAGGGCGACGGATGCGACGCTCGCGCTGGCTGCGGCAGCGGTTTCAGTGCTCTACCGTGAGCCGAAATTGTTGAAAGCGACGCGCTACGGTCTGAACACAATCTCGACTATGTGAGTTTCAGTGCTCTACCGTGAGCCGAAATTGTTGAAAGGCGCCACCAACTTCAACCCCTACACCGAGCTGGTGTAGGTTTCAGTGCTCTACCGTGAGCCGAAATTGTTGAAAGGCTACTCTACGTCACAAACGGTCAGTCGCTGGTGTAGTTTCAGTGCTCTACCGTGAGCCGAAATTGTTGAAAGGTTTTAGAGCGTTGGCACGCTGATCGCGGTATTGCGCGTTTCAGTGCTCTACCGTGAGCCGAAATTGTTGAAAGGTCAAAAACAACCGCGCCGCCGCGACGCGAGCGCTGGCGGTTTCAGTGCTCTACCGTGAGCCGAAATTGTTGAAAGGGGTTCCAACACAGTTTGAGACACAAATCCGCGCCGTGTTTCAGTGCTCTACCGTGAGCCGAAATTGTTGAAAGGCCTTCCGCCGAAACAGACATCATCAGCTCGTCGCGTGTTTCAGTGCTCTACCGTGAGCCGAAATTGTTGAAAGGCCTTCCAGTAACCGAGCATCAACCGGTCGAACCCAATGTTTCAGTGCTCTACCGTGAGCCGAAATTGTTGAAAGGCCCTCCTAAAACGTTCCATCAGTTTATCAAGAAAGTAGTTTCAGTGCTCTACCGTGAGCCGAAATTGTTGAAAGGCTTTCCGGCCAAGCGCCTTCTCCCGCCGGACGCGGGTTTCAGTGCTCTACCGTGAGCCGAAATTGTTGAAAGTCCGCCAGCCGATGCGCGAGCGCCAAAAACAGCGCCCCAGTTTCAGTGCTCTACCGTGAGCCGAAATTGTTGAAAGGTCTGGCGTACCGTCGCCACCTGTGACCCTCCCGCGCGTTTCAGTGCTCTACCGTGAGCCGAAATTGTTGAAAGGACATATGTTGTCACACAGCTCCCCAATCCCCTCGAGTTTCAGTGCTCTACCGTGAGCCGAAATTGTTGAAAGCATTGTTTTGGAACGCGCAAAAAGTCCTGCGTACGCGGGTTTCAGTGCTCTACCGTGAGCCGAAATTGTTGAAAGGCCTCGAGTGCGAGATCGATGAGCGCAGCACGGTCGTGTTTCAGTGCTCTACCGTGAGCCGAAATTGTTGAAAGGTAGCTCAGCAGTAGGAGGTGATATGGTCTACTTAGTGTTTCAGTGCTCTACCGTGAGCCGAAATTGTTGAAAGGGGCGCGAATAAAGCGCGAAGGGCGCTGTGTTGTCGTTTCAGTGCTCTACCGTGAGCCGAAATTGTTGAAAGCTCAGCGCGCTACCAGCGGCAGATATATCGTGTAGTTGTTTCAGTGCTCTACCGTGAGCCGAAATTGTTGAAAGGATGTAACGTGTTCGTCATCGTTGACAAGAACACAGAAGTTTCAGTGCTCTACCGTGAGCCGAAATTGTTGAAAGCCAACCTGCGCCGCAGATACGTCGCTTGCGAATAGGTTTCAGTGCTCTACCGTGAGCCGAAATTGTTGAAAGGGTGTGCGTATCACCGCACACACCGGAACGGTGACGGTTTCAGTGCTCTACCGTGAGCCGAAATTGTTGAAAGGGTCGCAAACTCCAAGATCAGCGCGTAGTCGCGTTCGTCGTTTCAGTGCTCTACCGTGAGCCGAAATTGTTGAAAGGCTCACATCCAGCGCGTCGTGAGCGCTACGTCAGATATGTTTCAGTGCTCTACCGTGAGCCGAAATTGTTGAAAGTCTTCGCGACTGCTTGCACACGCGACAATTGCACACGCGAGTTTCAGTGCTCTACCGTGAGCCGAAATTGTTGAAAGGTTGACCAGTCCAGTTGATTGTATAAAACACATCTGGTTTCAGTGCTCTACCGTGAGCCGAAATTGTTGAAAGGTTGAACGCATCAAGCTTTGCCGCCCGCACCGCGTGTTTCAGTGCTCTACCGTGAGCCGAAATTGTTGAAAGGTTACCCGGTACCGGTTACTCATCGAGACCAGATTTGTGTTTCAGTGCTCTACCGTGAGCCGAAATTGTTGAAAGGCCCAACGCAACCGATCTCGAAAATGAATATTTTACGAGTTTCAGTGCTCTACCGTGAGCCGAAATTGTTGAAAGTTTACAACACCGAACCACCGTTTGTGTGGATTTTGCGTTTCAGTGCTCTACCGTGAGCCGAAATTGTTGAAAGGCGAAAGCAGCGCAAACAAAACGCATCCCGTCTTGCGAGTTTCAGTGCTCTACCGTGAGCCGAAATTGTTGAAAGGATCCGTACACCCGCGACTACATCGCCCGCGCCGTTGGTTTCAGTGCTCTACCGTGAGCCGAAATTGTTGAAAGCGAAAGCAGCGCAAACAAAACGCATCCCGTCTTGCGAGTTTCAGTGCTCTACCGTGAGCCGAAATTGTTGAAAGGTCGAAAGCGTGGATGTCTGGGATCGCGCAGCGCGTTGTTTCAGTGCTCTACCGTGAGCCGAAATTGTTGAAAGGAAGCGTTAGGATTCGGCGCGCTTCAGCGCGAAGCGGTTTCAGTGCTCTACCGTGAGCCGAAATTGTTGAAAGGCGTGAAGTGTTAAACCGCTACGCGCCTTCAAGCGAGTTTCAGTGCTCTACCGTGAGCCGAAATTGTTGAAAGATGAAGAGCGTTTATCAATACTTTCTTTGTCTGTGAGTTTCAGTGCTCTACCGTGAGCCGAAATTGTTGAAAGTACGAGAAGTACTACAACGCTACGCACCGAGCAGTGAGTTTCAGTGCTCTACCGTGAGCCGAAATTGTTGAAAGGCCGAGCGGGATGCCGACCTCCTCAGCCGCGACGCGCGAGTTTCAGTGCTCTACCGTGAGCCGAAATTGTTGAAAGTCAAGTGTTTCGCTGCAATGAAGCGCGCATCGACGGTTTCAGTGCTCTACCGTGAGCCGAAATTGTTGAAAGGAACTGTACAACGAACTTGCTAAATCACCAACATCGGGTTTCAGTGCTCTACCGTGAGCCGAAATTGTTGAAAGATTTGAATTTTCCACAGGCAGAACTTGAAATTATGGGTTTCAGTGCTCTACCGTGAGCCGAAATTGTTGAAAGGAGCAATTAACATACAATCCTCACTATATATACGATGCGTTTCAGTGCTCTACCGTGAGCCGAAATTGTTGAAAGTGGGAGAGTCGCTGATTGCGTTGCGGCGGAGCATCGGAGTTTCAGTGCTCTACCGTGAGCCGAAATTGTTGAAAGGATTGGGGTGATGAATGCCCTCGAACCCGACCATCGCGTTTCAGTGCTCTACCGTGAGCCGAAATTGTTGAAAGACGGTACCGCGTTGCACCCGGCGAACCGTCAGGATCGGGTTTCAGTGCTCTACCGTGAGCCGAAATTGTTGAAAGCTGGACGAAGCAGGAGCAAGCCCTGATCTCGTTGATGTTTCAGTGCTCTACCGTGAGCCGAAATTGTTGAAAGGGTTTACCATTGACGATCTTGCGACGTTGACCAAGACGGTTTCAGTGCTCTACCGTGAGCCGAAATTGTTGAAAGGCCCGATGGCGGCCACGACCACTACCCTCCCGACGGACAGTTTCAGTGCTCTACCGTGAGCCGAAATTGTTGAAAGGCGAGTTTTTGGAACTGTTGTACAGCGACAGCAGCGAAGTTTCAGTGCTCTACCGTGAGCCGAAATTGTTGAAAGGCGACTCTAACTTGCGCAAAAGCGCAAGATCGCGGTGTTTCAGTGCTCTACCGTGAGCCGAAATTGTTGAAAGGTGATCGTAACAACGCGACATCTGCGGGATCGAGGCGGTTTCAGTGCTCTACCGTGAGCCGAAATTGTTGAAAGGCCAAGCCGCGTTAGGTGTAAAAGTCCGCGCCGACTTCGTTTCAGTGCTCTACCGTGAGCCGAAATTGTTGAAAGGCGAGTACGGGTTTGATGGCGACATCCCCGGCCTGCGCGGTTTCAGTGCTCTACCGTGAGCCGAAATTGTTGAAAGCTCAGTGAGGATGACGCGGCTGAGGTGTTGGACAACGTTTCAGTGCTCTACCGTGAGCCGAAATTGTTGAAAGCGCTACACAAATCGCGCTCGCGACCGCGACAGTGTTCGGTTTCAGTGCTCTACCGTGAGCCGAAATTGTTGAAAGCTCTTGCCGGCTTCGTTCGTTGCGTTCCTTCCACTCGGTTTCAGTGCTCTACCGTGAGCCGAAATTGTTGAAAGGATAACAACGAAACCCTTGAAAATATCAACGAGCGCCGTTTCAGTGCTCTACCGTGAGCCGAAATTGTTGAAAGGGTTTGGCGCGCTCGAACAAATTACTGTCGGCGCGCTGGTTTCAGTGCTCTACCGTGAGCCGAAATTGTTGAAAGGGCGAGAGGAAACGAGTAGTTAAAGAAGCGACCGGACGTTTCAGTGCTCTACCGTGAGCCGAAATTGTTGAAAGGGTCGCGGTTGTTCGTCCAACGCGCTTTCTCGCGCTGTTTCAGTGCTCTACCGTGAGCCGAAATTGTTGAAAGGCGCAGGCCGGGGATGTCGCCGTCGAAGCCGTACTCGCGTTTCAGTGCTCTACCGTGAGCCGAAATTGTTGAAAGGATTGCGACAAATCCAACCGAGCGCGGGCTTCGTTGAGTTTCAGTGCTCTACCGTGAGCCGAAATTGTTGAAAGGAAGTCGGCTCCGGCAAGCCGCTCTCGTTCAACAGCTTCAAGTTTCAGTGCTCTACCGTGAGCCGAAATTGTTGAAAGGTTTTGGCGTTCCAGCCAGCACTGCGCGACCGGCGGTTTCAGTGCTCTACCGTGAGCCGAAATTGTTGAAAGGCTGGCATACGCGAATATTATTGATGCCGTGTATGACGTTTCAGTGCTCTACCGTGAGCCGAAATTGTTGAAAGGGCCACGAGCGAATTAATGTTAACATCTCGTTTGCGAGTGTTTCAGTGCTCTACCGTGAGCCGAAATTGTTGAAAGTGTCAATATCAGCAGTAATCACGCGCTGATAATGCGCGGTTTCAGTGCTCTACCGTGAGCCGAAATTGTTGAAAGGGCGAGCGGGCTGAACGCATCGCGAGCGCGCCGGAGCGTTTCAGTGCTCTACCGTGAGCCGAAATTGTTGAAAGGTCGAGCTAGCTAGCGAGGCTGAGCAGCGCGAACGTCGTTTCAGTGCTCTACCGTGAGCCGAAATTGTTGAAAGCGATACCGCGTTGCGCAAGCTGTTGCCGCAAACAGCGGTTTCAGTGCTCTACCGTGAGCCGAAATTGTTGAAAGGCGCACGAGACGAATTGATGCTGAGTGTCAGCTCGAAGTTTCAGTGCTCTACCGTGAGCCGAAATTGTTGAAAGGTACCATCCACCAACGCGCCCGCGATCAGCGTTGAGGTTTCAGTGCTCTACCGTGAGCCGAAATTGTTGAAAGGCCCGATGGCGGCCACGACCACTACCCTCCCGACGGACAGTTTCAGTGCTCTACCGTGAGCCGAAATTGTTGAAAGGGTGTCGGTGCGCACGCCGACGATCCGTCGGTACCAACTGTTTCAGTGCTCTACCGTGAGCCGAAATTGTTGAAAGTTCTCTCAAATACCCGCTTGACAAACTGGCGCGGACGGTTTCAGTGCTCTACCGTGAGCCGAAATTGTTGAAAGGATTCAGTTTCCGGCTCTAGGCGTAGTTCGATAGAACGTTTCAGTGCTCTACCGTGAGCCGAAATTGTTGAAAGGCTTCCGCTTCCGCGAGCGTCGCGGGCACAATCGCGAGTTTCAGTGCTCTACCGTGAGCCGAAATTGTTGAAAGGACGCCACCAACGTTCCGCGCTTCGTTGTGATCTCCCAGTTTCAGTGCTCTACCGTGAGCCGAAATTGTTGAAAGGCTGATGCCGCGCGACAACCCGTCGTAGCCACTCTGTTTTACGTTTCAGTGCTCTACCGTGAGCCGAAATTGTTGAAAGTCCCTCCTAAATCGTTCCATCAGTTTGTCAAGAACGTAGTTTCAGTGCTCTACCGTGAGCCGAAATTGTTGAAAGACACCCCTCCCTCAATCAGCCGCAACCCGCCCAGCGCGTTTCAGTGCTCTACCGTGAGCCGAAATTGTTGAAAGGAGTATTGCGGCTTTAAGATTGACAAAGCGCGCTGGCGTTTCAGTGCTCTACCGTGAGCCGAAATTGTTGAAAGACGTCGGCCTGGCGCGGAAGTTGCATATTCCCGTCGGTTTCAGTGCTCTACCGTGAGCCGAAATTGTTGAAAGGATGACGGAACGCTGACGGTGATCGACATCAAAACCGTGTTTCAGTGCTCTACCGTGAGCCGAAATTGTTGAAAGGTGAGATAGTACGTTCGCACCCGTTGACCGTCTTGCGTTTCAGTGCTCTACCGTGAGCCGAAATTGTTGAAAGCTTGGGGACCACCATGGGGGGAGCAGCGACACAAGGGTTTCAGTG
>Ga0308310_1000983_pt1 | contig 12730 bp, 9 predicted proteins | sample HotsprSampleMS65_FD_203672 | JGI IMG/M metagenome (GOLD analysis project Ga0308310, IMG submission 203672) | Hot spring phototrophic mat microbial communities from Mushroom Spring, Yellowstone National Park, Wyoming, United States - 20090730_MS65 ...
CGCGTCGGGCGTCTGGCTGAGATAGATCGGCACGCCGCTCACGTCGGCGTGGATCTGCATCCACAGCCGGCTGCGGGTGGGGCCGCCGGCCGCGACGATCTCTTTGACCGTGTAGCCGCTGCTGCGAAAGACGCGGAAGATGTGTTCAGAGCCGTAGGCGATGCCCTCCAGGATGGCTCGGAAGAGATGGCCGGTGGTGTGCTTGAGCGAGAGACCCCAGAACACGCCACGGGCCAACGAATCCACGTAGGGTGTGCGATTGCCCTGGAAGTAGTCCAGGACGATCAGCCCTTCTGATCCCAGCGGCACAGCAGCCGCCAGTTCATTCAAAACCGTGTACGTGTCCACGCCACGTTGTTGGGCAATGGCGGCCTCGGCGGCGCAGAAGCGCTCCTTGAACCACTTGACGACCGATCCAGTAGAGACTTGGCCGCCCTCGACGGTGTATTGGCCTGGCAATACGGCATCCGTGTAAGCGCCGAAGATGCCGCGCGTGTGGAAGGGCTGGTCGGTTTGGCCGAGCATCAGATGAGAAGAGCCGGTGATGAACGCCAGCTTGCCAGGCGAAACGACGTTCAGGCCGAGCATCGCCACGAACGCATCGGCGCCACCCTCGGCAACCGGGATGCCCGCTCGCAAGCCTAATTCGGCGGCCACCTCTGGCCGCAGCTCGCCGGCCACCTGGCCCATATCCAGAATGCGTTGAGGAAATCTCTCGATCAGGTCACCCAAGCCAATGGCCTGATAGAAGGAAGGCGACCAGCCACCTTCGCGGCGGTCGTAATACCAGCGGATGCTGACGTTGTTGATGCTACCCGTCCACTGGCCGGTCAGGCGATACGTGAGCCAGTCAATAAACTCGCCGATGTGCGCCGCGCGCTGATACACGTCGGGTTCGTTCTCCTTGACCCAAAGCGCCTTGCACGGCATCCACTCCGCCGAGACGTTGCCAAAGCCGTTGTAGCGCAGCATGGGATGGCCGCTGTTGGCGATGCGCTGCGCTTGCTCGGCTGCGCGCACGTCCATCCAGATGATTGCCGGCCGCAAGGGCTGGAAGTGCTCGTCCATGAAGACGACGGTGCAACTGGTGCAGTCGGCGCCGATGGCGACGATCTGAGACGGATCCACGCCACTTTCACCAACGGCGCGGCGCACGGCTGCGACAAACGCGCGCCACCACTCATCGGGCTTTTGCTCGGCCCAGCCGGGCTGGGGGTGATACGTTGGATATGGCTCGGCTGCCCGACCGAGCGGCGTGCCATCAGGCGCAAAGATGACGACCCGCACGCTCTCCGTGCCAAAGTCAACACCCATTACATAGGTCGAAGCTTGCGTCATTGCGTTCACTCACCGCTAGGATTTTGAGCCGTTGATTCACTGTCTTCGCGCGATCTGCGCCGTGGGGCGAGCCGGCGTTGTTCGCTGTAGGAGTTGGCAACCATGATGATCAACAGGAGCGCGCCCCAAGCAAACTCCTTGAAGAATTGGCCGCCGCTGATGGTGAAGAGCAGCATGTTCATGCCGGTGGAGATAAACTGAAGCGCCAGGATGGCCAGCACGATGCCGGCGATGCGCCCCGACCCACCGTTGGGGTTGACGCCGGCCAACACGGCGACCACGATCGCCTGCAGGACGTAGGACGGCGCAAAGTCCCACTTGGCCGAGTTGTTTCGCCCCAAAAAGATGATGGCGACAACGGCGGACAATAGCCCGCTCAGCATATACGTCATCAGCAGCACCTGCCGGACGTTGATGCCGGAGAAACGCGCCGCCTTCACGTTGCTCCCTATCATGTAGAGCTTCAAGCCGAAGGGCGTCCGGTTCAGGATCACGGCGAAGATCGCCACGACGACGACGAAGATCACGAGCGGGATCGGGATGACCCCAAGCACGTTCGAGGTGCCGATGAAGGTCAGGCGATTCTCGGCGAAGACCGCATTCCCGCGCGTCATGGCGACCGTCAGGCCGGTATATAGCGTCATCGTGCCCAGCGTGGCCAGGATCGGCGTGAGGTTCACGTAGGCCACCAACAGGCCGTTGAACAAGCCGGCCAGCGCGCCGGTGACGAACGCGACGGCGATCGCTATCGCCAGCCCGACGATCACTTGACCCTCCGGCGCGTCAGCGGGGATGAGCGCGCGGATGACCATCGCGGCCAGCACGCCGGCAAGGTTGGCCGTGCTCACCACCGAGAGGTCAATCCCGCCGGTCAGCATCGTGATCATGATGGCGATGGCCAGGATGCCGATCTCCGGGAACTGGCTGCCCATGGAGAGGAAGTTCTCCACCGTCGGGAAGACATTCGGCCTCAGCAGGCTCATCACCACGAAGATGGCAACACAGGCGATCAGCAGGCGCAGCAGGTTGCCATCAACGACGAACTGGATTCTGGGGGCAGGCTTATAGCTGACTTCTGGGGCGCTCATGCTCGCTGCTCCACTGGCACTGGTTCAATTTCCACGTTTGCGCGCCGGCTGCTGCGCAGGGTGCGAATCGTGGGCACGGCAGTGCCGATAATGATAATCGCGCCGATCACCACCCGCTGCCAGGTGGACGGGATGCCCATCAAGATCAGGCTGTTGCTGAGGACGGTCACCAGCATCACGCCCAGCAACGTGCCGATGACGGTGCCGCGCCCGCCGGCGATTGAGGCGCCGCCGAGCACGGTCGCCGCGATGACGTCCAGCTCCTGGCCAACGATGTCCTGCGCGTTGGCCTGGCGATTCAGGCCGCCGTAGATCATGCCGGCCAGGCCGGCCAGCAAGCCGACGAAGACGTAGATGAAGACCTGCGTGCGCGGGATGTCGAAGCCGGCGCGCTCAGCGGCCTCGCGCGAGCCGCCCATCGCGTAGATGCTGCGCCCCAGCATGGTGTAACGCAGGATGAATTGGGCCAGGATGGCCACTGCCACGAGGAATAACACCGCTGAGTGCAACCCAACCGTAATACCGCGCTCATCGGTGACTGTAAACAGAAAGGCATTCGAATACGCAGCCATGCCGGGCGGCAGGTCTCGGATGATCTTGCTGCCGATCACAAAGAGCAAAAAGCCGCGGAAGAGGCTTTGGGTGCCCAGGGTGACGATCAGCGTCGGCAGGCGAAAGCGGGCAATGAAGAAAGCGTTGATCAAGCCCAGCATCCCCCCGATCGCCGCGGACATCAGGAAGAAGGCGAACATCCCGCCCTCGAAGCCGATGTTCTTCATGATGACGGTGGTCGTATACATCGAGAACACGGCAATCGCGGTGAAGGACACGTCTATGCCGCCCGATATCAACACGATCAGGACGCCGATGGCGAAGATGCCGGTCACCGTGGCGCTGCGCGCAAGGTCGAACCAGTTGCCCGGCGTCCAAAAGATGGGGTTGATGAACCCGATCAACAGGCACAATCCCAACAGCGTGATGCCTACCAGGGTCTCTTGGCGAGCGAAGAGCTTTTTAAGCATAGCAACGAGTGACTAATGCGCAGAGGTCATCGCGGTTGCCTCGGTGAGGCGAGCCGTCAGCTCCGCCTCGGTGATCTCCGGGCGGTTGAAGACGTCAGCAAGGCGGCCTCGGCGCATCAAGAGGATGCGATTACACAGGTGCAAAAGCTCAGGAATGTCGTCGGAGATCACCAGGATGCCAAAGCCTTGACGCGCTAAGTCCTTGATGATCTCGTGCAGCTCCATCTTGGAGCCGACGTCCACCCCAACCGTTGGCCCGTTCAGTATCAAGATGCGCGGCTTGCTGGCCAGCCATTTGGCCAACACCACGCGCTGCTGGTTGCCGCCGGATAGGCTCTTCACCGGCAGCTCAGGATTCGCCGTCTTTATGGATAGCTGATCAATCCAGTGGCGAACTTGTTGGCGGAACTTCTCAACAGAGAGGATTCCCCCACCCTGGGTAAGCGTGTCCACGATGCGGATGACGATGTTGCGGCCGATAGACTGGTCGAGGAACAATCCCTCTGTGAGGCGATCCTCGGGGACGTAGCCGATGCCATAACGGATGGCGCTCTGGACATCGTTGATATGGACGGGCCGGCCTTCTATAAGGATCTCGCCCGAATCCACCGGCAGCATACCGAATAAAGCCAGGGCCAGCTCCGTGCGGCCGCTCCCCAGCAAGCCGGTGATGCCCAGGATTTCACCCCGACGCAGCGCAAAAGAGATATCTTCAAAGTTACCGCGCGAGCTAAGGCGGCGCACCTCTAACAGCGGCTGCGCGTCGGTAGGCTGATAGTCGTAGTCGGCCTCCTCGATCTGCCGGCCGGTCATGTAGTAGGTGAGCTTGGTGCGGTCCAGCGAAGCCACATCGGTATCCACCACCACCCTGCCGTTGCGGATGATCATCACCTTGTCGGCGATCTCCAGCACCTCGTTCAGCTTATGGCTGACGAAGAGCACCGCCACCCCTTCCTGCTGGATGTTGCGGATGACGCGGAAGAGGGCACGGATCTCCTTCTCGGTCAGGGCAGTGGTGGCCTCGTCCATGATGACCAGGCGCGCGTTTTGGACGAGGGCGCGGCAAATCGCCACAAGCTGTTTGTCGGCCACCGAGATGGATTCGACCTCGGCATCCAAAGGCAATTGCACGCCGATTTTGTCCAACGCTGCCCGCGCGATCTGATGCACCTGGCCCCAGCGCACCATCTTCACATTGCGCGACAGCTCGTAGTTCAGCGCGATGTTCTCGGCGACGGTCAGGTTGGGGAACAAAGAGAAGTCCTGATAGATGACCTGGATGCCCTCGCGGATGGCATCCATCGGCTGGAGGCGGTCGAAGCGCTTGTTATTAATAATGATCTCGCCTTGATCAGGCGTCACCACGCCGGCGATGATTTTGATGAGCGTGGATTTGCCCGATCCATTCTCGCCCACCAGGCAGTGGGCTTCGCCGGGTTTAACGACCAAGCTGACGTCGTCCAGGGCCTGGACACCGGCAAAGGACTTGCTGATATGCCTCAGCGTCAGAAAAGCGTCCACAACATTCAAGATGCGGAGGGCGAGCAGACAACTGCTCGCCCTTCTGCATGAGAAGACGGCTCAACCGAATTAGAAGTTGTATTGGTCGAGGTTGTCCTTCGTCACGTCCACCCAGGCCGAGCCGTAGAGGACGTTGCCGCGCGCGATCAGCTTTCTATAGCCTTCAAGGCCCAGGTCCATGCCATCGCCGATCGGCTCGCCCTTGATGTGCATCATGGCCAGCTTATTCATGGCGATGCCCGCCAGCTTGGGATCCCAGAAGCTGATCATCTGCACCGCGCCGCTGGCGATGAACTTCCCGCTGATGGAGGGCAGGCTGGTGCCGGCCACCACGATCTTGCCCACCAACCCGGCCTCCTCGATCGCCTGGCCGACGCCGGCAGCATCGGTCGAGGCGCTCGTCTGGACGGCGCGCAGGTTGGGATAGGCCTTGATCAGCTCCTTCATCTTCTGGTAGGCGATCTGGGAGTCGTCCTTGGTCTCCTGCTTATCGGCCACCAGCTTCATGTTGGGATACTTCTCTTTCTGCCGGGCGATGCCGCCGTCCACCCATTCGTTGTGCGTCTTAGAGCCCAGGCTGCCGACGAAGACCGCATATTCGCCCTCGCCGCCGATCTGCTCGGCGATGAAGTCCATCAGGTGTGCGCCGTAGGCCGTGTTGTCAAAAGCCTCGATATCCCAGTGCATGCTCTTCTGGTTCGAGGCCTCGTGGGTGATCACGGTGATGCCGGCGTCCATGGCCTTCTTGAGCACCGGGTCAAGCACGTCCGGGTCCATCGGCACCACGCACAGCGCAGACACTTTCTGTGCGATCAGGTTCTCGATGATGGGGATCTGCAAGGCGGCATCGGCTTTCTCAGGGCCGGTCAAGAACGCGGTGACGCCATTCTGCTGGCCCCACTCCTTGACGCCTTCTTCCATGCGGTTGAACCAGTTAATACCGGCGATCTTGACCACGGTGGCGTAGGTGCCCTTGGCCTTGTCCTCTGCGCTCGTGGGCTGCGTGCCGGCAGAGGGTTGCGTGCCGGTCTGTGGCGGCGGGGCTGCACACGCTGCCACCACTGCGCCCAAGCCCAACAAACCTGCGCCGCGCAGAACCTGGCGGCGGCTCAAACGGCGATTCGCCAATTTCATCTCAGACATTTCGGCTCACTCCTCACGTTTGGTTTAGGAAACTGGACAGACAAATTAAGAAACGGAATGCGCAGTCGCTCAAAATCTTCAAAGACGATGGGCCGGATATCTCCTCGCTCTCCTCAATAAACTCACCTCCGCTTGGCCTGGCCTTTAGAGAGTGCACTCGCGGGAAGATAATACCCTCGGAGCAAGAAGAAGACAAGCGAGAAACGAGGCGCGTGAACAAATGTGCAGGCCGAATTGAGCCACCCCCTCGGTGAGCGCGACTCCCATCAACGAAGGCTGCGCCCTTCGCAGGGCGTGCTGACCGGCGAATGGGGTGCGAGCGCAGGCGCTGCCATCGCCCATCCTCGCCCTCGGCAATGAGCATACCCGATCGACATTGCATGTACTAACCGTCGGGGGCGTTCACCGATAGGGCAGTCGCTCGCGGGTTGATAAATGGCAAAAGTTGATTTATAGAGGGTGGGCGACGGCAATGCCGTCGCCCACCCAGCGTTCTGCCCCTAACCGTGAACATACCCTAACCATCCGGCGCGCGCCCAACGCTTACCCGCCATTCGTGCAAGCTGCGGAACCGATCGCTAGGATGAAAGATGGGGGCAACTTGCACGTTGCGCACGCGCGAGGAGATGATGTAGTCATAGACCGGATAGTAGAGCATGAGGGCGGGCAACTCCTCGGCGAACTTCTCCTGGAAGCGGCGATAGAGTTCCAGACGCCTTGCGCGATCGGTCGTCTGGCGCGCCTGCTCCAGCCACTCGCTCGCTTCGGCGTCGTCCCAGCCGGCGTAGTTCTGACCGTTGATGGCCTGGCTGCGATGCCAGAGGGGAAAGGGGTCAGGATCGCCATCGAGGAGCGTCTCAACCAGCGCTACCTGAAACTGGTGCGTGGCCAGGAAGTTGGCCACCATGTTCCGCACCGGGACCACCGTCACCTGAACGCCCAGTTCACGCCACTGCTCGGCCACCGCCTCGGCGACGCGCGGCGCAACGCCCCCCTCCGGGGTGAGCAAGGTAAAGGCGATGGGCTCACCTTCCTTCTGCCAGACCTCCACGTTCGCAGGCGCCACCGTAGCGATCTCGTAGCCGGCCTCGCGCAACAGTTGCTTAGCTTGTTCCAGGTCGCGGCGATACGAGCGCACGCCCGGATGGTAAGCCCACGTGCCGGGGATGAACGGCGTGTTTGCCAGAACGGCTCTTCCACGGAGCACCTCGCGGATGATCGCCTCTCGGTCTAGCGCCAGCATCAGCGCGCGACGCACGGGCAGTTCGGTCAGCGAGAGCGCGCCGCTATCGCGGCGTAAATTGAACATCAGGGCGACGAAGCGCGCGCTCGGCATGCTGTAGAGGATGGCATTGGCAAACGCCTCTTCTGTAATCGGCTCAGGCGCAGCAAAGCTGGCCATGCCATCTACATCGCCGTTCTCAAACGCCCTCAGCACGCTCTGCCAGCTCGGGTAGTAACGCAGCACCAGCCTGCGCAACTGAGGCCGCGGACCGCTGTAGGTGGATGAAGGCTCTAGCGCGATGGACGATATGCGCGCGCCGGTCGTGCTCAAGTCAGCAACGCGCCAGGGGCCGTTCCCTATCGGCTGACGGTTGAAGGCGCTCTCCTTCAGATCGGCGGCTGCCGTGTTTGACAGGATATGGGCGGGCAGCAACCCAACCGTGGTGTAGTCCAAGAACGGCGCAAACGGCTGTGGCAGCCCAAACTGCACTGTCCGTTCGTCCAGCTTGACCAGCGCGACGCGCTGCCAGAGCTCGCTATAGTCTCGACGACCCGGGAAGGCTGGGTCTCTCATGAGGCCCACTGTGAAGATCACATCATCTGCAGTGACGGGGTAGCCATCCTCCCAGCGTTCATTTGGGCGAAGCCTGAAAGTGTAGGTGATGCCGTCGCCGGAGATGGTCCAGCCCTCAGCCAGGTCAGGCACCGCCTCGCCAGCCTCGTTCAGTTTGGTCAAGCCGCGAAAGACCAGGGCACATACGTCGCGCTCAGCCTCGTTGAGCGGACAGAGCAGCGGGTTGATATTCTCCGGCGCGCCGACGACGCCCTCAAAATATGTCCCCCCTTCGCTTGCGATCAGCGCGGTGTTGCGAGAGACGATGAACTGATAACCGAGAAAGGCCAGGCCCGCAGCGCCGAGGAGGACAAAGAAGAGGGTCAGCCGGATCGTCCGCATGTCTCGGTGCGCGCAGCCCGTGGTCGGCGCGCGACTAGCGGCTGGTGGAGAAGAAGATCACATTGACGATGGCGAGCACGAAGAAGGCGATGGCGATGAAGATCGTGATGTTAAAGAGGACGCGGTCAAAGCCGCGCCGAGTCTGATAGATGCCCTGCGCACCGCCAAACACGCCGCCCAGCTCTTCGCCTTTTGACTGGAGGAGCATGACCGCGATGAGCGCAACACCAAGCAAAATTTGGGCGATACCGAGAAAAATGTTCATAGCCGGCGCGCATTATAGGCCAGCCTGCGCCAGAGGTGCGTTCGCGGCGCGGGGCAATGCCCCCTTCTTATTCCCCCGCACGCGGGGGAAGGTTTCCACTAGAGCGCCGCGCTTCTGGGTTATTGGTGAACGCATCCTGCGCCAGAGGTGCGTTCGCGGCGCGGGGCAGAATCCCGGATGGGCGGCGGCAGCGCCGTCCACCCACCACTTACGGCGGTCATCCCTTGCCAGGCGCGCCAACCCCGTGCGTCACAGGCGCGCAGTATGATGCTTAAGGTGAACGGCTTTGCACGATTGATGCTGGCTGCCGCCGGCGCGGCGCTGGCTTGGTGGTTGACGTGGCCGGAGCTGGCCCAACGCCGCGCCTCACGATTCTTGCACCAGCCTGGCCACCACGAGCGTCGCGGCGTTGCCCTGATCACCGGCGCATCATCGGGGATCGGCGCAGCGTTCGCCCGCCGGCTGGCCCAGTATGGTTATGACCTGGTGTTGGTGGCGCGGCGACGGGCGCGGCTGGAAGCGCTGGCGGGCGAGCTCCACCACGTCACCAGCCAGGTGGTGGTCGCCGACCTGTCCGTCCCAGCCGACATCGCGCACGTCGCCGGCATCGCCGCGGATGTAAGCGAGCGCGGGCAGCTTGACCTGCTGATCAACAACGCCGGCTTCGGCACGGTCGGCCGCTATGCGGACCTACCCTTGGAGGGGCAGATGGACATGCTGAACGTTCATATCGTGGCCGCCCTACAGTTAATCAAAGCGGCTTTGCCCGGCATGTTGCGCCGCGGGCGCGGGGGCATCATCAACGTCGCCTCGATCGCCGGCTGGTACCCGCTGCCGGGCAACGCCACCTATAGCGCCAGCAAGCGCTTTCTCGTGAACTTCTCCGAGTCGCTCCAGGCAGAACTAGACGGCAGCGGCGTGTACGTCCAAGCCCTGTGCCCGGGGTTCACCTACTCGGAGTTTCACGACACAGAGGCATATCGCGCCAGCGGCTTTCGGCGCGAGCGGCTGCCGAAGTTCGTCTGGCAAACGGCTGAGCAAGTCGTAGAGGCGTCGCTGAACGCGCTGGGGCGCCAGGTCGTGTGCGTGCCGGGGGTGCACAACCGCGCGCTCGTCCTCGCCCAAGCCCTTGTGCCGCGCGCGGTGTTGCGCTGGGCCTGGCAATGGATGAAGATTAGGGAGAGGCCTTGATGCCCTCTTCCCGCCGCAGCATCGGGAAGAGCAGCACCTCACGGATCGAGTCGCGGTTGGTGAACATCATGACCAGCCGGTCAATCCCCAAGCCGAATCCGCCCGTTGCCGGCATGCCATACATCAGCGCGCGCACGTAATCCTCGTCCACGGGATTAGCCTCCTCGGCTTCGGCATTGATCGCCTCATCCAGGAAGCGCTGGCGCTGATCGAGCGGGTCGTTCAGCTCGCTAAAGGCATTGCCCAGCTCGACGCCGCCGGCGAAGAGTTCAAAGCGCTCGACGAGGTTGGGGCTGCCGGGGACGCTTTTGGCGAACGGCGAGATGTCGCGCGGGTATTCATAGAGGAAGGTTGGCTGGACCAGGGTCTTCTCAATATAGTCACCGATCAGGCCGTCCACGATCTTGCCCCAGGGTTTGCCATGGACCACCTCCGGGGGCATCAGCCTGCGCCGCAGCACTTCATCGGCCAGCGCGCGCCGGTCGGGGAATTGAAGGTAGTCTATGCCGGTTCGCTCCAGAAGCGCGTCGCGCAACTTGACGCGCTGAAAGGGCCGTAGCCAGTTGATCAGGTGGCCGCGAAACTGGGTCGCACCGTTCGCCTCCGCCGGCAGCACGCGACGCGCGACATACTGGAGCATTTCCTCCACCAGATCCATGACCGCATACATGTCCATGTAAGCGGCATAGAACTCCAGTTGGGTGAACTCCGGGTTGTGCTTAAAGCTCACCCCCTCGTTGCGAAAGTCGCGCCCTATCTCATAGACCCGCTCCAGGTTGCCGACGATCAGCCGCTTGAGATACAGCTCAAAGGAGATGCGCAGGTAGAGATTCTGGTCGAGCTGATTATGGTAGGTGATGAAAGGGCGAGCAGCCGCTCCCCCGTAGATCGGCTGGAGGATGGGCGTCTCCACTTCGAGGAAGCCCTTGTCGTCCAAGAAGGCGCGAATGGCCTTGACGATCGCGGCGCGCATGACGAAGATCTGGCGCACTTCCGGATTGACGGCCAGGTCCACGTAGCGCTGGCGATAGCGCAGCTCGGGATCGCTAAAGGCGCTATGGCGCACCAGCCGGCCGTCCGGCAGCTTCTCCTCCTTGGCCAAGGGCAGCGGGCTGAGCGATTTGGCCAAAAGCCCCCAGTCGGTCACCCGCAAGGAGGGTTCGCCGGTCTTCGTCACGAACGGCACGCCCTTGACCTCGATGAAATCGCCCAGGTCTAACTCTTTGAAGAGGGCAAAGGCATCGGCGTCCAGCGAATCTTCCCCTACCCGTCCATACACCTGAACCTTGCCGCTGGCGTCCTCAATGCCCAGGAAGGCCGCCTTGCCCATCACGCGCCGCGCGACCACGCGGCCCATGACGGCGACCTCCGCTGCGTCGGCGGCTTCCCCATGCTGCGCAGCCTCCCGCGCGCGCCGAACCGCATCAACAGCCATCACCCGCTGGTGAACAAATCGGCAGCGCGGGGGGTAGGGATCGATGCCCAGTGCGCGCAGCCGGTCTAGCTTGTTCAAGCGCTCGCGCTCAACTTCGGAGAGTTCCATGTCAGTTTAGACGGCCAACGGGAAGGGACGAGCGAGGGAAACCGCCTGACAAAAGGACAGGGAGGGGATGGCGAGTGAGCCGTCGCCGTCGCTGAGCCGGGTTCAGGATTTACCGTCTGCGGATGACTGCGCGTTGGCTTGTGCGGCGCGCGCTTCTGCCATCGCCATCTGGGCGCGCTTGAGGCGCTGCGCGCGCTGAAGCGCGGCGGCAAACGGGCTTAGCTCTTCATCGGAAGGCCCTGAAGAGAGTGCGTAATCCTTGGGATTGAAGCCTTCTAGGGTGAGGTCCAACTGACGCTTGTTTGGTTCGACTTTCAACACGCGCACCTTGACCTCTTCGCCAACGGTGACGAAGGTGTGCATATCGGCGTGGCTGACGCCCAGCGATGACAGGCGCACGACACCGTCGCGCTCGGCCCCGATATCCACGTAGGCGGCGTTGCGCTCGACGCGGGTGACCTTGCCGGTGTATACGTCGCCTTTCTTGATCTTCTCCCAGGGCAAGGCCGGCGGCTCGATCATCGTCAGGCCGATCCGTCGCTTGCTTTCATCAACTTCGACCACCCATACCGTGTCAATCTGCTCGCCGACCTTCGGTCGCACGCCCTTGGGCATCAGGTTAAACGGGATCAACCCATGCTTAGGCCCGTCGAAGTCCACGAAGACGCCGAAGCTCTCCACCGACACCACGCGCACGTTGTGCAGCTTGGTGCCGATCTGCAAGTTATCCCAGTAGTATGCCGGTGGCTTGTGCATCGTCAGGTCTATCCGCTTGCGCTCGGGCTGGACGCGCTGGATGTAAACGGTGATTTCATCGCCCACGCGGAACAGATCGGCGACGCGCAGGATGGGCTTATCGCTCACGATCTGCGAGACGTGCAGGAAGCCATCCACCCCCACGCCGATGTCCACGAAGACGCCCCCCAGCTCCACGCGCGTCACTTTACCTGTGAAGCCCATCCTCGGCCTGAGTGCTTCCAGGCTGCGTGGAAGAGCGTCATCGGTGCGACCAGCACCGTTCGCGCTGGTTGTGCCGTTGACAGTTTGGATCGTCTGAATCTCCTCGACCACCGGGCAATTCCTCTCGTGTCAGTAATTTGGAAATGAGTTTGTGCGAGCCAGCAACACGCTGTTCTGCGAACGCCGTCTATTTTAGCCTAACTCGCGCGAGGGCCATTGGGCGGGGTGTGTTCAACGATAGGGGCAACCGCTCGCGGGTGAATAACTGGCAAGAGTTGATTTATAGGGTGGGCGACGGCAATGCCGTCGCCCACCCAGGGATCTGCCCCCAACTGTGAACGCACCCATTGGGCGGGAGCGTTTCAATTCGGAACGAAAGGCTGCGCGGTTGGGCACACGCCTCGGTCATCCGCAAGCGCATCGCTTACGGCCTTCGCGCCGGACTGAAGCGCTGCGGGGTCGCTGAGGCGGGGCGTTTGG
>Ga0308310_1000986_pt1 | contig 12715 bp, 8 predicted proteins | sample HotsprSampleMS65_FD_203672 | JGI IMG/M metagenome (GOLD analysis project Ga0308310, IMG submission 203672) | Hot spring phototrophic mat microbial communities from Mushroom Spring, Yellowstone National Park, Wyoming, United States - 20090730_MS65 ...
GTCGCACCGGGCGCCACGGTCCAGGACGTTACCGCGCGCACCGGTGCATCGCTCACCATTCCGTCTCGCGTGCCGACGATGGACATTCCAGCTGAATTGGCCGGTATCCAACTGGTGACGGTCTGATCGCGTGTGCAGAACGACAGAGGTCGATAAGGCGAAAGGAGGCCGTGGAAGAACGATGAGCGCGTCACCAACGGTGCTTCGAGCAATCGATCGCGCACTCGACCGGATCCGGGAGGGATTGGCACCGGACGGGTTCGAGCTGCGCGTCGAGCGTGTCACGGACGAGGGTATCGTCGAATTGGTGCTCCAGGCATTACCCGATGCGTGCCTGGACTGCCTCGTTCCTGACCAGCTGCTGGATGCGATGCTGCGACAGGCGATCGCTCCCGTTTATCCAGCGCTACGTGAGGTCCGTTTGGAAAAGCGACTACCAGAGGAGGGACGATAATGCCAATTCTCGTGGATCCGACAGGACAAACCGGGCTCGTTACCAAGACGAAGGCCCCAGCAGTTAATGAAACTACTGTACCAGGGCCGAAGACGTACTCGATCGCGATCGTCACAGGCCGGTTCCAGGGATCGGCGTTCAAATCCCAGCTGACGGTGATCCGCTGTACCAGCCGCTCGATCCAGGGCCGCTTGGCTTCCCGGTCCACGGCCTCGATCTGCTCCAGTCGCTCGTGCAGCTTGGCCGGCATCGCCGCCGCATCAGCAACCTGCGCCTTCAGCGCGCTCGCCAGGTCGGCCTGTGCCCGGAGAGCGTCGAGCTCTGCCTGCACTTGAGCGCGCTCGGCAGCGACCGCGTCCAGTTGGGCTTCGGCGTCCGTCAGAGTGATCCGCCCACGACGCACCAGCTCGAGCACGTTATCCTTGCAATGGTCGAGCTCAGCCAATCGCCTGAGCAGGCACTGGCGCTCGGTCTCGAGTGCGGCGGTCTGGCTCAGGTGCGCGGTATCTGCTCCTGGGCCTCTGCTAGTGCCGGGCCAGGAGCGAGGATGAACTGTCGGATGTCATTTTTGAGAACCGCTTCCAGCCACAGCGCCGACACGTGCGGCGCGCGGCTGTGTTCTGCAACCAGTGGGGCGACGGTGTTCGTCAGGCCGCCGCAACTGGAGACGGGCCGCTTGCCGTAGCCGAGCGTCCGTCCGTGGAAACGCCGTCCGTAGCCGCCGCAGTAGATGAGTCCACGGAGCGGCCAGAAGCGCGTGGCGTTCTTTGTCAAGAGCGCGCGATTCTGCTTGAGGCGGGCAACCGCGCGCTCCCAGAGCTCGCGAGTCACCAGCGGCGGGGCGGGTACCTCGATCGGGTCGTAGCGAGACTCGACAACGAAGGCGCCCCGCCAATAGCCGTCCTGGTTGTTGATCTTGCTGACGCGGCAGACCGCCCAGCGGGGCCTGACGAGCGCGCGCCCGTTCGGGTAGCGCTTGACTAAGGGAGCGCCAGCGTCGATCAGGCATCGCACCTCAGCCGTGGCCGTCGAACCGGCCGCCTAAACCACGGCGAGTTCGAGGACCAAATTCGGGGAGCTGCGGCTCCGATCCAAAATCATCTGAATCAGGTTATAAACGCAATTGCAGTCGCTGGACCCAGTATCCGGTTTACCGAAGATCTCACCAAACTCGGAGAACTTGTCCGAGAAGTAGCTGAGGAGATGTCTCTAGCACTGGGTGCGGCGCCTGAACGAACCTGGCGGTCCAGAGATACGGGAGCTGAATGATCCAACTCTGCACTGGTGCAGATACAGTGTCTCACGCATGTAACACACGGTGGAACCTGTAGTGAGGCCTCTACTGGAGGGATTGCCCTCACGTGCAGGCACAAGATCCCTCCCGGCCGCTGGCAGATACCCCCTTCGCTCAAGAGGAGATAGTCTGCCTCACTGCTCGTAACGCCTTGCCCAGGGGAAGTCCAGCGAAGGGGAAACAGAGCCGCACGGGAAGCCCCGTGAACGCCCGCTCGACAGCCAACCGGTAAGCCCGACCGCCTAGCCCGACCACGACCTCAAAGCGATCAAGCCCGAGCTCCGGGATCTGCTCGCGCAGGCGCTCGACCGTCACCGGCCCGGACGCCTTCCGCTTGAAGGTCACGTCGTATGGGCCGGGAAGCACGAAATCCGGGTCGATGAACCCGTACTTGGCGCTGAGGATCACCCAGCGATCGCCGAACCGCTCCGCATAGGCTCGCTGCACCTTGAACGGCGTGCCAATATATGCGTCACGGGCCGGGGTGGGGCCCGGGTCGGGATCGAGGTGCCAAATCTTTCGCACGCCACACGGGACGATGACCAGTGTCTGCGACATGACTACCCCGCCTTCGTCTACGACCGAGAATAGTACCGCTCTCCGTGACGGCTCCACCTGCGGTGGGCTGGCTCGCGGGCGCCGCACCGTTCCCCAGAGATGATGCCTCGCCCCCTGCTCACCCTACGGCGCCGTGTGTCCACAGCCTCGCCCACCGCTCATGTCATCGCAACCACCCGGGTGCGGGCAACGCGCGGGCTGGAAACGGTGCTGGGGGTTCGAGGTGGCAGGACCCCACGCGATGTAATGATCGGGTGCAATACCCTGGCACCCCTGCTGAACCAGGCGCGACTCGGCTAGGGGGTCACGGGTAGCGGGAAGGGTAGAACTGCCAGTTCTATGGCTCGTAACGGGAGGCCGCCCTCTTTCCTTCCCGGGGCTTGACGCCGCCGCTCTGGCTGTTTATGCTTTGTGAGCCACACTCGGCGGTATGGCTACAGTTGGCGCTGGTCGTCCGCAGGGGGACAAGACGGCTCATGCTTGTGGTGGCGGGTCTCAGCCTTACGAACCTCCACCCTCGAGTCTGGGATCCCAGCTCGCCCTTCTACCTCCCGCATCTGCGCGCCGTGATGGTGTCATACGCCGACTTTCACCGCATGCCAGCACGGCGCCGTGCAGCCATGGCGTCCGGATTGCACGCCTACCTCGGGATCCCGCAACACGTCAAAGTCTACCTGGACAACGGCGCTTTCTACTTTATCCAGCGCGATGGCGAGACCCCGCCTGAGGACTACGAGACCTTTGTCGCCGAGGCGCGTCCCGACTGGTGGCCGATCCCGCGCGACTACATCCCGATCCCCTCAATGTCCAGAGCGAAGCAGCTCGACTGTTTCACCCGAACCATGGCCGTCAACTGCGCGTACCCACACGACGGTTACGTTCCAATCGTCCATATCGGCGAGCTGCTCGACGAGTACATCGCTGCCGTTCTCGCGCACGACAGGCTCGCTGCCAAGCCATCGATCGGCCTCGGTGGTATCGTGCCCAACCTCCTCCGAAAGCCGAAGGCAAGACCATATCACGACGTCCTCACCGGCCTGCACCGCGCCCGCCGGGCGTTCCGAGAAAAGCAGCTCCACCTGTTCGGCGTCGGCGGCACGGCGACGCTCCACCTGGCGGCGCTGCTGGGTATCGACTCGGTCGACTCCACTGGCTGGCGCAACCGCGCCGCCCGCGGGATCGTTCAACTGCTGGGGCGCGGAGATCGTATGGTCGCCAAAATGGGATCCTGGCGAGGTCGCGAGCCAGATCGGCGCGAGTGGGAGCTGCTGGCAGCTTGCCAGTGCCCAGCGTGCCAGCATTGGGGGGTCGAGGGCCTACGCGCCCGGGGGCTCCAGGGGTTCTGCCATCGAGCGACGCACAACCTCTGGACGTTGCTCGAAGAGGCACGACTGATCGAAGCGCACCTGGCTGACGGCTCCTATACGACCTGGTATGCCGGGCACATCGAGAACTCGATCTACCGTCCACTTATCGACGAGCTCCTGCGCGTGCTGGAGGCTCCAGACCAGCTACAGGATCAGCGTGCACGATGAAGCGCACGGGAATTACCAAAGATTGGATGCCTTGCTGCTGACAATGTCAACGCTACACTATGAGGTAGACTCATGACTCGGATCGAGGCGCCCACTCTCGACCCCGACCGGAGGAGCAATGCTGTTTGTCCCACCTGAGGCGCTCGCCTCAGGCTTCGTCAACTCACCCGTCGGCTCGCATACGAGCCGAACCATCATGCTCCGCGAGCTCCGAACCCTGCTCGCCACCTGCGCTAACGACGCAACGCTCGAGGACTACCGCAAGGCGGTGGTCGACGACAACGCGCTGCAGAAGCGCACGGTCACGACGCGTCGGGCCTCCCTGCGGCAACTCCGGGAGCTGTACGCGCTCGACCTACAGGTCCTGCTCTTCCGGACGCTCCGCGATCTCTGGGACGCCGATGAAGAGGCGCAACCCCTCCTCGCGCTCCTCTGCGCCGTCGCGCGGGACCCTCTCCTCCGGGCAACCGCCGATGCCGTGCTCGACACGCTGCCAGGAGAGCCAGTGACAGCAGAGATGCTCGCGGCAGCGGTGAACGCGGCCTTCCCAGGGCGCTACAAGCCCACGGTCTTGCATGTCACCGGCCGCAACGTCGTGTCCTCCTGGCAGCAGTCCGGTCACCTGGCCGGGCGAGCTACCAAAGTGCGGATACGCGCTCGATGCCGGCCGACCACGGTGGCCTACGCCCTCCTGCTCGGCCACCTCTGCGGCGCGAGCGGCAATGCTCTCTTTCAGACCCTCTGGGCCCGTCTCCTGGACGCGCCCGAACACATCCTCCGGTCACAGGCAGCCATTGCTTCACAGGAAGGCTGGATCGACTACCGGCATGCTGGCGGGATGACCGAGGTCGGCTTCCGCTATCTGCTCCGCGACATCCCGCCGGAGAGGATCCTGGTATGAGCGAGATCGAGCGGTTGATCAAGAATTACGAGCGTTTCGTCCGCCTGCCCTGGGAACGCAACTTAGCCGGGCCGCAGAAGGTCTGGTTCGTCGTCTACGATAAAGCCCAGGAGCGACGTCTGCGCTTCCGCATCCCGGAGTTCGAGATCGCCACCAAGAATGCCGGCCACGGCTGGGTCCATCATGACCTTACTGACGCGTTTGCCGAATGGATGGCCGCCCATGAATACCGCGAAGCCTACTTCGAGGACCCGGAGGCACTCGATCTTGCCCTCGCGGATCAGTTCCTGCCGTTTCTCGCCCAGCGCCTGCGCGCTGTTCTCTCCGCGCCCGGCGTGGACGACGACACTGTCGTGGCCATTTCTGGCGTCGGCGCGCTGTTCGGCCTGGCCCGTGTGTCTCTCCTCGTTGACCGGGTTTCCCCCTCGATCCGGGGAAGGTTGCTGGTTTTCTTCCCTGGCAGCGTTGACATCAACAAGGACAACCCGCGGCGAGGGAGGAACTTCCGCCTACTCGACGCGCGCGACGGTTGGGATTATCACGCGATCGTCATCACTGCTGATGCGGAGGTCTGGCGTCCATGACCCGAAACCGCGAACTTTTCGTCAAAGATCCGCTCGAGACTACGATCCCAAACCTGGGCGTGACGAAAGTGCTCCAGCCGCAGAAGCCGGAGGAGTGGGAGGTACTCCGCTACGAGCTGACCTCGTTTGTCTGTGACGGTGAATACCACGCCGGGCTCGAGCGTATCCTCTCGACGTTCCTCGAGTACCTCGACAAGCCCTCGCAACCGGCGGTATGGGTTAGCGGTTTCTATGGGAGCGGGAAGTCCCACCTGGTTCGCGTCCTCGAGCACTTGTGGAGAGACACCGTCTTCCCCGACGGCGCGACAGCTCGGGGGTTGGTGCATCTCCCCGACGACATCCGAGCGCTCTTGACGGAACTAGCCACCGCCGGGCGCCGCAACGGCGGCCTCTGGTCAGCAGCCGGCATGTTGGCAACCGGAGCGGGTGGCAACGTACGGCTGGCCTTCCTGGGCATTCTCTTCCAGGGCGCGGGTCTGCCCACCCACTATGCTCCCGCTCGCTTCGCGCTCTGGCTCATGGGCGAAGGACTCTACGATGCGGTGAAGGCGCGGGTCGAAGAGCAAGGGCGTGACTTTGCGCACGAGCTCAGCAACCTGTACGTCTCGCCGGCGCTGATGGAGAGCCTGCTCGCGGTCTACCCCGACTTCGCCCCGAACCCGCAGGAGGGCCGCAAGATACTGCGCGAGCAGTTCCCCAACCGAACCGATGTCTCCGACGACGAGGTGATCGCGACCGTCGAGGAGATCCTCACCCTCCAGTCGACGACTCCCGGCAAGCTCCCGTGTACTCTCCTGGTCCTCGATGAGCTCCAGCAGTTCATCGGCGACGACCCCGAGCGTGCTCTCCAGGTGCAGAGCATCGTCGAGAACTGCTCGTCCCGATTCCATTCCCGTATCCTCCTCGTCGCTACCGGACAAGAGGACCTCGGGTCGAGTCCACAGCTCCAGAAGCTGCAAGGCCGCTTCACCGTCCGCGTCCGGCTCTCCGAGACCGACGTCGACCGGGTGGTGCGCGAGGTGGTGCTGCGCAAGCGCGCCGACATGGTTCCGACCCTGAAGGGGACGCTGGAGCGCGTGAGCGGCGAGATCGACCGGCACCTGGCCGGCACGAAGATCGGCGCGACGCAGGCCGACGGGTACGATCTCATCGCCGACTACCCGCTTTTGCCCGTGCGTCGGCGCTTCTGGGAACGTGTCCTGCGCGCGGTCGATACCGCTGGCAAGGCTGGACAGCTTCGCACTCAGCTCATGCTGATCCACGAAGCCAACCGGCAGGTGGCGGAGAAGCCGGTCGGCTGTGTCATCCCGGGCGATGCCATCTACCCGCAACTCGCACCCGATATGCTCCAGAGCGGCATTCTGCAGCGGGAGTTGCACGAGCTCATCCATGGCGCAGGTGCCAAGACCCCTGAAGACCAGCTCCGCTCCCGCATCCTCTCGCTGGCCTTCCTAATCGGCAAGCTCCCCACCGATGGGCCGCTCGCCGCCGGGGTCAAGGCGACCGCCGAGACCTTCGCTGACCTGCTGGTCGATGACCTCAACGCAGGTAGCGCCGATCTGCGCCGGAAGATTCCCGAGCTGCTCGAGCGATTGGTCGAGGACGGTACCCTGATGCACGTCGACGGCGAGTACCGGCTGCAGACGGCGGAAGCCAGGGAGTGGGATCAGGACTTCCGCGCTCGCGTGAGCCGTATCCTGAACGACCCGCAGAAGATCGCCGAGCTGCGCACGTGCCACCTGCAAGAGGCCATCGAGCAGATCCGGAAAGGCATCCGGCCCACGCACGGGCAGAGCCGCACCCCGCGTGAGGTCCGCGTGCACTACGGCCTCGAGCGGCCAGATACCAACGATCAACGCCTTCCCATCTGGGTGCGCGACGGCTGGTCGGTTCAGGAGCGCGCTGTCGAAGAGGAGGCACGCCAGGCCGGACCCGAGAGCCCGATCGTGTTCGTCTTCTTGCCCAGAGTCGAGGCCGAGAACCTCCGCCAGACACTGGCACGTGCCGCGGCGGCGCAAGAATGTCTCGACACTCGCCCTGAGCCCACCACGCCCGGCGGGATCGAAGCCAAGGCGGCGATGCGCTCGCGGCTCGTTCAGGAGCGCAACCGCGTGCAGGAGCTAATCGGCCGGATCCTGACCGAGGCTCGCGTCTTCCTCGGCGGCGGCAGCGAGGTCTCCGAGGGGACGCTCGCCGCCTCCCTCGAGGCGGCGGTCGACGCGGCCCTGGACCGGCTCTTCCCCAAATTCAGCCTGGCCGACCACTCCGGGTGGGACGCGGTGCTTCGCCGGGCCCAGCAGGGAGCGCCAGCACCCCTGCAAGCGCTCGGTTACTCCGGTGAGCCGGGAGAGCATCCGGTCTGCCGCGCCATACTCTCCTACCTCGGTCCATCAGGGAAGAAGGGGCGGGAGATCCGCGCCCACTTCGTCGCGCCCCCGTACGGTTGGCCCCAGGACGCGATCGATGGCGCCCTCCTGGCCCTCGTCCAGGCCGGCCTGGTGCGGGCCGAGCGCAACGGCCAGCCGCTGACTGCCCAGATGAACCGGAACGATATCTCCGGGGCCGACTTCTCCAGCGAGACCGTCGTCGTCACAGCATCCGACCGCCTGCGTGTTCGCCAGCTCCTGCAGGATGTCGGCCTGGCGGCCCAGCAGGGGCAGGAGGCGTCGAAGATCCCGGATCTGCTCCAGCGCCTGCTCGAGTGCGCCGAGCGCGCCGGAGGCGACCCGCCGCTGCCGCTCCGCCCGAGCGTGGATCACGTGCGCGAGCTCCGGCAGCTCGCCGGCAACCGGCAGGTGAAGGCGGTCGCCGATTCCCACCAGCGGCTGCTGGACGACTACCGTGCCTGGTCCGCAGTGGCTGGTCGGATCGCTGAACGCCTGCCTCGCTGGGAACAGCTCGTGCGGCTGCTCCACCATGCGCAGGGGCTCCCGGTCGGCGCCGAGGTCTCGAGCCAGGTCGAGGCGATCCAGAAGAATCGGGCACTGCTCGACGACCCAGACCCGGTCTCGCCGCTGCTCGACCGGCTGACCGAGGAGCTCCGCGGCGCCGTCCGCCAATGCCACGAAAGGCTGGTCGCGGCGCGACAGCAGGCACGAGCCGAGCTAGAAGCCACCGACGGCTGGGCACAGCTCTCCGAATCAGAGCGGCAGCGCCTGCTGGCGCAGGCGGGGCTCTCGGTCGAGCCGACGGTGGACCTCGGGACGCCGGAGGCGCTGCTGGGGACGCTGGACGAAACGCCGCTCCGGGCGTGGGAGGACAAGATCGCGGCGGTCGACGGCCGACTGGCGCACGCCCGCCAGGAGGTCGCGCGGCTGCTGGAGCCGCAGGCGGTATCGGTGCGACCGCGCCGGGCCACGCTCAGGTCCGAGGCCGAGGTGGATGACTACCTGGCCTCGCTCCGCTCCGAGCTCTTGGAGCACGTCCGGGCTGGGCGACCGGTGATCGTCGGCTGAGAGGCTGGGGAGGAGGAGACGATGGCGCCGCTCTCGAGTGAGCTGCGCAGCCTGCTCGAGCGGACGGTCATCCAGGCGAGAGAGGTCGCCGAGGCTGCGGCGGCCGAGGTCTTGACCCGGCTGGCCATCGGGCGGCAGGATGCGCCGCCGGGGATCACCCCGGATGACCGCCGGCTGCGCAAGGCTCTGCGAGCGCGGGCGCGGCAGCTCGGAGACGGTCTCGTCAGCAATGGCATCCAGCCCCTTGTCGAGGAGATCGCCTACGAGCAGTGGCATCGGATGCTGTTCGCCCGCTTCCTAGCCGAGAACGGGCTGCTGATGCATCCCCTGGGCGTGCCGGTCACGCTGCAGGAGTGCGCCGAGCTGGCTCCCGAGGAGGGCGAGCCAGATGCCTGGGCGCTGGCGGCCCGCTACGCCGGCCAGATGCTGCCCGGCATCTTCCGGGCCGACGATCCGGCGATCCAGGTGCGCCTCGCCCCGGAGGGCCGGACTGCGCTCGAGCGCCTGCTCATGGGCCTCCCGGCAACCGTCTTCCACTCGGAGGACGCGCTCGGCTGGAGCTACCAGTTCTGGCAGTCCGAGAAGAAGGAGGAGATCAACCGGAGCGGGCGAAAGATCGGGGGTAAGGAGCTCCACGCCGTCACCCAGCTCTTCACCGAGCACTACATGGTCCGCTTCCTGCTGGAAAACACGCTCGGTGCCTGGTGGGTCGTCCGCCACCCAGAGAGCCCATTGCGGGAGGAGCTGCCCTACCTCCGCGTCCGCGACGATGGCACGCCGGCAGTCGGCACCTTCCCCGGCTGGCCGAATCGCGCCGCTGAGGTGACGGTCATGGACCCCTGCTGCGGCTCCGGGCACTTCCTGGTCGAAGCCTTCCACCTGCTGCGCGCGATGCGTATGGAAGAAGAGGGACTCTCCGGCGCCGAGGCGGGTGCGGCCGTGCTGCGGGAGAACCTGTTCGGCCTGGAGTTGGACCGCCGCTGCACCCAGATCGCGGCCTTCGCGCTCGTCTTCGCCGCCTGGAAGGCCGACGGCTACCGCCCGCTGCCGGTGCCCAACATCGCGTGCTCGGGCATCCCGGTCCACGGGCAGCTCGACGCCTGGAGGCGCCTGGCGGGCGAGGACGAGCGGCTGGCGAACGCGCTGGCACAGCTTCACGGGCTTTTCACTGACGCGCCCACGCTCGGCAGCCTGATCGACCCCCGCGCCGTCGCGGCTCGGGATCGGCTCTTCACGGCCGACTTCGAGGCGGTGGAGCCGCTGCTCGAGCGGGTGCTGGCGCGCGAGCGGGCGGTGGACGACCCAGTGACCGCCCTGTTCGGCGAGACCGCGCGCGGCGTGGCCCGGGCGGCCCGGCTGCTCGCCGGGCGCTACACGCTGGTCGCCACCAACGTGCCCTATCTGGCGCGGGGCAAGCAGGCGGATCGGCTCAAGGAGCACTGCGCGAAGCACTATCCCGACTCCAAGGCGGATCTGGCGACAGTCTTCCTGGAACGCTGCCGGGCGTTCACGGCGGAAGGCGGCACCTACGCGCTGGTCACCCCGCAGAACTGGCTCTTCCTGACCAGCTATCGCAAGCTACGGGAGAAGCTGCTCCGCGAGCAGACTTGGGAGCATGTCAGCCGGCTCGGTGAGGGAGGCTTTGAGAGCGCCGCGGCGGCTGGGGCGTTCACCACCCTAGTGATCCTGAGCAACCGGGAGCCCGAGACCAGCCACGTCATGACGGGGCTCGACGCCAGCGAGCCGCGGGCTGCGGCGGAGAAGGCTGCCCTCTTGCGGCAGGCTGAGCTCCGAGCGGTTTCGCAAGCACGGCAGCTTGAGAATCCCGATGCGCGGATTGTGTTTGGTAGCGAGACACATTCTGATTGGCTTTCGAGATATGCTACGGGTGTCCACGGGCTTACCACCGGAGATCGAGCGCGCTTGCATCGGTATTTTTGGGAATTCGACAGGATACCGCCAGGTTGGGTTTTATTTCAGAGCACCGTATCAGAGACAGTCCTCTATGCTGGGCGTGAGGGGCTACTCTTCTGGAACAACGGTACCGGGCCAATTGACGAGCTACCCGGCGCGCGAAAGGATGGTCAAGAAGCCTGGGGGAAGAGTGGCGTGGTGGTGAGTCAGATGCGCGAGCTTCCCTGCACGCTCTACACCGGCGAGCTCTTCGACAACAACACGGCGGTGATCCTCCCGAAGAAGCCCGAGTACCTCCCCGCTATCTGGGCCTTCTGCAGCTCGCCGGAGTTCAACCGGGAAGTGCGGAAGATCGACCAGAAGCTCAACGTAACCAACGCTACGCTGGTCAAGGTCCCCTTCGACCTCGAGTACTGGACGAAGGTCGCTCAGGAGCGCTATCCCGACGGCCTGCCGGAGCCGCACTCCAACGACCCCACCCAGTGGCTCTTCGAGGGCCACCCGGTCGGCTCGACCGCGCCGCTCCAGGTCGCCGTGGCTCGTCTCCTCGGCTACCGCTGGCCGGAGCAGGAGCCGGACGGCCTCGACGCCTACGCCGACCCCGACGGTATCGTCTGCCTGCCGGCAGTCGCTGGCGAGCTGCCGGCCGCCGAGCGTCTCCGGACGCTCCTGGCCGCCGCCTACGGTGACGAGTGGTCACCCCGCCTCCAGCAGCAACTCCTGGCCGCGGTCGGCTTCGCTGGCAAGACGCTGGACGACTGGCTGCGGGACGGCTTCTTCGCCCAGCACTGCCGGCTGTTCCACAACCGGCCGTTCATCTGGCACATCTGGGATGGACGATTAGATGGTTTCTCGGCCCTGGTCAACTATCACAAGCTCGACTACAACGCCCTGAACCGGTTGATCTACACCTACCTCGGTGACTGGATCCGTCGGCAGCGTGCCGAGCATGACCGCGGCGCGCCCGGCGCAGAGGGCCGGCTGCTCGCCGCGCAGAGCCTACAAAAGAAGCTGGAGAAGATCCGCGAGGGCGAGCCGCCCTACGATATCTACGTGCGCTGGAAGCCGCTGCACGAGCAGCCTATCGGCTGGAACCCTGACCTCAACGATGGCGTGCGAATGAACATCCGCCCGTTCGTCACCGCTGGGGTGCTGCGGAGCCGGTTCACCATTAACTGGAACAAGGACCGGGGCCGCAACCCGGACGGCAGCGAGCGGCACAACGACCGGCACTACAAGAACGCCGAGAAGCTGGCGGCGCGCCAGCGGGTGCAGGAGAGGGCGGCCAGCCGCGAGAGCTGGGAGCGTGTGGCGACGAACGCCGGAACCCGGGCTAGTGGCAGACGATGAGCCGTGTCGCGCCTGACCACAAACCACTCGGCTGCACGCTCGCCAGCGACGCGATGGCTGAGCGATCCGAGGACACTCCGTCGGGAAGAGAGCGATGAAGGACCAGACGATCACCGTCCTCGATGCGTTGGTCGAGGCGCTGCGGGCCGCCGGCCGCTACGACCGGAACGACCAGGTAGCGCCGGCCGCCGTGCTGTGGCCGGACCGAGAGCGCCAGTGGGAGTCGCTGCTGCCGAGGCTGCGGGCGCGCCTGCCGATCCTCACGCTCGGCCCTTACGACCCGGCGACCTGGACCGGCCCGGCCTACTGGATCCGCTGCGTGCTGGCCCGCAGGCTCCCAGAGATCGACCTCCCTGACGACGTCACGCCGATCATCTATCTACCCAGCTACAGCCGCCAGGACATCCGGGCCAGCGAGGACTGCCCGCGCCCGCTCCAGACACTGGCCGAGCTGCAGTACCGCGGCGTCCTCTGGACACAGAAGAGCGGCCGCGACTGGACGATCGCGGCCTTCCTGCAGAGCCGCGATGGTGGGCTCGGGATCGAGGTCGGCGCCGATAGCGCGACCCGCGAGGCGATGCGGCGCGCACTGGATGTGCTGGCCTCCGAGCCCGTGGAGCACCTACGCCGGGAGGCACCGCTGCGTGCTGCCTTCTTCAACGCGCTGCTC
>Ga0308310_1000987_pt1 | contig 12710 bp, 7 predicted proteins | sample HotsprSampleMS65_FD_203672 | JGI IMG/M metagenome (GOLD analysis project Ga0308310, IMG submission 203672) | Hot spring phototrophic mat microbial communities from Mushroom Spring, Yellowstone National Park, Wyoming, United States - 20090730_MS65 ...
TCCCGTCTGCGTTTTTATTCGGCGCAATGGAAGCTGGCAGCGCGCAGATGCAGCTCTCGGCGCGAGTGCCTGTTGAGCTGATCAAGGTAGTGCAGGCGCTCATCCTGATGTTCGTGGCAGCGGACCAGATCATACGCAGTCTATACCGCATTCGGGGCAGCGGCGAGCGGCTCAAGATCAGCACAACGTGGGGGCAGTGCTAGCGATGCGGCGTCTATGCCTGATGTGCCTGATCGCGCTGCTAGCAGCCTGCGATCTGAGCGCTGCAGAGCCGCTGCTGCGCGTGCGCATCCGGGTAGACGGGCAAGAGTTAGCGCTCTCGGTCAAGCCACCGAGTTCAGTCGGGCAAGTTTTGCGGCGCGCCAACGTCACTCTAGGCGCGTTCGATCGCTTGAATCCGCCTGATTTCACGCCCGTGACTGACGGCATGTTGATCACTGTGGTGCGCGTGGAAAATCGCACTGAGTGCTTCGATGAAAGCGTGCCATATGCCCGTGAGACGCTCAAAACGCCCGATCTGCCCGAAGGCGCGACGCGCGTCTTGCAAGGCGGCGTGAACGGCGTAGCGCGCGTGTGCTACGACGTGTTGCTGGAAGATGGCATCGAGCGGCGCCGCACGCAGAGCGGCCGCACGTTGCTCACGCCGCCCGTCAACCAAGTCGTGGCGGTCGGCGTAGACCTGAGCCGCTTAGAGCCAATCGCGATTAACGGGACAATCTTCTACATCAGCAACGGACAGGCGCGCCTGATCCGTGAGACCAGCTTGAATCAATTCACGCTGCAGACAGGCGGCAACTTAGATGGCTTCGTCTTCTCGGTCTCGCCCGATGGGCGGCAACTGCTCTACACGCGCAAGCCTGATACGCCTTCGCTCGAGGTCTTCAACGAGCTGTGGGTGCTGATGGATACGACCGATCCGAGCGCGCGGCCCGTCAAGCTGGTGGTGGATAACGTCTTCTACGCGGAATGGCTGCCTGACCGCCCCAACACTTTCAGTTACTCCACCTTGCGCCCGCGCACTGAGCCGCCTGCCTATCAAGCGCTCAACGATCTGTTCATCGCGCGGCTCGACGCAACGGGCAAGATCGTCGCCGCTGATCCAATCCTGCCGCCGACCGATAGCGGCACGTATAGCCAATGGGGAACACTTTTCGCATGGTCGCCCGATGGCAAGCGCTTGGCTTGGGCGCAGGCGGAAGGCGTTGGCACTGTGGATTTGCGGCGCGGCAGGTTGCAAAAGCTGATTGACTTCCGCATCTACCAGACGACGCTGACGCGCGGCTGGCTATGGCAGCCAAGCTTGGCTTGGTCGGCAGATGGCGCGATCCTCGCTGCTTCCGTGCATGGCGCTCCGCTCGGCGACGAGCCGCCTGAGAACAGCCCTGTCTTCGACATCGCTGTTGTGAACACGGCTGCCAACTTCGTGATCAATCCGTTCCTTGAGCGCGTTGGCATGTGGTCAGCGCCGCAATTCTCGCCGCTAGTGCGCACGGCGCGCGACACAGTCAGCGGCAGCATCGCGTATTTGCAGGCGCGCACGCCGAACGATAGCGTGAACGGCGAGTACGATCTGGTGGTGGCAGATCGCGACGGCAGCAATCCACGAGTGGTCTTTCCAGGCCGTGAGCAAGTTGGCATCCTACCGTTTGAAGATCGGACGCGCGGCCCAAAATTTCAGTGGAGTCCTGACGGCAAGCAAATCGTCTTGGCGTATCAAGGCGACCTGCACGTGATAGACGTGAGCAGCGGGCGCGCTACGCGCATCACAGTGGAGGGCAGCGCGCGCAGCCCGCGCTGGACAAGATGAGATCATGCCGCGCGCCTTCCTGATCTTCCTGCTGTGTTGCCTGCTGAGCGCGCTCGGCGCTGGCGTCGCTTTCGGGAGCGCCGATTGGCATTGGCGAGCGACTCGGGGCTGGGAAAATCCTGCTGAGGGCGGCGCGTCGCCGTTCAAAGTGCCGCTGCAGGGCGTCAACGTGGCGCTGACCAAGTACACGGCTGAGGAGCTGCCGCGCCAAGTGGCGGCGATCGCCAAAGCAGGCTTCATCTGGGTGCGGCAGCCATTCTATTGGGCGGAGATCGAGGCAGAGCGGGGCGTCTTCGATTTCAGCCGCTACGATCCGATCGTCGCTGCTGTGGCTGCGCAGCCAAGTCTGCGCCTAGTAGCGGTCTTGGAAAGCACACCTGCTTGGGCGCGGCGGCGCGAAGCGAGCGGTCATTTCTTTGCGCCGCCTGCCAACATGGAGCATTTCGCGCACTTTGCGCGGACGCTGGCGGCGCGCTACGCCGATCAAATTGATTTCTACCAGATTTGGGACGAGCCGAATTTGCAAGAGCGCTGGGGCGGACTCGATCCGCAGCCTGCGGCATACGCGGCGATGCTGGCAGCCGCCTATCCTGCCATCAAAGCCAATGATCTGAACGCGACCGTCATCGCGGCAGGCTTAGCGCCGACTGTGGAGCAAGGCCCGCGCAACATCAGCGATCTGAGCTACTTGCGCGCGCTCTATGCCTACGGCGCCAATCAATATTTCGACGCAGCTGCTGGCAAGCCGTATGGCTTCAACAGCTCGCCCGAAGATCGGACTGTGGACGCGAACGTGCTGAACTTCTCGCGCCTGATCTTGCTGCGCGAGGTGATGCAGCAGCACGGCGACGGTCACAAGGCGCTTTGGGCAAGCCACTTCGGCTGGAACAGCCTGCCCGAAGATTGGCGTGGCGCGCCTTCGATCTGGGGGCAGGTGGACAGCGCAACGCAAGCGGAGTGGACGCGCGCTGCCTACAGGCGCGCCGCGCGCGAGTGGACATGGATCGGCGGCTTGATCCTACAGCACTGGTCGCCAGATGCGCCCGCCGACGATCCGATACACGGTTTCGCTGTCTCTGAGCGCGCGGCGGCGTGGTTTGAAGACGGGGCGTTCTTCGCGAGCGAAGGCTTGGAGCGCGGCTTACATCATCCAAGCGACGCACGGCTGCGCTACGAAGGCGCATGGCAGCTCGGCCCGCTCGGTGCGGATGTGCGCTCGGTTGACTATGGCGATCCGAGCTTCGATTTCAGCCCGCAGCGGCTCACCTTCCGCTTTCAAGGCGAGTCGTTAGCGCTGCGCGTGCGGCGCGGCGACTATCTCGCCTATTTGTATGTGACCATTGACGGCGCGCCTGCAAACGCGCTGCCGCAGACCGAGCAAGGCGGCTATATCGTGCTGCGCTCTGCTACGTTGCAACCTGAGACGGTCACGATTCGCGTCGCCTCGGGTCTATCGGACGGCGTCCATCAGGCGGAGATCGTGCCGCATCTTGGCTATGAGCGTTGGGTTCTGGCGGCGATCGCGGTCGGCGACTCGCCGCCTGCGCCGCCTGTGACCATCTTCGGCGGCATCTGCGCGGCGTTGGTCGGTCTCGTCGGCGCGCTGTGGTCAGCCCGTCAAATGCCGCGCGATAGTCGGCGTCGGGCGTGGCAGGCGCTGCGCGACTATCTGAAGCGCACGGCGGGCTTTTTCAGCGCCGCGCTCATCTCGATTGTCGGCACGCTGAGCATGGCGCTGACTGTGAACGATCTGCTGCCCGCTGTCTTGCGGCGCGATAGCGCGGCGATCGCGGCGGCAGCGGCTGTCAGCGGCGCGCTGTATCTCTCGCCGCACCTGATCGTCACAGCAGTCGCGCTGCTGACGCTGTTCGTGCTGATCTACAACCGCCCGCTGATCGGCTTGGCGCTGGTCGCCTTTTGGGCGCCGTTCTTCTTGGCGCCGATTGAGCTGTACGTCTGGGCGACGCCGATGGTCGAGCTGAGCCTTTTGGCGACGCTCGGCGCGGTGGTCGTGCGCGGCGGCATCGCGTGGCTGCGTGGCGGACGCCTTGCGCCGATCAGGTTGAACGCGCTCGATTGGGCGCTGCTCGCCCTCGGCGCGCTGGGCGCGCTCAGCTTATTGTGGAGCGCTGAGCGCGGACCGGCGCTGCGCGAGCTGCGCGTGATCGTGATAGAGCCGCTGCTCTTCTACGCCTTACTGCGCGTCGTGCGTCTGACGCGGCGCGAGTGGCTGCTCTTGGTCGAGGTTTTCCTGATGGCGGGCGCAGCGGTCTCGCTTTTGGGACTGTACGGCTATCTGACTGGCACGGGCGGCTTTGCGCTGGCTGAGCAAGGCACGCGGCGCTTGATGAGCGTGTACAGCTCGCCGAACAACTTGGCGTTGTTCCTAGGGCGCGTGCTGCCGTTTGGCTTGGCGATGTTCTGCTTTGCGCCGAGCGGGTTGCGGCGTCTGGGCGCGGGCGCGCTGACCGCCATTGTGCTGATCGCGCTGGCGCTGACGCAAAGTCTGGGCGCAGCGCTCTTGGGAGTGCCAGCGGCGGTCGCTTGCGTGCTATTGTTGTGGAATTGGCGGCGCGGCGGCGCGCTCTTGCTCGGCTTGGCGGCGCTGGCGTTGATCGCGTTGCCGATTGCGGCGCAAATTCCGCGCCTGCAAGGCGCGTTTGACCTCTCGCGCGCGTCGTCGCTCATGCGGGCGCAGCTGTGGCAAGCCAGCTTGAACCTGCTGGCAGAGCGTCCGCTGACAGGCGCGGGCTTGGATCAATTCTTGTATCTGTATCGCAGCCGTTACATCCTGCCGAGCGCGTGGGAAGAGCCTGATCTCTCGCACCCGCACAATATCCTATTGGATTTTTGGATACGGCTTGGGCTGGGCGGCGTGATCGCTCTCGGCGCGCTGCAGATCGCTTTTTGGCGGGCGGGCTTGCGCGCATGGCGCAGGCTGCGCCACGATCCGCCGATGGCAGCGTGCATCGTCGGGGCGTTAGGCGCGATGGCAAACATCCTTGCGCACGGCTTGGTGGATAACAGCTATTTCGTGATCGATCTTGCTTATATCTTCTGTTTCACAGTGGCGATAGTCAACGAGGTGCATTCTGATCGTAGCGCATGAGCTGGCGCGCGCTACGTCGCTCATGGCGGCGCTAAAGCTCAAAGGCTATACAGCACTCTTGGCGACTGAGCCGCAAGAGGCGCTCGCGCTTGCGGGAGCACATCGTCCGGATTTGGCGATCATAAGCGATAGCTTGCCGCCTAGCGGCGCGATCTGTGAGACGCTGCGCGCCGGATACTCGTCTGAAGCGCTCCGCCTATCATAGCGCTGAAAAAAGCGCTCGGCGCTAGGCAGGGCATGGCCACTCCAAGCAGCCATTACACCTTCCGCGTCGCATGAATTGCTAGAAAATTCAGGCGCTCATGCGCCCGCGCTACAGAGGAATAAGCCGCTCTATGTGACCCTAGTAGGACTCGAACCTACAACCAACGGATTAAAAGTCCGCTGCTCTACCTTTGAGCTATAGGGCCTAGCCAGCTGAATTCTATAGGATCGCGAGCGAAACGTCAAGGCTCTTGACAAGGCGCGGCGCGCACGTTACCATCGTTTTACAACTGAATAGTACCTCAAAGACGTTGAGCCGAGCGAGTACGCAGCAAGCGCGTTGTTCAGAGAGCCGCTGACCCGCGCAGGCGGGTGGCTGTGAAAGCGGTACAATAGCGGCTGCGGAATGGATCGGGGAGTTGCACAGGCGAACGCGCTATAGCGTCAGTAGCTTGTGACGGAGGCGCCACCGTTATCAGGGCAGAAGGCATCGCCATGCAGCGGCTGTGCCTGCGTAGAGTGAGTCGCCGTGCAAGGCGGCTAAGTAGGGTGGCACCGCGGGAAGCGCGCTCTCGTCCCTAGCTGGAGGAGCGCGCTTTGATTCCATACTCAGGTAGTGTACCTTCAGGAGTGTGTCATGACCGCCTCGCCTGTCGCTTTTCGCACAGCGCCGCGGCGCCTTTACTCGCTGACCTTCGAAGAAGTGCGCGAGCTGTTCGCTCAAGGCAACCTTGTCCCGATTTACCGCGCGCTGCCCGCTGACCTCGAGACGCCCGTCTCGGTCTACCTGAAGCTGTCGCAACCCGATGAGCCGTCTTTCTTGCTGGAAAGCGTGGAAGGCGGCGAGCAGGTTGCGCGTTACTCGTTTCTCGGCGTGAATCCGTTCGCTGTCCTCACTGTGCGCGGGCGCGACCTGACTGAGCGGCGCGCTCAGAGCGTGACGCAGCGCACCCTAGGCGCTGATCAGGACCCGCTCGACGCGATCAAGGCTGCCCTTAGCGCCTACAAGCCCGTTCAGCTGCCCGCTATGCCGCGCTTCATCGGCGGCGCGGTCGGCTTCCTCAGCTACGACATTGTGCGCCACTTCGAGCGCCTGCCAGCGACTGCTGTAGACGAATTGCAACTGCCCGATCTCGGCATGATGCTGGTGGATGCACTGGTCGTTTTCGATCATGTGAAGCATCAAGTGCTGGTGCTTGCCAATGCGCACAACACAGGCGATCCGCGCGCCGCTTATGACGACGCGATCAGCCGCATTGAGGCAATTGTGGCGCGCCTGCGGCAGCCGCTGCCCAGCTTGCCCGCGCCAAAGCCGCCTGCAGAGCCGCCGCCGCTCGTGGCGAACTTCACGCAGGCGGAGTACGAAGCGCTCGTGCTGCGCGCCAAAGAGTACATCGCCGCTGGCGACGCCTTCCAAATCGTGCCGTCTCAGCGCTTCACGCGCGAGACCGACGCGCATCCCTTCAGCATTTACCGCGCGCTGCGGATGTTGAACCCATCGCCCTACATGTTCTTCTTGCGCTTTCCGAGCGAAGACTTGCACGTGATCGGCGCTTCGCCTGAGATGCTGGTGCGCTTCGACGCGGCAACGCGCACTGCTACCATCCGCCCGATCGCAGGCACGGCGCCGCGCGATCCCGATCACGCCGTAGACCAAGCGAACGCCGAGCGGCTGCTCAACGATCCGAAGGAACGCGCTGAGCATGTCATGCTGGTTGACCTCGCGCGCAACGATCTTGGGCGAGTCTGCGATTATGGCACAGTGCGCGTGCCGCAGATGATGTTCATCGAGCGCTTCTCGCACGTGATGCACATCACCTCGCACGTGGAAGGCAGGCTGCGCGCCGATCTGGACGCTTACGCGCTGTTCCGTGCGGCGTTCCCGGCAGGCACGCTCACTGGCGCGCCGAAAATCCGCGCGATGGAGATCATCGAGGAGCTGGAAGGCACGCGGCGCGGCATTTACGGCGGCGCAATTGGCTATTTCAGCTACGATGGCAGCATGGACGCTTGCATCGCCATTCGGACGCTCGTGATGCGCGGCAAGCGCGTCTACGTGCAGGCGGGCGGCGGCGTGGTCGCCGATAGCGATCCTGCCAAAGAGTATCAAGAGACGATCAACAAGGCGCGGGCGGTCGCCATCGCCATTGAAGACGCAGAGCATGGTCTGATCTGAGGGGAAGATGAGCCATGATTGTGCTGATCGATAACTACGATAGCTTCACCTACAACCTGGCGCAGGCGTTCGGCATGTTGGGCGCGCAGGTTCAGGTTTTCCGCAACGACGCGCTGACGGTCGAGCAGCTTGCCGCCCTGAATCCATCGCACATTGTCATCTCGCCTGGCCCTGGCGATCCTGATGACGGCGGCATCTCGCTAGAGACGATTCGGCAGCTGGGCAGCCGCGTGCCGATCTTGGGCGTGTGTTTGGGGCATCAATGCATCGGGCAAGCGTATGGCGGCGTGGTCAAGCGCGCGCTGCGCCCGATGCACGGCAAGACGTCGCTCATCTATCACAAAAACTGCGGCATCTTCTCCGAGCTGCCTAATCCGTTCGAGGCGACGCGCTATCACAGCCTGATCGTGGAAGAGCAGTCATTGCCTAAGTGCCTGAAAGTGACTGCCTTCACTGAGCAAGGCGAGATCATGGGCTTGCAGCACGTTGAGTATCCTGTCTTCGGCGTGCAGTTTCATCCTGAGAGCATCTTGACCGTCTTCGGCATGCGGCTGCTGCAGAACTTCCTGAACGTGCGCGCGCCTGTGCGCGCATGAGGAGACGAGAGCATGGGCATTCAACATGCGATCAGCAAGTTGGCGCGGCGCGAGCATCTGACAGCCGCTGAAGCCGAAGCCGCCATGAGCGCGATCATGCGCGGCGAAGCGACTCCAGCGCAGATCGGCGGCTATCTGATGGCGCTGCGCCTGAAAGGCGAGACTGTGGACGAGATCATTGGCAGCGCGCGCGCCATGCGCCAAGCCGCTAACAAAGTGCCTGTGCGCGATGCAAGCCGCCTAGTGGACACTTGCGGCACTGGCGGCGACGGCGCGCATACCTTCAACATCTCCACAACGGTCGCTTTTGTAGTGGCAGGCGCTGGCGTGCCTGTTGCCAAGCACGGGAATCGCTCCGTGAGCAGTCAATGCGGCTCAGCCGACGTGCTGAGCGCGCTCGGCGTGAACTTGAACTTGACGCCTGAGCAGGTCAGCCTGTGCATTGATGAGATCGGCATCGGCTTCCTGTTCGCTCCAAACTTTCACCCTGCCATGAAGCACGCGATACAGCCGCGCCGCGAGCTGGGCGTGCGCACGCTGTTCAACATCCTCGGCCCGCTCACCAACCCTGCGGGCGCGGCGCGGCAACTGCTCGGCGTCTACGATGCAAGTTTGACCGAGCCTTTGGCGCACGTCTTGCACGGGCTCGGCGCGCAGGCCGCGCTCGTGGTGCATGGCGCAAATGGCTTGGATGAGCTCAGCACGGCTGGCGAGAATCAGATCAGCGAGCTGCGCGACGGGGCTGTGCGCACTTACATGCTCGATCCGCGCGAGCTGGGCTTCGCGCGCTGCGAGCCGAGCGCGCTGCGCGGCGGCGATCCGCAGGAGAACGCGGCGATCACGCGGCGTATCCTATCGGGCGAGGTGGATGGCGGCAAGCGCGATGTGGTGCTGCTGAACGCAGCGGCGGCGCTCGTGGCAGGCGGCGCTGCTGATTCTCTGGCAGACGGCGTGCGCCTTGCCACAGAGAGTCTGGAGAGCGGCGCGGCGCTGAGAAAGCTGGAAGCGCTGATCGCCTATTCGCAGCGCTTCGCACAGCCTGCCACGTAAAAGCGACCATGCAACGCGGCATTCAGCGCACGAACACCATCTTGGATCGGATCGTAGCGCGCAAGATCGAGGAGCTGGCAGACTTGGACGTGGCGAATCTGCCGGCGCCGAGCGCGCCGCCGCGTCCGTTCGCAGCAGCGCTGCGCCGCGCCGATGGTCGCGTGGCGCTGATCGCCGAGATCAAGCGCGCCTCGCCCAGCAAAGGCGTGCTGATCGCCGATTTTCAGCCCGCGCGCCTCGCTCAGCAATACGCAGCGGGCGGCGCAACAGCGCTCTCAGTGCTGACCGACCGCGACTTCTTCATGGGCAGCCTTGCCGACCTGCAGGCGGCGCGCCAGGCGGTCAATTTGCCCGTTCTGCGCAAAGATTTCACGATTGACGAGCGGCAGATCGTTGAGGCGCGCGCGCACGGCGCGGATGCTGCGCTCCTGATCGTCGCCATCCTCGATGACGCCAAACTGCGCGACCTGCACGCCGCTGCAACTGCGCATGGAATGGCAGCACTGGTCGAGGTGCACACTCAAGCCGAGCTCGAGCGCGCTCTGCGCCTTGACGCGCCGCTGATCGGCATCAACAATCGTGACCTGCACACTTTCAAAGTTGATCTGAACGTTTTCCGCCGCCTTGCGCCAAGCGTGCCTGCACACGTCACGTTGGTCGCCGAGAGCGGCATTTACACAGCGCAGGACGTGGCAGCGATGGCAGCCTGTGGCGCGCATGCGATCCTAGTCGGCGAGTCGCTGGTGAGCGCAGCAGACGTGATCGCGCAAGCACAGCAGCTGAGCGCCGTGCCTAGGTCTAGGTCATGAGCGCGTGTAGCTGCCACACTTGCCATGTACAGACTCGCGCACAAGCCATGAGGGTTGCGTCATGTCCTGTGACACGTTTGCCTCACGCACCACGCCTATCATCGTCCTGCTGCGCGCTGGCGCGCTCATCACCTTCCTGATGGTCGGACGCTCGGCGCGCGGGGCAGGCGCCCAGCGAGCGTGTGGATGTTTGTGTTCAGATCAGAAATAACTGATCAAGTATGCGCTTTCCTAGAGCGGTGTTGCGGTTTGGCTCACACTCTGTGTCAAGGCGACTTCCCAGCGCTCGTTCGGCGCCAACCGAATGTGCCACAAGTGCAAGAAGACCGTCCCTTGATAGCCGCGCTCAAAGCTATCGTTGGAGAGCGTGACCGTCTCTAGTGGGAATTGCCACAAGAAAGCGGGGCGGCTCAGCGCCGTTGAGAGCGTCAAGTTGTGCAGGACGGTATCCGCGCTGTAGTGCGTGACGCCTTCCAGCTCTCGCAGCGCGCTGAGCGATAGGCGCTCGCCTTCGCCGCTCAGGCGTAGCGCGCTGTTGGTGATATCTTGCCCGCCTTCAAAGCCGACCACGCTCTCAATGCCGAAGCGCAGCTCAAGCGGCTGCTTGCCGTGATGAGAGAGCGTGTAATGCACCTGAAAGGCGCTCTCGCCATAGAAAAACTGAAAAGTCTTGCGGATATTGATAGGATGCTGCGCATCGCCAAACCAGACGCTGCCCGCGCGTTGCAACGTGATGCAAGCGCGCATCCCGTCGCAGGTTGCCTCAACGATCTCGTAGGGCTGATTGACGAAATCGCCCTGCTCAGCGTACTGAGCGCGGTAGAACTCATCTACAGTTGTGGAAGCGCTCAGGAAATGATCGAGGAATGCGCAGCGGCGATGCCAATCGTAGATCAAGCGCTGTTCAAGTCCCGGCTCTTTGGCGCGCACGGCGCGGCTATACGGCGATTCGCTCTCAGGCGGCGCAGGCGAAGTCGGCAGGATGATCGCGCCTTCGGCAGCGGCTTGATGCAAGCGCGCATGGTAGCTTTCCTTGCGGCGCGTCAGCACGTTGTACAGATTGTAAGCGGCGGGGCGAAAGTCCAGCTCGACCATGCCGCCGCCGCACACAGGCGACCACACAGCGCTGAGCGGCGTGCCGAGCAACACGATATCGTTGTGACCGTCTTGATCGAGGTCAAACGTCTGCAAGCGCAGCTCATTTTCCTCGCTCTCGGCGGCGTCCTCAGCGGCGATCAAGTTGGCGTAGTTGGCGGCGCGCAAATTGAACAGATACACGCCGCCTGAGAAGCCATGCCAGTACGGATCGTTGCATTGAGCTGCCCATAAGCGTTCCAGCGCGCGATCGCGCTTGCGCCCACGCCGCATGGCGTGAACCTTGCGGCTGACCATCAGGACGCGCTTGTGAAGCAAGTTCACTTCTTCGTACTTCACCAGAAAGTTGCGCCAGATGCCGCCGCGCAAAAAACGGAGCTGATCCGCGCGGCGCTCGCGCTCAAGCCTCTGGCGCAGCTCGCCGAGCCGCTGTCCATCATCGGCTAGCAGGCTCCAGACGCCCATCTCAGCGTAGCTGGTGGCGGGCAAATAAGCGCGCCCGAGCGGCGGGAAGCGCGAGAGATACTGGCCCGGCGTGATGGTCTTGAGCCATTCGGCGTTCATCTCAAGGGCGGTGAACAAATCCTCCATGTAGCGCCCCTCGCCCCAGCAATATTCGTAGGCGCCGCCATACGTGCCGAACTTCTCGCCGTTATCTGCCATCAGCATCAGGGGCGGCGGACGACCGTGCCTAGGCTGCCGAGCCTGCTCGCGCAGCCACTCCAGCACGCCCTCAACGGGCTGCCAAGGTATGGCGTAGCGCAAGTATTTGAGCGCAGGGAAAACTGCTATGGCATAGCCTTGCTCTTCCGTGATGTAATAGCCGAACATATCCCGCGCTGGATCGAAACCGACCGCCTCGAAGTGCGCGTCGTCAAGGATCACATAGCGCAGCGCCGCTTGCGCTATCGGCTTGGCGAGATGCGGCTCCCAAATGCGCTCGGCCAGCCACATGCCGCTCGGCGTGACGCCGAACAGCGTCTCCAGCTCATCGTTCAGCTTCTCAATCTGCCCGATCTTATCCTCATCGGGGATGGCGGCGAGAATCGGCTCATAATAGCCGCCTGAGAGCAGCTCAACTTGCCCCGCCGCGACCAAAGCGCGCAAGCGCTCCAGCATCTCGCGCTGGTTGTGTTTCAACCATTCAAGGAGCGCGCCGCTGTAGTGCAATGCCACGCGCACCTTCGGATGATGCTCCAACGCCTCGATCAACGGCAGGTAGCTGACGTGAGTGCTGTGCTCGGTCACGTAGCTGAATTGCCCTACCGGCTGATGATTGTGAAAGACCAAAGAGAGGTAGATTGGCTCGGTCATGGCAGCCGCCTCACTCGCTGTTTGGCTCAGTATAGCGCACCTAGAGTCTGCCTAGCTAACATTTGTTACGGCATGAGTTGCCAATTCATCCGCAAGGCGTTAGGCTTAAGGGGATGCATTGCAAAGCGTGCTCGATATCTCTGATGAGGATGCTCTCCGTATGACTGATCCGCGTGTAGCGCGTCTAGCGCGCACTCTCGTTGAATACTCTGTGGCAGTTCAGCGCGGCGACACTGTCATCTTGACGGGCGAGCTGAGCGGTTTGCCGCTCATCCGCGAGACGTACAAGGAGGTCATCCGCGCAGGCGGGCATTGCATTCCGGTTTTGGTGGATGAGGCGATGAGCAACGCCTTTTTGCGCGAGGCGAGCGATGAGCAGCTCGATTGGATCTCGCCATTGGAAGAATGGACGGCGAAGGAAGCGAAAGTGCTGATCATGATCCGCAGCACGAGCAACACGCGCGCCGCCACGAACATCGATCCGCGCCGCACCGCGCGGCGCGCGCGCAGCCGCAGCGAGCTGAACAAAATTCGCTTCATGCGCTCTGCT
>Ga0308310_1000992_pt1 | contig 12682 bp, 10 predicted proteins | sample HotsprSampleMS65_FD_203672 | JGI IMG/M metagenome (GOLD analysis project Ga0308310, IMG submission 203672) | Hot spring phototrophic mat microbial communities from Mushroom Spring, Yellowstone National Park, Wyoming, United States - 20090730_MS65 ...
GCTCAGGATCACCAAACCCCAGGTGGCTTTCCAGATCGTCCGGGCCCAACTCGGCCACGCTGCGTCCTTTGCTGCTCAGCTCGCGCAGCATTACCTGCACTTTGGGGTAGGCCTCGGCCAGGGGCAGCCGCTTGTGGGCAACCAGCACGTCCACCAGCTCGGAGGCCAGCACGCTGCGGTCGCGCAGCCCCTGGGCCAGCACCTCGGGCACAAAGCGGCTTTCCTGTAAGGCCACCCGCAAAAGCGCCACCGCCCCCTCGGCGGCGTAGAACAGGCTGTGCAGGGGCTCGAGTACCGCCGGTCCATGGTCGTTGACATCGCCAAAGGGGGTGCTGTAGTTGAGGTGGCCCAGGGTGGTGGGGCCGCCCATCAACTCGGCCAGGAAGCCACGCACGTGCTCTAAAACCACAGGGTTGACCTTCTGCGGCATGATGGATGAGCCCTGGCTGATCTTTTCAGCCACCAAGAATCCTCCTTGCTCGGCCCAGAACAGAAGGTCGGCCACCAGGCGCGACAAACTGGCGGCCATACCCGCCAGGGCATAGGCGATCTCTAAAGCCCAGTCGCCCGCGGCAATGGCGTCGTAGGTGTGCTCGAGGATCCCGCTAAAACCCAGCCAGCGCGCCAGGGCCCTTCGGTCTACTGGGTAGGGGCTTCCAGCCAGGGTTGAGGCTCCCAGAGGACACTTGTCGGTGGTCAGGAAGGCCGAGCGCAGCCGCTGGTAATCGCGCGAAAGGAGGTTTTCCACTCCTGTAAGGTAGTGCCCCAGGGTGGTGGGCTGGGCGGGACGGTGGTGGGTGTAGGCCGTAAGTAGGGTCTGGCGGTGAGCCTGGCCCAGGCTCAGCAGCTCCCGCCGCAGGTCGGACAAGGCGGTTAGGATGCGCAAGAGCCGCTCGCAAGCATACGCGCGAAAGACGGTAAGGTCGAGGTCGTTGCGCGAGAGGCCCCGCCTTAGTGCGCCAGCCACCTCGGGGCCAAAGCGTTCGCGCAGGTAGAAGTCTATGGTGAAAAAGACGTCCTCGAGCTGCCCGCTAAAACCCGGGATGGGGTCTTTGCGCAGCTCGCTCAAGGCCCAGGCGGCCTCCTTGGCCTCGAGGATGCCGAGCTTGCCCAGGCCCAGGGCATAAGCTGTGAGGGCATCGAAAAAATAATCTACCAAATGCTCTTTTGCAAAGCGAAAATGCCTTTGCAAAACCCAGCGGCTATACAGCTTGTGCCAGCGCATCGTGCTCACCCTAATTACAGTCTTGGCTTTGGACTGTGACTAATTTGTGACTAATTTTCGGCGTGAAAAGTGCCTCTTGCCGTAGCGGAGTTTTTGTATAGTACCCTGGTGTTGTTTGGCAGTGGCTGGATAGGGATGAAACATGGTTCGTAACAACGCCTTTTGGCTGGCGCTTCCAGCACTTGCTTCGCTGGGGCTGTTTCTGCTGTACCCATTCTTGGATGTGCTGCGCTTTTCGACCTGGGACTGGTCGGGCTTTTCGGAGCCTATACCCATCGGCCTTGAGAACTACCAGAACATCCTGCGCGACCCGAATTTTTACAACAGCCTGCGCATCACCCTGGTTTTTGGGATCATGGCCCTGGTTCCTTTCATCCTGCTTTCCGTTTTGCTGGCCCTGGCCTTGGATGGCCAGCCCTACGAGCGCCCCATCAAGACTCTGCTCTTCTTGCCTGGGCTGGTCACGCTGGGGGGTGCAGCAGTGGCCTGGTACACCTTGTTTTCTCCCGAATACGGCGCCCTGGCTTCACTGGTTCCGGTGCCGCGCTGGGATCAAAGCCCGTTCTGGGCCCTGGTGCTGGTGATGCTTTTTACCATCTGGCGGCATATCGGCTACGGTGTGCTGGTGGTCTCGGCCCGCCTAAAGGCTATTCCCAAAACCTTGCTCGAGGCGGCTGCTGTGGATGGGGCCACCCCAGTCCAGGCCTTCCGCTTCATCACCCTGCCCCTTTTGCGCCCGGCCATCACATTTTTGGTGGTGATTGGTACAGTGTTGACCCTACAAGGCTACACGGCGGTCTTTTTGCTGACCCGGGGGGGGCCTTTTGGGGGTACCGAGGTGCTGGGGTACTACCTGTACAAGACCGGTTTTGAGTTGGGCCGCCTCGGTTATGCGGCTGCCCTGACGGTGATCATTTTGCTATTGACGCTATTTTTTGCCCTAGCTCAGGCCCGGCTTTTACGGGAGGAAAGATGAAAAAGGGGCTGGATCTGGCGGTTGAGCGACACGCCCTCGAGCTAGCCCAGGTTGGGCAGGACGGCGGCCTGCCCTGTTCTCCTCTGGAGGTGTGCGGGTGCGCGGGTTAGGGCATTTGCTGGTCTGGACAGTAGCCTTCCTGGTGGCCCTGCCTTTTATCTGGATGGCTTACGCAGCCTTCATTCCACCAGAAGCGATCTTCAGCGGTAACATCTTCGAGACGCTGGGCTTTAGCTTGGCCAACTTTGAGGTGCTGGGTCGAGAGGGGTTCTGGGATGGTTTTTGGGGACGCCTGGTGTTCTCGGTGTTCCTGACCGGGAGCGTGACCCTGCTCCAGCTCACTACCGGCTTTTTGGCGGCCTACGCGATCAGGGAAGGGGCCAGAATAATTCTGCCCTTTTTTCTGGTGCTTCTGGCTATCCCTGTCGAGTTGTTGCTGGTTCCTTTGTATGGCCTTTTGGCTGGGCTCAGGATATTGGACACCATTTGGGCTTTGGTGTTGCCCTTTGCCGCCAGCCCGTTCATCGTGTATCTGCTTTTCCAAGGAATGCGCACGGTGCCAGAGGAGCTGCTCGAGGCAGCCCGGCTCGATGGGGCCGGCCACCGTGTTCTGCTGAGCCGCATCATTTTGCCGCTCTTACGCCCCCAGCTCATCGCTGCGGGGGTGTTGGCCTTCGCGGCCCATTGGAACCTGGTGCTCTACCCGCGGATTGTGGCCGGTAGTAAAGAGCTCAAAACCGTGCAGACCTGGATCACCGATCTACAGCGGCAGAACCCTGCCGACTGGGGGCCCTTGTCGGCAGCAGCCTTGGCTGCTACCTTGCCTCTGGTTATCATCTATCTGCTCTACGAGCGTAGGATCGTGGAAACCTTCGAGGAAGGCCTTAAGGGGTGAGCAAACCACACCTGCCTGAAATGAACCCCCTTCTCATCCGGGGTGTGGCAAACTGGGTTTAGGGGCTGCTATAGAGCAGCCCCTGGAGGGTTGAGCAGATGCGCTTTTTGATCGTGCTGTTGGTCGCGCTGGGGTGTTCCCTGGCCCAGCGCCCGGTAGATATCCCTTTCTGGCACACAGCAGGCCCTCCGGGCCAGGAGCCCCTGGAGGAGATGATCCGCGAGTTCAACAGCCGGCAGCGGGACTACCGGATCGTCCCCAGCTTTGTGGGAGATTATCGTGAGGGGGGGCTGAAGCTGTTGGCCGCACTGCGCTCGGGGGGTGCGCCGGCGCTTTTTCACGCTGAAATTTCCTTTTTAGGACGGATGGCCCAGGACAATGTGGCCTTGCCCTTAGACGAGTATTTAGGAAGCTTGCCGACCGATTTTTACCCCAGGTTTTTGGAGGTTGGCAAGCTGCGCGGCCGTACCTATGGCCTGCCTATCGGCCTTTCTGTGCCGGTTTTCTTTTACAATGCCGATCAGTTTAGTTCCAGAGGTTTGAACGTCCCGCGCACCTGGGAGGAGGTGGCCACTGCCGCCCAACGTCTGACCAACCGTGCGGCCAAAGGTTACACCATCTCCAGCGACATCTACAGCTTTGTGGTCTTGGTGATGAGCCGTGGGGGCTCCATCGTTGACAGCCAAGGTCGTCCCGATTTCACCAATCCCAAGGTAGTGGAGAGCCTGGAATTTCTTCAGGACCTGGTTCGGAGGAATATAGCCCAAAGCCGTAACATTGCTGAGGCCCAGTTCTCTGTAGCGGATTTTCTACGCACCAAGACCTTCATGGGTGTTGCCCCCATTACCCTGTGGCCGCTTATCGAGAGCCGCGCACCCATTCCCTTTAGGCTTGGAGTGGCTGCGGTTCCCCGCTCTGAGGGTGGGAAAGTGCCCCTTGCCGGGGGCACCTTGGTGGTGCTCCGAGGAGCCAGTGAGCAGCAAATCCGTGGTTCAGTGGCCTTTTGGCGCTTCCTGATGGAGCCTGCTAACATCGCCAGATGGGTCAGGGTCACCTACTACATGCCTATGCGCCGGGCAGCCCAGCCCCTCTTGGAGGATTTTTACAGGGAAGACCCCCGCCGTCGGGTGGCTTTTGGCCAGGTAGAGCAGGCCGATGTTTGGTTGCAAGACCCTGAATTTACGGTCTGGTATAGCTTCTTGGAGGATGCCCTCGAGCGAGCCCTCAAGGGCAATGCCAACGCCAGGCAGGTGCTGGAAGAGGCCCAACGCCGTGCTATCAGCGTAGAGCGCCGCTAGCTCAAGCCAACGCCTCTGGGGGAGACCTACTTCTCCCCTAATCCAGCCCTTGCGTGGGTTCACCTTTTGAGCTCCAAGCGGCGCAGGCCGCCCCTGGAGTTCCTGGCTGTGATGCAGGGAGGGTCGCTTCCTCTCACATGTCTTGGCCAACTACAGAGGCTTGTTGGCTCTTTGTCCCTATGCTAAAATCCAGTGCGCCAGCGATGAGCTGGAACAACTGGGGCCGTTAGCTCAGCCTGGTAGAGCACTCGTCTCCAAAACGAGGTGTCGGAGGTTCGAATCCTTCACGGCCCGCCAGCAAATCCAGCTAGGAGGAGCGCGACCCCTAGGGGTGTGAATATCTGTCTTTCAGGCTCAAGGTGCCCTAACCAAATGCATCCGCATGGCTGCTGTGTGTGAAGGACCTGGGCTCGGGTGCTCTTTGGAGCCTGGCCCTTGTGGTCACTCTTGGCAGCTTATCTGACGTTGTAACCGTATGCTGTAGATTATGTGGTTATCGCTACTGCCCTGGGCTTTCGTCCTGCTGGGCCTGTTGCCCTTGTGGTTATTCCCCCGGCAAGAGAGCATTTATCCCGGTTTGGTGTATTTGCTGGCCGCCCTGATTCTGGCTGCAGCCGCCAGCTTGTACGCCCGGGCGCCGCTGAGTTCACAGGTGCGCTTGTTTTGGGTGCTAGGCCTGGGCCTTTATTGAGTTGTGTGCTGGCCGCAGTGGCCAGCCGCGACTTGGCCCAAGTGCCCCAGGATGTGGCGGGGCTGGCCGCGGTAGCGAGCCTGGTGGGGGGCCTAATGTTTTTGCTGGGGCTGTTTTTCTTGCTCAGACGCGAGGTGCAGGGGCCGCCCTCTCCTGTACAACTGGGTTTTCGGCACGATGGTGGGGTTTTGCCCTATACAGCCTTGGCAGCCCTAGCTCCGAGCCTCGAGACCCTCTCGGCGCTGCGACCGATTACGCTCTTGTTGCTGCACACCCGTAGCGATCAGCCCGCTGCAGAGCTGTTGCCCTTTCTGCGCCAGCCGGATATGGTTTTTGAGCTCAAACCAGGCCAGTTCTTGATCGTCCTACAGGGCAGCACTCCCGAGGGGGCCCAGGTGGTTTTTCGCCGGATACGGCAGAACCTGGTGATACGGGCTTACGCTGTGCTTCCCCTCCAAGGTAAGACTCTCCAGCAGGCGCTGTTGCAGCTCGAGGGCGAACTCGCACACTACTACCTCACTCAGTACTGATCCCGCTCAGGAGGCCACCAACTCCATTCGTTCCTCGAAGGCCCGCTCGAGGCCGCCCTTGCCCAGCACCTCGCCCAGGGCTTTGAAGAAGATTCGGTAATGCTCGGGCCGGGCATTCTCACCCATCAAGCCCAGCCGCAGCACTTTGCCCGCGGTGGGGCCAATGCCGCCAGCCACCGAAACCCCTCGGGCATAAAGCCCCTTGCGGATCTCGGCCTCATGCAGGCCTTGGGGCGGGCGCACCACCAGCACCGTGGGCAGGCGGGCGCCTTGAGCGGCGTAGGCGCTGAAGCCCAGCTCCTCCAGCAGCGACAATACCGCGGCGTACATGGTTTCGGCCCGTTTTCGCCGCTCTTCCAGGCCTTCTTCCAGGGCCAGCTTGAGGGCCTCCTCGAGGGCGTAATGCAGCAGCACCGGCGGGGTGCAGAAGTAACCCTCCTGCTCCCAGTACATGGCTACCCGTGACAGATCGGAGTACCAGCCCCGCACCCGGCCTAAGCACTCGCGCCCGCGCAAGGACAGGGCAAAGGGCGCCAGTCCAGGTGGGGCGGAGAGGCATTTCTGGCTGCCGGTGAAGGCGTAGTCAACACCGAGTTGCTGCATCGAAAGCGGCATCATACCGGCAGTGGTAACCGCGTCCAACATGAAAAGCGCCCCATGGGCCTGCACTAAGGGAGCGATCTCTGCAAGGGGGTTGAGTACCCCGGTGCTGGTCTCGCCGTGGACCATGGCCACCAGCTTGTAGGGGCGGCGCTCTAGCTCCGCAGCCACGGCCTGGGGGTCAATAGGGTGCCCTGGTTCGGAGCGCAGCACCCTGTAGTCGAGGCGATAGGCATGGGCGATCTCCACCATGCGCTCACCAAAAGTACCGCTCACCAGCAGCAGCACCGCGTCCCCTTCGTCGGCCAGATTGGTGAGGCCAGCCTCCATGCCCAGGCTGCCTGAACCAGGCATAGCAGCCAGCAAAGCGCCCTGACCAGGGTCGAACAGGCTGTCGAGATAAGCGCGAATGCGGCGGTTGGTGGCCAGCACATCGGGGTCGAGGTGGCCGCGCATCTCCTTGCTAAGGGCGTTTTGCACCCTGGGGTGGATGGGGGTGGGGCCGGGGGTCAAGAGAACCATATGTTGCCTCCAAACAAAAAGAATCCCCGCTGGGCAAACCCCGACGGCCTCTTCCGCAGAAGAGCGCCGTCAGAAGGTAGCTCGAGCGGAGAATCGCATCTGGCTCGAATATACATGGCCCCATAATGGTTTGTCAAAATATTGCTTGGAACGGGACTCGCAAGGTGTCCTTGGGGGCTAGTGTTTAGGAACACGAGAAAAATATCTAAGCCTGATAGACTAAACTTCGATGAAAGACTACTACGCAATTCTGGGCGTTGATCGCAAGGCGAGTACCGAAGAGATCAAGCGGGCTTACCGCAAGCTGGCGCTCAAATATCACCCTGACAAAAACCCCGGTGACAAGGAAGCCGAGGAAAAGTTCAAGCAGATCAACGAGGCCTACGCGGTGCTTTCCGATCCCGAAAAGAGGGCCAACTACGACCGCTACGGCACCGCTGCGCCAGGAGGCGACCTTGGGGACATCTTCGATTTATTTGAGCAGGTGTTTGGCTTCCGTACGCCGGGGGTGGCGGGTCGGGCACCTCGAGGGGAAGACCTCGAGGTTGAGGTGCAAGTAGCGCTACGGGACGTGCTGCACGGAGCCGAGAAGGAGATTACCTACGATCGGTTGGTGCCCTGCGAAGCCTGTCGCGGACAGGGGGGCAGGCGCCAGCCCTGCCGCTGGTGCGGTGGGCGGGGCCGGCTGGAGCAGGTTCAGCACACCTTCTTTGGCAACGTGGTGACCCAGGTTCCCTGTTCGGCCTGCCGGGGTCAAGGCTACACCCTCTCCGAAACCTGTACAGCTTGTAAAGGTCAGGGCCGGGTGCGGCGTAAAGAGAGGATTCAGGTCAGCCTGCCGGCCGGTATAGATGAAAACCAGCTCCTGCGGGTTTCAGGCATGGGCAACCTGGGGCCGGGGGGGCCAGGCGACCTCTTTGTGCGCCCGCGCATCCAGCCCCACCCTCACCTCAAGCGTGAGGGGGCCAACCTGATTTACCGACTCAGGTTGGGTTTGGCCCAGGCCGCTTTGGGCACCAGGGTGGGCATACCAGGGCTGGAAGGGGAGCTTGAACTCAACGTGCCCCCTGGCACCCACGACGGTGAGGTGTTTGAGCTCGAGGGGGAGGGCTTGCCCCATCCAGGCGGACGGGGCCGGGGCAAGTTGCGGGTGATCGTTCAGATTGCAGTGCCCACCCAGCTTTCCAAAAAAGCCCGCGAGCTTTTGCGGCAGTATGCCCAGGAAGTGGGCGAGGAAGTCGCGCCCGAGGGCTTCTGGGATAAGGTGAAGCGGGTGTTTAGGGGCTAGCGCACCTGCGGGAAGCCCAGGTCTACCTTGCTGGTGCTGGGGTCGGGCCAGCGGCTGGTAACCACCTTGGCCCGGGTGTAGAACTGCACCCCTTCGGGGCCGTACATGTGCAGGTCACCAAACAGGCTGGCCTTCCAGCCGCCAAAGCTGTAGTAGGCTACCGGCACCGGGATGGGCACGTTGATGCCCACCATGCCGGCTTCCACGTCGAACTGGAACTGCCGGGCGGCCCCACCGTCGCGGGTGAAGATGGCCGCCCCGTTGCCGTAGGGGTGGCCGTTGATAAGCTTCACGGCCTCGTCATAGGTTTTGACCCGCACCACGCTGAGCACCGGACCGAAGATCTCCTCGTCGTAGCACTTCATGCCGGGCTTGACGTGGTCCAGCAGGCTGGCACCTAGGAAAAAGCCTTCGGACTGGGCAACGGGGTCCTGCCGCCCGTCCACCACCACGGTGGCCCCTTCCTTGGGGGCGTTTTCGATGTAAGAGGCCACCTTGTCGCGGTGTTCGCGGGTGATCAGGGGGCCCATCTCCACGCCTTCCTCGAGCCCAGGTCCTACCTTGATCTTGGGCACCCGCTCTTGGATGGCGGCAATCAGCTCATCCGCGGTTTTGTCCCCCACCGCCACCACCACCGAGATGGCCATGCAGCGCTCGCCTGCCGAGCCGTAGGCCGCGCTCACCGCGGCGTCGGCAGCCATGCCGATATCGGCGTCGGGCAGCACTACCATATGGTTCTTAGCCCCACCCAAGGCCTGCACACGCTTGCCGTTTTTGCTGGCGGTCTGGTAGATGTACCGGGCTACCGAGGTGGAGCCCACAAAGCTCACGGCCTTGATCTCGGGGTGTTCTAAGATGCGGTCCACCGCCACCTTGTCGCCTTGAACCACATTGAAGACCCCATCGGGCAGCCCCGCTTGCTGCAAGAGCTCAGCCAGGAAAAGGCTGGGGGAGGGGTCTTTCTCCGAGGGCTTCAGGATGAAGGTGTTGCCGCAGGCGATGGCATTGCAGAACATCCACATGGGCACCATGGCCGGAAAGTTGAAGGGGGTGATGCCCGCCACCACACCTAGCGGCTGGCGAATCTGGTAAACATCCACCCCGCGGCTGGCCTGCTCGGAATAGGCTCCCTTCAAGAGGTGAGGAATCCCGGTGGCAAACTCCACGTTTTCCAGGCCCCGTGCCACTTCGCCTAGGGCATCGGTGATGGTTTTGCCGTGCTCGAGGGTAATCAGCTCGGCCAGCTTGCGGCGGTTCTGCTCCACCAGGTCGCGGAACTTGAACATGATCTCGGCCCGGCGGGAAAGGGGGGTCTGCCGCCAGCTCTTGTAGGCTTCCTTAGCGATGGCAACGGCTTTATCAATCTCTTCCACTGAGGCGAAGTCTACCATGGCCTGCTGCTGCCCCGTAGCCGGGTTCCAAACGATGCCCGAGCGTCCAGACTGGCCCTCGACCCGCCTACCGCCGATCCAGTGCGAAACGCGCTTGAGGGTGACTTGGGGTTCCTTGACTGCCATGCGCTGCCTCCTTATGGGCTAGGGATAGGGTTGGCTTAGGCCCAGATAGGTTTATGGTAGGAGCTGGGGCTTTGGATAGCAATGGACAGTCTGTCCAACACTCGAGGTACCCGATTGGATGCATACGTCGCGCAGGGTTGGGGCCCTAAGGCGTCGGTTGGGCGGGGTCAGAGGGGTGCGGGTGCCTTCAGGTTTTCCCGAATATAGGGATGTGCTTCCCCTCCCGCATAAAACGGAACCCCAGCCGCTCGAGTGCCCGCAGAACCCGCTCTTTGGGCGCGTCGTTGGGAAACCTGCCACCTGGGCCTCGGCGATGAAGGCTTCCTGGGTGCTGTTGTTCTCGTCTAGGGCCTCAGGGCCAAAGGTTCCGAGGTGTCGCTGGAGGAATAACCAACGCTGGGGCCCTTACTTTGCGTACTCCACCGCCCGGCTCTCCCGCACCACCGTGACCTGCACCTGGCCGGGGTAGTTCATGTCGCGCTCGATGCGCCCGGCAATCTCGCGGGCCAGCAGGGTGGCTTTGGCATCGCTGATGCGGTCGGGTTTGACGATGACCCGCACCTCGCGCCCGGCCTGCACCGCAAAGGCGTGGTCCACACCAGGGAAGGAAAGGGCGATGCGCTCGAGCTGCTCCAGGCGCTGGATGTACTCTTCCAGGCTCTCACGCCGTGCGCCGGGCCGGGCTGCGCTAATGGCGTCAGCGGCGGCGGTCAGCACTGAGTAGAGGGTCTCTCCGTTTTCGGGGTCGTGGTGGTGGGCGATGGCGTCGATGACCTCTTTGGGTTCGCCAAAGCGCGAGGCCAGGGTAATGCCAATCTCCACGTGGGTGCCCTCGATCTCGCGGTCCACTGACTTGCCCAGGTCGTGCAGCAGCCCAGCACGGCGGCCTAAAGCAGCGTCCAGGCCCAGCTCGGCGGCCATGATGCCGGTGAGGTGGGCCACCTGCACCGAGTGCTTGAGCACGTTCTGGCCGTAAGACGAGCGGAAGTGCAGCCGACCCAGTAGCTGAACCAGACCTGACTTTAGGCCCACCACCCCGGCTTCCAGGGCGGCTTCCTCGCCGCGCTCGTAGATGAAGGTCTTCATCTCGTTTTTGGCCTTCTCCACCACCTCCTCGATGCGGCTAGGGTGAATGCGCCCGTCCTGCACCAGCTGTTCTAGGGCCATCCGGGCAATCTCGCGGCGCATGGGGTTGAAGCTGGACAAGAGCACCGCTTCGGGGGTGTCGTCGATGATCAGATCCACCCCGGTGAGGGCCTCAAAGGTGCGGATGTTGCGACCTTCGCGCCCGATGATGCGGCCCTTCATGGCATCGGAGGGAATGGGCACCACCGAGACGGCCAGGGCAGCGGCCGTTTCAGAGGCCTGGCGCTGGGCGGCCTGGGCCAGGAGCTTCTGGGCTTCGCGCTTGACCTCGAGCCGGATGCGCTCCAGGTTGGCCTTGACCCGCAGGGCCTTTTCCTCCTCTAGCTCGGCGTCCAACCGCGACAAAAGCAGGTTCTGGGCTTCCTCCCGGCTCATCCTGGCCACTTCTTGCAGCTTGAGGTCGATTTGCTGTTCGCGCTGGTCCAGCTCGGCCTGGCGGGCCTCGAGCGCTTTCTCCAGCGCATCCAGCTTTTCCTCCTGCTCATCGAGCTTGGCCGCACGGGCGTCGAGCTGTTCGCCCCGCCGTGCCAGCCGCTCGGTCTCGCGCTTGAGCTCCTCGCGCTCGCTGCGGCTCGCTTGTAGGTCGGCCTGCAGGCGTTCGCGCTCGGCCTGGATAGAGGCCCGCTCGCTCATTAGCACCTCGCGCTCAGCCCGTAGACTGGCCTGCAGGCGTTCACGCTCCTCCTGTAGCTGCTGGCGTAGCCGTTCTTCGCCCTGCTGGCGCAGGCGCTCGAGCTCCGCCTGGGCGCCCTCCCGCAGGCGTTGGGCCTCTGCCCGCGCAGCCTCCAGCAGGGTCTGGGCCTGGGCTTGGGCTTGCTCGAGAACCACCTGGGCCTGACGACGGGCTGCCTCGAGCTCACTTTTTTCGGCCTCGCTCTGGCGGTTGATGCGCTGCAGCAGCAGCACCACCACCGTTGCCAGCACGATCACGATCAGCGTCAGAATGAAGTCTAAGACCATCTCTACCTCCAAGGGCTACAAGGAGGTTCTCACAGTTTCAGGTCTGACTGGCGCTTGGCTAGATGCCTTTTTCTGGCCTTCCTCGGCACACCCTGCGAACGGCTGCCCACCCTGGCCCACGGGTATCCTGCACAATCTGGCCCGCACGCTGGGCATGCTGAAACACAACCGGATTTGCCTGAGCCTTACACCGAACCAAGACCATAGCAAACTGCCCCTTGGCCTGCTGCGGTGCCATCGGGCAGATATTCAGCACAGTGGCTTCCCGACCCTTCATGCTGGGAGAACCCCACCCTCATGCCTCAGCAACTGCTTCCGAGGACACACCTTCCTCCTCGGCAGCTGCCAATACCGATAGCTTACCAGCTTGGGCCAAAACTTTCTCGCGTATCTCCTGCACCAGTTGTGGTTCGCCCCTGAGGAATTCGGCGGCTTTATCCTTGCCCTGTCCCAGCCGGGTTTCGCCATAGGAGAGCCAGGAGCCTGTTTTGTTGATGACCTCGGCTGCGATGGCTACTGTAACCAGGTCGGCCAGGGGGTCAATCCCCTTGCCAAAGTACAGCTCGATCTCGTGCTCGCGGAAAGGAGGGGCTAACTTGTTTTTGGTTACCTTGACCCGTACCCGATTGCCCACCGCCTGGTTGCCCGACTTGATGGGCTGGCCCTGCTTGCGCACATCCAGCCGCACCGAGGCGTAAAACTTGAGGGCCCGCCCACCGGGAGTGGTCTCGGGGTTACCGTACATCTGCCCCACCTTTTCCCGAATCTGGTTGATGAAGATGGCCGCGGTGTTGCTTTTGGCGAGGGCTGCCGTGAGCTTGCGCAGGGCCTGACTCATCAGGCGGGCTTGGACGCCCACAAAGGCGTCGCCTATCTGCCCCTCGATCTCGGCCTGGGGCACCAGGGCTGCCACTGAGTCAATCACGATGACATCAATGGCCCCTGAGCGGGTGAGAAGCTCCACGATCTCCAGAGCCTGCTCGCCTGTGTCGGGCTGGGAAACCAGGAGGTCGTCGATGTTAACCCCTAAGCTT
>Ga0308310_1000993_pt1 | contig 12669 bp, 12 predicted proteins | sample HotsprSampleMS65_FD_203672 | JGI IMG/M metagenome (GOLD analysis project Ga0308310, IMG submission 203672) | Hot spring phototrophic mat microbial communities from Mushroom Spring, Yellowstone National Park, Wyoming, United States - 20090730_MS65 ...
GAGCCGCACTTCAATGCCAGCCCGACTCCGTAGTGGCTCGAGAACGGCTCATCGAGCTGCTCATCGAGAGCGGACGCCTTGCCGAAGCCGTCGCCGAGTGCGAACGCTGGCTCAGCGAAATGCCCGAGCACCCCACCCCGCTGGAACTGCTGCTGGACGCCCACTGGCACGCGATGGACTACCCGCGCGCCCTGCAGGCGGCGAACCGACTGGTGAACCTGCAGCCGCACGACGCGAACTACCGCCTGCGCCGCGCACGCCTGCTGGACAACCTCGGACGGCACGCCGAAGCGATTAGCGACTACGAGCAGCTCGCGTTCGAAGCAGGCGCGCCGCTGGAGATTATGGCATGGGCGATGCTCGAGTTGGAACGGCTTGATCGGATACAGATGCGCCAGCTCATGCGCCTCCTGATGGAGGACGCGCTGTTCTGGGTGAAGTTCATCCGCGACCCGAAAGGCGCGGCGCGCGAGCGCGGCTTCACCTTCAGTCGCGTTGGCGAAGAGGTGCTGGAGACGATGCCCGATACGCTCCTGCGCGAGATGCCGCGCCCCCCGCGACGCAATGCAGGCTATAGCTGAGCGACTGCAGCCGATACGCCACGCGCTCGGCGCGCGCACGCTGGTGATGGGCGTGCTGAACACCACGCCCGATAGCTTCTACGACGGCGGCAGATACGCTTCGCTGAATGCCGCGCTCGCACGCGCCGAACAGATGCTCGCCGAAGGCGCGGACATCCTCGACATCGGCGGCGAATCGACCCGACCTGGCGCGGAGCCTGTACCCGAAGACGAGGAGCTGCGCCGCACCATCCCCCTGATTGAAGCCCTCGCCGCACGCTACCCGAACGCTATCCTTTCCATCGACACGACCAAAAGCCGCGTCGCCGAACTTGCCCTGCAGGCAGGCGCGTGCATCATCAACGACATCAGCGGGATGACCTTCGACCCGCGCATGGCGGAGGTCGCAGCGCAGGCAGGCGCACTGGTCGTGCTGATGCACATTCAAGGCACGCCCCGCACGATGCAACTTAGCCCCCATTACGCCGATGTGGTCGCCGAAGTGCGCGACACGCTTCGCGCTCATGCCCAACGCGCCGAGCAAGCAGGCATCCCACGCGAGAACATCTGGCTGGACCCTGGCATCGGCTTCGGCAAGACCGTGCAGCACAACCTGCAACTGCTGCGCCATCTGCCGACGCTCAAGTCGCTGGGCTACCCCATCTTGATTGGCACTTCGCGCAAGTCGTTTATCGGGCATCTGCTGGGCGGGCTACCCCCCGAAGAGCGGCTGGAGGGCACGCTGGCGACGCTCGCGCTCGCCGTCGCGTGGGGCGCGGACATCGTGCGCGTGCATGATGTGCAGGCTGCCGTGCGCGCCGTGCGGATTGCCGACGCGCTCGTGCGACACAGCCCGAATGCAAACGATTCACTCTCGTTGGATCGCGATTCAACGCCGTCGGATTGCGATTCATTCCCGTCGAATCGCGATTCAACGCCGTCGGATCGCAATCCTTTCTCGATGGATCGCAATCAAACGACGATTGACAGGAAACAACCGTGATGGGTCGCTACCTGCTGAGGAATGGACGCCTGCTCGACCCGTCGCAGTCGCTGGATAGGCGGGGCGACCTGCGGCTGCGCGAGGGGCGCATCGCAGAAATCGGCGACGCGCTCCCACCCGACGCAGGCGAGACGGTGATGGACTGCACGGGCTGCTGGGTCGCGCCAGGCTTGGTGGACATCCATGTGCATCTGCGCGATTTGGGGCAAAGCCACAAGGAGACGCTGCAGACGGGCGGCGCGGCGGCGGTCGCAGGCGGGTTCACCAGCGTCTGCTGCATGCCGAACACCGAGCCGCCGCTGGATAGCCCGACGCTCGTGCGCGAGATCTACGCCCGCGCGCAGCGCGAATCGCCCTGTAGGGTCTATGTGGTCGCTGCGCTCACGCAGGGCATGCGCGGCGAGACGCCGTGCGACTACCACGCGCTGCGGCGGGCGGGCGCGGTCGCCTGCTCCGACGATGCTTTCCCCGTGCAGTCTGCCGAGGTGATGCGCCGCGCGATGCTGGGCTGCGCCGCCTACGGGCTGCCTGTGGTGACGCACTGCGAGGACAAGTCGCTCAGCGACGGCGCGAGCATGCACGCGGGGACGGTCAGCGCGCGGTTGGGGCTGAAGGGTGCGCCCGCCTCCGCTGAGACGGTGCAGATTGCTCGCAACGCGCTGCTGGCGCACGAAACGGGCTGCCACCTGCATGTGCAGCACCTCTCGACGGCGGTGGGCGTCGCGCTCGTGCGGTTTTTCAAGGGGCTGGGCGTGCGCCTAACAACCGAAGTCGCCCCGCACCACCTGCTGCTGACCGACGCGGCGTGCGCAGGCTTCGATACCGACGCGAAGATGAACCCACCCCTGCGCACGGACGCCGACCGCGACGCGCTCACGCACGGCGTGCTGGAGGGCGTTATCGACTGCATCGCGACCGACCACGCGCCGCACGCGCCGTTTGAAAAAGCGCAGCCGTTCCCCAGTGCGCCGTTCGGCATCGTGGGGCTGGAGACCGCGCTGGGATGCATCCTGCACTGGAACCGCCAGTTGCCCCAGCCGCTGGAGCCGCTGCAACTGGTGAACCTGATGAGTACCGCGCCCGCGCGGCTGATGGGGTTGCCTGCGGGCACACTGCAACTCGGCGCGCCCGCCGATGTGGTGGTGATTGACCCCGACCTGCGCTGGCGGGTGGACGCAACGCAGTTCCGCTCGCGCAGCCGCAACACGCCGTTCGAGGGCTGGGCACTGACGGGCAAGGCGCGCTATACCTTCGTCGGCGGCGCGTTGGTGCATCGCGGGGACTAATCGGGTATACTGCGCATGGTGATGCGTATGGCGACAACCGCCACGAAACAGCGACTGACCGAAATCATCTATCCCGACTCGGACGGCAAACCGATGGCAGACAACACCCTGCAAGCGGACGCGATGACCATCATCTACAACAACCTGCGCGCGATCTTCGCCGACGACCCGAATGTGTTCGTGGCGATGGACTTGCTGTGGTACCCCGTAGAGGGCAACCCGCGCATTCGCGTCGCGCCCGATGTGCTGGTCGCGCTCGGACGCCCCAAAGGGCATCGCGGCTCCTACAAGCAGTGGGAGGAGGGCGGCGTCGCGCCGCAGGTGGTGTTTGAGGTGCTGTCGCCGGGCAATCGCACGGCGGCGATGAACGCAAAGCGTCGGTTCTATGCGCGGTATGGGGTGCAGGAGTATTATGTGTATGACCCTGACACGGGGCTGTGGCAGGGTTGGGTGCGTCGGGGGCGTCGGTTGACGCGCGTGCGTCAGATGGAGGGTTGGCGCAGCCCGCTGCTGGGGATCGTGTTCGGCAAGGGGTTCAAAGAGAACCCAGGCTTGCGCCGTCCTGACGGGAGCGCGTTTATCGCCTTTGAGGCGTTGGCGCGTATGGCGGAGCTTGCGGAACGGCGCGCCGAGCGCGAGCGTCAGATGGCAGAGCGGTTCCGTCAGCAGATGCTGGAGGCGCAACGGCGCGCGGAACGCGAGGAACGGCTCGCACGACAAGAGCAGCGCCGCGCTGAGCGATTGGCGCAACGGCTGCGCGAGCTGGGGATTGACCCCGACACGCTGGAGTAGCGTCGCCTACTCCCGCTTCTCCATCAGCATTTGCAGCACGCCGTCGTCGGGGAAGCGTTGCAGTCCGCGCCACGCCCAAGTGCGCATCCTGCCCAATTCGCCGAGCTTGTAGGCTCTCAAGGCAAGCCAGCGGTAGGCGTACAGCAGCCCCTCCCGCTCGAACGGATTGCTCGGCGTCCAGTCCGCGCCGTTCTCCACCGCCCGCAGCAGATACCGCTCGCTCAGGTCGTACCGCTCCGTGTAGAGCAGGTGGTAGCGTCCCAGCTCGGTGAAGATGGCGATGCTCTTGGGGTTGTTGCGTGCGCCCTCTTCCAGAAACGCCAACGCCTGCGGGAGGTTTTTGGAGTTGTCGAACAGGATCATCTGCGCGCCCACGAGGTAGCCGGGTATGAAGGTCGGGTCAATCCAGGTCATGAAGCGGTACAGGGGCAGCACCTCGCGCACGGGGCGGTGGAAGTGGTGGCGCACATCGAAGTAGGGCTTCACATTTCGCTCGATGTCGCCCCAGAGCCAGCGCGGGTCGCGTTCGGGTTCGGGGATGACGCCCGTTTCGTCGCGGTGGTCGTGTAGTCCGTCCGCGCTGCTGGCGGCGTGCGCCGTGCCGTGATGCTTCTCGCGCTCGGTCATCGGGCGGATGCGCACACCCCCGTGCGTATACTCGTCGGTCTTCGCCCACAGGTAGCTGGCGACGCTGCCCCGAAACTCGCCCATCACCGACGCCAGCGCCTTTTTGTCGTACACGGTCAGCGCGTCCAGCGTTTCGGCGCGTTGCGTGTGGTAGGGCGTGGCGACCCGCACCAGCGCGCCGCTTATTACTACCCCAACTGCACACACAACAGAGCCAACCAGAGTACCGACTTGCACGGTATCGATTATCGGCACGCGGGGCAGCCGCGCCTTACTGGTAGACGGCTATGCGCGCGCCTTCGCCTCCAGCCGATTCAGCCAGAACACAATCCCGCCCAGCATTGCCGCCATCCCAAGCGCGGTCGGCAGGTAGGGCAGGCGCAGCGTCTCGTGCAGCGTCAACTTGCCCAAGTCCAGCGGCTGAATCAGCACAGGCTCCAGCGCGGGGTAGGCGAGGATAAAGGCGAACGCGCCGAGCAGCCCGCCTGCGACCGCGAGCAGTCCATCGCGCACGCCGCTGCCCAGACCGACCAGCGCTGTGCCGGGGCAGTAGCCCGCGACCGCCATCCCGACGCCGAAAATCAAGCCGCCCACCAACACGCCCCACACATAGAGCGATTTGACCTTCAGGTGCGCTATCTCAGGCGCGAAGGTCGCCAACGCCGCCGCGCCGACCATGCCGACCGCAATCGCCGTGAGCATCACTTTGAGCATCGTAAAGTCGCGGAACGCCAGCCCGCGCATCACCAACCCGCAACGGCTGAACCCCGCGCGATGCAACGCGAAACCGAACAAAATGCCTGTCATCAGCCCCAACAGATGCGTCGTTTCCATCTTATTGCCCTCCGTTTGCCCGTTTGAGTAGTAGCGAGGCGGTCAGCACGCCCGTAGCGAACGCCGCCGCGCCGAACAGAAAGCCGCTCAGCGCAAGTTGCGCAATCCCGCTCAGCATGTGCCCCGAAGTGCAGCCGCCCGCAAGACGCGCCCCGAACAGTATCAGAAAGCCGCCCACGAACGCCGCCAGCCCGCGCGCCCACGACGCACGAAACACATTCGGCAACTCACATGCGGGCGTGCGGTCGCCCCCAGGCATCAGGCGCGAGAGCAACGCGCCCAACACCATTCCAGTAATCAGCAGAACCTCCCAGCCAATTTTCGCGCCGATTTTTTGCAGGTACGGCTGCGACTCGGCAAAGCCAGGCGCAAGCTTGTCCACCAGGTAGCCTACCAGTTGCGGGTAGGCGGTCGAGACGCCAAGCGGCTGCACTGTCGCAATCGCGAAAATCTGCGCTAGCCCTATCATGCCGCCCCAAAGCAGCCAAGGCGGCAACCCTGCACGCGACGGCGCGTCAGTCGCACACGCCGCCTGCGCGGAAACCTCCGTGCGCTCCGTTATCATCTCGCGGATACCTCCATCGTGTTAGAGGCTGCCACCGCGTGAAACGATTCACGCCCTGCTCGCAAGGAACGCCAAGAAACACTCTCCACCTCACAAGTCTCTGCGCAAGTAGGTATAATTGGCTGTCCCACGAGGCAACTCAGGGACGCACATCACCACACAAGGAGGGTTCTGTATGATGCACAAGGGAATGCTGTGGAGTGTAACAACAGCTCTGCTGGGATTGCTGGCGCTGGCTGTACCCGTCTCTGCGCAAGACACGACCATGCAGGGGTTCACGGTGAATGCGGGCGTCTTCTACCCCAGCAAGAAGAGCGTGCGCAACGCCACCGAGGATGTGTGGTTCAGCGTGGATCTGGGCTACAAGTTCCAGACCAGCGAGCCGACCGAAACGGGCTACTACTATGACTTGGGTGTGTCGGTTGGCTTTCGCGGCGCGGGCGGCGCGTCCTACATCCCTGTCCATCTGACCTTCACAGGCTACCTGAACGAGCAGTTCTTCTACCGCGCGAGCGCAGGGGTAGGCTTTCCAAGCGACTTCAAAAAGTTCGGTCAGAAAGACGACGCTGCGTTCTCCTACGCCCTCGAACTGGGCTACAACTTCAGCGCAGGCACAACGCCGATTGCCCTCACCGTCGGCTACGCGGGTATCCAGCGTGGCGATGTGAACGGCTTCACCGTTGGTCTGCGATTCCAGTTCTAACTCGTTCAGGAAAGCTGTGAAAAAAATCCCCCTGCTGTAGCAAGCAGGGGGATTTTGCATGGGAAGGAAGGTACTCTCCATACCTATAAGACTCGTTTTTGCTCTAAAAGCGGACACTTGCCCAGGAACCTCGCAATTTCCTTATGCGACGACTGACCCCCCTCGCTAACCCATCCGAATCTCCCAGTCGTAGGGGATTTCGGGCGTGTTGTAGGGCAAGCGGAACTCGTCGGGCTGGGCGCGATTGTACGGCTCCGTCGGAAAATTAATCAGCAGCGACGGCTCCACCCCAATCGTCTTGTACCCGTGCGCTACCAACGGCGGTATCACCAACAGCACGCGGTTGTGTTCGCCCAGAAAGAATTCGTTCACCATCCCGTGCGTGGGCGAGTCGGGGCGGCGGTCGTACAGCACCGCCTTCACCATCCCCTTCACCACCACCCAGTAGTCGGTCTGCTTCTCGTGCCAGTGCCAGGCGCGAATCACGCCAGGATAGTTTAGCGACACATACGCCTGCCCGAACTTTTGGAAGATGGGGTCGTCACAGCGGAGCATCTCCATCAGGTAGCCGCGTTCGTCGGCGTGCGCAACCAGCGGCTTGAGGTGGACGCCCTCGATCAGTCGCCTCTCCATCGGCTACCTCCAGATGATAGTGGGCGGGGTACGGTACGCCTCGTACTGGCGGGCGACGCCTGCCTCTTCCGTGCGCCCTTTGTGCAGCCAGAGCCGATAGCGGAAGGCGAGCGTCTCGCCCTTTTTGAGCAGGTGGTCGCCCTCGCCTTTTGGCTTGCCAGGCTCGAAGTCGTGGACGCCGAACGGGTTCGCCGCGAATAGTCCGTAGTCGCGCACATGCCAGTAGGTGGGGTAGCGCAGGTTCGCAGGGTGATCGAAGATGGCGATTCCCACCGTGTCGCCCTCTACGATGCCTGTGTAGCTGCACCATGGGGCGCGCTTGCCCCACGCCTCGCGGTCGCGCAGCCCGTTGGCGTTCACAATCTGACCACCTGCGTTGCGCGCAACCTCCATACTGCTGGCGACGCGCACGCCGAAAGTGCCCTCTTTTGTGTCGCCGAACTTCACATCGGTGTCCAGCGCGGTGAGCGCGACCGTGTAGTCCATCCAGCGCGAATCGGGCGCGGCGTAGCAAATCACTTCGGTCATCTCGTCCAAGATGGGCTTGCCGTCGGGCATCAGCCACTGGTTGCGAGCGACCCAACGCGCCAGCACGGGACCCGACTCGGCTTTTTCCAGCCCGCGATGCACAATCGTTCCGCGCCCTGAACCCTCCGTCCAGAAGTCTATGCCGTTCACCTCGCCGTGTGTGAACCAGATGGAGCGGTGATGCGGATGGTCGGTGCGCTCGCCTTGCACCATCTGCATCGGGAAGTGGCGCGTGATAGGCTTCTCGTTCGGTCCATAGACGGGATACAGGTAGGGCTTGGGCGCACCGCGCAGCACATACGCCGTGAACGGCTTGCCCTTATAAGCGATTTGCAGGATGCGCTCACTCAGCGTGTGCGTGAAGCCGTCAGTCGGGTGTGGGATCGGGCGTATCACATAGTGGTGCGTCTTCCCGCGAGGCAACTCTGGCTCGATCCAGACCAGATACCGCTTGCCTGCGGACTCGACCACCTGTGCGGGGATGAGCTCGGCACTGCGTTGGAGGGCAATCGGCGTCTGGGGCGGCGCGCCGCGCCACTCTGCCCAAATCGGCGTCTGACGATACTCTGCCTGCCGCGCCGCAACCGATAGCCGCATCGACTCCACCTCCTCCATAATCCAAGCGATTATACCTAAACAAAGACGCATCCGCCCCAGCCCACTATGTGAACCACATGCCCGAAAAAATCGCCGAAGCGGCAACTCTTAAGGGGGGTTGCCTGATGTTCAGAATACGATTTCTGAAAATGGGGTATAATAAGGACGCCCCTTTATGGGGAAAGGAGGCACATCGATGATGAGACGACCGATGATGGTGCTATCTGGGCTTTTGGCGATAGCGGCGCTGTCGCACGCGCAAGTGGACGGGCGCAACATTCCGAGCAAGTACGGCGCGCCGCTCGCTTCGCAGACGAACTACACAGGCTTCGGCGACCGTGTTGACCCCAACCAGACTTGGGGCTCCGAACTGAACCAGCTGTTTATCAAGTGCGTCAACGGCGTGCTGTATCTCGCCGTCACAGGCAACCTGGAGGGTAGACCCTTCTCCAACTCGATTCACTTCTATATCGACACGGGGCGTAATCCGAACAATACCTTCACCCTAACTACGGGCTGTATCAACTGCTCCGTGCAGGGGATGAGCGGCGTCGTGTTTGACCATAACCCCGACTATGTGCTAAGCGTCAGCCACTTCGACGACGGGCAAGGCAACGACAACATCTACCTCGACTTGCACGATGTGGTGAACAATCAGTCCACCTATTTGGGTGCAGTTGCGGTCGGCGCGGGCGAGGGTACAGTGGATCAGGGCGTCAAGGCAGGGTTCGACAACTCGAACCTGCAGGGCGTCACGAGCGACCCGAATAACATCGGCAACCCCGCGACCGCCACGACGGGGCTGGAAGTTGCCATCCCGCTCAGCGCGCTGGGCAACCCGCAAGGCGAGATTAAGATTCTCGCGTTGCTGACGGGCGGCGCAGATTTGGGCGACCCCTGCCGTGGGACTTACCTGTCCAACCAGTCGCTGCCTGCGATGAACATCGGCAACCCCAGCCAGCAGTTCCCGAACGCCGCGTGGGCGCGCTGCCCCGACCCGCCGTTCGATAGTTTCCCCTTTAGCTTCGTCGCGCTGGCGGGCACGCACTATGTGTCGGTACAGCCGTGCCCTGTGGGACCTGAGGGTGATGCGAACGGCGACGGCTGCGTGGACAGCGCCGACCTGCTGATTGTGCTGTTCAACTTCGGCAACGCGGGCGGTAATGGCGATGTGAACGGCGACAACATCGTCGACAGCGCCGACCTGCTGACTGTGCTGTTCAACTTCGGCGCAGGGTGCTGAACTGAATACGGGGCGCGGGATTATACCAATCGCCGTACCAGGCTTTATAAGAACGGCGAGCAGGTTGAATCCCCCCACTCCCGCACCCCTCTCCCCCCTTAGCAAGGGGGGGAGAGGGTTGAGGTGAGGGGGGATTCGAGACCCGCCGCATTTGTAAACTTTGCTCAGGCGATTGGTACTTGGAACCGCGCCCTACAAAAACGGCTCTCAACGCACGCTTTAGCGATAGTAGGCGTGGAAGTGATGCACGGGGCTATGTCCCGCGCCGATGGGCTGCGCCGCCCGAAGCGCCGCCGTGAGGTAGTCTTTCGCGCGGGCAATCGCTTCCAGCGGCGTGTGTCCTTTCGCCAAGAACGCTGCAATCGCCGCCGAGAAGGTGCAACCTGTGCCGTGCGTGTGCGGCGTGTCGATATGTTCGGCGGGTAGCCAGGACATCTCCGCGCCGTCGTACACCAAGTCGTCGGCGCAGTCGGCGAGATGCCCCCCCTTAACCACCACGATTCGCGCGCCGAGCGCGTGAATCGCGCGCGCCGCCTGCTCCATCGCGGGCTTGTCGTTCACCTCGAACCCCGCTAGCACGCTCGCCTCGCCCAAGTTCGGCGTCACGATATACGCCAGCGGCAGCAACTCGCGCTTGAGCGCGTCTATCGCATCCTCGCGCAGCAGCCGATCGCCGCTCTTGGCGACCATCACGGGGTCAACGACCAGTTTCTCGATACCCCAGCGCCGCGCGCGCGCCGCCACCACCTGAATAATCTCCGCGCTGAAGAGCATCCCCGTCTTAGCAGCGTCCGCGCCGATGTCGCTCATGATGGAGTCGATCTGTTGCCCGACGAACTCTGGGTCGACGGGGTAGACGCCCTGCACGCCGAGCGTATTTTGAGCGGTGAGGGCGGTAATCGCGCTGCTACCGTACACGCCCAGCGCGGCAAAGGTCTTCAGATCCGCTTGAATGCCCGCGCCACCGCCTGAATCAGAGCCTGCAATCGTAAGCGCCTTGCGCATCGTGGGGCTATTGTACCTGACGCCTTCACAGGCGCACAGGCGCGTCGTGCAGGCGCACCGCCAGCAGCAGCCCCACCGCCGCCAGCGCTGTGATGAGCATGCTACCTCCGTAGCTGATGAACGGCAGCGGAATGCCCACCACAGGGAACAGCCCAATCGTCATGCCGACATTTGTCAGTAGGTGGAAGGTAAACAGAGCAAGGATGCCCCCTGCCAGCAGGCGGTGGAACTCGTGGCGCGTGCGCACCATAATCCGCCAGATGGAGTAGAGAAACACACCGAACAGCCCCAGCAGCCCGACCGCCCCCACAAAGCCTAACTCTTCGGCGACCACCACGAAGATAAAGTCGGTGTGCTGTTCGGGGATGTAGCGCAGGTTTTTTTGTGTGCCGTGCAGGTAGCCTTTGCCTGTCAGTTGCCCGCTGCCGATGGCGATTCGCGCCTGCAGGATGTGGTAGCCGCTCTGCTTCGGGTCCGCCTCTGGGTCAAGGAACGACACGAGGCGCGCCTTTTGGTAATCGCGCAGGATGTCGAAGTGCCATAGCCCTGCGAAGCCGAGCGCGCCCGTCACAACCGCAAGCCAGAGCCAGCGCGCCCGCGCCCCCGCCAAGTAGACCATCGCGAACCACACCGCCGCGAACACCAGCGAGGTGCCTAAGTCGGGTTGCTTGAACACCAGCAGCGCAGGAACCGCCATGTGCAGTGCGGAGAGCAGGAACCCCTTCGGCGTGCGGATGGCGTCGCCCTGTCGCGCCAGCCACGCCGCCAGCGTCAAAATCAGCAGTAGTTTCGCGAACTCCGACGGCTGCAACTGGAACCCGCCCGGCAACTCCAGCCAGCGTTGTGCGCCCTTGCGCTCCGCCCCGAACACCAGCACGCCCAGCAGCATCAGCACATTCAGCGCGTAGAGCAGCTTGTAGAAGCGCAGCCACAGGCGCGGGGGAATGGCTGCAAGCACGAGCGCGCCCACTGCCCCTACCGCCAGTAGCACCAACTGCTTCCGAAACACAGCGGGCGACCACTGGTAGGTCGCGCTATAGAGTACGGCAAGCCCCGCGCCTATGAGCAGCAGTGTCGTTAGCAGCAGGGGCAGGTCTACATGCCGCAGACGCAGCCGTTCCATCAGGGAGCCAAGCGCAGGGGTCTGAGTCGCCACGCGAGAATTGTACCCTGTCGGTAGGAAGTAAGGCACGAACGCAGAATCCCCGCGCGTGCAGGAGGCATACAGGCTATGGACATCCTCTCAGGCATCGACGGCACAGGACCGCTGGCGAAACTCATCTACCGCCGTGCAGGTCGCTCCCGACGCATCTCCAGTTGGGACAAAACGGGCGGCAACCGCGACTTTCTGACGATTCTGCAAGGGGAGATTGCGACGCTCGCCAAGATCGAGGGCGCAGGCTGTATCCGACACATCTGGTTCACGGTCGCCTGCCGCGACCGACTCTATTTGCGCAAGGCTGTCCTTCGGATGTATTGGGACGACGAGGATGAGCCGAGCGTGCTCGCGCCGCTGGGCGACTTTTTCGGGCTGGGGCACGGCATCGCGCGCTCGTATATGTCGTTGCCCTTCGCAACCGTGACACACGAGGCAAACGAAGGCAACTACGGCGGCGGAATCGCGCTCAACTGCTACTTCCCGATGCCCTTCTCTACGGGCGCGCGCATCGAAATCGTCAACGACTGCGACACGGACATCGACGCCTTCTACTTCTACATCGACTACGAAGCCTACGACGCGCCGCTCCCAGAGCATGTGTTGCGCTTCCACGCGCATTATCGACAGGAGTACCCCACGCGGGGCGCGCAGGGGAACCTGTTCGAACAGCGCGTGAACTATTGGGAACTGCTGGACACGCCGAATGTCAGCGACGCCGAGAACTACCTGATTCTGGACGCGGAGGGCGCGGGGCACTATGTCGGCTGCGTGCTGTCGGTGGACAATATCGACCCGCTGCCTGTGATTCGTAAACTCGGCAGCCGTGAGGAGGTGGTCAAGGAATACACTTGGTGGGGCGAGGGCGACGATATGATTTTCGTCGACGGCGAGCCGTGGCCGCCCTCGTTGCACGGCACAGGCTCCGAAGATTACCTCTGCCATGCGTGGGGCATGCACCCGAAGGCGTACCTCTACGCAGGCGCGTCCATCCCCGAAAATGACCCGAGGCACCCTGACCGCAGGCAGTGTACCTCGTACCGATTCCACATCGAAGACCCAATCCTGTTCACGAAGTCGATTCGGGTCAGCATCGAGCATGGGCATGCGAATTTACAGGAGAACGACTATTCCAGC